>ERZ772892.3-NODE-3-length-322154-cov-21.842701_pt1 | contig 322154 bp, 260 predicted proteins | sample MGYA00512126_ERZ772892 | MGnify/ENA primary metagenome ERZ772892 (study PRJEB29015, sample SAMEA2737697) | human gut metagenome | biome: human gut; feature: human-associated habitat; material: faeces | place: China | collected 2012 ... | reverse complement strand
TTCACGAAAGTTTGGCAGGATACTGCTATATATAAATGTCTGCGCGGATTATGAGGAAACTTTTATGGGTATTGTCGCTTGCCGTACTGCTTTTTTCGTGCGGCAACCGCGATACGGTCGTTACGGCGAAGCGGGCTTTCCCGCAGGAGAAAAAGATCCGGGCCGTCCGTATTCCGGCGGGTGAAACGATGAATCCCGGACACATGCTGCAAAAGGGAGATTATCTTATCATTGAGAGTATTCTGTCTCCGAAAATGCTGTTCGTTTACTCCGCTCCCGATTTACGGTTTGTTTGTGCGACCGGGAATAAGGGAAACGGGCCCGATGAGTTTCCGAGTATCCCCTTTCTGATAGATTCGCAAACCGACAGCATATATGTGTTCGGTTACGGTCTTCGGTATCTCAAGTCGATGGCAGTCGATTCCGCTGCCGGTGTCCGTCTCACCGAACGGTACGCTCTCCTTTTTCACGAGGCTTTTAACAGTATGCATTTGTTGAAGGATTCCGTGCTGGTTTATCAGACCGTTATGCCTCCCCAGTATTCGATTAAAAAGTACAATCTGAGGCAAAACGAGATGATCGGCGAATTGAAAATGGAAAGAGAGAGTCCTCAAGAGGAACTTGCGTGGGATCTTAGCAGGGGCAAGATGGCTGCGAACGATTCTGTAATCGTTTATGTATATCTGTATAAAAATCAGATCGATCTGTACGATCTGGAAACTCTGGAATTGAAGAAGCGGATTGTGGGGGAGTATAAGCCTCAGCAGCCGACGTTTAAAGATGAAGAATTGTATTATGTAAGCGCCTTTGCCGGTAAAAAATATTTTTATGCTCTGTTCAAAGGCGAGCGGAATGCGGAAGGTAAAAATCCGAGCAATACGATCGAGGTGTACGATTACGACGGCAATCCGGTGGTTCGTTACCGGTTCGATATACCGCCGTTGTATTTTTATCCGGACGAAAAAAACAATTGTATCTACGCCACGCATCCTTCCTGCATGGATACGTTGCTCCGGTATGATTTGTAGGACGGCTGCCCGGTCGGCGGGAGGGGAAGTGACGATTACGTATTTTTTTGCTGTGACCGGCTGGAACCGTACAGCATTTTATCGAACTGATCGGAACGTTTGCCGACGGTTTTATTCATCCGGCAGGGTTTTGTATTTATAGAAAAATATCACGGGATTGGCATCGTCCTTCATTTTTTTCAATTTATCCGATTTGTTTAAGTTTTTGGAAAATAGATTCAGGGAAAAGCCCTCCATGAAATTTCCTATTGCATTTGTATTGACATAATAATATACACCCTCGTTACCGGCGCAGCCGAACTTAGGAAACCATACGTGCATATTATCTTTTTCAAAAAGCAGGTCGTCGGCAATCGTGTCGTATAGTTTCGTTTCGTTCGTTTCCGTATCGTACGTAGTAAAAGTCGAAGTCAGGCCGTTGCGATATACGAAGTAGATACGACCGTCGTGTTCGAAATAGCTGTTGATATCGAAAATCTTATTTTTTGAAAATATGTAATCGAATACCGAATGGATTGGAGCATTTTTTTCAATTGATGCTATATCTTCCGCGGTCATGATATCTTCGCTTTGCAAAGAAAGGTAAGGCATTACCTTTTCGCGGCTGATGTAAATAATGGTATTCATGAATACTTGCATGAACCGTGAAGATTCTTCGTTCACGGTGTAAAAAACATGGTCATGGATATAACTGGGATTCTTCCATCCTTTGTTGTACTGCGTTGCATTTAAAAAAGTACTTTGTTGTTTGCCTTTGCAGGTGTCTAATTTTTGTAATAAAAAGTCCCGTTTCGATGGAGCCAACGTATATACGTCCGTGAAAATAACTCCGTCGTTATATTGGATGTGGTAACTTCTTATTGGATCGTCTTTATTGATTTCGAAATGTCCGAGATACTTGCCCGATGTCATTTCGTATTTATTGATCCGTTGTCTTGGTCCGTCGAGAATGTAGATGATTCTGTTTTTCTGATCCAAGGTGAAATCGAAGGGTTTTATGTATTCTCCGGGACCGGAACCGATGTTTCCTATTTGCTGAATATAGTTTCCGTTGCGCGAATATTTAAAGACGCCTTTGGAAATATTGATGTCCAAAATATAAATGGTGCTGTCGTCCGCCTGTATTTTGTCTATATTTCCGATGACTTTCTCTTCCGAGTCGAGAATTATAGTTTCCAAATCACAGAAAATAGATGAGAATACAAACGATCGTTCCTTTGTTGAATGATCGAGGTCGATTGAGTATAAATTTTTGTTTTCCATGAGATTATCGTCCTGCCGCGGGCCTGAGCAGGACGATAATAGAAAACATATCGAAGATAAGCGAATGAAATGATCGAGTACGGATTTAGCGTTTTTTAGATCAAGCATGTTTAACCTTTGATTAGTTGCAATAGATAACTTCTACATTTTGCGATCCCCCCTGTCCGGTTTCCTTGGCAATCGTAGGTGTAATAAGTATATCCTTCCCAGCAACTGCCTCCGTTGCCGGCTTGGCACATATCCGTAAATGTCGTAAGCGTAGTTGCATGATTCCGCTGCAATTCGTTTTGATATTTTAATTGATGTCTTTATGAAGTATTCATTTGTGATATGAATGTATAACAAATGCAAATTAATATGTTTCGATTAACAGTTCTGGTGTCAAAGCGAAAATTAGTGGTTTTTGTAAAAAGGTCGGCTTGATTGAGGTTTTGCCTATTTTATCCGTATAAAAAAAAGCCGTAAACGGGCTTCTCCGGATGCGGTTTGCGGGGGGTATTTGTCGTATCGGGAGGTTTTGTTATCTTTACCGGATAAAATTCCGAGGATATGAACGAAGTGCTGAACCGAATTCCGAATATCAAACATACCGGCAGCGGCATGTTTTTCCTGATGGCCGGACCTTGCGTCGTCGAGGACGCGGATATGTTGAAAACCGTGGCCGAAACAGCCTGCCGGATCACCGAGCGGCTGCGTATTCCCTATATATTCAAAGCGTCGTACCGCAAGGCGAACCGTTCGCGGCTCGACTCGTTCAGCGGGATCGGCGATGAAAAGGCGCTGAAACTGCTGGCCGACATCCGGCGCGGATTCGGCGTGCCGGTAGTGACCGATATCCACAACCCGGAAGAGGCTGCGATCGCCGCCGAATACGTCGACGTGTTGCAGATACCGGCTTTCCTGTGCCGCCAGACCGATCTGCTGGTTGCCGCCGCGAAGACCGGCAAGGTCGTCAATATCAAAAAGGGACAATTTCTCGCTCCGGAAGCGATGTCCTTCGCCGCCGGGAAAGTCCGCGATGCGGGCAATCCGAACGTGATGCTGACCGACCGGGGCACGACCTTCGGTTATTACGACCTGATCGTCGATATGCGCGGCATCCCTGCGATGCAGAACCTCGGTTATCCCGTGGTTATGGACATTACCCATTCGTTGCAGCAGCCCAACCAGACGAGCGGCGTGACCGGCGGGCAGCCCGAAATGATCGAAACCATTGCGCGCGCATCGGTCGCGGCCGGCGTCGACGGTCTTTTTATCGAAACGCATCCGAACCCGGCCATTGCGAAAAGCGACGGGGCGAATATGCTGGCGCTGGATCGACTGGAAAGTCTTCTCGAACGGCTGGCGCGGATTCGGGAGACGATCAACGCATTCGGAAAATAGTCTTCGGACGGAGTGCCGCGCGGCGGCGCCCGTTCGTAAAATGACCATAAAAACCTCTTTCCGGACATTGCGCGTTCGCGGGAAGGAAAGTAATTTTGCGGAATGAAAAAAAATTGGAAAGTCATTGCGGTTTCCGCGGGCGGGGTGTTGGTGCTCGCCGTACTCGTTGTTTTGGCGCTGAACCGCAGCGGAGCGCCGTCCGAATCCGACGCCCTCGTTGATGTGCCTCAGGAAGATACGACCGTCCTGCTTTACGGAATCGACGTCGGGAAATACGACCTTGCCGAGAATACCGTGGAATTCGGCGAAACGATCGGGCAGATTTTCGGTCGTTACGGCGTGGGTCCCGGCCTGGTCGATCAGATTGCCCGGAAGTCGGAGCCCGTGTTCAGCCTGCGCGGGATCAAGGCAGGGCAGAAATATACCACCTTCCAGACGAAAGACTCGGCGGCCCGGCTGGCCTATTTCGTGTACGAGGCTTCGATGACCGATTACCTGGTGTTCGACCTGAGCGGGGATTCGGTGCGGGTCTATATGGATACGAAGAACGTGACCGTCAAACGGCGGATGAAGACGGCCACCATTACGTCGTCTTTGTGGAATTGCATGATCGACAATGGGATGAGTCCGATGCTGGCGATGGATCTGTCGGATATTTACGCCTGGTCGATCGACTTTTTCGGGATTCAGGAAGGCGATAACTTTACGGTGATCTATGACCAGAAATACGTGGATACGGTTGAAATCGGTCACGGGACGATCTGGGGCGCGCGATTCGAACACGGCGGAAAGAACTATTATGCGATCCCGTTCATGCAGGACGGCAAAGTGAGTTACTGGGACGAACAGGGGCAGAGCCTGCGTAAGAACCTGCTGAAAGCTCCGTTGAAATACAGCCGGATCAGTTCGCGCTTTTCGGCTTCGCGGCTGCACCCGATATTGCGTATCCGGCGTCCGCACTACGGGGTGGATTACGCCGCGCCTTCCGGTACGCCGGTCGTAGCGGTCGGAGACGGCGTGGTGATCGCCAAAGGATATGGCGGCGGAGGCGGTAATACGTTGAAAATTAAACACAATTCGGGACAGTTGGTTTCGGGCTATCTGCATTTGAAGGGGTATGCGAAAGGGATTAATAAGGGAACCCGAGTGCGTCAGGGACAGTTGATCGGTTACGTCGGAGCGACGGGATTGGCCACCGGGCCGCACCTGGATTTCCGGTTGTGGCGCAACGGGACGCCGATCGACCCGTTAAAAGTGCCCACCGAGCCGGCCGAACCGGTTCGCGCCGCCAACAAGCAGGCGTTCGACGGAGTCCGCGACCGGATCATGGCCGAGTTGAACGGCACGTTGGCCGATAGCCTGAAAGTCACGTCGTTCGCTCCGGCCGCCGATACGTCGCGCGCGGCGAACCCCGATTCAGTGAAACAGACTCCGGCCCGATGATCGACGAACGGATCGCGAAATTTCTCGCGGAGCATCATGTGCTGACGCTGGCGACGGAGGATGAGAAGGGGCCGTATTGTTGCAACTTGTTTTACGTTTACCTGCCGCAGCGCAACTGGTTCGTGGCGACTTCGGCCGCCGATACGCTGCATGTGCGGCAGGCGACGCGGAATCCGCGGGTCGCCGCGTCCGTGGTGCTCGAAACCTCGGTCGTCGGCAAGGTGCGGGGATTGCAGTTGCGCGGTACGATGGCGCGGCCGGAAGGGGAGGAGCGTCGGGTCGCCCGGAATGCTTACCTCAGGCGGTTTCCGTTTGCGGCGGTGATGGATCTGGAGCTGTGGATCATCCGCCCCGTTTTTTTCAAGTACACGGACAACCGGCTCGGTTTCGGAAAAAAAATAATATGGGAAAACGATACGAACAGTTGAATTGAATACGCTGAAAGACAAACGAATTACGGTTACCGGAGGAACCGGACTGGTGGGTAGTCACCTCGTTGCCGAACTGCTCTGCGCCGGGTGCACGGTGAGGATGTTGGTACGCGATATAAAGCGGCAACAGTTGTTGCACCGGACGCTGGAGCGCATGGGTGTTTCGTCTTTTTACGACCGGATCGAATTTCGGGAAACGGCGCTGAATAACCCGTATGCGCTGCGTGAAGCGGTGGAGGGAACCGACGTGCTGTTCCACTGTGCGGCGCAGGTTTCTTTCGATCCGGAAAGGTCGGACGAAATTATCGTTGCGAATACCGAACTGGCGACGCATGTCGTGAACGCCTGCCTCGACAGCGGAGTCGGCTTGCTGGTGCATGTCAGTTCCGTGGCGACGCTCGGCCCGGCCCGGCCCGGGGAGAAGCTGGTCGATGAAACGTGCATACCGGACAGTCTGGTCGGATTGTCGGCCTATTCGGTCAGTAAGTTCTATGCGGAAAATATCGTCCGGCGGGGCGCCCTGCAGGGGTTGCGGACGGTTGTCGTCAATCCGTCGATCGTTATCGGCGAAGGGGACTGGAAATCGGGAAGTTCCCAGTTGATCGCATTCGGTGCCCACGGGAACTTTTTCTATACGAAAGGCGTAAAGGGGTACGTGGATGTCCGGGACGTGGCGCGGGCGACGGTTTTGTTGGCCGAAGTGCCGGAAGCTGTCGGACAGCGGTATATTCTTTCCGCCGAAAACCTTCCGTTCAAAGCGTTTTTTTCGATCGTCGCCGAGACGGCCGGCCGCCGTTTGCCGCGCATTTGTATCGGAACCCGTGCGCTGAACCTGGCCGCCGCCGCCGAGCGGGAACTTCGGCGGGTGACCCGGCACAAGCAGCTCCTGTCCGAATCGATCCTGTCCAGCGCCGTCAGCAGTTCGTATTACAGCAATGAAAAGGTGTTGCGGACGCTCGATTTCGAATTTACCCCGGTGCAGGAGACGCTGCGAAGAGTCACCCGGGCCTATCTGGAAGAGAAGAAGAGATGAACCGTATCGCTGTGATTATCGTGGCCGGAGGTAGCGGCTCGCGGATGGGCGCCGAGGTACCCAAGCAGTTCCTGGTGCTCGACGGGTTGCCGATCCTGATGCATACGATCCGGCGTTTCGCCGAGACGCTGGCGGATGCCCGGACGATCGTCGTACTGCCCGCAGCGCATATCGGCTATTGGCGGAATCTTTGCCGCGAATACGCTTTTACGACGCCGCATGAAGTCTGCGAGGGCGGAGCGACCCGTTTCGAGTCGGTGCGCCGCGGATTGGATCATGCGGGCGATGCCGGACTGGTCGCCGTACACGACGGCGTGCGGCCGCTGGTCGGCCGGGAAGTGATTCTGCGGGCCGTGCGGGATGCGCAGGCCTACGGGGCCGTGATTCCGGTCGTCGCACCGGTCGATTCGCTGCGGCGGATCGCGGACGGGGGCAGCAACATCGTAGACCGTTCTGCGTTCCGCATCGTCCAGACTCCGCAGGTTTTCCACACGGAAATTCTCCGGAAAGCCTATCGACAGCCTTTTCGGGACTCTTTTACCGACGATGCGAGCGTGGTCGAGGCGGACGGCGGACGGATATATCTTTGCGAAGGTTCTTATATGAATATCAAAATTACTACGCCGGTCGATATCGTGACGGCCGAGGCGTTGCTGAAAGTCCGGTAGTACCGCCGCGTCAGTCCGTTCCGCCCGTACCTTGGGTCTTTTTAGAGAATCCGTGGATTACTGTTTGTGCATGAATTTTTTCTTGATCCAGCGCGGGAAGATGATCGCGCCGATGGCGAGGTAGGGGTAGTAAGTTACCCCGCGCCACAGCAGGGCGATCAGCGTGGCCGCTCCCAACTGCATAGCCGGCGAAACGCTGATCAGGTCGCTGCAATAGCTCGAAAATACGTATTCTGCGAAGCCGCTTCCGCCGGGGGTAGGCATCACCAGCATCATGATCCAGATCACCAGCTGCCGCGCGAACAGCAGGAATTGGTCGCTGACTGCGAAAAAGGCCATGATCAGCGCATTGGCCACCAGGTAGCGCGAACTCCACGACAGGAAGGTCGAAGAACACGCTTTCAGCCAAAATTTGTAGTTGTAGCGCCGGATTTCGTGCGACGAGCGGATGATGTCCGTGCCGGTCTGTCCGGCCGCATGGTACCAGCGGCGCAGGAATTTCAGTTTGAAAACTTTCAACAGCAGCCATTTCAGCCCGCGCGGATTGACGAACAGCCCGTACGAAAGCACCAGCACGAATCCCAGTTTCAGGAAATAGCCGGTCAGCGCGATTCCCATCAGGCTGCGCGTAAGCACTCCGGAAGAGGTTGAAACGTCGAAAAGTTCCGACGGGCCGACGATCAGTATCAGCAGCGGGAACATCACGATGAAATAGAGTTCGTCGAGGAACGAGGTGAGCATTACGATCGCCGAGCTGCGCCCGACGCTGATCCCTTCTTTGTGGACGTAGATGATCGCGACGCTGGTGCCCCCGACGGCCGACGGCGTGATCGCCGACGTGAACTCCCACAGCATGATGACCCGGAACGCCTGCCGCCACGAAAGCTGGTTGTTGCTGAGGATGCGGATACGGATGATGTAGCCGATGTCGCGGCCGAACATGAACACCACGGCCATAACGAGCCAGAACACCATGTGCCACGAGAAAGTGATTCCGGAAAACACCTGGATGTCGAAGTCTTTCCACAGCATGTACCCTACCGCTCCCAATCCGATGAGGATCGGATAGAAAGCGTTCGAAAGCCGTATCTTGCTCAACGGGCTTTTCGGCGGATGCTGCGGCTCCGGGGTATTTTCGGGTCGGTTGTTCATTGTCTGTTTACCGGTTGTCCGGGACTTTTCCGGACGGTACCATTTTATTGAGTTTATCCCCGCGTCGTACCGGCGAAGGGGTTTTTACGGAACAATAGACGCCCTGAGGAACCCGTTCGGCGGATTTCAGGGCTACCCGGATGTCTTCGGCCGTGAATTCCAACACTCCGGTCGTCTCTCCGGTGATGAAAACTTCCTCTCCGGCTTCCAGCGGAGCCGCTTCGACCAGGATCTCCGCTACGCCGATCCGGGAGAAGTAATTCGTTACCTTGCCGACGTACACCTTGCGCATCGTGGCGGACGACCCGTAGTGACTGCTCCACTGTCCGGCCCGTTCGCCGAGGTAGTACCCGCCCCAGAAACCGCGGTTGAATACGGTCTGCAGCCGCTGCTTCCATGCCTCGGCCTTTTCCGGGGTATACGTTCCGGCTTCGATCGCCCGCAGCGCTTCGTCGTAGCATTCGACGACCCGTTTGACGTATTCCGCCGAACGGGCCCGGCCCTCGATCTTCAGCACCCGCACTCCGGCCTCCAGGAAACGGTCGAGGAAATCGACCGTGCAGAGGTCCTTCGGCGACATGATATAATGGTTCTCGATCTCCAGTTCTTCGCCGGTATCTTTGTCCCTGACCTCGTAAGCCCTGCGGCAGATCTGGCGACAGCTTCCCCGGTTTGCCGAACAGTTCGTGTGGTGCAGGCTCAGGTAGCATTTGCCGGAGATGGCCATGCAGAGCGCACCGTGCGCGAACATTTCGATTTTGACCGGTTTGCCGTGCGGACCGCGGATATCCCGCTCGAGAATGCCGCGGCGGATCGCCTGCACCTGCGCGAGGCTCAATTCGCGTGCCAGTACCACCACGTCGGCATATTGCGCGTAAAATGCGACCGATTCGATGTTCGACACGTTCAGTTGCGTGGAGATGTGGACTTCGAGACCGATCGATCGGGCGTAGAAAATCGCCGCCTGATCCGATGCGATCACGGCGTCCACGCCTTCCCGTCGGGCCCTGTCCAGAATCCGGCGCATTTCGGGCAGGTCTTCGTCGTATAGGATCGTATTGACGGTCAGGTAAGTGCGGATGCCGTTCTCGCGGGCGGTCGCGACGATCCTTGCCAGGTCGTCCAGCGTGAAGTTGAACGACGACCGGGCGCGCATGTTCAGTTGTTCGACGCCGAAATAGATCGAATCGGCTCCGGCCTGCACGGCCGCCGCCAGCGATTCGTAGCAGCCTACCGGCGCCATGATCTCGATTTCGTCGCGTTTTATCTTTTCCATCGTTTTGCAGTTGGGGCGCGTTGTCCCCATTTTTTCGAAAGACCCGTTATTTTTTGCGGTTCAACAGGGTTTCGCCCAGTTCCTGCAGCGGGACGATGCGTTCGATCCCGACTTCCAGGCTGTTGAGGATTCGGTCGGCATTGCGGAAATAGTCGGCGATCGCCTTTTCGGTGATCTTCCGGACTCCCAGCCGGTCGTAGATGCCACGCACGGTTTCGATTTTCTCCGCCGCCGACATGCCGCCGTCGTGCAGCCGCGCGAGCAGTTCGCCGCGGGTGGCCGCATCGGCGGTTTTCAGCGCCGTAGTCAGCAGGAACGTTTTTTTGCCGGCCAGGATATCCCCGCCGATCGGTTTGCCGAATACGGCGGCGTCGCCGTACGTGTCGAACAGGTCGTCCTGCAGTTGGAAAGCCAGTCCGACGTTGATCCCGAAGTTGTATAACAGTTCGGCCTGCCACGGTTGGGCTTCCGCGCAGATTGCCCCGAGTTTGAGCGCGCCGGCCAACAGCACGCCCGTTTTCAGCCGGATCATCTCCAGGTACCGGTCGACCGTTACGTCGTCGCGCGATTCGAAGTCCATGTCGTACTGCTGTCCTTCGCAGACGCCGATGGCCGTTTCGTTGAACGTTTCGAGTAGCTGCGGCAGCACTCTCCGGTCGCATCCGCACAACAGTTTATAAGCGTAGATCATCATTGCGTCGCCGGACAGGATCGCCACGTTGTCGTTCCAGCGCGTATGCACGGCAGGTTTGCCGCGACGGGTGTCGGAACGGTCCATGATGTCGTCGTGCAGCAGCGTGAAGTTGTGGAACACTTCGACGGCGAGAGCGGCCGGTTTGGCGCAGTCGATCTCATCGCGAAACAGGTTGCAGGCCATCAGCAGCGCGACCGGACGGATTCGTTTGCCGCCCTCTTCGAGTGAATAGACGATCGGAGCGTACAGCAGTTCGGGTTGCTGCGGATATTTCAGGTTTTTGATTTCGTTCTGAACGATATCGGCCAGTTCGTGGAAAGAGTACATAATGCCGGATTTTAAGGGTCTTCCGTTTGATTCGGATGCAAAGTTAAGAAAAAAACGTTACGGCCGTACCGGGGCGTCCGGCGGAACGTTGCCGCCGGACGCGCAATCTGTCCGGATTGCGAAATAATATCGGCGCGTCGCCGTTATTTTCAAACCGGATGCTTGCAGGGATGATTTTTTTTGTATATTTGAAAGACATTTTACGTGATTCGCAACCATTTGAAATAATTAAATAATTTAAAACCTGATTTAACAGATGAAAAAAGTAGCAGTTGGCGTGGATATCGGAGGTACCAATTCCGCCTATGGTTTAGTCGACGAGCAGGGGAATATTTTGAGCGAGGGCGTATTTCCGACCCGCAATTTCCCGGATTCGGATCTTTATATCGAAGAGTTGTATATCGGAATCCAGAATCTGCTGAAGACGGCCGGAGAAGAGTACGAACTGATCGGAGTGGGTATCGGCGCGCCCAACGGCAACTTTTATAAAGGAACGATCGAATTCGCGCCCAACTTACCGTGGAAGGGCACGGTGAATTTGGTCGAAAAAATGAAGCGTTTCTTCCCGACGCTGCCGGTGATCGTTACCAACGACGCCAATGCGGCGGCCGTCGGCGAAATGGTATACGGCGGCGCGCGCGGCATGAAGGACTTTTTGGTCGTGACGCTCGGCACGGGACTCGGCAGCGGGTTCGTAGCCAACGGCCAGTTGATTTACGGGCACGACGGTTTCGCCGGCGAGCTCGGGCACGTGACGGTCAGCCATACGGGGCGCGTCTGCGGATGCGGTCGCAAGGGATGTCTCGAAACTTATGTTTCGGCGACCGGGATCAAACGAACGATTTTCAAGCTGATGGCCGACAGCATCGAGGACAGCGAATTCCGGCATGTGACGTTTACCGACCTGACTGCCGAAATGATTACCAAAGCGGCGCTCAACGGCGACCCGTTGGCAATCGAAGCGTACGAATACACCGGCATGTTGCTCGGACGCGCGCTGGCTGATGCGGTGAGCATCACCAGTCCCGAGGCGATCTTCCTGTTCGGCGGATTGGCCAAGGCCGGCAAGTATATTTTCGAGCCGACGAAGAAATACATGGAGATGAACATGATGCCGATTTTCCGCAACAAGGTGAAATTGTTGCCGTCCGGTATCGACGGGAAAAACGCCGCCGTTCTCGGGGCGTCGGCTCTCGCATGGCAGCATGTGCAAAACAAGGGATAAATATTCCCATACTGTTATGTGTGCAAACTAGAGTGAGCCTGACAGATACGACTGTCCGGTAAGAGGCCGGGCCTTTCCGGAAATTGGTTTTTGAAAGCCCTCCCCATTCGGGGAGCGGCTTTTTTTACGATTCTACCGAGATTTCTGTTAGTTAAAATACTTTCGCCATAAAAAAATGCCGATCTACCTTTTGTTCGGAATCGCTGTCCTGGAATCTCGGGAATTGCAGAAGCCCAAAGTCCGAACGGTCGAAAAGCAGGAGTTTGCCCACCTGAACTCGCTAACGCTGGAAATCGAGCGGATCGATCTCGCGGCCGAAATCGTAGGGGCGGATCGGATCGCGGATTCTTTTTCGGGCTGTGGCGTTTGAAGGACGCGTATTTGCTCCCCGGTTTGAAATGTTCGGATTTCGATATGCGATCTCTATCGATTGAGGAGTCTATGAACGCGCGGATGCGGGACGGGAAATAGAGAATTTTCGCGCTTCGGCGATCTTCGTTTCCCGAAAATAACGTATCTTGCGAAGGTCATGTAGGCTGGAATCGGTATCCTGTTTGCTGGGTAACGATCCGGAACGCAAGAAAAATCAAATTTCGAAAGATATGAAAAGTGTTAAGGAAAGTCTGCTGGAGCGCCGGTCGATCCGGCGTTACGAACGCCAGCCGATCGAACCGGAAAAGCTGGATTTTATTTATGAAGCGATCCGCAACGCGCCGACCAGTTACAACGGTCAGCAGTTTTCGGTAATCGCCGTTACCGACCAGGCCCTGAAAGAGCAATTGTACGAGATTACCGGACAGAAACAGATCAAGACGTCGGCCGTTTTCATGGTCTTCTGCATGGATTTTCATAAACTGCGGCTCGCGGCCAAACAGAAGGGCGTCGATACGCCGGCGTTCGACGCTACGATCGACGGTTATACGGTCGGCGTGATCGACGCTTCGCTGGCGATGATGAGCGCCGTGACGGCCGCCGAATCGCTCGGACTGGGCTGCTGCTGCGTCGGGTATATCCGCACGGCCGATCCCGAAAAGGTTTCGCAGATGCTGGCGTTGCCGCGGGGCGTTTCGATCGTCTGCGGACTCGCCGTCGGCTATCCGCGCGAGAAGCCCGATCTGAAACCGAAGCTGCCGCTGCCGCTGGTCGTTCACGAGAACCGGTATTGCGCCGATGACCGGATGCTGCCGCTGCTCGATCGTTATGACAAGGAGGTCGCCGAATTCAACTGTTGCCGTGCGGGCGACCGTACCGACAACGACTGGGCCTGCCACATCGCCGATTATCACCGCCATTCGATGGAACATTCGATCCGGGAATACCTTGAGCGGCAAATCGGTCTGAAGTAAGTCCGTGCCGTCGAAGCGTACATAAACCGAACCGGGATACTCCGAAAGGAGTGTCCCGGTTTTACTTTTACCAAGCCGCCCGGTTCAGACCGTCTTTTCGAACAGAATATGAATCCATATCGGCCTGTTGCGGCCGTACAGTTTGTACTGAATCTGGTTCAATGCGCGTGCGACGAAACAGAGCGCCCATTGTATTCGGTCGATCTTCGGTCGGACGAGTTTTTCGCCGCAGCGGATGCATCCTTCCTCCTGTTCGTAGCTGCCGTAGGGATATCCGCACAGGCGGTAGATCGCCACCGACAGCGGGTTGGTGACGGCCTGTCCGCGTCCTGTGAGCCGGATCTCGCGGGGTGTCATGCCGGGGAACAGGGCGGTCAGCCGCTGCCGGTCGAAACGGTTCAGGTGGCCGGTCGTCGGATTGACCGCGCCGCACCGTAGGCAACGGGTGCGGTTGGCGCGCAGATCCTGCCGGTAGGGAACGCCGATTACCGCGTAGCGCGATGCGACGCGGACGATCTCGTTGCAGGCCTGCTGCAATTTTTCGGGCGGGACGTGTTCCAGCACTTCGGTGCAGAAAACGGTATCGAACGCATTGTTCGCGAAACGGAGTCCGGTAACGTCGCCCTGTACGGCCGTGATGCCGGGCGCGTCGATTTCGGGTTTCGTAAGGTCGAGCGCTACCACTTCCGGGTACAGGGCGGTGAGTTTCCGCGATAGGTAACAGTCCCGCGCGCCGATCTCGAGCACCCGTTTCCCTTTCGGGGTCAGCGACATCAGGTCTGCGATGCGGAGTTGTTCGCGGACCGTGCCGCGTTGCCTGGCTATATCGAACATAGAGCGTCAGATTTCGAATGTGAAGATGCGCATCGTGCGTCCGTCGATCGTCAGCAGCCGTCCGGCCAGTCCGTCGCCGATACCCGCGAGCAGCTTGATCGTTTCGAGCGCTTGCAGCGAGCCGATGACTCCGACGATCGGCGAAAGTACTCCGACGATCGGCTGTTGTACCGGCTGTTCCGGATAAAGAGAACGGTACGATCCGGCCCCCGCCGTGTTGAAGACCGAAACCTGTCCGCCGATCTGCTCGGCAGTACCGTATACCATCGGTATCCGCCGGGCCGAACAGAAATCGTCGATCGCATAACGGGTGGCGTAGTTGTCGGTGCAGTCCACGACGACGTCGCAATCCGACAGGATTTCGTCCGCATTGCCGCCGTCGAGCCGGTCGGTGCGGATTTCGATCCGGCAGGCCGGATTCAGCCGCGACAGCCGTGCCGCGGCGACTTCCGCTTTCGGAGCGTCCAGGTCGGCGGTCGTGTAGAGAATCTGGCGTTGCAGGTTGCTCAGCGATACGGTGTCGTTTTCGACGATCCGCAGGCGGCCGACTCCCGCCGCCGCCAGGTAGTTCAGCGTCGCCGAGCCGAGTCCTCCGGCTCCGACCACCGTTACGCGACTTTCCGAGAGCCGTTGCTGCCCGGTTGCCGAAAACCCTTCGACCAGCAGGTTGCGTTGATAGCGTTCCGTTTCTCGTTCGGTCATGCGGGTTTATTTTTGTTTTTTGTTATAGAGGAACCGTTTGATCTTGTGGGTCGGCGTTTTTTCGAATTCGTCTTTCTGTTCGATGACGGTCGATATTTTCGAGAAGCGGTTTACTTTCGAGTTGACGTAAGCGAGTAGCTCGTGCTTGATGTTTTCCATCCGGATGCCCAGTTCTTCCTTCATCGTCTTGTATTTGCGTTCGAGTTCTTCGCGGTTGAAGTAGACGATCGCCACCAGCTTGCCCATGTTGTCCTCCCTGACCAGCGAGTCGTTGACGAGCGCGTGACTGTTGAGGACGTTTTCGATCTCTTCGGGATAGATGTTTTCGCCGCTCGGGCCGAGAATCATGTTCGACAGCCGTCCCTTGATGTAGAGGTATCCGTCCTGGTCGAATAGGCCGAGGTCTTTCGTGCGGAACCAGCCGTCCGAGGTGAACGAGTCGGCGGTCGCTTCGGGGTCTTTGTAGTAGCCGATCATCACGTTCGGCCCTTTGACGACGATTTCGCCTTCGCCCGACTGCGGATTCACGTTGTCCAGCCGCGCCTGGACGCCTTCGAGCATCGGACCGGTCGACTGGTGGCGTACCATCGACGGGTTGACGCCGGCCAGTACCGGAGCCGTTTCGGTCAGCCCGTAGCCGATCGCGTACGGAAATTTCCCTTCGAACAGGAAGCGCTCGACGGTTCCGTCGAGTTTTGCCCCGCCGATCCCGAAAAAGCGGATGCGGCCGCCGAATAGTTTCATCAGTTTTTTGCCCGCTATGCGGTGCAGCCATTTGCGGCCCCACTCTTTCCGATACAGCCACCGCATCAGGCGGTTGGCCGACAGTTGGCGCAGGATTTTGTTTTTGTATATTTTCTCGATAATCAGCGGTACGCTCAGCATGATAGTCGGCCGTACCTCTTTGAGGATCGGCAGCAGTACGGCGGCGGTGGGCGCTTTGTCGAGATAGATCACCGAGGCTCCCCACATGAACGGCAGCAACATGCCCAGCGAGCATTCGTAAGTATGCGACAGCGGCAGGATCGACAGGAAGACGTCGTTTTGGTAAACCGGTTGCAGGATGCTGACCATCGCCAGTTCGCTGCAAAGGTTTTTGTGCGACAGCATGACCCCTTTGGGCCGGGAAGTCGTTCCGGAAGTATAGATGATGGCGGCGAGGTCTTCCTCTTTCGGATCCCTGATCGTTCCGCGCGGAGCGTCCGAATGGGAAGATATGACCCCGAGGTTCATCGAGCGAATTACGACCTGTAGCTGTGCGATAACTTCCTTGGATACTTTCGTATAGAGTTTGTCGGAAGCGACCAAGGCTTTCGCCTCGGAGTGCAGGATGATGCGGTCGATCTCCGCTCCGGAAAAGTCCGGCAAGATCGGGACGATGACCATGCCCGAAATCGCGGCGGCGAAATAAGCCGCTCCCCAGTTGGGCATGTTGTTGCTCAGCAGGGCGATCTTGTCCCCGTGGCTGAGACCGGATGCGACGAACGTTTCGATCAGGGAGTCTACCCGGTCTGCAAAATCGCGGTACGTGAGCGCCTCCCCGCCGTACATCGAAAAACACTTATTGGAACTGTAAGCGTGGATGCTGTGCTGATATAATTCCAGAAGCGTGTTGAACATAATTGATACGTTTGTTAAAAGCGATAAACACTCCCTATGTAAAATGCAAATGTAAAGATTTTTGTTTTATAAATCGTACTTTTGCGCAAATAACCCGAACCGTAAACGGCAAAAATGACAAACTCCGAAAAAATCCGCAGGAAGGCTTTGTCGCTCGGATTCGATCTGTGCGGGATTGCCCGCTGCCGTTCGCTGGAGCGGCAGTACGATCGGTTTAAGAATTGGCTCGCCGACGGATGCGACGGCGGCTTGGAGTATTTGCGCCGGAATACCGGCAAACGTTTCGATCCGGGGGCGCTCTGCGAAGGCGCCCGTTCGGTGATCGTTTGCGGGGTCGGCTACCACCGCCCGCCGTCGGCGCACGAAGTGGCTTCCCGCATCGCTTCTTATGCGCATTCGAGAGATTACCATCTGACGATCCGCGAACGGTTGAACGAATTGTCGGCCTACCTGCGGGAACTCGTGCCCGGGGCGTCCGGACGGGTTTTTACCGATACCGCTCCGCTGGCCGAAAAGTCGTGGGCGGTCGAGGCCGGCCTGGGCTGGATCGGACGCAATTCGTTGCTGGCGAATCCCCGGCTCGGCTCGTTCCTGTTGCTGGGCGAGGTGGTTACGACGGCCGAATTGGAGCCGGACGCGCCGTTCGTGCGCGACGGCTGCGGAACCTGCCGCGCCTGCGTGGACGCCTGTCCGGTCGCGGCGATCCGTCCCGACCGGACGATCGACGCGGGGCGCTGCATTTCCCGCCGGACGATCGAAACCGGCGACGGGGACGAAGGCGATCTGCACGGCTGGCTGTTCGGGTGCGACGTATGCCAAAGGGCCTGTCCTTACAACCGCAAAGCCCCGGTCTCCGTACACGACTCTTTCGCACCGCTTGCAGAACTGGAACGGTTGGACGTCGACGACTGGTTGGGATTGGACGAGGCCGGTTTCCGGCGGATTTTCGGCGAAACACCGCTTGCCCGGTGCGGTTTGCGCCGCCTACAAGAGCGGATACGCAGGCTGAAGTGAAGCCGGACGGATGCCGAGACGTGCGATTTTTCGCGTGCTTCGGAACAAAATCCGGCTTGCCCCTGAGGTTAACGTTTTGCCTGATAACCGATTGTATCCGGGGTGAAAAAAAACGAAAACTCGGGGCCGGCGAATGTTTGTAGGATTCATAATAAAACGTATTTTTGTGAATTGAAAACGGAAGCGTATTTTCAAAATTTAAAATAACAATTTGTAGATATGATGATCTTGTTGCAAGCAACTGAACCGGTGGCTGCCGCCACGGCCGCTGCCGCTGCGGCGACCGAGCAGGCTGCCCAGACGATGAGTTTCGGAGAGCTTTTCCTGGCCGGCGGTTTCCTGATGTGGCCTTTGTTGATTTTAGGGGGCGTGGCCGTGTTTATTTTCTTCGAACGGTTCTGGGCGATCCGCAAGGCTTCCGCCGTGGACGTGAATTTCATGAACCGGATTCGCGAGCAGATTTTCGACGGGAAAATCTCCGCGGCGATCCAACTTTGCCGTTCCACCAACACTCCGATCGCCCGGATGGTCGAAAAGGGGATCGAGCGGATCGGCCGTCCGCTGAGCGACGTGAACAGTTCGATCGAGAACGTAGGCAACCTGGAAGTGTCGAAGCTCGAAAACGGTCTGCCGATTCTGGCGACGATCGCCGGCGGCGCGCCGATGATCGGGTTTCTCGGTACGGTGGTCGGCATGGTGCAGGCTTTTATGAACATGTCGCAGGCGGGAGGAACGGTCGATATGACGGTGTTGGCCAGCGGTATGTACGTGGCGATGGTGACGACGGTCGGCGGTCTGACGGTCGGCGTGCCGGCCTATTTCGGGTATAACTACCTGGTAGCCCGTATCGAGAAGCTGGTATTCCAGATGGAGGCCAACTCGATTGCGTTCATGGATATCCTGAACCAGCCGATCGAACAGTAAGACAACACTTGTAACAAGAATTAAAATCGCACGATTATGGCCATTAAAAGAGGATCGAAGGTAGAGGTAGGGTTCAGCGCTTCGTCGATGACGGACCTGATCTTCCTGCTGCTGCTTTTCATGATGCTCTCGACCACGCTGATCAATCCGAACGCCGTGAAGCTGACGTTGCCGAAAAGTTCCAATCAGTTGAAGGAGAAACCGTACACGACGGTTTCGATCAACTCCGATCTGGGCTATTTCATCGAGACGACGCCCGTTTCCTTCGATCGGCTCGAAGAGACGCTGGTCGCGAAACTGACCGGAACGGAAGATCCTACCGTGTCGCTGCACTGCGACAAAAGCGTTCCGATCGAAGAGGTGGTGAAAGTGATGAACATCGCCATGAAGAATAAGTTCAAACTGATTTTGGCAACGAGACCGGAATAACCGATGATTGACTTTCAGCCGGAAGACCGTACGCAGCAGCGCCTCGTAGGCGGAATAGCGACGCTGATTTACGCAGTGTCGGTGTTGCTGTTGTTGTTGCTGTTGAAATTTCAACTGCTTCCGCCTCCCGACAACGGCGAGGGGCTGATGATTAATTTCGGGAATGTCGAGGAGGCTGCTCCTGGAGCCGACCTCGCGATGAACGACCAGGCTGCCGAGGCTCCGCAGCAACCGCAGCAACAGGCTCCGCCGCAGCAGGCTGCCGAGGACGAGCAGTTGACGCAGGACTTCGAGGAGACCGACGTCGTAGTTAGGGAGAAGAAGAAAGACGAAAAGAAAACGCCGAAAAAAGAGGATAAGAAGGTCGAGGCCAAGCCCAAGCCCGAACAGAAACCGGTCGAGAAGCCGCGCGAGGTGAATCGTAAAGCGCTGTTTCCGGGCCGCACCGAGGGCAGCAAAGCTGCGAGCGAAGGAACCGGAACCGGGGCCGGCAATCAGGGGAACCCGGCCGGAACGCCGGAAGGAAGCCACGAAGGAACCGGGACGGGCACCGGCGGCAATTCGGCGAGCCTGTCCGGGCGATCGCTGGTCGGAATGCTTCCGAAACCCGATTACAGCGCTAAAGACCAGGGACGCGTCGTGATCGAAATCATGGTGGATCAGCAGGGGAAAGTCACTGCGGCGACCTATCGTTCGAAAGGTTCCACGACGCAGAACAGTTCGCTGGTCAATTCCGCGCTGCAGGCGGCCCGCCGCGCGCAGTTCAACGTGGACGAGAACGCTCCGGTTTCGCAGTCGGGAACCATTACCTACAATTTCCGGATGCAGTGACGTCGTTCTCCGCAGAACGGAGTATAGCCGTAATAGCGTATGAGGTATCTGTTGATTTTGATATGTGTCGTTTTCGGAGGCGGGGAGCTTTGCGCCCAGCCTGCCGTCGCCTTCGAGACCAAAACGTACGATCTGGGCGAGGTCGGTGAAAAGGGCGGAGCCGTGAGCCGGGATTTCCGTTTCGAAAATACCGGGGACGCTCCGCTGGTGATTATAAAAGCCGAAACGGCCTGCAATTGCACGAAAGTCCGCTTTTCGCGGAAACCGGTGGCTCCGGGACGGAAAGGTACGGTGACGGTGGTTTACGATCCCGCCAAGCAAGACGGCTCTTTTCTGAAAGCCGTCAAAATCCTGACGAATACGCCCGAAAAGCAGTATATCGTTACGATCCGCGGAAACGTCGTTCCGTAGGAGGAAATTACCGGATATTTGATTATTTTTGTTTTGGCCCGCCCTTTGACGGACGGGTAGGTTATTTAGTGTCGGACGATTGTGGAACTATTGATAAAAAATTGCCTGGTGCTTCCGATGACGGAACAGCCCGGCAGACCGAAATATTACCGGGGCGCGGTTGCCATCAGCGGCGACCGGATCGCGTTGGTGAGCGACTCCCCGCAGCGGATCGAACGTTACGAGCGGGAGCGAGGAGAAGGATTGCAGGTGGCGGACGGCGCCGGACGGCTCGTGATGCCGGGTCTGATTAACCTGCACAACCACGTGTCGATGACCCTGATGCGCGGCTATGCCGACGACCTGCCGCTGATGCCGTGGCTGACCGAAAAGATTTGGCCGTTCGAGGCGAAACTGGACGGCGACGATATTTACAGCGGGGCCGAGCTGGGAATCGCCGAAATGCTGCTCGGCGGTACGACCGCTTTCGTCGATATGTACTGGTATGCCGACCGGGTCGCCGAGGCGGCGATCCGCAGCGGAATCCGGGCGGTCGTCAGTCCGGCTTTCGTCGGAACGGCGTTCGACGGTTACGTCGAACGGACGCAGCGGATGATTGAACGGTATAACGGCGCCGCCGGCGATCGCATCCGGGTTTGGGTCGCTCCGCATGCCCCGTACACCTGTACGCCCGAACAAATCCGCGAATCGCTGAAACTGTGCGAACGCAACGGGGTAGGCGTCAATATCCATGTCGCCGAGACTTTGTCGGAAGTGGAAACGATTCGCGAACGATACGGTAAAACGCCGGTGGAGCATCTACGCGATCTCGGTGTTTTCGATTACCGCGCGTTGGCGGTGCATTGCGTCCACCTGACCGAAACGGATATGGAGATCCTGTCCCGGCAGGGCGTTTCCGTCGTGTATAATCCGCAGAGCAACATGAAGCTCGCGAGCGGGATCGCTCCGGTCGCCCGGTTGCTCGAACGGGGCGCCAACGTCGGCATCGGCACCGATGGGCCGAGTTCGAACAACGACCTGGATATGTGGGACGAGATGCGTACGGGGTCGTTTTTGCAGAAAGTAGCTACCGGAGATCCGTGCGTATTGCCGGCGTACGAAGTGTTGCGGATGGCGACGACGCGGGCGGCCGATGCGATCGGCATGAAGGGCGAGATCGGCGTGTTAGCCGAAGGGGCCCGCGCCGACCTGATCGTGCTGAACCTCGATAAACCGCACCTGACTCCGTGTCACGACCTGGTCGCGAACCTGGTTTACTGCGCGAAGCCGTCCGACGTGGAGACGGTGATGGTCGACGGACGCATCGTGGTGCGGCAGGGTGCACTGGCGAACGGAGATTTCGGAGCGATCCGCCGTGAGGTCGAACGCCGCCTGGGCGTTTTGCAACGGCGCGGGGAGTAGACCGGCGGATTGCGGCCGGTTTGTGTCGGAACCTAACCAAAACTTAAATAAAAAGATGAAGTTACTACGTTTTACATGCCTGTTTTTAGGCGCGGTTGCCGTTTTTGACGGCGCTTCGGGCGCGGTCGTCCGGCAGGATAATTCGCAGGTACCGGGCATTCATGCGATTGGAAACGGCGGTCTGTGCGTCTATGGACAGGGCGCCGATATCCTGCAACTGTTCGGTCCGCCTTACTCTTCTCCCGGTTTTTTCACGATGAATCTGCAGGGAGATTACCGGGTCGATCTGCAACGCGAGCCTCGGACGGCCGTTTGGCACAGCCTGATTACCGACGGTGGGGCGGAAGTAGCCCGTCAGACCGATTTCGTAACCGTCGGCAGCGATGGTTTCGTCCGCCGTATTCATGCGCAGCGTCCGTTCAGTTACCGGATCACCGTCAGGATGGAAGATCGGTATGCTCCGTATGAGGAGCTGATAACGGTCAGGGAGGATATGTCGGCCGCGGAATTAAAGAATGCGAACCGGCGTTACCGGATCGGCATCGCTCCCGGCGTTCCTTTTTACAGCAGTTATAAAGCCCCTTCGGGTTATCTGTACGAGGTGTTTACGACCGGTTCGGCGACGCTCGTCCCGGGAGCGGGCGGCGATAAAAGTTGGGTGCTGAACGTGACTCCGGGCGACGGAGCCTTGTACGTAGTTGCCGGACCGAACGAACGCCGGCTTGCCGAAAACAGCGCGGCGATCGCTTCCGCATCGCCCGAATCGTTGCAGAAGGCGAGTGCGAAAAGCTGGAAGAAATATGCGGCGAAGCAGCACCGGTTCAAAGCGTCGAACCTGCCGGACGACCGCCGCGACGAATTTTTCCGGGCCGTGGACGACATCGGCGTGCTGATCAAGAGCCAGCAAGGACGCGAAGGCGGCGTACTGGCCGGGATCGTTTACCACATGGGCTACGTGCGCGATCAGTACGGGGTTTCGCGGGCGCTGTTGGCGCTGGGACACAGCGAAGAGGCCCGCGGCATTTTGGAGTTCTACCATAACATATGGAAGGCTTACGGATATATCCAGAATGCGCAGGCGATCGGTTATCCCGGAATTTTCCACCGTCACGAAAACGACGAGACCGAGATTACCGGTTATCTGGTCGTGCAGGCGTTCGATTATTTCCGGAAAACGAACGATGCGGCGTTCCTCGAACGAATTCTTCCGATGCTCGAGTGGGCGACCCAGGCGCAGCAACGCAACCTGATCGACGGTATGCTGCCGTTCAACGGCGACGAGACTTACATTGCCGGCGGCGTCGTGCCGCGCAAGGTGATGTACCACGGTTCGGCCGAGGCGACGCTGCTGTTTATCGAAGGGAGTTCGCGGTTGCTGGATTTCGTCCGTACGCGGTCGCTGTGGAACGAAGACCGGATCGCCGCGCTCGAACGCGACGTACGGCAATGCAGCGATCGTTACCGCGATAATTTTTACCGGGACGGCAAGCTGTTCATCAACAATCCGCAGCGCGAGGCGAAGGTCAGCTATCCGGCTACGCGTCCCGGCGTTTGCCTGCACCCCGATCATTTCGATTACTTTACCGAGACCTACCATTTCAAAGGGTGTCTTTATTTCTGCGAGGATTGCATGCGCAAAGACAACAGCCGGGTCGAACTGCCGCCCGTAGAGCGTTTCAGTATTCCGTCCGCCTACCTTTTCCCGATCTACATCAATGCGCAGCTCCTTTCCGATTCCGAGAAACGGGCTTTGCTCGACGAGGTGGTCGCGCTTTACCGGAAGACCGGGAAAATCTCGTCGCAGGACCGGATACTGGGCTACGATTTCGGCATGTTCCTATATGCGCTGGCCGACTGCGGGGATCCGCTCGCTGCAGATGTTTACGACCGGATGATGGCCCTGCGCGACGATTCGGGCGCATGGGTCGAATATTATGTCGATGGACAGCCGAGCGGCTGTCGGTGTCGGCCGTGGGAGAGCGGCATCAATATCGAGGCGGCGATCAAATACGCCCGGTAGATGCCTCGGCATGTCCGGATCGAACGAAGGCTTCTTCGTAAGGAGAAGCCTTTGTTATTTTGCGAACCCGGGGCGCATCGGGGAATCAGCGGATTTTTGCGCCGGTCGGCGGCAGCTCGTCCGACGACCGGTTCACTCCGACTCCGAACAGGGCGAAATCGTACCGGACGGGGTCGTCCGGATCGAGCCGCCGCAGCGAGCCGGTGATCTCTTCGACCGCTTTCCAGTCGTTTTGCCGTCGGGTGAGTAGGCCCAGCGCACGGCCGGTATTGCCGGTGTGGACGTCGAGCGGCAAGTAGAGCGCCGAGGGCGGGATCGTCCGCCACAGTCCGAAATCAACGCCGCGACTGTCGCTGCGCACCATCCATTTGAGAAACATGTTCAACCGTTTGCAGGCCGCGCCCTTGTCGATGCTGGAGAGGTGCTTTTCGCAGCGCGTCGGATGATCGCTTTCCCAGAACGTCGTGCGGAACCGCGACAGTACCGTGCGCAGATCGCCCGTGGCGGCGTATGTCTGTTCGAAATAGCCGCCGAGACTTCCGTAGCGGCTGCATAGTCGGCGCAGGGCGCGAATAAAGGCGATGCAGTCCGCTCCGTTGAACGTGCGGTGAACGAAGTTCAGCAGCGCGTTCAGTTCCTGTTCCGACGCATGGACGGTGAAATCGTACGGAGCGTCGTCCATCAGGCGCATCAGCCGGCCGGCATTGCGAACGATCGATTTGCGGTTGCCCCATGCGATCGTGGCGGCCAGAAAACCGCTGATCTCGATGTCCTCCCTGCGTTCGAAGCGGTGAGGAACGGAGATCGGGTCGTCCGCAATGAAGTCGGGCGCGTTGTAGCGGTCGTGCAGGCCGTCGAGCAGCTCTTTGAGTTCGTCGTGTTCCATCAGGGGCGAATCAGTCCGTCGATCATCTGGATTTTGCGGTCGGACATTTCGGCCAATTGTTCGTCGTGCGTCACGATGACGACCGTTTGCCCGAACGTATCGCGCAGCGTGAAGAACAGTTTGTGGATCTCTTCCTTATTTTTGGTGTCGAGGTTGCCGGACGGCTCGTCGGCCAGCAGTACGGCGGGCGAGTTGATCAGTGCGCGGGCGATGGCTACGCGTTGCTGTTCGCCCCCCGACAGTTCGGCGGGTTTATGGGTCAGACGGTGTTCCATGGCCAGCATCCCGAGCAGTTCGGCGGCCCGTTTTTCGACTTCGTGCCGTTCGCGTCCGGCGATGTAGCCCGGAATACACACGTTCTCGAACGCGGAAAACTCGGGCAGCAGGTGGTGGAACTGGAATACGAAGCCGATCTTCGTGTTGCGGAATTTCGAGATGTTCTTGTCCGACAGCGTATGCACGGCTACGCCGTCGATCTCGATCTCGCCGGAAGTGGGCCGGCTCAGCGTGCCGAGGATTTGCAGCAGCGTCGTTTTGCCGGCGCCGCTCGGCCCGACGATCGAAACGACTTCCCCTTTGTCGATCGACAGGTCGATTCCTTTGAGCACTTCGAGCGCACCGAAACTTTTGTGTATATCTTTGGTTTTTATCATGGTTTTGCGGTATTTGCAGCGGTAAAACGGTCCCACAGCGCGATGACCTGCGCGGCTTCGCGAACGTCGTGCACCCGCAGGATCGAGGCTCCCTGGCGCAGGCATTCCCAGTGCAGCGCGGAGGTGCCGGTCAGCGCGTCGTCCGGCGTCGTGTCGAGCGTCCGGTAGATCATCGATTTGCGCGAGATGCCGGCTAAAAACGGAAGCCCCGTGTCGCGGAATGTTTCGCCCATCCGGCCGAGCAGCATGAAATTCTGATCGACGGTTTTTGAAAAACCGAATCCCGGATCGAGCACGATCTGTTCGACTCCGGCGCTGCGCAGCGTTTCGGTTTTTGCTGCGAAGTAACCGCGTATTTCGCCGATCAGATCGTCGTAGTGCGTCCGGCTCTGCATGTTCTGCGGCGTGCCGCGCATGTGCATGGCAATGAACGGCACCCGGTAACGGGCGGCTACGCCGGCGATTTCCGGTTCGGCTTCCGCGCCCGTGATGTCGTTGACGATACACGGGCCGAAGTTTTCGAGCGTTTTTTCCATTACGCCGGCCCGGAAAGTGTCGATCGACACGGCGGTGTCGGGAAATTTTTTGCGGATGATCTCCAACGCCGAGGCGAGTCTGCGGAACTCCTCCCGAGGGGAGACGTCGTCCGCTCCCGGACGCGACGAATACCCGCCGACGTCCAGAATGGCGGCGCCTTCCGATACGGCCTGCCGCACCCGGCGTTCGATCGCATCCGCTTCCTGAGTCCGGCTGCCGCTGAAAAACGAATCCGGCGTCACGTTGACGATCGCCATGACGACGGGGTTTTCAAGGCTGATTTCGATTTTTCCTACGGTCAGTTTCATAATTGGCCGAATAATTCGTGCAATTTCAATACCTGGGGGATGACCAGCGTGCGGTCGTCCGAAACGATCACGTGGTCGGCCCGCGCGATGCGTTCTTCTTCGCTGAGCTGGGCCGCGATCCGCGCCCGCACGGACGCTTCGTCCGTTCCGTCGCGCCGGCAGGTACGCCGGATACGCAGCGCTTCCGGCGCAGTCACTTCGACCGTGGCGTCCATTAGCCGGTCGGCGCCGCTTTCGAACAGCACGGCGGCTTCCTGGATGACGTAATGACCCGTTTGCCGTCCGGCCCATCGCATGAAATCGACCGCGACGGCCGGATGGACGATCCGGTTCAGCCGCTCCCGCAGGAGGCAGTTGCCGAAAATTTGCGCGGCGACCGCCCGCCTGTCCAGGACTCCGTCCCGGTAAGCGGCGCTGCCGAGCAATTCCCGGATTTTTCCGATGACGGCCGGGTCGGTGTTCATCAGCCGCCTGGCTTCGGTGTCCGAGTCGTACACCGGAACCCCCAGCAACGAAAAGAGGCGGCAAACCGTGCTTTTTCCGCTTCCGATCCCTCCGGTTATACCGACCTTAATCATCGCTTCGTTTTGGAAATTCGATTTCGACCGGAGCGGCCACCGATTTGATTTTCAAGTCGGTGATCTGGGACGAAATGGTGTTTTGCAACCAGAACGGCGAGATATCGTACAGGCCCGAGGCCGTCGTCGACGGCGTTACCGCGATGTTGTCCGACGAGATGAACACTCCGTTTTTACGCGGAGCGATCTTGTGCAGCAAGATCTGGTATCCTGATCCTTCCACCTGACACCGCACCGAATAATAGACGCTGTCGATGCGGACGGGGATGTTGATATTGGCCGTATAGGAGTGACTGAGCTTGGTCACGTACCACAAGATCAGCGATAATCCCAGTAGCATGAAGAATACCGGGTTGCTGAGCCTGCGTGCGGTGACTTTCAGGTATAAGGTGAATTTATGCATTTCCCACGTTCGGTTTCTTTGCAAAATAAAGGAAAATTCGGGGAATAAAAAAATATCCGTCCGTCCTTGTCCGAAAACCGAAAGAGAAGCGAGATAGGGTATAGGAAGACAAAAAGGCTTCGCATCGCGAAGCCTTTTGTCGTATATTCAAGGAAACGGTTTATTTGTCGAGCGACAGTTTTTCGCTGTTTTTGTTGGTTTTGCCTTCCGCGGCGTATTTTTTGTTCAGTCCTTCCAGAACGATTTGCGTGATGTCCAGCGACGGGTCGGCGTTCATGACCGGGCCGCCCGAAGTCGTGCTGAGAATGATTTTGAAACGGTAGTCGCTGTTGAATTCCTTCAGGTATTCGGTGATGTTGTAGTGGATTTTGTTCAGCATGACCTGTTCCTGTTCGGCCAATTCGTTCATCACTTTGTCGCGGTGCTGAACGAACGACTGCTGTTTTTTCTCCAGATTTTCCTGCATGGTCATCGCTTCCGAACGGGTGACCAGCCCTTTGTCGATCTTGTTCTGGTAATCTTTCAGGTCGGATTCGAGGCTGCGCCCTTTCGAGGTGAGTTCCGCATCCGCTTTTTTGGCTTTGGCTTCGTATTCGGCGCGCAGGTCGAGGTACATGTCGTACTTGCTGATCAGCGAATCGACGTTGAAGTAAGCGATGGTCCCGCTCGATGCCGCTGCTGCAGCGTCGCTTTCCGTGGTTTCTGCGGCAGGTTTCGTTTCGCCGCCGGCCGGGGCTTGGTTTTTGTTGCAGCCTACAGTCGTCAGGGCGACCGCAGCGAGAATTAACAGGATCTTTTTCATGTCAGATTTTAAAAATGTGTTTTATAAAATTCGGTTTTGTTTCGTGCTTGCGGATTTTCCGTACCTGTTCGAATCCGTTTGACAGAGCGTGTTTTTCCGCCGATTATTGCGCAAATATATTAATTATTTCTTTTCATTTGCTTATTTTTGCAGGTAAATATGGTAGCGTATTATGTATGAATACATCACGGGTCGGATCGAGACGCTGACTCCGGCGTCGGTCGTCGTGGAAGCTGCGGGCGTCGGGTATTTTTTGAATATCTCGTTGCAGACTTTTTCGCAGATCGGTTCCCGGACAGAGGTGAAACTGTATACCCATTTTGCGGTGCGTGAGGACGCGCAGGTGCTTTACGGCTTTTTCAGCCGCGCCGAACGCGATATTTTCCGGTCGTTGATCGGCGTTTCGGGAGTCGGGGGCAATACGGCCCGGATGATCCTCTCTTCGTTTACGGCCGAGGAGGTCTGCACGATCGTCGCGACCGGACAGGCCGACGTGCTGAAGACCGTCAAGGGACTCGGTCTGAAAACCGCGCAGAAAATCATCGTGGAATTGCGGGATAAGATCGGCGCGGGCAGCGCTGCCGCGACTTACGTTCCGGTGCAGGGTGCGGCGGGGGAGACTTTCTCCGAGGCGGTGGCCGCGCTGACGATGCTCGGATTTACGCGGCAGGCGACCGAGAAGGCGTTGCGGGCTATTCAGCAGGAATCTCCGGCGGCTTCGGTCGAGGAACTGGTGCGGCTTGCGTTGAAGCGTTTGTGACGCCGGCCGCGGGACGCGGAACGCGGCGACGGAAAGATCGTTCCGTTTTTGCGGCCGGATCGATTTTTTTTACGGAAAATTACGGCAATCCGGCAAATTATTCTATTTTTGTTGCCAAATTCGTGGCATATGTCTATGCTTTCTGACAGTAATGGTTTGTTTTTTAGGGTTTTCGGCAGAAAGCCCCGGCGCTGTTACATGAAAATCGAATAAACATACTATCATATGGATTTATACCTGATCATCGTCATCATTATGCTTGCTCTGGCAGTCTCGGGACTGGTTGTGGGAGTCGCTAACGATGCGGTGAATTTTCTAAATTCGGCCCTGGGTTCCAAGGCCGCACCCCGTTATGTGATCATGACGGTGGCTTCGGTCGGAATCATCGTCGGAGCCATCACTTCGAACGGGATGATGGAAGTCGCCCGCAGCGGCGTTTTCCATCCGGAGATGTTTACATTCGCCGAGGTCATGCTGCTGTTCCTGGCGGTGATGTTCACCAACGTGATCCTGCTGGATATTTTCAATACGCTGGGAATGCCTACTTCTACTACCGTGTCGCTGGTGTTCGGGCTGCTGGGAGCCGCCGTAGGGATCAGTATCTTCAAAATAGCGAACGATGCGCTGGTGACGCTGCCCGACGGTTCGCTGGCCACGATGGCCGACATGATCAATACGGGCAATGCGATGGCGATTATCGGCGGAATCCTGATTTCGGTGGTAATCGCTTTTGTTTGCGGTACGGTCGTGATGTACATCACGCGGCTGATCTTTTCGTTCCGTTACCAGTCGAAACTGAAGTCGTACGGAGCCGTCTGGTGCGGGATCGCTCTGACGGCTATTTCGTATTTCGCCGTTTTCAAAGGGTTGAAAGGGACGCAGGTCATTCCCGCCGACTGGATGAGCTGGATGGAAGGGCATATACCGATGATGCTCGGCGGGCTGCTGGTCGGCTGGAGCTTGATTATGTCGATTCTCAGTATGCTGAAGGTGAATATCCTGCGGATCACCGTGCTGGCGGGCACGTTTTCGCTGGCGCTCGCTTTCGCCGGCAACGACCTGGTGAACTTCATCGGGGTGTTTGTCGCCGGAGTCGACGCTTACGACATCGTCCGGACGACCGGGGATACGAATATGCTGATGGGCGGATTGAACGATCCGGTCGTCGCCAACCTGCTGATCCTGTTCCTTTCGGGAGCGGTCATGGTCGTTACGCTGTGGTTCTCGAAAAAGGCCCAGAGCGTTTCCGACACCGAGATCAATCTGGCGCGCCAGGATGTAGGCGTAGAGCGTTTCGGTTCGACCTCTGCGTCGCGGGCGATCGTCCGCGCCACGATCAACTGCAATAAGAATTACGAGAAATATACGCCCGAGCGGATTCAGCGTTTCATCGCGAGCCGTTTCGTCCCGGTCGCCAATGCCAAGGACAAAGCGCCTTTCGATCTGATCCGGGCGACGGTGAACCTGACGGTCGCCTCGCTGCTGATCTCGATGGCTACGTCGTTGCAACTGCCGCTTTCGACTACTTACGTGACCTTTATGGTGGCGATGGGTAGTTCGCTTTCCGACCGGGCCTGGGGGCGGGAGAGTGCCGTGTACCGGATTACCGGGGTGTTGACCGTGATTGCCGGATGGTTCTTTACGGCATTGGTGGCCTTCACGGTCTCTTTTGCCGTTGCCGTTTTGCTGATGTGGGGCGGGGTGTTCGCCGTGGCTGGACTCAGCGTGCTGTGCTGTTATCTGATGATCCGGAGTACGAAGGCGCATAACCGGAAGTTGAAACGCGAAGCCGAAAAGCAGGCCGAACATAAGGCCGTTACCGACGAAAGTTCGATCGTGGATCGCAGCGTGCGGGAGATTACCGAAATGATGAACAAGGTGACGACGATCTACAACCAGACGCTGATCGGTTTGTTCAACGAAGACCGTAAGCTGCTCAAAAACATGGTTCGCGAATCGGAGGCGCTCTATCAGGTCGCGCACGAACGGAAACACGAAGTGCTGCCGACGCTGCTCGAGTTGCAGGAGAACTATGTCGAAACGGGGCATTATTACGTGCAGATCGCCGACTACCTCGACGAGGTAGCCAAGGCGCTGGTGCATATCACCCGGCCGAGTTTCGACCATATCAATAACAACCACGAGGGATTCCGCGTCGATCAGTTGGAAGATCTCAAACGGGTCAACAATCAGGTAAGCCGGATTTATCTGCATATCAACGAAATGCTGCGAACCAGCCATTTCGAGGAGTTGGACGAAATCCTGCGGATGCGCGACGAACTGTTCGATACGCTCGCTGCGGCGATCAAGAGCCAGATTAAGCGCGTGAAGGCGAAAGCCTCGACCACGCGCAGCAGCATCCTCTACCTGACCATCATCAACGAAACCAAGACGATGGTGCTCCAGAGCCGGAACTTGTTGAAAGCGCAGAAGTATTTCGTGATGAAAAAATAGGCGGCGTCCGGTTTTTTTGCAAAAGATTTCCGCCAACGGGCAATATTTCGGGCCGGACGCAGTTTGATATAATAGCGGGAGGGGCGTGTTGTTTTTGGAGGAAATTAGTCGTAGATTTGTAACCGGTTAGAGTTGCGGCAGTGAAACGAATTTTGTACATATTGGTTCTGGCGGCTGCTTTCGGCGGGTGTAAGGACGACGAGACCTACCTCGATAAGCAGCGTACTTCTTTCGAGAGTTATCTTTCGAGGATGGATTTTTCCTATACGACGCCCAACGGCGTTTACCGGTATGTGGCTAATGCGGATCGGGAGGGGTATGACCGGGAGGTGCCGGTCGAATACGGCGATTCGGTCAGTTTCGATTTCGCCGCCTACTTGTTTTCTTCGTCGATCGGCGCGCTCTACTACACCAACGTGAAAGAGTGGATTCCTGCGAAGGACCTGGAGGTGCTCAATCCGGAGTACTGGGACTTCTCGACGCGGCGGATCAAGCTGGGCAGCGCTTCGCTCGTCAAAGGTCTCGAATACGGCCTGGTGAATAGCCGTCAGAACGATTCGCTGTTGCTGTTCATGACTTCCGACCTGGTTTACGGAACCGAGAACATGGGAGTCGTGAATCCCGATCAGCCGGTCGTGTGGGCGGTAAAAATTAAAAAAGTAGTGAAACCATGATAAAAGTTATTCGGGCGATCCTGTCTGTTTTTATCGTTGCCGTGTCGGTCGCTTCCTGCGCGAAACAGCCTTCCGACGATTTGGGGGGCAGGCAACAGCTCGCCTTCGAGGAATGGATGAAATATTACGGCGACGGAGCCGTCAAACAGTCGACGGGTATTTATACTAAAAAGCTGGATTCCTTGCCCGGTAACGTGATCAGGCATCCGCAGGAAGGCAACTGGATACGGGTAAACTATACGGGGCGGATCCTCAATACGGGAAATATATTCGTTACGCGCGACAGCGCTACGGCGCAGTTGCAGGGCACTTTTCAATATTATACGCATTACGTGCCCGAATATTTCCAGTTTAAGAGCGATAACGGTTCCGTGCCGAGCGGCATGTTGTACGCGCTCGGCGAGATGAATGCGGGGGACGTCGTCCGTGCCTATATTCCTTACGGATTGGCGTACGGGACTTCGGGGACGTCGTTCGGTTCGGGCTACGAAGGCCAGGTCGCTTCCGTTCCCGGGAGCACGCCGATCATTATGGATATGGAACTGCTCGAAATTGTCGCCGATCCGGTGATTGCCGAAAACGAGTTGGTGCAGGATTTCGCTTATAACGAATGGGGCAAGACGATCGAAGATACGGTGAGGGCCAACATTTACCGCCGGACGTTGAGTTTGGGCAAGGATACGGCTACCGTAAAAGCGGATACGACGGTCAGCGTGTATTACGTGGGACGTTTTATGGACGGTTTCGTTTTCGATACGAATATAGAGGATACGGCCAGAAAGTATAATATTTACAGCTCTTCGAACCGTTACGATTCGATCACCGTGAATACCGGCGGAACGGATACGACCTATGTGAAGGGTTTCTACCATGCGATCGTCGGGATGAAATTCGGGGAAACGGCGCAGACCGTCTTTACGTCGGCCTACGGTTACGGTTCCACGTTGCAGAGTCCCGAGAACGAGACCTGGATCAATCCCTATACGCCGCTGATGTTTACGATTATGGTGATTCCGCCCAATGGGGACGGTACGGCCTACCATCCGTACAGCATCAAAGGGGTGAAAGCGCTGACCAAGGACGAGGATGACGTGTGGATCACGGGTTACGTGGTCGGTGCGGTTGACGGCGCCAGCGTCGAGACGGGAGCCGTCTATTCCGATACGGTCAAGGTCAAAACCAATATCCTGCTGTCCGATATCCGTACTCCGGACGACGCTTCGCGGGTCGTGGCCGTCGAATTGCCCGAAGGAACGATCCGGGATAAGCTGAACCTGGTGGACAATGAGGCCATATACCGAAAAAAAATCGTCGTTCGCGGAAATATAAGGCAGTATCTCGGACAGACCGGTCTGGTCGATGTGACGCAGTATGTCAAAAAATAGGACGATATAAGAACGGACGGAGGGGGAAGGAAAGCGGTTTTCTTCCCCTTTTCCGTAGGGTTATGGCAAACGATTACTTCTCTTTCAAACGGTTTACGGTGTGGCAGCGCCGCGCTGCGATGCGGGTCGGAACCGACGGAGTGTTGCTCGGCGCCTGGTTCGATCCGGGCGGAGACGGCGCGCGGATGCTGGATGTGGGCACCGGTACCGGCGTGATCGCGCTGATGGCGGCCCAGCGGAATCCGTCGGCGCGGATCGACGCCGTCGAAATCGATGCCGGCAGTTGTGCGGATGCCGCGGAAAATTTCGCCGGGTCGCCCTGGGCGGAACGCCTGGCTCTTTTCGGTGAGTCTTTCGTGTCCTTTTGCGGGCACGCTACGCGGAAATACGATCGGATAGTCTCCAATCCGCCTTATTTCGTCGGTTCGCTGAAGTGTCCCGATCCGGGACGTACCCGGGCGCGGCATACCGATTCGCTGCCCCATCCGGAATTGCTGGCCGGAGCGGCCGGGCTGTTGACCGAAAAGGGATGCCTGAGCGTCGTGCTGCCGGCGGACGGAGCGGATGCGTTTACCGGGCAGGCGGCCCGATACGGCCTGTTTCCGGCACGGACGCTTGCCGTTTGCCCGGTGCCGGGGACGGTGCCGAAACGGATGCTGATCGAATTCCGGACATTCCGGGGGGGCGTCGAAACGGAAGTGCTGGCGATTGCGCCGGAAGGCGGAACGGGTTATACGGACCGGTACCGGGCGCTGACCGGAGATTTTTATCTGAAAATGTGAGCGTTTTTCGAAATATAGTGTATTTTTGTTCGTACCGTTTCGGCGAGAATAGCGAATTAAAAACGATAGATTATGAAAAAAGTGTTGGTTTTAGGTGCGTTGTGCGCCCTGGTAACGGGGGCTTCGGCACAGGTTAAAGCTTATAAGGCGGATCAGATGACGAATCCCAACTCGGTGGCTTATGCGCTGCCGCGCACGGTGGTCAAAGTGCGTGTCGTTGCGGAAAAAGAGAGCGTGCGCGTCGGCCCGTATGCCCGGTTCGCTCAGAAATACCTCGGCGTGATCGCTCCGCTGGCCGATAAGGATATCTATACGATCAAGAGTGCGACGCTTTGCGGCGTTCAGGAGGCCGATCCGGCGGAAGTGTACGCGCTGGACAATCCGGACAAAAGTCCGGTGCGGATTTACGATCCGACTCCCGAAGGATTCGTTGCGGCCCCGCTGGACGGCGTGGAACCGGCCGGCATCGCCGGCCCGATACGTAAGGGAGTCCGGATGCGGGGCGCCGGCCCGGATGTGATTTCCTATGTCGAATGCGATACCGCTTTTCTGAAGGTGCCGATCGACAAGCAGAGCACGGTCGAGAAAAGCGCCGAATCGATGGCGGCGGATGCGGCTAACATGATCTTTTCGTTGCGCCGGCATCGGCTCGATCTGGTGACCGGTGAAGCCGGCGAGAATGTGTTCGGCGGCGGTTTGAAGGCGGCTCTGGACGAGATCAGCCGCCTGGAACAGGAATATTTGGCTTTGTTCCTCGGTAAACAGTACCGACAGACGGTCGCGAGGGAATACAATGCGCTTCCGTCGAAAGACGAAAATACTTTGGTCGTATGCCGCTTCTCCGATACGGCGGGTCTGTTGCCCGACAACGACCTTTCGGGCCGTCCGATCACGCTGGAAATGACCCCTGAGAAAAAGGCCGAGGCCTCTCCGCTGGCGAACCGGAACAAGGAGATCAAGGGCGGAGTCTTTTACCGCATAGCCGATATGGTGAACTGCCGGCTGACCGATGGGAACCGTCAGATCGCCCAGGCACGGATGCCGATCTATCAGTTCGGGGTGGTGGTACAGGTGCCGGTTACGGCCGTTAAATAGGGTTCCCGAATGAACGATACCGCATTGATGATCCGCTTGTTGGGACGCCTGAAAAAAGAGATGAACGGCGCTGTGGCGGAAGCGATGCAACGCAGGGGACTGAATTATCCGTTGAATTACGGGGTTTCGGTTCCGACGATCCGAAGCATTGCCGGGGAGTACGGTACGTCGCACTCCCTGGCGATGCTTTTATACCGTCAGCAGGTGCGCGAGTTGAAATTGGCTGCCGCTTTCGTCGACGATCCGCAGCAAGTTACGCCGGATCAGATGCGGTTGTGGGCGGACGGGTTCGCGAATACCGAATTGGTCGAGCAGGTGGTGTATAATCTGTTCCGCAAGGCGCCCGGCGCGGAGCGGGTTGCGCTTGAGTGGCTCGACTCCCCGAAGCCGTTGTTGCGTTACGCCGGTTTGCTGACGGCCGCTTCGACGGTGCGTCCGGAGATGGAACAGACGATGAGACAGGCGTTTTTCGACCGGATCGACCAGCTCGTTTTTCGGGAAATCGACAGCCCCGCCGTCGTGCGCGGGATTGTGACGGCCTTACGGCAGTTGGCCCGTACCGGCCCGTCGATGCGTCGAATGGTGGAAGACCGGATCGCCGTTTACGGAGCGGCTGCGGAAAGCCTGCCGCAACAGGTCGCCGAAGAACTCCGGTGGCAGTTGGAATATCTCGATCCGGTCGGGTAAATTATCTGAAGTCGATTATTTCGACGTCCTTGTATTTCTTTTTGTCGAATGTAAATTGATCGGGCGCGACAGCGATGTCGGGCGTGATCTTGCTGATTTTGATTTCGACGGTACCAGCGCCGTCCGTATCGTAATCGATACCGACGGGCAGTCCGCTTTGCGGATCGAGTAGCAATCGGATCGACCGGTAGCCTGCGCCCTTGGTTCTCGGCGTCAGTTCCACCCGTTCCGCCGTTCGTCCGCCGACCGCGACGCTTCCTTTATAGGCGTTATCGAAATCCTGTTCGTCCATCTTGAAAAAACGGGAAGGGTTCGACAGGAGCGAATGGTCGTTCGGGTCGGGCTTTTCGATCGTCACCTCGTCTTCGTTGCTGTTGTAGGTGTATAGCAGCTTGCCGTCGCAGAACAGTTCGTAATCGTTTACATGGACGTAATAGCGGTCGCCGCTGACGACGATCCGTCCGGCTACGTCGCTGAACTCGTTCTCCATGCTGGCCGTAAAGAGTATTTCGTACGCTTTGCCGGAAGCGATCTTGTCGGACAGCGTGCGGATCAGTTTCGCGGATTTCTCGTCGGCATGTGCCGTGGTGAGCGTGAAAACGAGCAGCAGCGGCAGGATGATTCTGCGGAGCAGGCTGGATCGGTCGTGTGGTTTCATAACGGAAAAATCAGGTTTGAACTCTCTTCGAAAGCAACGGAATCGGTCGGTTCCGTTGCTCTTTTGTAAAAACGCGTTTCTGCGATTAAAAATTATCGAGCGACTTGAAAATATGTTCCAGCGACAGAATGTCCTGGATCAGTACTTCGCGCGGTTTGCTGCCTTCGGCTTTGCCGACGATGCCGGCCATTTCGAGTTGATCCATCAGTCGGCCGGCGCGGTTGTATCCGATTGAGAAACGCCGCTGGATCGACGAGGTGGACCCCTGCTGGTTCTGTACCACGAAACGGGCGACGTCTTCGAACATCGCGTCCAGTTGCGACAGGTCGTTCGGTTTGCTGCCTGCGGCTCCTGTGTCTCCGCCTCCTTCCGGCGTGTATTCCGGCAGTTCGTAAGCGCCTACGTATCCGCGCTGTCCGGCGATGAATTCGGTGATCCGTTCGATCTCGGGCGTATCGACGAACGCGCATTGTACGCGTATCAGGTCGTTGCCGGTCGAAACCAGCATGTCTCCGCGCCCGATCAGTTGGTTGGCTCCCGGCTGGTCGATGATCGTCCGCGAATCGACCATCGACGTGACCCGGAAAGCGATCCGCGCCGGGAAGTTGGCTTTGATTACGCCGGTGATGATGTTGGTCGTCGGTCGCTGCGTGGCGATCACCAGGTGGATGCCGACGGCCCGCGCCAACTGCGCGATCCGGGCGATCGGCGTTTCGATTTCGCGCCCGGCGGTCATGATCAGGTCGGCGAACTCGTCGATGATTACGACGATGTAGGGCAGGAAGCGGTGTCCCTTGTTCGGGTTCAGCTTTCGGTGGATGAATTTGTCGTTGTATTCGGTGATCTTACGCACCTCGGCGGCCCGCAGCAGGTTGTAACGGGCGTCCATCTCGATGCAGAGCGAATTGAGCGTATAGATCACCTTGTGCGTATCGGTGATGATCGCGTCCTCTTCGCCGGGCATTTTCGCCAGGAAATGACGTTCCAGCTTCGAATAGAGCGTCAGTTCCACCTTCTTCGGATCGACCAGCACCAGCTTCAGTTCCGACGGATGTTTCTTGTACAGCAGCGACGTGATGATCGCGTTCAATCCGACCGATTTGCCCTGTCCGGTCGCGCCGGCTACCAGCAGGTGCGGCATTTTGGCCAGGTCGATGACGAACGTTTCGTCCTGAATCGTTTTGCCGAGCACCACCGGGATGTCGTAGTCCGATTCCTGGAACTTCACCGATTTGATGATCGAGTACATCGAGACGATCTTCTTGTCTTTGTTCGGCACTTCGATGCCGATCGTTCCCTTGCCCGGGATCGGCGCGATGATCCGGATGCCGAGCGCGGCGAGACTCTGCGCGATATCGTCCTCGAGGTTCTTGATTTTCGAAATACGAACGCCGGGAGCCTGTACGATCTCATACAGCGTGACCGTCGGCCCGACCGTCGCTTTGATCTTGTCGATCTTGATCCCGAAATTTTCGAGCGTTTCTTTGATCCGGTTTTTGTTTTCGACGATCTCTTCGCTCGTTACGCTGACTTCGACGCTGTGGTCTTCGAGCAGTTCGATCGGCGGGCGCTGGTACGACGATAGGTCGAGCGTCGGGTCGTACAGCGCGCTTTCGATCTCCTCGTCGCTGAGGCTTTCGTCTCCCGGCAGCCGTTCGACCGTCAGATCGCGTCGTTCCTCGATATCGAGCCCGTCCGGAACGGCCGCGACGAACGCGTCGTCTTTCGCCTCGGCGCCGGAAGTCTCGGGGGTCTCGGCGGTATATGCGGGAGCGGATTGGAACTGCTGCGTTTCCTGAGCCGGCGGGCAGGCGGTCTCCGTTGCCGAAACCGGCGGTTCGGGATACGTATAGGTATCCGTTCCGATGTCCGTTTTGCCGGTCGCGGGAGCGGGCGTTTCTTCGGCTTCATCCCCGCTGGCATACTGGATAACGAATCCGTCTTCGTCTTTTTCCGGCGGCGGTGGCGCCGTTTTGGCGTTCATGTCCGTGATGACGAACCCTGCGTCGTCCACTTCGACTTTCCCGGTGCGCGCCGGTCGGGGTTCTTCTTCCGGCAGAGCCGGCGCTCCGGAACGGTCGACGATCGTAAATCCGTTGTCGTCGATCAACTCGCCCGGATAGAGCGGGGGATCGTCGTCGGCCGAACGCACGATGAACGGATCGTCGTCGTCGATCTCTTTTTTCCCTTTTTTGCTTTTGGTTTCCGGTTTCGCGTCGTCGGTCTGTTTGGCTTCGTGGCTGAGGATGCCGGCCGCGGTCGTTGATACGGCTTCGCCGACTTTACGCCCGTTGTCGACGATCCCTTTGCCGACGCGGTTGATCATCGAGATGGTGTTGCGGTTGATGTAGATGGCATACAGAACGATCGACAACAACAACAACAACCCGGTTCCGATCGTTCCGATCACCGATACCAGCCATTCGGCGATCGAAATGCCGTGCCGTCCGCCCAGTCCGGTGCCGAACACTTCCCAATTGCCCCGGAAAAGGAATCCGAGCGTCAGCGACCCGAGGATCATCAGGATCAGCGTCAGCCGCACCGATTTACGCAGCATCGCCGGTCGGAACCGCATGATCCGCAGCGAAAAGATGATCAGCACGGCCGGAATGCACAGCCCGAACAGCCCGAATCCGTCCGCTACGACGGTTTTGGCCAGGACGGCTCCGAGTTTCCCGCCCCAGTTTTGCACCCGAGCTTCGTTGACGGTTTCTTTGGAAGACATGAATACATGGGTCCAGTCCGTTACCGACTGGTCGTCCTTCCAGAAAAAGAAGAACGACAGCACCGATACCGCCAGGAACAGCGCGAAAAACAGCAAGGCGAATCCGTAGATCCACCGCTTCGTGTCGCTCATGCCCTTGACTTCCGGTTGTTTTGCCGCGTTTTTTTTAACTGCCATAGTTGCAACCCGTTTTCAGGTTTTTATTATCCGCGCCGGATGCTCCGGCGTTTTTTAATCGATGTCCATCGTCCGTACCTGCTCGCTTTTGGCGATCAACCGCTGCCGGTACGTTTCGTCGGCGCTGGTCATAAAATCGTACTGCGGGGTATGCTCCGGCTCCGCCTGCAGGTCGAATCGCCGCAGCAGGGCCTCGGCCTGCCGTTCGATCGCCGCCGCCGGATTCACCAGGTCGACCCGCCGTTCCCCGATTACCCGGCGCATGGCCGCCGCCAGGAAAGGGTAGTGCGTGCAGCCGAGTACGATTTGGTCGGCTCCGGCATCGAGCATCGGGCGGAGCAGTTTGTCGACCCGTGCCAGCGCTTCGGGCGTTTGCTCGCGGTTGCTTTCGACCAGTTCGACGAAACCTTCCCCGACCTGCGTCAGGATTTTCACCCGGTCGGCATAGCGTTGCGACGTTTCGCGGAACAGACGGCCGTTCAGCGTCGCCGCCGTCGCCAGAATTCCGATCACTCCGCTGCGCGATGCCATCGCCGCCGGCTTTACGGCCGGTTCGAGCCCGACCAGCGGCAGCGCGTAGTTCCGCCTCAGGTGATCGATCGCCATCGCCGTCGCGGCGTTGCAGGCGACGACGATCAGTTTGACGCCTCGGTCGATCAGCCGCCTGACGGCCAGATCGACGTAAGCGGTCACCTCTTCGCGGTTTTTGTCTCCGTACGGACAGTTTTTCCCGTCGCCGTAGTAGATCAGCGATTCGTGCGGCAGTTTCCGGTAAAGCTCCCTCCACACGGTCAATCCGCCCAATCCCGAGTCGAAAACCCCGATCGGTGCGTTATTCATTGCGCGTCTCTCCTTTTTTACGTTCGATCCACCGGCGTGCGTTGACGAATGCCTCGATCCACGGCGTCACTTCGTCTTCGGTGCGCTCTTCCGGATAGTATGCCCAGTTCCACGGGCGTATCGCCCGTTCCAGGTGCGGCATGATCGCCAGGTGACGGCCGTCGACCGAACAGATGGCGGCCGCGTTGTAATCGCTGCCGTTCGGGTTGGCCGGATACTCGGGATAAAGGTAGCGCACCGGGATGTTGTAGCAGCTCTCTTCGTACGGCAGCCGGAATTTTCCTTCGCCGTGCGCTACCCAGATACCCAGCCGGCTACCCGACAGCGATTTCAGCATTACCGAGTCGTTCGGTTCGATCTGTACGCCGAGGAAGGCCGACTCGAACTTGTGCGAGTCGTTGTGCAGCATTTGGGGTTTTTCCTCGTGCGCCGGCGTGATCAGCCCCAGTTCGACCATCAACTGGCAGCCGTTGCAGACGCCGAGCGACAGTGTGTCGGGACGCGCGAAGAACTTGTCCAGCGCTTTTTTCGCCTTTTCGTTGTACAGGAACGCTCCGGCCCAGCCTTTGGCCGATCCGAGTACGTCCGAGTTCGAGAATCCGCCGGTAAATACGATCAGGTTCACGTCTTCGAGCGTTTCGCGCCCTGCGATCAAGTCGGTCATATGCACGTCTTTTACGTCCATACCGGCCAGGTGCATGCACCATGCCATTTCGCGGTCGCCGTTGATCCCTTTTTCGCGGATGATGGCGGCCCGGATGCCCGACGGTTTGCGGCGGCTCGCTTCGAGTTCCCACTGCGACAGTTTCCCGGTGAAGTTTTCCGGGAATTTATAGACGAGTTCCTGGTTCTTGTAGTTTGCAAAACGCTGCGCCGCTTTCTGCGGGCCGCTCTGACGGCGGTCGAGCAGGTACGAGGTCTTGAACCATGTGTCGCGCAGATCATTCACCAGCAGCGACATTTCCAGTCCGTCGTGCATGAACGCGAACCGGCGCTCCTGGTTGACGTCCCCGATTACATAGGCGTCGACGCCGGCGAATTTCAAGTCTTCGCAGACCTCCACGCCGTTTTCGACCTGCAGCACCAGCGCCGGTTTTTCGCTGAACAACAACCGTACGATGTCGCGTTCGCCGAGCGCCGCGAAACTCAGATCCATGCCGCTCGTGTTATCCGCAAAGGTCATTTCGAGCAGCGCCGTGATCAGACCGCCGGCCGATACGTCGTGTCCGGCCAGCACCTTGTCTTCGGCGATCAGACCTTGTACCGCCGCGAACGCTTTCGAGAAATAATCGGCGGACTGTACGGTCGGCACTTCCATGCCGACGCTGCCGAGCGTTTGCGCCAGGCTGCTGCCGCCCAGACCAAAAGCCGAGCGGCTCATATCGACATATACCAATTGGCTGCGTCGGTGTTTCAGCGCCGGCGATACCGCTTTTTTGACATCGGATACTTCGGCCGCCGACGTGATGATCACCGTACCGGGCGCGTATACCAGTTCGCCGTCGCGGTATTTCTGCGTCATCGACAGCGAATCCTTGCCGGTCGGAATGTTGATTCCGAGCGCCAGCGCGTAGTCGCTGGCCGCTTGTACGGCCGAATAGAGCCGCGCGTCCTCGCCCGGATTCTTGCACGGCCACATCCAGTTTGCGCTCAGCGATACCGACGACAGCCCGCCGTCGATCGGCGCGAACACGATGTTGGTCAGCGCTTCGGTGATCGCCAGCACCGATCCTTTCGGCGCATTGGCCAGCGCCGCCGCCGGAGCGTGCCCGAGCGCCGTGGCGATGCCGTGCGTTCCCTGGTAGTCGAGCGCTACTACCGCGCAGTCGTTCAGCGGAAGCTGGATGCTGCCGGCGGTCTGCTGCATCGCGATCCGGCCGGTCACCGACCGGTCGACCTTGTTGGTCAGCCAGTCCTTGCAGGCTACGGCTTCGAGCTGCAGCACGTTTTCGAGGTATTTCACCAGGTTGCCGGCCCGGTATGCCGGCTCTTCGAACGTTTCTTCGACCGTGCGGTCGTTCAGCACCGTGCGCGGCGCCTTGCCGAACATGTCTTCCAACTTCAGGTCGATCGGTTTTTCGCCGGTTTTATGGTTGACGAACGTGAACTGCATGTCGCCGGTCGCTTCGCCGATTACGTAGAACGGGGCGCGTTCGCGTTCCGCGATGCGGCGCAGTTTCCCGATGTGTTCTTCCTTCATCACGAGTCCCATGCGTTCCTGCGATTCGTTGCCGACGATCTCTTTGGCGCTGAGCGTGGGGTCGCCGATCGGCAGTTGATCCATGTCGATTCGGCCGCCGGTCGCTTCGACCAATTCGCTCAGGCAGTTCAGGTGGCCGCCCGCGCCGTGGTCGTGGATCGAGATGACCGGGTTCATCTCCTCTTCCGATACGGCCCGGATCGCATTGTAAACCCGTTTCTGCATCTCCGGGTTCGAACGCTGCACGGCGTTCAGCTCGATCGCTCCGGCGTATTCGCCGGTTGCCACCGACGAAACGGCTCCGCCGCCCATGCCGATGCGGTAGTTGTCGCCGCCGAGCAGCACGACCTTGTCGCCCGCGTGCGGTTCGTCCTTGATGCTGTCCTGTTTGCGGCCGTAGCCTACGCCGCCGGCCTGCATGATGACTTTGTCGAATCCGTATTTCTTGCCGTTCTCGAAGTGTTCGAATGTTTGCAGGCTGCCGCAGATCAGCGGCTGCCCGAATTTATTGCCGAAATCCGACGCGCCGTTCGACGCTTTGATCAGGATGTCTTCGGGGGTCTGGTACAGCCACTCGCGGGCTTCGGTCTGCTTTTCCCATTCGCGTCCGCCGTCCAGCCGCGGGTAAGCCGTCATGTAAACGGCCGTTCCGGCTACCGGGAACGCCCCCTTGCCGCCGGCGATCCGGTCGCGGATCTCGCCGCCGGTTCCGGTCGCCGCGCCGTTGAACGGCTCGACGGTCGTCGGGAAGTTGTGCGTTTCGGCCTTGATCGAAATGACGCTCTCGAACTCCTTGATCTCGAAATAGTCCGACGTGTCGTGGGTCGCAGGGGCGAACTGTTCGGCCTTCGGGCCTTGTAGGAAGGCGCAGTTGTCTTTGTAGGCCGAAACGACGCGGCCGGGGTGCTCGTTCGTGGTTTTGCGGATCAGCCCGAAAAGGGTCGTGTCCTTCTCCTCGCCGTCGATGACGAATTGTCCGTTGAAAATCTTGTGGCGACAGTGTTCCGAGTTGACCTGCGAGAAACCGAATACCTCGCTATCGGTCAGCTTACGCCCTACGCGCCGGCTGACGTCCTCCAGGTAGGCGATCTCTTCTTCGCTGAGCGCCAGCCCTTCCTGTTTGTTGTAAGCGGCGATGTCGTCGATGTAAACTACCGGATCGGGCTGCTTGCTGATCGTGAATACCTGCTGGTCGATCGTATGGTATTTCCGCTTCAGCATCGGGTCGAACGCGGCGTTTTCGTCCTGCGCTTCGTCGAATTCCTCAATCCGCAGGATGCCGTGCAGGCCCATGTTCTGCGTGATTTCGACGGCGTTGGTACTCCACGGCGTAATCATTTCGCGGCGCGGGCCGATGAAAATACCTTCGAGGCTTTCGGCCCCGAGGTGTTCGGCTCCGCCGAAAAGCCATTGCAGCCGGGATATCTCTTCCGCAGAAAATTCCGTCGTCGCCTGAACGGCATATACGGTATCGTCTTTCTTGAAAAACAGGATCATCGTTATAGGGTTTAATGTTTATTCGTTTTTATGTCGTCCGGCCGCGCGGTCGCTACCGGCGGGCGATCCGTTTCAACAGCGGCTCGGCCTGTTCGTACGGAATCCGGTATTCGATCGTTCCGATCGCGTAAGGAGCCACCTCGTACGGATTGTACAGCATGGTCACGCCGCTGCTGTCGATGCCCACATTTTCCGGCAAAGGTAATTGATCCGTTCCAACAAACAAAGCGTCTTCGCTCAGAGCTGCGTCCGAAAGGTGCTTCGCGAAATATTGCCGGTTCAGCCGTTGCAGTCCGGCGGTATCGGAAAACAGATCGGCTTTATCCAGCGGCTTTCCGCTTTCCGTATCGAAATTGAAAAACAGGTTGGTCAGCAAACCGTGCGCCCCGCCGGTCAGGGTATAGACGGTGCACCGCAACGACGTTACCTTACCGCATTGACGGATCTCTCCGTGGAAACGCAAGTCGTAAGGAAGACGGGCGGTCTGCGGATCGCGGTTTTTGCGCGCCAATAGCGAGTCGGTCGCCTGCTGCGGCGTCATTCGGGCGTATTCTTCGTCCGTCAGGCCGAAACCGGTTTTAATTCGGTCGGCGATTTTCCGATTGATCGAATCGGCGCTTCGCCCTCCCGCCGCAACCGGATAGCTCACTTCGACATAATCGCTGTCTGCGGTGAAAGTGCTGTGTCCGAAAGTCTCTTGTCGCCACGAAAGCTGCGAACCCGACGGGGAGCATCCCGTCACGGCGGCCAGAATCAGGAGGTAAAACAGGTTTTTCATCGGATTTACTGCTCTTTTTTCGTTTCGATGTATTCGGCGATGTGATGTGCGATGTAGTCGTCCCGGACTCCGTCGCAGTCGATGATCAGCTTTGCCTGCATGTAGTACTTTTCGCGTTTTGCGACATTTTCGCGGATAAAACCGATCAATTCTTCTTCGCTTTTGTCGCGCAGCAGCGGCCGTTTCGCCTTGCCGTGTTCGAGGCGCCCGGCCAGTTTCTCGGGACTCATTTTGAAATAGACCGTCAGTCCCGCGCGGTTCATCGTTTCCATGTTGTCGAAGAAACACGGCGCGCCGCCGCCGGTCGCCACGATGGCCTCCCGTTCGGAGGTCAGCTCGGCCAGCACTTCGCGTTCGGACTGCCGGAATCCGGTTTCGCCTGTTTCTGTGAAGATTTCGGCAACGCTTTTGCCGCAGCGCTGTTCGAGCAGCGTATCCATATCCAGAAACCGGACGCCGAGTTGTTTTGCCAGTGTCCGGCCGATCGTGCTTTTGCCGCAGCCCATGTATCCCACTAAAAATATCAGCATCTTTCGGATCGGTTTTACATTATTCTTCCCCGAACAGGTTCATCTGTTTGGTGTTCTGCTGCTGTTCTTCTTCGGCGGCGATGTCGAACTCGACGGTATCCCCCGCGACGTAATTTTTCGGGGGAGCGGTTTTGCCGGCACCGCCGGCGTCGGGCGCGCTGCTGCGTTCCGGCGCGGTCTTCCCGGTCTTTCCGGAAGTCTCTTCCGCTCCGTTTTCGTCGTCCGGACGTCCGGGCGTCTCCTCCGGCCGCGGTTCCTTGTCGAGCGGTTCGGCGAATACGATTTTATCCACGTCGAGCGTCGTGACTCGTTTCCCTTTCGCCCGGTGGCTCTTCACTCCGATGAACTCGTCGACGTCGATCGTGTCGTCGGGCCGCCCGGCGTTGTGTCCGCCGTAAACGACCTGCAACTGCGGATAGGTGTCGCTGTTGATCGCCACCATGTACGATCCGGCGGTGTCTTCGACGAAATTCTGCATTTTGTTGTCGCTCGATTCGGCATTGAACCGCTTGACGTAGTAGTAGTTCTGTTCTCCGTCGAAATAGACGACCGAATAGATCCGGTCGCTGTCGTATTTTTCGACGCGGATCGTGTCCTCCGGGAAATGCAGGCCCAGGTCGTAGTTCGCCGTGTAATAAAGCCCTTTGCCGGTCATTACGATCAACTTGTCGTCGCCGACGAATTCGCCGAGCAATTCGCCGCGCCCGTCGGTGTTCAGCCGACGGATTTCGTCGTCGTACCATACGTCCACGCCGCCGAGGGTCGATGCGCCGCGCTCCTTCAATACGATCTTATGGATCGCGTAGCGCGAGAACAGGTTGCCCTGCGATTGCCGCCCTTTGATCGCCAGTTCGCTGAAGTTCAGGTCGACGATCAGCTTTTTGAGCCTCGGCCTCGGTTTGAAGTAAACCTTCAGGATTTCGGCTTCGCCGTTCGGGTTGACGCTCATGTACAAGATATCGCTTTTCGGCGTTCCTTTGGTGATGTCGTATTCGCGGTCGCGCGTGATTCCTTTGATCGCGCAACGTTTCATCATCACCGGCCCGTTGCGCCCGTCGCGGTACAGCACGTTGTAGATCGTCCGTTCGTCGTTGCGCTTGAAGATACCTATATAATAAATGTTCTTCGCGAAGAACGCCTTGTCCGACACTTTCGTGATGATGTATTTGCCTTCCTTCGTGATGACGATCACGTCGTCGATGTCCGAGCAGTCGCAGACGAACTCGTCCTTACGCATCGCCGCTCCGATCCCGAAAAATCCCTCTTCGCGGTTGACATACAGCTTGGCGTTCGCCACGACCACTTTCGTCGCTTCGATCGAGTCGAAACTGCGCAGTTCGGTTTTCCGCTCGCAGTTTTTACCGTATTTATCGCGTATCCGCGTAAAGTAGGCGACCGCGTAGTCGATCAGGTGTGCCAGGTCGTGCTTCACCTGCTTGATCTCGTCCTCTACGTTGCGGATGTGTTCGTCGGCTTTGAACGCATCGTAGCGCGAAATGCGGATCATTCGCAGTTCGGTCAGTTTGACGATGTCGTCGAGCGTGATTTCGCGCCGTAGCAGGCGGGCGAACGGTTCGAGTCCCTTGCCGACGGCGGCGTAGGCCGCTTCCCGCGAGGTGCACTCTTCCATCAACTGGTAAATCCGGTTCTCGATGAAGATCTTTTCGAGCGACGACATGTGCCAATCTTGTTCGAGTTCTTCCATCCGGATCTCCAGCTCGCGTTTGAGCAGTTCTTTGGTATGGTCGGCGCAGCGTCGCAGGATTTCGCGGACGCCCATGAAGTGAGGTTTCTCGTCCATGATGACGCAGGCGTTCGGCGAGATCGACACTTCGCAGTCGGTGAACGCGTACAGCGCGTCGATCGTCCGGTCGGACGACTCGTCGTTGCTGACGTGAATTACGATCTCGACCTTGTCGGACGTATTGTCGTCGACCTTCTTGATTTTGATCTTGCCTTTGTCGTTCGCGCGGATGATCGAATCCTTGATCGACTCGGTGGTCGTGCCGAACGGAATTTCGGTGATCGCCAGCGTCCGTTTGTCGATCTTGTTGATCCGGGCGCGCACTTTGACCGCTCCGCCGCGCAGTCCGTCGTTATAGCGCGATACGTCGGCCAGCCCCCCGGTCGGAAAATCCGGGTAAATTTCGAAGTCGCCGCCCCGGAGGTAGGCGATGCTCGCGTCGATCAGTTCGTTGAAGTTATGTGGCAGGATTTTCGATGCCAGTCCGACCGCGATGCCCTCGACTCCCTGGGCCAACAACAGCGGGAATTTGACAGGCAGCGTTACCGGTTCCTGATTCCGCCCGTCGTACGACAGCATCCATTCGGTGACTTTCGGGTTGAACACCACGTCCAGCGCGAATTTCGACAGCCGCGCCTCGATGTAACGCGGGGCGGCGGCTCCGTCGCCGGTCAGCACGTTGCCCCAGTTTCCCTGGCAGTCGATCAGCAGGTCTTTCTGCCCGAGTTGCACCAGCGCGTCACCGATCGAGGCGTCGCCGTGCGGGTGGTATTGCATCGTCGACCCGATGATGTTCGCCACTTTGTTGTACCGGCCGTCGTCCAGTTTCTTCATCGCGTGCAGGATGCGCCGCTGCACCGGCTTCAGCCCGTCTTCGACATGCGGCACGGCGCGTTCGAGGATCACGTACGATGCGTAATCCAGAAACCAGTCCTGGTACATGCCGGTCAGTTTGCGCCGGTCGGGTTTGTCGTCGGTCAGACGTCCGTATTTTCCGGCGCGGGCGTTATTTCCTCCGTCCGTTTCCGCGCCGGCCGGGAGGTCGTCCCGGCGGTTGTTGATATTTTGTTCTTCGTTCATGTCTGGTGTTGTGTTCCTTGCCTGAAAATAGTCCGGATCGCGTTTAAATCAGGTTGTCCACGTAATCGGCCTCGATCCGCAGGTTGCCGATGATGAAGCCCTGGCGTTCCATGCTGTTCTTGCCCATGTAGAATTCGAGCAGATCGGCGACCGGGTCTTCCTTGGTCAGCCGCACTTTGTCGAGCCGCATGTTTTCGCCGATGAACTCTTTGAACTCGTCGGCCGAGATTTCGCCCAATCCTTTGAATCGCGTGATTTCGGGGTTCGGGCCCAGTTGGTCGACCGCCCGTTGCCGCTCTTCCTCGCTGTAACAGTAGCGCGTTTCCCGTCGGTTGCGGACGCGGAACAGCGGCGTCTGCAAAATGTACAGGTGTCCCGAACGGATCACTTCCGGAAAGAACTGTAGGAAGAAAGTCATCAGCAGCAAACGGATGTGCATCCCGTCGACGTCGGCATCGGTCGCCACGACGATCTTGTTGTAGCGCAGGTTGTCCATGTCCTCCTCGATGTTCAGCGCCGCCTGCAGCAGGTTGAATTCCTCGTTCTCGTAAACGATTTTTTTTGTTAGCCCGAAGCAGTTCAGCGGCTTGCCCCGGAGGCTGAACACGGCCTGCGTATTCACGTCGCGCGATTTGGTGATCGAGCCGCTGGCCGAATTACCCTCGGTGATGAAGATCATCGACTCTTCGGCGCGGTCGTTCTTGTCGGTCAGGTGGATGCGGCAGTCGCGCAGTTTCTTGTTGTTCAGGCTCACTTTTTTGGCCATCTCTCGGGCCTTTTTCTGAATGCCCGAGATCGCCTTGCGCTCTTTTTCGTTTTCCTGTATTTTTTTTTGCAGGATATCGGCCGTTTCCGGGTGTTTGTGCAGGAAATTGTCGAGTTCCGTTTTCAGAAAATCGACGATGAAGTTCCGCACCGTAGGCCCGTTCGGGCCCATCTCTTTCGAACCGAGTTTCGTTTTGGTCTGCGATTCGAACATCGGCTCCTCGACTTTGACGCTGATCGCCGCGATCACCGACGTGCGGACGTCTGCCGCATCGTAGTCCTTTTTGTAAAATTCCTTGATCGTCTTGGCGATCCCTTCGCGGAAAGCGGTCTGATGCGTTCCGCCCTGCGTCGTATGCTGACCGTTGACGAACGAGTAGTAGGTTTCGCCGTAGCCGTGCCCGTGCGTGATGACCACTTCGATGTCCTCCCCGCTGAGGTGAACGGGCGGGTAGAGCGGCTCTTCGCCGAGGTTTTCCTGCAGCAGGTCGAGCAGCCCGTTTTTCGAGACGAACGCCTGCCCGTTGACCCTGATCGTCAGCCCGGCGTTCAGGTAAGTGTAGTTGCGTACCATCGACTCCACGTATTCCATGTGAAAGTCGTAGCTGCCGAAAACGCTTTCGTCGGCATGGAACGACACCATCGTCCCGTTCTTTTCGCCGACGCCGCTTTCGGACACGTCCGCGATTTCGTTCCCCTTCTCGAACCGCACGCTGCGGGCTTCGCCGTCGCGCACGCTGCGGATCAGGAAAGCGTCCGACAGCGCGTTGACCGCCTTGATGCCGACGCCGTTCAGTCCGACCGATTTTTTAAACGCTTTCGAGTCGTATTTCGCGCCGGTGTTCATCTTCGACGCCACGTCCACCAGTTTGCCGAGCGGCACGCCGCGTCCGTAGTCGCGTACGGTGACGGTCTTGTCGTCCGCGATCGTGATGTCGATGCTCTTGCCGAAGCCCATCATGTATTCGTCTACGGAGTTGTCCAGCACCTCTTTGATCAGGATGTAGATCCCGTCGTCGGCGGACGTTCCGTCGCCGAGTTTCCCGATATACATACCCGGCCGCCGCCGGATGTGCTCTTTCCAATCCAGTGTCCGGATGTGTTCGTCCCCGTAATCTGCAACCATACCCATAGTCGATTCTCGTGCTCCTATCTCTTTTATTTTTCGTTTATTGTTGTTTTCCGGTCATTTGCAGGTGCGCCGTCCGCATCCGGTTTTCCATTTCGACGGCCAGTTCGCGGGCTTCCTTCGACGCTACGTATTCCGCAGGCAGCGCGTCGAGCACCTTTACCCGGAACGTATGCGGCATCCGCAGCCGCCAGCCGTCGTTCAGGCTCCACGTGCCGTCGATCACGACCGGTTGGATGCCCACGCCGGCATGCTTGGCCACCAAGAAAGCCCCGTCTTTGAACCGTCCGATCTCTCCCGTCTTGGTGCGCGTCCCTTCCGGGAAGACGATCACCGACGTTCCGCGCGACAACCGCTGCCGGCAGCGTTCGAGCATCTGTTTGGCGCTGCCCCGCGAGCCGCGTTCGACCGGAATGTCGCCGTGCATCCACAGCACCCAACCGAAAACGGGCATTTTCTGCACCTCTTTTTTCGATACCCATTTGAACGTCGTGGGCAGTACGTACATCAGCGGGATGTCGAGCATCGACTGATGGTTCGTGACGATCACCCACGGCCGACTGCGGTCGATTTTTTCGGCGCCTTCTATCCGTATGCGCCAACAGGGGCACAACCTGAAAATCCCGTACGACCACATCCGCGAGGCCCAGTGCAGCACCACCCGTTCCCGGTCGAAAAGCACCGTCAGCAAGAACAGGACTGCGAACGGGATGAAACAGAGTAACGTGAACACAACCAAAAGGATGTAGTACAATATAGATCTTACCATAAACGCAGATTTCCCCAAATTTTAGAACCATGCAAGTTTAGCATAAATTTTCGGTTTTTCCGCCGGATTTCCGGATCATTTATCAACAATTAATCACAACCGGTCCCTACGCAAAAGCCTGTCGGGACGCTTACGGGCTTCTCTTCTAATCTGTAAAACGGACTCGGGGCGGTTCGTGTTGTCTGCGCCGCGCCGCATCCGGTTTGTGTCGCATACGGTAAAAACTCCGATTAAATTTTGACGATTCGGAAAAATCTCGGATATTTGTAGTTCGATGAAAGAGACTCGGAAAATTACGCTCGAAGAGATACAGCTTCCCATAGCCGGAAAAATCCGCAGCTATGAGGAGTATATAGCTTCCATCCTTCACAGCGACAACCGCTACGTCGCTTCCATCACCGATTACATCCTGAGTAACCGGGGCAAGCAACTGCGTCCGTTGCTGGTGTTGCTGTCGGCGGCGTTGCACGGCGAAGTGGCCGATCGCAGCTACATGGGAGCCTCGCTCGTCGAGATGATCCATACGGCTTCGCTGATCCACGACGATGTGGTGGACGAGGCTTACGTGCGTCGCAGCGCTCCGTCGGTCAATGCGCTGTGGCATTCGCGCACGGCTGTGCTGATCGGCGATTATATTTTCGCCCGCACGTATCACGTGAGCTTGCAAAACGGGGGGTGGGACATGCTGACCGAGGTGACCCGTTCGATCCACGAAGTTTGCGAGGGGGAGCTGATCCAGACCGAACAGACCGAGAAACTGGCGATGACCGAAGCGATCTATTACGATATCATCTATAAGAAGACCGCTTCGCTGCTGGGAGCTTGCGCTGCGGTCGGGGCGATTTCGGTAGGTGCGCCTGCCGACCGCGTGGCGGCTCTCAGGCAGTTCGGCGATCACCTGGGCATCGCGTTTCAGATCAAGGACGATATTCTGGACTATTCGCCGATGGAGGTGACCGGCAAACCGGCCGGAGGCGATATGCGCGAACGCAAGATCACGCTGCCGCTGCTCCGTTTGCTGGACCAGAGTGCGCCCGAACGCCGCCGGAAGCTGGTCGCCAAACTCAGCGACGTGCGTAATTCGCCTAAAAACGTCGATTATCTGTGCAAGGCGGTGCTCGACAGCGACGGCATCGCGTATGCGCGGCAGTGCATGACCGAATACCGGAATCGGGCGCTGGCCTTCCTGGAAGGCTATCCGGAGTCCGACGTACTTCGTTCGCTGCATTTGTTCGCCGATTTCGTTCTTTCGCGCGATAAGTGATTTTGAAATCTTTTACGGGATCGAACGCTCGCCTTTTTTCCGAAAGGCCGCCTGTCCGACGGAACGGTTTGCGCGGCCGACTTGCCGCCGGATCGGGCAACGGGCGGAATTCATGACAAACAGAACATGGAACTCATTCTGAAATATTTTCCGGAACTTACGGCCGTACAGCGGGAACGGTTCGCCGCTCTCGGGGCGTTGTACCGCGAATGGAACGACCGGATCAACGTCGTTTCGCGTAAGGACATCGACCAGCTTTACCTGCGGCATGTGCTGCACGGGCTGGCCATCGCGAAGGTGTGTGCGTTCCACCCCGGTGCGCGGGTGCTGGACGTGGGGTGCGGAGGCGGTTTCCCGGGGATTCCGCTGGCCATCCTTTTCCCGGAGGTTCGTTTCACGCTGGTCGATTCGATCGGCAAGAAGATCCGGGTCGTGCGGGAGATTTCCCGTGCGGCGGGAATTTTGAACGTAGAAGGCGTTCACAGCCGCGTCGAGCAGATGCCCGGAAAATTCGATTTCGTCGTCAGCCGGGCCGTCACCGAAATGAAACCGTTCGTCGGTTGGGTGTGGAACAAGCTGGAACCGGTCGCCGAGGCCGGATCGCTGGCAGGGGGCATACTGTACCTCAAGGGCGGCGACCTGGACGCCGAATTGGATGCGGTGGGCAAACCGTACACGGTGTTCGATATTCCGGATTTCTTCGGCGAGCCGTTTTTCGAAACCAAAAAGGTGGTTTACTTTCCGAAATAGGGGACGGACGGCGCATTTCCCGTATCGGCTATTTCGCTGGTATGCTTATTTTTCTCAAAAAGTTTTTGTATAAATCAAAAATGTTTTACCTTTGCACTCCGTTGCGTGCGAATCGGACGCAGGACAAGAGAAACAAAAATAGATAAAAACATAAAACGCGATGAAAAGGACTTTTCAACCCTCTCAGAGAAAAAAGATCAACAAGCACGGTTTCCGTGAAAGAATGTCTACTGCCAACGGTCGCAAGGTGCTTGCCGCCCGTCGCGCGAAAGGACGCAAGAAGTTGACCGTTTCCGACGACACCCGTTGGAAATAATCGTTCCTGACAGAGAAATGAAGGGGCTGCTAAGCATTTGGCAGCCTTTTTTCGTACCGTAAATATTTTAGGAATCATGTTTGGGTTATCCGGAAAGTATGAGTCGCTGGTCGAAAAGGTCGACCGTTCGCAGCGCCTGAGCCGCGACGAAGCGTCGGTGTTGGCCGGTGCGCCGCTGGCGCTGCTGGGGTTGCTGGCCTCGCGGGTCAAGGAGCGTAAAAGCGGCCGCGAGGTCTATTATAACCGCAATTTCCACATTGAGCCGACCAATATCTGCGTTTTCAACTGCCGGTTCTGTTCGTACCGGCGACCGGCGGGAGCTTCCGACGCGTGGGATTATTCGGAAGAGGAGATCCTCGCGCAGGTGGAAGCGCACCGCGATAGCGGGGCTACCGAGATTCACATCGTCGGCGGAGTGCATCCGCAACACGACATCTATTATTATGCCGATCTGATCCGGAAGGTAAAGCGGATTCTGCCGCAGGCTTCGGTCAAGGCGTTCACGGCGATCGAACTGGCCTATATGATCGACAAGGCGGGACTGACCCCGCACGACGGCCTCGCATTGCTCAAGGAAGCCGGCATGGAGGCGATTCCCGGCGGCGGCGCCGAGATTTTCGACGAAGCGATCCGTGCGCGGATCTGCCCGGAGAAAGGGAGTTCCGAAACGTGGCTTGCGATGCACCGCGAAGCGCACCGGATCGGGATTTCGACCAATGCGACGATCCTGTACGGGCATGTCGAAAACTGGGAACACCGCATCGACCACCTCGACCGGCTCCGCACGCTGCAAGACGAAACGGGTGGCTTCAACGCGTTCATTCCGCTGAAGTACCGCAGCCGGCACAACTCCATGTCCGAAGTAGGCGAAGTGAGTGTCGTCGAAGATATGCGGATGACGGCCCTGGCGCGTGTTTACCTCGATAATTTTCCGCATATCAAAGCCTACTGGCCGATGTTCGGCAAGACGACGGCGCAGATCGCGCTGGCGTTCGGGGCCGACGATATGGACGGTACGATCGACGACAGCACGAAAATCTACTCGATGGCGGGAGCCGAGGACCAGTCTCCGGCCATGACCGCCGCCGATATGGAGCGGCTGATCCGCGATGCGGGATATCTGCCCGTCGAACGCGATACGTTTTACAATCCGGTTAAAAAGTAGTATATTTAACCCGGAATTGACCGGCCGAACCGGTCGTCTTAACCGTACGATATGGACTTTCTGAGAAAACTGGCCCGGAAGATCAACGGCAATCCGATTTCGCGCAATCTGGTGCTGGCTGCCTGTGCGATCATCGTGTTTATGTGCGTTGTGAATTTGCTGCTGAATCTTTTTACTCGCCACGGGCAAGTGCGCGACGTTCCCGATTTCAGCGGGATGACCGTCGAGGAGGCCGTCAAGGCCGGAAAGGGGGCTTCGCTGAAGATCGAGGTCAACGATTCGTTGTATGTCCCGGCCTATCCGGGCGGCGTGATCCTGGAACAGAACCCGTCGGCCGGGGCCCGGGTGAAATCCGGCCGTCATATTTTCGTGACGATCAATTCGTTCCATCAGAAGATGGTGACCGTTCCCTATGTGACCGGATTCTCGTTGCGTCAGGCGAAAAACAACCTGGAGATGGCCGGTCTGGAAATCAAGGAGCTGATCTATAAGAGCGACATTGCGACCAATTATGTGCTGGAAGAGCGTTGCGCCGGTAAGGTGGTGCAGCCGGGCAGCAAGTTGCAGACCGAAATGGGGTCGGGCGTTACGCTGGTCGTCGGCATGGGCGAAGGAGGAAACGTGCAGCAGATCCCGCAGCTAGTCGGGTTTACGGCACGGGAGGCGAAAAGCCGACTTTGGGAAGCCGGTTTCAACGTAGGCAAGATCACTCGCGACGAAGGGATTACGGCCCTGAACGAAGTGGACGCCCGGGTTCATGCGCAGTCGCCCGCCACGGGCAGCCGCCGGACGCTGGGTACGAAGGTGAATTTCTCGCTGACTCTCGACGATAAGAAGCTCGATGCAGGGCGCAAGCAGTCCGACCGGGATGCTCGAAAGGCCGTTCGGGAATTGGCCGACAGCCTGGCTGCGACGGAAAGCGAAGTCGAAGAATAAATATTCCAGTCCGGATGAACGAAGAGGATTTGCTGGGGGACGATCCCGAACTGACCGACGGGGCGGACCCGACGGAGGAGATGTACGAACACTACAGCGTGACGGTCGACAAAGGCCAGAACCTGTTGCGAATCGACAAGTTCCTGACCAACCGGATGGAAGGCGCTTCGCGGAACCGGATTCAGACGGCGGCGGACGCCGGCAATATCCTGGTGAACGGCGTGCCCGTCAAGTCGAGTTATAAAGTCAAACCGCTGGATCGGGTATCGATCGTGATGCCCTATCCGTTGCGGGAAGTGGAGATCATTCCTGAAAACATACCGTTGGACATCCGTTACGAAGACGACGACCTGATTATCGTCAACAAGCCGGCCGGCATGGTGGTGCATCCCGGTCACGGGAACTATTCGGGAACGCTGGTCAACGCGTTGACCTATCATCTGAAAGATCTGCCGCTGTTCCGCGACGGCGATATGCGGGCCGGTTTGGTGCACCGAATCGACAAGAATACGTCCGGTATCCTCGTCGTTGCCAAAAACGAACGGGCGCACGCGCGCCTGGCCAAACAGTTTTTCGATCATTCGATCCATCGGGTCTATCATGCGCTGGTGTGGGGCAATATGGAGGCCGACGAGGGCACGGTCGTCGGAAATATCGGCCGCAGCGTGCGCGACCGGCTGAAAATGGCTGTCTTCCCGGACGGCGACGGCGGCAAACACGCCGTAACCCATTACCGGGTGCTCGAACGGCTCGGTTACGTCAATCTGATCGAATGCCGGCTCGAAACCGGGCGTACGCACCAGATCCGGGTGCACATGGAATACATCGGTCATCCGTTGTTCAACGACGAACGTTACGGCGGCGATCGGATACTGAAAGGAACGACTTTCTCGAAATACAAACAGTTCGTCGAAAATTGTTTCCGGACGATGCCGCGCCACGGATTGCATGCCCGTAGTCTCGGGTTCATCCATCCGGCGACCGGGAAGGATGTTTTTTTCGAGAGCGAGATGCCGGACGATATGCGGACGGTGCTCGACCGGTGGCGGAATTACGTTTCGGCCCGCCCGGAGGAGGGCGGTTGTTGACGGCCGGTGAACAGGGCGAAATGAAACGGGCGGATTTTCTTAATCCGCCCGTTTCGTTTTTTATTCCGTGACGATCACCGGTATCTTGATGTTGGCCGCAATCGTAGGTTGCGGATCTAATGTTCTTGAATATAGCGTATTCAGGCTGATGTAGTACGATCCGATATCCTCCGTGTCCAGCGGCGCGAAAAAGATCAGTTGAAGGTACATGGCTTCCGGGGAGGTCGTACCTTTGTCGTCCTTGTATTTGAGACTCTGCCTGAAAAGGGTTCTGGCCGACGTTCCGTTTTCGTGCATGAACTGCTTGGTCAGGGTAAATCCGAGCGGCGGACGAACCTGCTGGAACAATTCCGAGGTGACGCCTACGGCGGCCATGATCTCGCCCATTTCGATGTCGAGGGTTTTGTTGGCTTCGGTAATCTCGGCGTAATCGGAAACCTTCAGGGTAATGGCAGGCGCGATGCACCGTGTCTGGTAAACTTTCACGAGAGCCGTTTTCAACACGTGGTTGGTCGTATCGTTCCGGTCCGTTAGGTAGATGTTTATATCGACCGGTACGAAGGCTTCGTCGGGTTTCGGGAAGTCGAGTCCGATCGGTTCCATCGTCCAGGTCGCGTTGTCTTTGTCGGTCAGGAAAAAATATCCGGCGAATTCGCCTCCGAGCTTGCAACTGTCGACGATCGCGTCCTCCATGTCGAATTTCGTAGCGCTGCCTTCCGAAATGGCGCACGGCAGCAATCGTACGGAAGTGGCGATCGGCGTGTTGTTCAGTTCGACGTAGGATACGGCCGGCGAAACGTCGATGTCTACCATGTCCCCGGTCAGTTTGATCCGCGTGTTCAGATTTCCGAAAGTCGCGGACGTCAGCGCCACGCGCCGGTTGTCCGCATCGGTATAATTTAGCACCAGCGTGAAGTCGATGTCGCCGTAGTAGGCGCCGTCGAGAATTTCGATCTCGGCGATCCACTGTCCTTCGCAGGTCTCTCCGGCCTGGTTTTTATAAGGCGTTACGCCGACCAGCGAACATTCGGGAATGGTCGTGACGTACGAGGCTTTGGTGATCTGCGAACGGATGGCGTCCAGTCGGAGGTCTTCCGCCTGGACGATATAATTCGATGGGTTGACCCGGAAGGGCACTTTCAGCGTCGATCCGTTCAGGACGGTGATTTCGGACTGTAGCAGCGTGATGCCGGTCGGGTAGGGCCGTTTCAGCGTATCGATGTCGTCTTTCATCTCCTTGCATCCCGGAAGAACGGCGGTCAGCAGGGCTATTCCGCAATATAACAAAGCTTTTTTCATAGTGGTCAAATGAATTACCTGATGCGATCCAGGGATCGTACCAGTTTGTCGTCTTTAACGATTCCCCGGCGAGCGAGCAGGGTCAGGATCGCAGCGACGAGGGGAAAGGCCGCGGTCACCGACAGCGCTACGGGGCCGAAGCCTTCTTCGCCGAACGACTTCAGGTAGAGCGCCGTCACGCCGGCCGTCAGCAACAACAGTACGATTTGCGCCGTGCACAAGCGCTTTTGGAGCCTGCGTTTTTTGTAGCGGAAAACGGTGATTATCTCCAGCACGATCGTTGCGCCCAGCAGCGTCGTGGCTGCGAGAGTCAGCGAGTTGACGATCGGACTGCTGCTGGCCGTCGGGTCGTCGTATCCCCAGACCATGATCCGGAAAACCGAGTTTTCCGGGCCGATCGCATGGGCCAGCGGCAGGAAGAACATCAGCCCCAGCAGCAGCGCCGACAGGAGCAGGTATACGGTTTGAATGCGTTGTATCATTGTGAAACGGATTTGTTTTGAAGTTTTTCATCGATCAGGTAGCGGTTCCTGTCCCCGGAATTCCGGCTGATCAGTTCCCCGATGAAACCCGCCAGGAACAGTTGTACGCCGATGACGACGGCCCCCATCGCTATATAGAACAGCGGTTGATCGGTCGCGCCGCGCACCGGAATCAGGTGCGCCTGTTTATACAGTTTTTCGGCGATGACCCATACGGTCGTCGCGCCGCCGACCAGGAACATCAGCGTGCCCAATCCGCCGAAGAAGTACATCGGACTTTTGCCGAAGCGGGTCATGAACAGGACGGTGATCAGGTCGAGATATCCCTTGATCATCCGTTCCCATCCGAATTTCGACACCCCGTACTTCCGGGCCCGGTGATGCACGACCTTTTCGCCGATTCGTTTGAAACCGGCTTGCTTGGCCAGGAACGGGATGAACCGGTGCATTTCGCCGTAAACCTCGATGCTTTTGACCACCTGGTTGCGGTAGGCTTTCAGGCCGCAGTTGAAGTCGTGCAGCTTGATTCCGGAAGCCAGTCGCGCCGTGCCGTTGAAGAATTTACTCGGCAGCGTCTTCCCGACCGGATCGAACCGGCGCTTTTTCCATCCGCTGACCAGGTCGTATCCCTCTTCGGTAACCATCCGGTACAGTTCCGGGATTTCGTCCGGCGAGTCCTGCAGATCGGCGTCCATCGTGATCACGACGTCGCCCCGGGCCGCTTCGAAGCCGCAGTAGAGTCCGGCCGATTTCCCGTAATTGCGCCTGAACCGGATGGCCCGGACGCACGGATTGGCGTCGTGCAGCGAGCGGATCACTTCCCACGAGCGGTCGTTGCTGCCGTCGTCCACGAAGATGACTTCGTACGAGAAGCGGTTCTCCGCCATCACCCGCTCGATCCATGCGAGCAATTCGGGCAACGATTCCTCCTCGTTGTACAGCGGGACGACTATCGAGATGTTCGGATTGTTTTCTAACATCGTGCTGTTGTTTTTATTCGGATTGCGGGGGCGTCGTGCCGTTTTGTCCGTTGTTCGCACCGGCGAACGGGTCGCCGTGGCGTTTGACGAACAACGATACGATCAGGCCGAGCAGTCCGCCGTAAATAATCATCGTACCCACGCCGCTGAACACGACGAAGAGCGGGTTCCCCATCATTCTCGCCGCGATCGTACCGGCCGACTCGACCGCTTTCTCGTCCCATCCGTTTTCCACGTAGGTCGCGATCGCCAGGTCCATCTGTTGCCGGAAAAATTCCGGGTCGATCCATTTGTAAAGCACGAACATGCCCAGTCCGCCGAGAATCCCGGCGAACAGCGACATCCGCAGGACGAAGGCCATGCTTTGGCCGAACGAAAAGCCGGCGGCTCCGCGCAGGGCCGCCATCCGGCTCGAATAGAAATAGAGAAATCCGGCGATCGAAAAGAAGCCCAGCGCGCCCGCCAGCGATGCGACGCCCGTATGCGAGCGCATCAGGTGACCGGCGATCGCAAGGATCGCATAGGTCAGGCCCATGTAGAACCCGCCGGTCGCCGCCTCCCTCCATGCAATGCTATTGAATGATTTTTCCATCGTAACGATTTTCTGATTGTCGGTTTAAACGAGGTTGCCGATGCCTTCGCGCAGGATCGAGATGTCGTCCGGGTCGGTGCAGTCGACCACCGTCGTCGGGACGTGGTTGCCGTATCCGCCGTCGATCACCGCATCCACCAGTGTTCCGTAACGCTCGTAGATCAGCGACGGGTCGGTCGTGTACTCCTCTTCCCGGCTGTCTTTGACCGAGGCCGTGACCATCGGATTGCCCAGCGCTTCGACCAGCGCGATCGGAATGCCGTTATCCGGAATACGTATCCCCACCGTTTTTTTCTTTTCCAGGAATTTGTCCGGAATTTTTCCCGATGCGTTGAGGATGAAGGTAAACGGGCCGGGCAGGTTGCGTTTCAGCAGTTTGAAGACCGTGTTGTCCACCTTGGCGTATGCCGCGACTACGCTCAGGTCGGGGCAGATGATCGAAAAGTCGGGGCCCGTTTTACCGGTGATCGCGCGGATCCGCTCGATGGCCTTGGTGCTTTTCAGCGAGCAGCCGAACGCGTAGACGCTGTCGGTCGGATAGATGATCACGCCGTCGCGCGCGAGGATGTCCGCCGCCTGCGCGACGGATTTCTCATTCGGGTTTTGCGGATAGATTTTGATGATCATAACCCTGTGTCGTTTTGTCGTGACGGTCGAAATAAAAAATGGGTAAGCTACTTATATCGCACCGCTACAACCGCCTACCCTTGCTGTCTTCCGACCCTGGGGGATTCAGCAGGAGCTGGTCGTATAAGACTTACCCAGGGACAAAATTAAACAATTTCGCTATATTTGCAAAAATATTTTTCCGGATGAAGCGAAAAGGAAAGTATTACCTGCTAGCCGCGTTTGCGACGCTTGCGGTAACGATTTGTGTCGGTGGTTATTCCGCATGGCAATACTTTTGGGGCGGAGCGGTGGCCCGCGACGCGGTCGTGTTGGTTCCTACCGGCAGCGATTTCGACCGGCTGACCGATTCGCTTCGGCGAAGCGGCGCGTTGCGCAATGTGCGCAAATTCGTGCGGATAGCGCGTATACGCGGTTTGGACGAGGGCGTGCGTCCGGGACGTTATAAGCTCGACGCGGGGATGACCTACGCTGCGCTGATCGACCGACTGAAACAGGGACTTCAGGCTCCGGTGCGGGTTACTTTCAACAATGTCCGGACGCTCGATCGGTTGGCCGGTAGCGTCGGCCGGAGGCTGGAAACCGATTCGGCGGCCCTTGCGCGGGCGCTGCTGAGCGATTCCATGGCCCGCGCATACGGATACGCTCCGCAGACCTTCATCGGGATGTTCATTCCGAATACTTACGAAATGTACTGGAACAGTTCGGCGGATGATTTTATTCGACGAATGAAGAAAGAGTCCGACCGGTTTTGGAAAAGCCGCGATGCGAAACTCGCCCGCACGGGTCTTTCCCGCGACGAGGCGACGACCCTCGCTTCGATCGTTTACGAAGAAACCAAACGTAAGGACGAAATGCCCGTCGTGGCGGGGGTTTACATCAACCGGCTGAAACGCGGCATGCCGTTGCAGGCCGATCCGACGGTTAAGTTCGCCGTCGGAGACTTCTCGATCAAGCGCGTCCTGTACGCTCACCTGGACGTCGATTCCCCGTACAATACCTATAAATATTCGGGCCTGCCGCCGGGGCCGATTTGTATGCCGTCGATCGCAGCGATTGACGCCGTGCTCGATTATGCCGATCACGACTATCTCTACTTCTGCGCTAAGGACGATCTTTCGGGTGCCCATAATTTTGCGAAAACCCTTGCCGATCACAACCGCAACGCGGCGGCCTATGCTCGGGCGCTGAACCGGTTGAAAATCAAATAGCGCGTTTCGTGGCCTCCGTCTTTCGGTGCGGGGCTAACGGAATTGCAGACTGCTGCGGCCCATGTCCCGCGACGTCGCTACGGCAATGCCGCGCCGATCGTGGCCGTTGACCGCGCAGTAGAAATGGTATACCACTCCTTTATATTTCACTACGAACGATTTGTGTGCGAAAAGGTTGTCGTAAGGTTCGGACGGAACGATCAGATCGTCGCCCGTCCAGTCCGTCCAGTGGACCAGATCGTACGAACAGGCGAAACGGTTGAAAGCCGCATACGGTTTTCCTTTCCAGAAAGCGCCGAAGTAGAACATGACGTACAGGTCGCCCATCTTCTGGATCTGCGCGTCGCCGGTGATCCCTTCGGGGTGCTCCAGCACCGGCCGGTCGGAGTAACGCCGCCAGGTTTTCAGGTCGTCCGACAGCGCGATCCCGATGCTTTCCTTGCCGTCCGCGCTTCCCTTGGCATTGTAATACATGACGAACGGGGCTCCGAGTAGTCGTTTCGGGGCCCGAATCACCGAACTTTTGTACAGCGTGTAGCACTCCCACGATCCGGCGTCCGGGTCTGCGGGCGTCATGACCGGAGCGTCGAAACCTTCCCATTCGTGAGGCCGAGCGATCTCTCCGCCGGTGCGGGCCATGCCTACGTTCAACATGCCGGCTTCGTATCCCTGCGAGGATCCGCCGATGTAGGACAGCCAGTAGCGGCCGTCGTATTTTCCGGCACGGTAGCTGCCTCCCCAGCGGTAATCCTGCAACGCGAGGTATCCTCCGCGCTGGGCCGAATCCCAGCTCCCCCCGGCAAACGACAGAATCGGTCCGAGCGTGTTCCATTTCAGTAGGTCGTCGCTTTCGGCCAGCCAAGTCTCGTACCCCGTGCTGTCGAACAACACGTAGGTCATGTACCACTTGCCTTTTTCACGGAACACGGTCGGGGAGTCCACCATGTCTTCGTCCCGTTCCGGAACCAGGACGAGTCCGTATTTGTAAGGCGTCTTTACCGTTTCGTAAACTTTTTTCATCGTTTCCTGCGGAACGCTTTGCTGCGCCGTCGCGGGTTGCAGGAACGACAGGGCGGCCGCTAATGCCAGCCCGGCGGGGATACGTCGTTTCATAGGTCGTAATATGGATGGATTTGCCGGTTTATCAAGTGCGGTACGGGGCAAGCCGTGTTCCGGTTCCATAAAGTTAGCATAATTTTTATACCCTAGATTAAATAAAAAGGACAGCTCGGCGCCGTTCTTTTATTTTTTCTTTGAAGTCTTATCGGGAATATTCTGATTGGCTATATTGTCAAAAAAATCCGGGATGTTTTGCTGCCTATCTGTCAGCGTTTTATGGGCAAAAATTATTGTCATTCGAATGTCGGACTTTATTTTGATGAAAATCAAAGTATTAATCGCGCGTCGAAAGTCGTCGGACAATAAAAATGTTTGGCCATTACATGAATAATTGTTATGTTTGCGCTGATAAAATACCGTTTCGTACGTTGAAAGCGGGTTTTTCGGGGTTTACGGCATTCGCACCTGGGTCAGGCGCAGAGCCGCGTTCCGGAATATCAAATCGATATTAAGCGGACAAAACTTATCTGACTGCGTGTAAAGACGATTTTCTGGCACGGGGGAATGGAAGGAATGTCCTTTTGTGAAACGGATGACAAGCGAAACCGCTTCGGAGCATTGGTACGCGCTCAAAGTTTTCTACAATAAAGTATTCGAGATCGAAGCTTATCTGAAAGATAAGGCTTTCGAAAGTTATATCCCCCTCAAAACGGTCGAGATGATGTGGCGCGGAGAGAAAAAAATCTGCCGCAAACCGGCCGTTTCTTCCCTGATGTTCGTTCGCGCGACGGAACATGCCGCGATCGGATTGCAGCGGCAGTTGAATAACCGCATTATCGTATACTGCGACCGGGATACGAAGCGCCCTGCCGCGATTCCGGAACGCGAAATGAATATCTTTAGGTTGGTGACCTCTTCGGGCGATCGGGAACTGGAGTATTTCGGCGGCGAAGATACGGTTTATCATACCGGCGACCGGGTACGCGTAACCGAAGGCATCTTCAAGGGCGCGGAAGGTTATATCCGGAGAATCAAAGGGAACAGGCGGCTGGTGGTCTCGATAGAGGGCATCGTAGCCGTTGCCACCTCCTATATTCCGGGGTGTTTTTTAGAAAAGATCTAACGCCGGATCGCCTTTTGCCGTATATTTTATCGTGTTCACTCATCGCATCACAGGTGCGGAACCATTGTTTTAACCGCACAAAAGAACCTTCCGGCCTGAATAAGAATTCGGCGGAGAACTTCTCTCTTTTTGGTAAAATACGTTTTACGGATGCAGCCTGGCAATAGAGTCATTTTAAATACAGCTATTTTATACGCTAAAATGGTTGTTTCCATTTTAGTGGGGTTGATTTCGACCCGTTTGGTTCTTAAGGCGTTAGGAGTAGAAGATTATGGTATTTATAATCTGGTGGCAGGCGTAGTGTCTATGCTGGCGTTTTTAAATACTTCATTGGCGGCGTCTACTCAACGTTTTTTATCTTTTTCTTTGGGAAAACAGGATGTTCGGCATCTTAAAAAAATATTTTACTATAGTTTAATTCTCCATATCGGCATCGGCGTATGTGTTATTTTATTAATAGAGACTGTCGGCATATACGGGATTAAACATGTCCTGACAATCGCGCCGGATAAAATAAGCAATACGCTGTCTATATTGCATTTACTGAGTTGTAGCGTTTTTTTTTCCATCGTAGCCGTTCCGTATATAGCCGTTCTCATCAGCCGGGAGAACATGCTGTTGTTATCTCTGATCGAAATTGCGGAAACCGTTCTCAAATTGCTGGGAGCGGTATATCTATTGACATATCCGGGCAACAGGCTGATCATGTACTCTGCCATCATCGTTGCCGTCATGATCATTTCGCTATTGTTGAAAATGATTATCTGTAGGATGAAATACCCCGAAACTCGTATCGTATTTCAATCATTGAACGACAGAACGCTGTTGCGCGAGTTGACTTCGTTTGCCGGCTGGTATACTTTTGCATCGGTCGGCAGTATGGGGCGGGGGCAGGGAATCCCGATGATATTGAATGTGTTTTTCGGAGTGGTCGTGAATGCTGCGTACGGAATTGCCAATCAGGTCAACGGGTTGATGCAGTTTTTTGCTACGGCCATTCTGCAATCCATCAGACCGCAGATCATCAAAAGCGAAGGGGCTCAGGATCGGATCAGGGTAAAGAAATTATCGCTTGTCGCATGTCGTTACATGTTTTTTCTCTGCGCCTTGTTTTCCATTCCGCTGATTATAGAAATGCCTTACGTTCTCCACTTGTGGCTCGGAAACCCGCCTGAGTACACGGTCGGTTTCTGTCGGTTGGTATTGCTGTCCACTTTGCTGTTTATGATTACATGCGGCTTGGGAACTGCCATCGACGCTACCGGCAACATTAAATGGATGTATATTTGGATGGGAAGTTTGCATTTTCTGAATTTGCCGGTAGGTTATTTTTTGCTTAAGGCCGGGATGTCCGCTTACAGCGTATTATGGGTCGTCGTCGGCGAAGAACTCATCTGTATGTGGGTGCGGATCTACTTGGCGAACCGTATTGTCGGGATATCCGTGCGCAAATTCGTCCGACGGGTTATCGTTCCGATTACGATCGTTACGGGGGCGACGGTTCTGGCCGGCATCGTAGCTATTTTTTATATGCATACCGGATTTTTGAGATTGGTCGTCACGTCGATGCTCTGTACCTGTACTTTTTTGATAACGGGTTGGTTTTGCGGAATCGAAAACGAAGAAAAAAGCCGGTTTAAAAATATCATGCACAATATCACCGCACAATTTAAATTGGTCAAACGATGAATGCAGCCCGTCTTGTTAACGGCATTTTATGGCGCATGGAAAAATTCTTTTCCCGTACGCGTATCCGGTGGTTCAAAACTTTGTATATCAATTTTAGAACTCTTCCGTTCAGTCAGGCAATCCGATTGCCTATCTGGATATACGGTCCGGTGAAATTATATTGTTTATCAGGGAAAATTAAAATTCGCGGTGTCATTAAAAAGGGAATGGTAAGGTTCGGTTGTCAACTTGGATCTTTTTCCGCTCCCAGACGGGGAGCTATGATACTGCTTGAGTCCGGCACTGAATTGATATTTAACGGGCCTTGCAGGTTCGATTTTGACTATGCCATCAGGATAACAGGTAGGGGAGTGGTAAATATTGGACGAAACATATGGTTTGGGAATGACACAAAAATATATTGTGAAGAATCGATAACGATCGGGGATTATTGCGGTATCCCCTTCGGGTGTTGTTTTATGGATACGAACTATCACTATACCATAGACCTCGTCAATCATATCGTTCCGAAAAAAAGCGCCCCGATTGTAATCGGATCATATAACTGGATTGGTAATTCCTCGACCATAATGAAAGGTACCAAAACTCCAAATGAAGTGATTATTGCATCCAAAAGTTTTCTTAATAAAGACTATACATCGTTAACTCGAGGGGAAAAATATATCGTTTTGGCCGGTAATCCAGTCAAAGTCGTACGTACAAATTGTGCCCGTATTCGATCCTCGAAAGCAGAACGTGATATTAATGAATGGTTTAATAACCATTCTGATCTTAAAGAATATTTTGCAAATCAGTCATTGTCCGTTTATCAGGATGTAAGTCAATATCACCAATAGATACTTTTATATGATTTTAAGAGCATTATTGAGTCGTATCAAATGGGGATTCGTCAAATGGTATATCGGTCGGAAATACCATATTACTTTCGGCCAACGAGTTGAGGCGTACGATTGCATTTATGAAGGCTATCATCTCATCGGCTCCGGTTGTTCCCTTAGAGGATCACATTTAGGATTAGGGACTTACGTGTCTAGGCGTTGCGTAATTGAAGATTCGTATATCGGACGATATTGTAGTATTGCTAATGACGTTGCAATTGGGCCAGGGGGACATCCTTCCTCCGTATGGGTGACTACCTATCCTGCATTTTATATGAATATTAATCATTTTGTGAATTTTACCTTCCATGCCGGGCCGGAGAAGTATCATCCGTTCAAAAAAGCGTCCGGGCGGTACAACTGCAAGATCGGACACGACGTCTGGATTGGCCGGGGGGCAACAATCGTATCGGGAGTGACGGTCGGCGACGGCGCTATTATCGGAGCGGGCGCTGTCGTATTGAAAGATGTGGCTCCGTATGAAATCGTCGCAGGCGTGCCCGCGCGACATATTCGCTATCGATTTACGGATACTCAGATCAAGGCGCTGTTGCAGATCGAATGGTGGAATAAAGATATGGAATGGCTCAGGGAGCACTATGCGGATTTTGAAAACATAGATATATTTATTGAAAGTTATGCGGACGGCACGTTCTCTCAGAGGTAAAAGACGCTGTCGATTGAAATCTTTTTTACGATTTTTCCCGGAAAAAGTGGCGTCGAACGAACGCCGCAGGGGATTTTATCGAATCGCACGGATGATTCATCGTGTCGCTTAACGATCTGGATAAACAGGCGGATCCCGAGCATACGGACGGCCTGATACGCTGCCGGCAGGAGGCGTAAGGTCGTTGCATATTTTCCGACAATAATCCATACATCATGAAAAACATACTTATTACCGGAGGCGCAGGCTTTATCGGTTCGAATCTCGCGCTCAAACTTTTAAAACGCGGCTATCAAGTCACGGTGCTCGATAGCCTCGCTGCTCAGATTCACGGGGACGATCCGGACAGATCTCCCCTTTACGGCAGTATTAAAAATAAGGTCAGATTCGTTCACGGGGACGTGACCGTCAGGGAAGATTGGGAAAAAGCCTTGAAGGATCAGGATGCGATCGTCCATTTGGCGGCGGAAACCGGGACGGGACAAAGTATGTACGAAATTCAGAAATATACCGAGACCAATATCGGCGGGACCTCGTTGATGTTGGATATATTGACCAATTCGAAACATCGGGTACGAAAAGTGGTCGTCGCTTCGTCGCGCGCCATTTACGGGGAGGGCAGATACCTCAGCCGAACCTACGGTTATGTTTACCCGCTGTCCCGTACGGAGGAATACATGTCGCAGGGCGATTTCGAATGTAAATATCCCGGTGAACCGGCCCCGTTGACCTTGGTCGGAACTACCGAAGATTCGCTGATACATCCGACGTCCGTGTACGGAATCACCAAACATGTCCAGGAACAACTGGTAATGACCGTATGTCCGACGCTCGGCATCGCGCCCGTCGCTTTCCGGTATCAGAACGTTTATGGGCCGGGGCAGTCGCTCAGCAACCCGTACACGGGGATTCTCTCTATTTTTTCGACCCGGATTAAAAACAAAAACGGAATCAATGTTTTCGAGGACGGAAAAGAGAGCCGGGACTTCGTGTACATAGAAGATGTCGTAGACGCAACGATAGCGGGACTCGAAAAGGAACAGGCCGACGGAGAATCCTTCAACGTAGGTACGGGCGTCGCGACGGACGTGCTGACCGTCGCCGAGACGCTGATCGAAAAATACGGGATCGAAGTCCCTGTGACGGTCAGCGGGAACTATCGTCTCGGGGATATCCGCCACAATTACGCCGATCTGACGAAAATCAAAACGAAACTCGGTTTCGAACCCCGGTGGAGTTTCGACAGGGGGATTCGGCAATTTACCGATTGGGTGAATACCCAGGATATCCAGAAAGACCGGTACGAAGACTCCATCGAAGAGATGAAAACGAAAGGACTTTATAAATAGGCGGAACGATGACTCCCAGAATTGGCATAGTGACTGTTTTGTACAACAGCGCCGGCGTATTGCCCGAGTTTTTCGAGACGCTGGGGACGCAGAGATACACCAATTTTATCCTGTATATCGTCGATAATAAATCCCCGGACGATTCGCTTGCCGTCGCGCGGAAACTTTGTGCCTCCGCCCGGTTCGAAACCGTCGTGATCGAGAATGAAGAGAATTACGGAGTAGCCAAAGGAAACAATATCGGCATTAAAGCCGCATTGAGGGACGGCTGCGATAGGGTGTTGTTGTCCAACAACGATATCGTGTTGGTTCCGGATACCATAGAGTGTCTGGTGCGTGCGATGGAGAGCGGGAAGGCATGGATGGCGGTACCCAAAATTCATTTTCACGGGACGAATAAAATTTGGTATGCCGGAGGGTGTTACACTTATTTCGCCTGTTCGTCGCTTCATTACGGCATTTACCAGGAAGATAAAGGACAGTTCGACAAAAGCAGGTTCGTAGACTATGCGCCTACCTGTTTTATGCTTATCCGCAAAGAATTATTCGAAGAGATCGGATATATGGACGAGGCTTACTTCGTTTACTACGACGATACGGATTTCGTGTATAGGGCCCTTCGGCGCGGACACAACGTATTGTATGTGCCGGAGTCTTTCCTTCAACATAAGGAAAGCACTTCTACGGGCGGAAAGAAAAGCGATTTTACGCTCTATTACGACACGCGTAACAGGATCTACTTCACGCTTAAGCATTATACCGGGATACATTTTTTTCTGAGTAAATTGTATTATTTACTCATACCTTGCATCAAATCCGTTTACCGTTCCACGCCCCACGAAAAAGAAATAAAACGAAAAGCGATCAGAGACGGTTATCGACTGTACGATGCGGTCCGGCCCGAAAGATCATAGAACGACCGTCCGGCTTACTCCCCGAGAATGCTTTACAGCTATACTTATTCCGTTCCGTACCTTCTCTTGTTGTCGTTGTTTATTCTACTGACAGTCGTAGAGTATAACTATGACAATAACCGGAAGATTCGACAATGTGTTCGGATCTGTTGTTGCGCGCTGTTCGTTCTGTTTTTCGGTTTCAGGGGATTCGTCGGTTGGGATTGGGTGAATTATTATCCGGCGTACCAGGAAATCGTTCCTCTTTTTAGCAGGGGCTATCTGAATAATTACGATATCGGGACATTCGAGGGCGGGTTTGTAACGTTCATGTCCGTCGTAAAACTCATATCGTCGAATTATCATTTTTTTATACTCGTATGCGTTGTCATAGACGTCTCCATTTTACATGTTTTTTTCAAACGGCATTCCTCGAATTACGCATTCAGTTTCTTGATTTTTATTGCTTTGTATTTAGGGGCGGAGTTGGATATTTTGAGAAATATGAAAAGTATCGGGCTTTTCCTGCTTTCCGTAAAGTACATTCAGCAAAGGCGGTTTCTCCCTTATTTGCTTTTAATGACGCTGGCTTTCATGTTCCATTCCAGCACCCTGTTCTTGTTCCCGCTGTATTTTGTGCCCCGGACATTGCCCCGGCAGTGTTTCATCGTCGTATTTGTCGTCGGCAATCTCCTTTACCTTTCGCAGATCGCTTACATGGCCCCTTTGATTTCGGAAGGCGGGAGGTTTCTCGGGGGAAAATACGCGGCGTTGACCGGGGCTTATCTCAATTCGGATTTGTACGCGCAGGCAAGAGGCATTTCGATCGGTTACCTCGAGAGGACGCTGACCTTCGTACTGGTCGTTCTTTTTTATAAAAAACTCAATACCCGCGAACATGCCGTTTTCTTGAACATGTTCCTGGTTTATTTGTTTATAAACTTATGGATGAGCGAAATAACGATCCTCGTGGATCGGATAGGTCTCTTGTTTTTACTCTCCTACCTGGTGCTGTGGCCGGCCGTTGCGCGGTGTTTTACATTAAAATCGAACAGGATGCTGTTCGTCGGAGGAATCATGATCTACTCTTTGATCCGGGTATCGATCTGTTCGAACAATATTTTGTATCGATACGACAATGTCCTTCTGACGGGAAGCAATTATCCGGAACGCATGTATATAATGGATAGATACAAAGACCAACTCCTAAATTCAAATTGATGAACGGGAAAAAATGCTTATTGATCAGTCCGGTGGCAGAAAATAACTTCGGAGGCGGAATCGGTTTGAATAAGAGCCGGATTCTTTTGACCGAATTATTCCGGGATAACTTGTACTGTGTAGATTTCCGAATGGGTGTCCTGTCCAATGTGCAGAAATTGCGCTGGACATTGCAAGGTTATACCGTAGGGTTGACCCGGTCCGTGAAAACGGAAGCTTTGGCCGTAATGGCACGCGAAGCCCCCGATTACGTTTTTATAAATAGCTCGAATTACGGATTGCTGGCCAAAGCTATTAAAAAGCGTTATCCCGGTTGCAAAATCGTTACTTTTTTTCATAACGTCGAAATCAAATACAGTTACGACGTGGTGCGCCGGCTGAAAAAAATAGGAAACGTACTCTCTTTTTTCGCATTTGCCTACAACGAATGGATGGCGATTCGATACAGCGATACGATTATCGCCCTGAGCGAAAGGGACAGCGCCCTGTTGCATAAGATATATAAACGATCCGCCGATTTTTTGGTGCCGGTGACATTCGATGACAAGCTGGATTACAACAAACTTACCGAACGCCGGGATCAAAAGCCTCGCGGAATTTTTGCCGGCAGTCTTTTTTTCCCGAATGAGTACGGTGTCCGGTGGTTCGTTCAGCATGTCGCTCCTCATGTAAACGCAGAGATCTTGATTATAGGCAAAGGGTTCGAAACGCTGAAAAACGATTTGGAATGCGATAACGTCAAAGTGATAGGAACCGTGGAAGATGTTTCCGAATATTTTTATCGCGCGGATTTCGTAATCGCCCCCATTTTCGAAGGTTCGGGGATGAAACTCAAAACGGCGGAGGCGCTGATGTACGGGAAAACGATCTTCGGCACCACCGAAGCCTTTTCCGGATACGCGTTGGATTTCGATCGGGTGGGAGGGCTGTGCAATACGGCTCGGGAATTCATCGATAAGATCAACGGTTATCCGTATCCGCAGAGGCGGTTCAACGAGGAAAGCCGAAAAATCTACGAACAAAATTACAGCATGGAACATTCGAGGCATTTATTCAGAATGATCTTTGAGAAAATATGAAAAAAATCTTGCTGATTTCCGCATTTGTTCCCAGCCGCAAGACCGCGGGCCAGAATTATACGCGGCAATTAATCGAGGATTTGAGTGGTCGGTACGAGGTCGATCTGATCTGTTTCAAGAACAGAAGCGAGGCGGAGGGGATAGCCGTTCCCGATACGAATATGCTGAAGTGTATCGTTGTCGACAAAAAGGATAAGTTGTTCAATGCTTTAAAATTACCATTTCTGCATCCGATCTTTACGGCTCGTTTTCAATGGTCGGTCGTCCGTTACATCCGTAAAAACAAGCATCGGTACGACGCGTTGATTTTCAATTTCGGACAGGTATTCGCCTATGCGCTATTTGCCGGACACTCTCGAAAAATAGTCATTACGCACGACGTGATGATCCAGAAATTTTCCAGGCAGAAAAACATATTCGGTTATCTTGAGAATAGGTTCGTAAAATTCAGCGAGAGACTATTATACAAAACCGCGACGCTGATATTTTGCCATAGCCCCAAGGACGAAACGCTCATTCGGAATATTTACAGCGTGAAGGCGCATCACATATCGTTGTATTTCGACGAATTGTTGCTGCGCACCGATTACAAGACGATCGTTCCCAAGGACTATTTTGTAATGTACGGCGCCTGGGGCCGAAAAGAAAACACAGAGGGGCTGACGTGGTTTCTCGACGAGGTGTTTCCCCGTACGCCCCGCCTGAATATAAAAATTATCGGCGGCAACATGCCTTCCGACGTCAGGCGAAAAATAGACGAAACCGACCGGGTCGAATATTTGGGGTTCGTAGAGAATCCGTACGGATATATCGCTGAAGCGCAAGGGCTGATCGCGCCTTTGTTTCACGGAGCCGGCATCAAAGTCAAAGTGGTCGAAGCGTTGGCGCTCGGCACTCCCGTATTGGGAAGCGCGGTCGCATGGGAGGGGATCGATCTCTACCTGCCGCTCGGGGAACATACCCGCATCGTCGACACGCCGGAAGGGTACGTGCGGATTTTAGAAAACCGGCGTCCGGTGACGATTGCCGACAAAATACGTTTAGCACAATCGTTTCGTGCCAAATATCAGACGAAATCCATTTTAAATTATCTGTAACCTAATTAAGGTTTCCTATGATCATTCGAAGTAAAGCGCCTCTGCGGTTGGGTTTAGCCGGCGGCGGCAGCGACGTATCGCCGTATAGCGATCTCTACGGAGGATTGATTCTTAACGCGACGATCAATCTTTATGCTCATTGTACGATCGAAGAGACGCAGAACGGCAAAATCGAGATTATTGCAACCGACATCGGGCAGGCGGCAATTTTCGAATCTTTGCCGGTACTTCCCGTCGACGGAACGCTGAACCTGCATAAGGGGGTCTATAACCGAATTGTGAAAGATTTCCGCGTTCCGGCGCCGTCGTGCCGTATCACTACTTATTCGGATGCGCCTCCCGGAAGCGGACTCGGTTCTTCGTCCACAATGGTAGTCGCCATTGTCAAAGCTTTTGTCGAGTGGCTCAATCTACCCCTGGGCGATTATGAAATAGCCCGGTTGGCCTATGAGATCGAACGGAAAGATCTTGCATTGAGCGGAGGAAAACAGGATCAATATGCTGCTACCTTCGGAGGTTTTAACTTTATGGAGTTTCTCAAAGACGACCACGTTATCGTGAATCCGTTACGCATCAAGAAATGGATCGTCGATGAACTGGAAGCCAGTATATTGCTCTATTATACCGGAGCTTCCCGCAGTTCCGCGGAGATTATCGACGAACAGAAAAAAAACACGTCGCAAGGTAATAATCGGGCTGTCGAAGCCATGCACCGCATTAAACAAAATGCCATAAACATGAAGGAAGCATTGCTTAAGGGGGACATCTCTTCCTTCGCCAGAATCCTCGGACAAGGCTGGGAAGACAAAAAAGCAATGGCGTCGGCCATCAGTAATCCGGTCATCGAAGAGGCGATGGAGCGGGCCGTTCAAGCGGGAGCCATTACCGGTAAAGTCTCGGGCGCCGGCGGCGGCGGATTTATAATCTTTGCGGTGGAACCTACAAAAAGGTTGCAGGTGAAACGGGCATTGAATCAGCTCGATGGCAATATCGTCGAGTTTCAATTCAGCGAAGGGGGAACGCACGGGTGGAAAATTTTTCATTGATAAATAGCGGATTATGAATGTTGAACAGTGTATTGCGGATCAGATTCGGGCGTCGATATCGACCAAGCAGGCCATTTTATCGGACAAGGGGCTGATGCGGAACATTGCGGCCGCTGCCCAAATGATCGTGGATGCGTACGAACAAGGGAAAAAAACGCTCTTGGCCGGTAACGGCGGAAGCGCCGCCGATGCACAGCATATCGCAGGAGAGTTTGTCAGCAAATTCTATTTTGACCGGCCCGGTATTGCTTCCATTGCGTTGACGACCGACACGTCGATCATCACCGCCATCGGGAACGATTACGGCTACGATAAATTATTCTCCCGTCAAATACAGGCCCAGGGATCTGCCGGAGACGTGTTCATCGGCATTTCGACATCCGGAAATTCGGCAAATCTCGTGGAGGCTCTGCGCATGTGCGGGCAAAAAGGAATAAAAACGATAGGACTTACGGGATTTACGGGCGGCGAAATGGATTCGATGTGCGATTTATGTATAAAAGTGCCGTCCGGCGAGACTCCCCGGATACAGGAATCGCATATTCTTATCGGACATATCATCTGTTGTATCGTCGAAGAAAAACTTTTCGGCGACTTAAAGCCGAATCAATGATGCTTACCGCTTCGGTTGTCACATACCATACCTCGCTTCCGGAGGCGGGAGCCGTGCTGGATTGCGTCCTTCGTAGTTCTATCGATAAACTTTACATTATCGACAACTCCCGCAACGATGCCCTGCGCATTTTGGAAAAACGGTCTTCGAAAATCCGGTATATCCACAACGCCAATATCGGTTACGGCGGAGCTCACAATCTCGCTATCCGGGAAGCGATGGAACTCGGTGCGAAATACCACGTCGTTCTGAATCCGGACATTCGGTTTGCGCCGGAAACAATCGAATCCCTCGCCTGCTATATGGATGCTCACGAAGACGTGGGACAAATCATGCCCAAGGTTTTCTATCCGGACGGACGGTTGCAATATCTTTGCAAACTGTTGCCTACCCCGGCCGATCTGATATTCCGCAGATTTTTGCCGACCGGTTGGGCTAAAAAGAGTCGGGAACGTTTCGAATTACGTTTCTCCGATTACGATAAAGAGAAGAATATTCCTTTTCTGTCCGGTTGTTTTATGTTTTTGCGCGTAGAAGCGCTCTGCAAAGTCGGGTTGTTCGATGAACGTTTTTTTATGTATGGCGAGGATATCGATTTGTCGCGCAGGATGCACCTTCAGTACCGTACGATGTATTACCCCGGAGCATCCATCGTGCATCTGCATGAAGCGGCTTCGTATAAAAACCGGAGAATGCTGCTCATTCACATACGTAATATAATCCGGTATTTCAACAAATGGGGGTGGTTTTTCGATGCCCAGCGTAGAAAGATCAATAGACGGTTGTTGAAAGATCTGAATTATAATCGCTGATATTATATCGGTTGACGGTACGTACCTTGTAATACCCGATTGCCGGAACTGTTTTCAGAACGTGCGATTCATAGCGAGGACGAACGGTCCGGTCGTTCTTTTCGGTGATACGGAAGGCGCTGGCATATTCGCTGCCGATGTCCTTTCTTTTATCGCGATGCGGGCGTCGGCGGTGTAATTGGCTCGAAGCGAGGGGGCAGGAGGCGGTGCGATCGCTCTTACCGGCCTTGTCGTTGTTTATAGGTTGAATAACAAAAAATCCGGATGGAAACCATCCGGATTTTTTATTGGCATTGCCGGAGAAGCAAATGACTGGCGGAGCAGACCCTTCGACGGGGGAATAACGTATGCTGGCAGAAATAGCAATATCCCGCGTCTATCATGTGATTCCTCGGGGATGAGTGTCTGATAATTAGGGTTTGATGTCTGTATAACAGCAAGGGTAATAGTTGTTTAAAAGCCGTTCCTGATTTGGGACGGATAGGGTCGTAGGAAGGTTATGCGCCCCTGCTTTTTACCGTTTTTCCTTTCAGGGCCTAAAAAGAAAAAATCCTTACATATCATGGATGCATAAGGATTTTTCTATCTTTTTCAGCCTCTTTATCAGGGCTTTAAGAGCGGAAAACGAGACTCGAACTCGCGACCCCAACCTTGGCAAGGTTGTGCTCTACCAACTGAGCTATTTCCGCAAAATAATAAAACGAACTCTTCTCCTTTCTATCTCTGCAAATCTCTTTCTTCGTGCTCCCTCTTCCCCTTTCTCTGCTGGTGAAGCGCTTCGTTTTGGTGATGCAAAAGTACGATTAAAATTTAATTTTACAAATTATTACGAAAAAAAAAATTGCGGTTTTTACCGATTTTATGCCGAAAATTTTTGAGGGATGAAATGAAAGGCAGGGTTTTGTGCCCTGCCTTCGCGCATTCGGTCGTCGTGCGGAAATCCGCCGGCGTTCGTCTTCGGTTCGAAAATTATTTTTTCTCTCCGCAGCCGCAGTTTTTCAACGGAATCTTATCGATACGAGCCTGATGGCGGCCTCCTTCGAATTCGGTGTTCAGGAAAATATCGACGATTTCGCGGGCCGTGTCGGTGCTGATGAACCGCGCCGGCATGGTGCAGACGTTGGCGTTGTTGTGGCGGCGTGCCAACGATGCGATTTCGGGTTCCCAGCAAAGGGCGGCTCGGATTCCCTGATGTTTGTTCAGCGTCATCGTGATGCCGTTGGCGCTACCGCACATCGCGATACCGCGCGGCAGTTCCCCTTTTTCGATGGCCTCGGCCAGCGGGTGGGCATAGTCCGGATAATCGCAGCTCTCTTCCGAGTTGGTGCCGAAATCGTACACGTCGTAGCCTTTCGAGTCGAGGTAACCGATTACGAATTCTTTGAGTTGGTAGCCGGCATGGTCGCTGGCTATTCCGATTTTTTTATTGTCCATAGTTTTAGTTTTAGCGTTTCGGTTTGTAAAGATAATGAAAAGCCCCGCATTTTCTATGCCTACTTGTGTCGTTCGGCCAGTTCTTCTTCCAGGTCGGCGATCGACAGGCCTTGGTTTTCGAGCAGTACGAGCAGGTGGTAGATCAGGTCGGATGCTTCGTAAACCACGTCCGTATTGTTGTTCGCTACTGCCTCGATGACGGTTTCGACCGCTTCTTCGCCTACTTTCTGTGCGATCTTCTTAACGCCTTTGGTGAACAGTTTCGTGGTGTACGAACCTTCCGGCATTTCGCGGTGGCGCTGCTGGATTACGCTTTGCAGCTCGCCGATGAATCCTTCGTTTTCGCGTCCGCCGAAACAGGTTTTCGTTCCCTTGTGACAAACCGGGCCGACCGGTACGACGCGGATCAACAGCGTGTCGTCGTCGCAGTCTTTGACGATGCTTTTGACGTTCAGGAAGTTACCGCTGGTTTCGCCTTTCGTCCACAGACGGTTTTTCGTGCGGCTGAAAAAGGTCACGCGACCTTCGGCCACGGTTTTGTCGTAGGCTTCCTCATTCATGTAGCCCAGCATCAGGACTTGGCGCGTATTGTCGTCCTGGATGATTGCGGGAACCAGTCCCTCACAACGCTTGGTTGTGTTCAATTCACTGAATTTTATCATAATCTGACAGGTATATGCAGTTTGTTCAACTCCTGTTTCAGGCGGGGGATCGGGATCTCCCCATAATGGAAAATACTGGCGGCAAGGGCGGCGTCGGCACGCCCTTCGGTCAATACGTCGGCGATGTGCTGCGCGGTTCCGGCTCCGCCCGAAGCGATCACCGGGATCGACAGCATTTGTGATAGCCGAGCGTAGGTTTCGCACGGGTAGCCGTTTTTCGTGCCGTCGTGGTCCATTGACGTGAATAAAATCTCGCCGGCTCCGCGCCGCTGCGCTTCGGCGGCCCACGAAAACAGTTCCTTGTCCGACAGCCGGTGTCCGCCGTGCGTGGTCACGCGCCACCGGCCGTCGATCTGTTTGGCGTCGATCGCCACGACGACGAACTGGTTGCCGTATTTCGACGCGATATCGCTGATCAGGTCGGGGTTATTGACGGCCGCACTGTTGACGGTCACTTTGTCGGCCCCGGCGGTCAGCAGCCGTCCGGCGTCTTCGACCGACGCGATGCCGCCGCCGACCGTGAATGGGATGTTGATGTTCGCGGCGATGCGCGTCACCAGTTCGGCAAAAGTCCTGCGCCCTTCCATCGACGCGCTGATGTCGAGGTAAACCAGTTCGTCGGCTCCCTCTTCGGCATACCTGCGTCCCAGTTCGACCGGGTCGCCGACGCCGCGCAGTTCGAGGAAATTGATTCCCTTGACCGTCTGCCCGTCCTTGATATCCAGGCAGGGGATGATTCTCTTCGCTAACACCGTTGTTGTTTTTTGTCGGTTCGTACTGTAAGCATGTATTTTTCGAGCTGTTCGAAACGGATCCGTCCTTCGTAGATCGCCTTGCCGACGACGACGCTGCGCAGTCCGTTCCGATCGAGTTCTTCGATGTCTTCCCATGAGCTGATGCCGCCGCTGACCGTAATGTCGATCTCCGGAAACGTTTTTTGGAGTTGCAGATACAGCGGGACGGACGGGCCTGAAAGCATACCGTCCTTGGCGATGTCGGTGCAGATCACCTGTGACAGTCCTGCGTCGCGGAACGATCCGATCAGTTCTTCGACTCCCACCGTAGCGGCTTCGAGCCAGCCGTTGATCGCGATCCGTCCGTCGCGGGTATCTGCGCCGAGGATCATTTTCGCGGAGCCGAATTCGGCCAGCCACTCGCGGAACGCATCGGGCTGCGTGACGGCGATGCTGCCGCAGATCGCGCGGGCGGCCCCACTGCCGAATACGTCGCGCAGGGCTTCGGCGTTTTTGATGCCGCCGCCGTATTGCACTTGCAGCGAGGTCGAAACGGTGATCCGTTCGAGCACGTTCAGGTTGACCGGGTGCGCGGCCTTGGCCCCGTCCAGATCGACCAGGTGCAGCCGCCGGATGCCGCAGTCCTCGTAGCGTCGAGCCGCGTCGAGCGGGTCTTTGTAATAGGTGGTACGGCGGTCGTAGTCGCCCTGCGTCAGCCGGACGCACTGGCCGCCGATCAGGTCTATTGCCGGGATAATTTCAATCATAGCGTTAAAAAGTTTTGTAGGATGCGTTCGCCGACCGAGGCGCTTTTTTCCGGATGAAACTGCGTCCCGAAGAAGTTGCCGCGGTTGATCGCGCCGCTGAACGTTTCGCCGTAAACGGTCGTGGCGATCGTGTCACCGTTGACGGTCGGGGCGTACGAGTGCACGTAGTAGACGTACGAACCTTCGGCGATGCCGTCCAGCAGCGGCGAACGCAGGTTCCCGATGCTGTTCCATCCCATGTGCGGTACTTTGAGCCCTTCGGCCGTGAATTTACGCACTTCGTTGTCGAAAATTCCGATGCACTCGGCATCGCCCTCCTCGCTGCGGCGGCACAGCAACTGTACGCCGATGCAGATACCCAGTACGGGCTGCGTGAGCGAACGGATCGTCTCGACCAGTCCGCGTTCGCGCAGTTTTTCCATCGCGGTCGAAGCTTCGCCGACGCCGGGCAGCAATACCCGTTCGGCCGAACGGATCTCGTCCGGCGACGCGGTGATCCGGTATTCGGCTCCCAGTCGTCCGAGCGCGTTGGCGACGGAACGCAGGTTGCCGGTGTCATAGTCGATTACTGCTATCATAATACTCCTTTACTGCTTGGCAATTCAAATTTGAAGCCGTTGCGGGCGATGGCCATCCGCAGCGCGCGAGAGAAGGCCTTGAACACGCCCTCGATTTTGTGGTGCTCGTTTTCGCCTTCGGCCGCGATGTGCAGGTTGCAGCGCGCGGCGTCGGCGAAGCTCTTGAAGAAATGGCGGAACATTTCGGTCGGCACGTCGCCGATGCGCTCGCGGCGGAACGGGACGTTCCAGTCGAAGTCGATCCGGCCACCGAAGTCGATCAGCACGCTGGCCCGGCATTCGTCCATCGGCAGGCAGAAACCGTAGCGTTCGATGCCGAGTTTCGATCCGAGCGCCTGGTAAACCGCTTCGCCGAGCACGATGGCCGTATCTTCGATCGTATGGTGTTCGTCCACTTCAAGGTCGCCTTTGACCTCGACGATCAGCGATACTCCGGCATGGTGCACGATCTGTTCGAGCATGTGGTCGAAAAATTTCAGTCCGGTGTCGATGTGCGACGACCCGCTGCCGTCCAGGTCGATCGCCACGCGGATATCCGTCTCGCGCGTCTTACGGGCGATTTCGGCGGTGCGTTCGCCGGCGCGCAGGAATTGCCAGACGCGGTTCCAGTCGTCGGTGATCAGCACGCAGTGCTCCGCAAGGCCCCTTTCGGCCAATATCGCGCGTCCCGCTTCGACGGGCTGCAACAAGATTCCCTTTGCGCCGAGATTTCGGGCCAATTCGATGTCGGTCGTGCGGTCGCCGATGACCAGCGAATTTTTCAGGTCGTAGTCTCCGCCGAGATATTTGCCGAACATCCCGGTCAGCGGTTTGCGCGTCGGGGCGTTGTCGGCGGGCATCGAACGGTCGATCAGGATGTCGTCGAAGCGAACGCCCTCGCCTTCGAACGTTTTGAGCATCAGGTTGTGCGCCGGCCAGAACGTCGCTTCGGGGAAACTCGCCGTTCCCAATCCGTCTTGGTTCGTGGCCATCGCCAGCTCGTAACCGAGCGTAGCGATGCGGCTCATGGCCGTGATCGCCCCGGGCATAAATTCCAGTTTTTCGAACGAATCGACCTGGTAATCGACCGGCGGTTCCTTGATCAGGGTTCCGTCGCGGTCTATGAAAAGTACGCGTTTCATCGTTACAGTTTTTTCAGGGTTTCGAGCAGCCGGTCGTTCTCTTCCGGCGTGCCGATCGTGATCCGCAGGCAGCCTTCGCATCCTTTGATCCGCGAGCGGTCGCGAACGATGATGCCCGCCCCGATCAGGCGGTCGTATATTGTGCGCGGTTCGTCCACTTCGACCAGTACGAAGTTGGCGTCCGTCGGGTGGATTTTCCGGATGACGGGGTTTTTCGCGAGTCCTTCCAGCACGCGTCCGCGTTCCGAAACGATTTCGGCGATCTGCGCGTCGGGGGATTTCCGCAACTGTTCGAGGACGATTTTTTGCGTCACGACGTTGATGTTGTACGGATATTTCACGCGGCTCAGCGTATCGACGATCAGCGGTTGTGCGAAAGCCAACCCGAGCCGGAGGCCCGCCATGCCCCATGCTTTCGACAGCGTTTGCAGGATGACGAGGTTCGGGTATTCGTCCAGTTCGGACAGGAAGCCCGGCTGGCCGGCGAAGTCGATATACGCTTCGTCGAGGATCACGATGCCGTTGAAACGGCGGATGACCTTTTCGATCTCTTTTTTCGGAAAACAGTTGCCCGACGGGTTGTTCGGCGAGCAGAGGAACAGCAGTCGGGTGTTCTCGTCGGCCGCCGCCAACAACTTTTCCGCATCCAGCGTGAAACCGGGCTCCAACTGCACCTCGCGCATCTGCACGTCGTTGATCGCCGCCGCCACCTTGTACATGCCGTAAGTCGGGGCGATCGACACCGCATTGTGCCGCCGGGGTTCGCAGAACAACCGGAACACCAGGTCGATCGGTTCGTCCGAACCGTTGCCGATGAAGATCTTTTCGACCGGCACGCCCTTGATTTCCGCCAGCCTCCGTTTCAGGTTTTTCTGATGCGGGTCGGGGTAGCGGTTGTAGTTGTTGTCGTACGGGTTTTCGTTGGCGTCGAGGTAGATGCCCAATTCGCCCTGGTATTCGTCCCGCGCGGTCGAGTAGGGGGCCAGCGTGCGTATGTTTTCTCTGAGTAGTTCGCGGATATCCATCGTTTGTGTCTTTGTCTTGTTTTCGCTACTGTATTTCGGCAGGCGTTTCCGCAACCGGTCGCGGCCTGCCGGGCGTTTTTCGCGGCGTCGTTTACCCGAGGCTTTTCAGCCGGATCGTCACCGCATTTTTGTGCGCGTCGAGCCCTTCGGCCCCCGCCATCGTTTCGATGACGTTCCCTATGCCGCGGAGTCCGTCGGTCGTGATCTCCTGGTAGGTGATCTTGCGTAGGAAGCTGTCGAGGTTCACGCCGCTGTAAGCGTGCGCCCAGCCGTAGGTCGGCAGCGTATGGTTTGTGCCCGATGCGTAGTCGCCCGCGCTTTCGGGAGTATAGTTTCCGATGAAGACGCTTCCGGCTGCGGTGATTCTTTCGGCGATTTTCCACGGATTTTCCATCGAGATGATCAGGTGTTCCGGGCCGTAGGCGTTGCTGAATGCGATCAGGTCGTCCTCGCTGTCCATCACGACGATGCGGCTGTTGTCCAGCGCCCGGGTCGCGATGTCGCGGCGCGGCAGTTCGGCCAGTTGTCGTTCCACTTCGCGGACCACCTGTTCGGCAAAACCGCGCGACGGCGTCAGCAGAATTGCCTGCGAGTCGCTTCCGTGCTCGGCCTGCGACAGCAGATCGGAAGCCACGAAAGCGGGCACGGCGCCCGAATCGGCCATTACCAGCACTTCGGACGGGCCGGCCGGCATGTCGATCGCCACGGTCGAGGTGCTGACCTGCTGTTTGGCGACGGTGACGTACTGGTTGCCCGGGCCGAAGATCTTATCCGTTTTCGGGATGCTTTCGGTGCCGTAAGCCATCGCCGCGATCGCCTGCGCCCCCCCCGCTTTGAAAATACGGTCTACGCCGGCCAGCGAGGCGGCATAGAGGATCGCCGGGGCGATGTCGCCGTTTTTATCGGGCGGGGTGCAGAGAACGATTTCTTTGCAGCCGGCTACGCGCGCCGGGATCGCCAGCATCAACACGGTCGAGAATAACGGGGCGGAACCTCCGGGGATATAGAGCCCGACGCGCTGGATCGGCACGGCGCGCTGTATGCACTTGACGCCCGGCATCGTTTCCAGTTCGACCGGTTGCGGACGCTGCGCCGCGTGGAACGCTTCGATGTTGCGGGCGGCAGTCGCGATGGCGGCTTTCAGTTCCGGAGGAACGTTCTCCGTTGCCTGTCCGATCTCGTCCGGCGTGACGATGACCGATTTCAGTTCGATCCCGTCGATCTGCCGCGTCAGTTCGAACAGCGCTTTGTCGCCTCCGGCTTTCACCGAGGCGAGAATATCGGCTACCCGCTGTCCGATCACCGAACGGTCGATCTGCGGGCGGCTGAGCAGCGGCCCCCATTCGCGCGGGTCGGGATTTACCAGGATTTCCATTACAAGATCATTTTTTCGAGTGAAAGAACGAGGATGTCTTCTGCGCCGATCGTCTTGAGCTGTTCGATTTTGCTCCACAACTCGCGTTCGTTGATCACGACATGGATCGAACTCCAGCCCTCCTGAGCCAGCGGCAGGATCGTCGGACTCTTCATGCCCGGCAGGATGCGGATCGCCTCGTCGATTTTTTCGTGCGGCAGGTTCAGCAGCACGTACTTCATGCCGCGGCTGCGCTCGACCGATTCGATGCGGAACAGCAATTGCGACAGGATTTGACGTTTCTCTTCCGACAACGATTGGTTGGAGATCATCACCGCTTCCGAGAAGAGCACTTTTTCGACCTCCTTCAGCCCGTTGGTTACCAGCGTGCCGCCGGAGCTGACGATATCGAAGATGGCGTCGGCCATCCCGACCGACGGAGCGATCTCGACCGAGCCGGCGATCTCGTGGATCTCCGCGTTGATCCCGTTTCCCTTGAAAAAACGCGACAGGATGACGGGGTAGGACGTCGCCACCCGTTTGCCGTTGAAATAGCCGATCCCGTCGTACGCGTCGGCTTTCGGGATGGCGAGCGAAATGCGGCATTTGCCGAATCCGAGCTTGTGGGCGATTTTTACGTCGAACCCTTTCTCTTCCACTTCGTTGAGACCGACGATCCCGACGTCGGCGACGCCCATCGAAACGGCCTGCGGAATGTCGTCGTCGCGCAGGTACAGCACTTCGAGCGGAAAATCGTCGCAGCGCGTCAGCAGCTTGCGTTTGCTTTCTTCGATCGATACGCCCGCTTCGGCGAGCAGTTCCACGCTCTCTTCGTTGAGTCGGCCTTTGGCCTGAATGGCAATTCGTAACATATTTTCGTTTTTTAGTTGTTTCGTACCGGATTGAACGATATAAAAAAGAGGCTTCCGTAATCGGGTAAGCCTCTTTCGTGTGATTGAATATCGGTTTCAGTTCATACAAACACGCTGCTGCCTACCGTGACGGACGTAGGTGATGATGATGCACGTGAATGTGGTTAAACTGTGACATATTCCGTTCTTTTATGCCGCAAAGTTAGCTTAAAATTTTAAGAAACAAAACATTTTTCGAAGATTTCGCTGTCGGCAAAGCTCTATTTTTCCGCAGGGCCGTATTTCAGCAGCAGCGATCCCGGCGCTTCGCCGATTTCGAGCGTCAGTCCGTCGGCGAGTTCCTTTCCTGTTTTTTCGGCGATTTTGCCGTCGTTGCCGTTCTGCACGCTGTAAACCTGTTGCGGATCGAGTCCCCTCAGTTTCACGACAGTCGAATCTTGCGGGTTGTCTTTGCGCCGGAACGCAACGACGATGCCCGTGCCGTCCGACGGTTTGTTCAGTTGATAGGCCAGCCATACGTCGTCGCCGGTCAGGTCGCCGAGTCCGGTCAGCGGATAATAATCTTCGTAGAAGTAGGGACGCAGTTCCTTGTATTCGGCGATCACCCGCTGCATGTCGGGAATCGAACCGCGGATGCTGGTGATCTCCCAGTTGATCACCATCGTGCTGCTGAGGCTCGACCGGAAATTGTAGTCGTCGGTGCCGTAAATGCCGGTGCCGTGCAGCGGCAGGAAGAAGTTCAGCCCGTAAGTGTGGCACTGGTAGCCGTTTACCTCGCCGTACCGGTAGTCGGTGCGCCACAGCGGCGCGCTGCGGCTCATCGTTTCGAGGTCGAGCCGCCGGCCGCCGGCCGCGCAGTTGTCGATCATCAGGCGGGGGAAGCGGTCAAGCAGGTAATCCCAGAATTTATAAAGCCCTTCGACGTGACGGATCTCCTTCATACCGGTGCGGCCCGGTTCGTCGTTGGCTTCCCAGTATGGGCTGATGCCCATGTTGAAGTCCTGCCGGTAGTAGTCGATCCCGTTCTGTTCGAGCAGGTCGCCGATGTATTTGCTCAGCCAGGCGCAGGCTTCCGCATTGCCGAGGTCGAACAATTGCACCGGATTTTTATCGGAGGACGAGAGCATCCATTCGGGGTGCGTCTTTGCGAGCCAACTGTTGACGATCGCGCGTTCCGGTTCGAACCAGACCATGAACTTCGCCCCGACCCGGTGCGCCGCGTCGGACAGCGGTTTGAGTCCGCGCGGGAAACGGGTGCTGTCGATAATCCAGTTGCCGACGCAGGTCGACCAGTTGCCGCCGGAGAAATCCGGCCCGCCGGAACCTTCGTACCAGCCCGCATCGAGCCAGAACACTTCCGGCACGATGCCGAACTGTTTGTAGCGGTTGATCAGCGCGACGGCGAACTCTTCGGTCAGGCAGCCGTACTCGTTGCACGGGGCCGGATCGCCCCAATCGAATCCCGCCGAAAGCGGGTATTCGGCGAATTTGCCGTCGATTTTGCGGGTGTGGTGCGCCAGCATGAAGCGGCGGAAGCGGTTGTTGCCGTCCATCGGGTCGTTTCCTTGCCAGAACAGCATACAGATCCGCGGCGTGCGGATCGATTCGCCGGGGCGGAGGTATAGCTTCATTTTTTCCATACCGGAGTTCAGCGTGGCGGCTTTGCCGCTTCGCGACAGGGTAGCGTACCAGCCGCCCGTCCAGCCGATGCCGACGACCACCCCTTTTTTATCCGGCGATTCGAGGTTGAAGAACGGAAAGGCGGTGCGGTCGGAAGACCGGCCGTTTTCCGGAGCCATTCGAATCGAATCTCCTGCGCCGAGTTCGGTCAGGATCGGGCGGAAGTCGGCCCGCGATCCGTAGCTTCCTTCTGCATACAGCAGTTTGAAGTCGCCTTCGTCGGCCGTTTCCATCGTGTAGTCCGCGACGCGTACCAGCTCCAGCGTATCGCTGTTTTCGGAGGACGTATTCGTGAAATTCATCACCCATTCCACGGTATTGAATTCCCGGAATCCGGTCGCATGGCAGTCGGCACGCAGTCCGGTCGCCGGGTCGAGGTACGAGATCCGGTATTTGACCACCTGCGGATCGTCGCTTTGCTCTTTTTGCATCGTATGCTTCCATTTGCGGATGAATTCGGCCGACGGTTTTCCTCCGTAAACGAACGAGAACGGCGGAACTTTTCCTTTGGCAAACGCAGTCGTAATCCACCGGCCGGCGTCTTCCGGAACGGCGATCCGTTGTTTGACCTGCGCCTGTATGCAAGGAGGCGTTGCCAGTAGTACGGCTGTCAAAGCCGGTAGCAGGACGGCGGTCCTAATCAGCGTAGAGATAGTCATGTTTTATCGTTTGAAGTTAGAGTGCGGCGTTCGCAGCGCAAAAATAGGAAAAAACGGCGGTTTTTACCTGTTTTCTCTTTCCGGAATGCGGTTTCCGAAACAATAGATCATAAAAAGGGTTTCATTCGAACAGTCTTGCAATGTGACGCCGTATTCCCGGATCGTTCCCCGCAGCGTACCGTAGACCGGATCGACAGCGTCGATCCGGATGTCCCGTAAGAAGTCGGTTTCGGGGATTCGGGCCCATTTGTAAAGCGTTTCTTTGGCGCACCAGATTTTACCCGGCAGGTCGCCCTCCGTGCCGAACCGTTGCCGTTCGTCCGGGGAAAGGTATTTCGGAGCGGCTTTCAAAAAGTTCCGGTTACGCAGTTCGATGTCTACCGCGCAGGGAGTCTTTGCGATGATGACCGCAGCGTAACCTTTCGTGTGACTTACGCCGATGTATTCTCCGCTTTTCAGCACCGGCGCTCCGTTCGGATCGTAGCCGGTTTCGGCCTGAGGCGTCGTTTCGTGCAGCAGCGCGTGCCATGCCAGCCACTCTTTGCGACGGTTCCCGGTCGTGAGGCGCTCGGAGGCGTAAATGCGCTCTTGCGGGGTGCACAGCGATCTCAATTCGGTTTCGCTTTCGTCGATTTTCCACAGCACGATCAGCCCGTTCGGCAATTCGGATCGGTAAATCAGAGGCATGGGCGGACGGTTATTCGGGTTCGACGGTGAACAGGTCGCAAAAACCGGCCGGAACGGAAATTTCCCTGCCGCCCTCGATCTCCAGTCCGGAGAACAGGCCGTGCGCGCGGCCTTCGAAGCCGAGCGAAACGGGGCGGGCTTCCGCGCCGGGATTGCGTAGGGCGATGAAATTCAGACGATCCCGTTCGTATAGCGCATCGGCGCGAACGCCTCCCCGGGCGCCCAGCGTCGGCGCGGCATTTCCGGTGCGCAGCACTTCGCCGAGCAGCGCGTCGAAAGCCGCCTTGTTTTTGAAACTGCCTTCGCCGACGTTGGTTCCGCAGTAATACAGGGTTCCGTCGCCGATCTTTTTGCGGACGATGCAGGCCGTTCCGGGGCGGAAAGCCCCGAGCGTGTCGGCATCCGGAGCGTCCAGTTCGGCATAGCGCAGCGCGCCCCAGAGGATGTCCCCGTTTCGCATCGCGACGGGGACGTAGGGCCCTCCCGATACGCCGAAGTCGCGCAATGCTTTGGCGGCGTCTTCGCTCAGGCGGACGTTGACCCCTTCCTGCGTGTCGAGCTTGAGCCGGAACGTGGAGGTGGTATTTTTTTCGCGCAGGTTCCATTTGTCGTCCAGCCCCAGGCCGGGCAGCGTGCGGCTGTGTCGGCCCGTGTCGTCGTTATAGCCTCCTGCGTGCGCTTCGACCAGTAGCGTGCCCCCTTTTCGCACCCAGGCGTCGATGGCTTCGGCTTCGCGTTGGGAAAGGTAGTAGCAGTCGGGGAGGATCAGCACGCGGATGCCGTCCAGTCGTTCCAGTCCTTCCGAATTGACGAAGCGGTAACCGTAACTGTTGCGATAGCAGTATTCCGCATAGGCGTTTACGCCGGCGGCCAGCCCGTCGAAATTGCGGAACATGCAGTAGTGGAAAATTTCGTTGCCGGCGCTTTTCCAGATGCCTATTTGCGGGGCTTGCGGGAAAGAGCGCATCAGTTTATCGGAGACGGGGGCCAGTGTCCGGACGAACCGCGAAGCGGCTCGGGTGATCTCGCGGTCGGTTCCGTCGAGCTGCGTGAGACCCCACGCCGGCGCTTCGATGCCCAGCACCTCGGGTCGGTACTGCCAGAAGAGGAATCCTTTGATGCCCAGTCCGATTTGCGGAATGAAGTCGTGCAGCAAATCGTCCATGCCCAGCATGGCCTGATGCGTCGTAATTCCCCCGCCGTTGATATGGCTTTCGACGTTGTAACAGATCTTACCCCGGCCGGCCGACAGCACCTGCGGCGTGAAAAACGGCCCGTTGTTCATCGTGGCGGCGAAAACGTCGCACATTTCGGCTACTGCGAAATCGTCCGTGCAGGTGCTTACCGCATTAAACGGTTGCATCGTGTTGGGGACTACGTGCAGGTAGGCCGCTTGTTCGGGCGCAAGCTCGCGCACCATTTCCAACCGCCATTGAGCTTCGCGGGTCATCGTGTAGCTGTGGAAAAGCCGCCAGTCGATGAAGTCCTTGATCGTTTCCGTGTTGCGGGGCAGTTCGACTTCTTCCCAGTCGTTGTAGCAACGGCCCCAGATCCGGTTGAGGGTTTCGATGTCGCGGTATTTCCGTTGCAGCCAGCCGATGAATTCCGCCCGGCAGTGGTCGCAGTAGCAGACCAGGCGGTCGAGCTGCGCGTCGCGCTGCGGGAACGAAAGTTCCGGTTCGTTCCAGACGTCCCAGAAACGGACTCCTTTGCGGTCGCGGAAATGCAGGATCGCCTGCCGCATGAACGCTTTGCGGGCTTCGAGCGCTCCGGGATGGTTGTAACAGGGGCCCGGGTGGCCGCCGCCCTGACGATGCCCCACCGTATAGGGTTCGATCCTCCGTCCGTCGTTGGCGAGCTGTTTCGCGTCGGGGTATTTTTCATAAAGCCAGACGGGGGCCACGTCGAAAATGGTGTTGAACGTTACTCGCAGTCCGTTTTTTTCGGCGAGGTCTGTCAGACGATCCAGGTCGCCGAAATCGTATTCGTTTTCTCTGCGGTTGTTCCAGCGCCATTGCACCCAGAATTTAACGTCGGTGAATCCCAGTTCTTTCATGCGACTCAGATCCGTTTCCCAGCACTCCGTTTCGGGCGTCGGGGCGCGGTAGTATTGGGCCCCGAACAGGAACGGGTAGCCGTCCGGTACGGTCGCAGCGTTCGGGTGCGAGCGGGCGGACAACGCGCCGGTAAAAAGGTGTGGCAAAAGTAGTAAAAGTGCGAATAGCGGGCGCATGGTTTTTCGGGTTTAGGGTAGGAACACAAAAATAAGTAAAAACGCCGGAATTACAATTGTTCCGGCGTTTGGAGAGGTATTCCGGAAAGTTCCCGGCTAATATTCGTTCCAGCTTTTGATCCGCACGTCTTCTTTGCTCAGCCGGCAGAACGCATTGATGAATGCGCTGGCGAGCCGGGCGTTGGTAATCAGCGGAATGTTGAAGTCGATCGCGCTACGCCGGATCGTGTAGTCGTTGTTCAGTTCGTCCTTCGACAGATTTTTCGGGATATTGACCACCAGATCGATCTTCTTTTCCTTGATATAAGTAAGCGTGTTGGGCTGTTCGTCCTGATCGGGCCAGTGCAGCACCGTGGCGTGTACGCCGTTCGTTTCGAGGAAGACGGCCGTTCCGCGCGTAGCGAAAATGTCGTATCCTTTGGCTTGTAGTGCCTTGGCTGCCGACAGCATGTCCATTTTCGACCGCGAATCGCCGGTCGACAGGAGGATGTTTTTTTTCGGAATCGTATAGCCGACCGACAGCATCGCTTTGAGGATCGCCTCGTGGAAATCTTCGCCGAGGCAGCCCACCTCGCCGGTCGACGCCATCTCGACGCCGAGCACCGGGTCGGCTTTCTGCAACCGCGAGAACGAGAACTGCGGCGCCTTGATACCGACGTAGTCGAGTTCGAACGCCGATTTATGCGGCACTTCGGGATCGACGCCGAGCATCACTTTGGTCGCGATATCGATGAAATTCACCTTCAGCACCTTCGATACGAACGGGAAGCTCCGCGATGCGCGCAGATTGCATTCGATCACCTTGATCTCGTTGTCCTTGGCCATCAACTGCATGTTGAACGGCCCGGATATGTTCAGCATCCGCGCCACTTCGCGGGCGATCTTCTTGATCCGCCGCATCGTTTCGACGTACATTTTCTGCGGCGGGAAAACCATCGTCGCGTCGCCCGAATGCACGCCGGCGAATTCGACGTGCTCGGAGATCGCGTAGATCAGCATTTCGCCGTTTTTCGCCACCGCGTCGATTTCGATTTCCTTGGCATGTTCGATGAATTCGGTCACCACCACCGGGTATTGTTTCGACACGTTGGTCGCCAGGGTCAAAAAGTGTTCGAGTTCTTCGCGGTTCGACACGACGTTCATCGCGGCGCCGGAGAGCACGTAGCTCGGCCGGATCAGCACCGGGAAGCCCACTTCGTCGACGAAACGGTAGATGTCGTCCATCGTGGTCAGTTCCCTCCATCGCGGCTGGTCGACGCCGATCCTGTCGAGCATCGCCGAAAATTTGTGGCGGTCTTCGGCGTGGTCGATGTCTTCGGCCGAAGTGCCGAGGATCGGGACGTGCTCATTCTGCAACCGCAGGGCCAGGTTGTTCGGGATCTGTCCGCCGGTCGAGACGATCACGCCTTTGGGCGTTTCGAGGTCGGTGATGTCGAGCACCCGTTCGAGCGTCAGCTCGTCGAAGTAGAGGCGGTCGCAGGTATCGTAGTCGGTCGAAACGGTTTCGGGATTGTAGTTGATCATTACCGAACGCAGCCCCTGCCGGCGGATCGTGTTCAGCGCATTGACGCTACACCAGTCGAATTCCACCGAGCTGCCGATCCGGTAGGCCCCCGATCCGAGCACGATCACCGAACGCTTGTCGTGCGCGAATTCGATGTCGTGCGACGTGCCGTTGTACGTGACGTACAGGTAGTTGGTCATCGCCGGGTATTCGGCCGCCAGCGTGTCGATCTGCTTGACGTACGGCGTGATGCCGCGCATTTTCCTGTATTTGCGGATCGTCAGCATATCGGCCTCGATGTTTTTTGCGGTACTTTTGCTCACCATGCGCGCTAACTGAAAGTCCGAAAAACCGCGCTGCTTAGCCTCCAGCAACAGGTCGTCCGGCACGTTGGCGATGTTATTGTGCTGCTCCAGTTCGTTTTCGATCCGGATGATGTTTTCGAGTTTTTCGAGAAACCAGCGGTCGATCCGGGTCAGTTCGTGGATGCGTTCGACGGTGTATCCCTTTTTCAGCGCATGAGCGATCACGAAGATCCGTTTGTCGGTCGGATGGCTCAGCGCGGCGTCGATGTCGTTCACTTCGAACTCTTTGTTCGCGACGAAACCGTGCATACCTTGTCCGATCATCCGCAACCCTTTCTGGATTACTTCTTCGAAGTTGCGGCCGATGGCCATCACTTCGCCGACCGATTTCATGCTCGAACCCAACTCGCGCGAAACGCCTTTGAACTTGCCGAGGTCCCAGCGCGGGATTTTGCAAACGATGTAGTCGAGCGCCGGTTCGAAGCAGGCGGTCGTGCTCTTGGTGACGTTGTTTTTCAGCTCGTGCAGGCCGTATCCGAGGCCCAGTTTCGCCGCGATGAAGGCCAGCGGATAACCGGTCGCTTTGGACGCCAGCGCCGACGAACGGCTCAGCCGGGCGTTCACCTCGATCACGCGGTAGTCTTCCGAGTGCGGGTCGAGGGCGTATTGCACATTGCATTCGCCGACGATCCCGATGTGCCGGATGATTTGGATCGCCAGTTTTCGCAGTTTATGGTATTCCGCATTGGAAAGCGTCTGCGACGGGGCCACAACGATGCTCTCGCCGGTATGGATGCCCAGCGGGTCGAAGTTTTCCATATTGCAGACCGTGATGCAGTTGTCGTAGCGGTCGCGCACGACCTCGTATTCGACCTCTTTCCAGCCTTTCAGCGACTTTTCGACCAGAATCTGCGGCGAGTACGAAAACGCTTTGTTCGCCAACGCGTCCAGTTCCTCGTCGTTGTCGCAGAAGCCCGATCCGAGGCCGCCGAGCGTATAGGCCGCGCGGATAATCACCGGATAACCCAACTCGTGCGCCACCCGTTTGGCTTCGGAAACGGATGTTACCGCTTCGCTTTTGATCGTCCGGACGTCGATTTCGTCGAGTTTTTCGACGAATTTCTCGCGGTCTTCGGTGTCGATGATCGCCTGCACGGGAGTGCCCAGCACGCGTACGCCGTATTTTTCCAATACGCCGCTTTGGTAGAGCTTGACGCCGCAGTTCAGCGCCGTCTGGCCGCCGAAGGCGAGCAGGATGCCCTGCGGCCGCTCCTTTTTGATAACCTCTTCGACGTATTCGGGCGTCACCGGTAGCAAGTACACCTTGTCGGCGATGTTTTCCGACGTCTGGATCGTCGCGATGTTCGGGTTGATCAGCACCGTGTAAACTCCCTCCTCTTTGAGCGCTTTGAGCGCCTGCGAACCCGAATAGTCGAACTCTCCGGCTTCTCCGATCTTGAGTGCTCCCGAACCCAGCAGGATCACTTTTTCCACTTTATCTATCGTTTGCATTTTTCGATGTTTTGGATGAACTGGTCGAACAGAAATTCGGTGTCTACTGGCCCTCCGGAGGCTTCCGGATGGAACTGTACCGAGAAGAACGGCTTGCTTTTGTGGCGGATGCCTTCGCTGGTGCCGTCGTTGAGGTTTACGAAATAGGGTTCCCATTCGGGATCGAGCGTGGCGGTGTCCACGGCGTAACCGTGGTTCTGCGACGTGATGACGGCACGGTTCGTACCGACCATCAGCGCCGGCTGGTTATGGCTGCGGTGTCCGTATTTCAGTTTGAAGGTGGTCGCTCCGGCGGCGATCGACAGCAGTTGGTTGCCCAGGCAGATGCCGAAGATCGGCTTGCCGAGCGCAATCGCCTTTTTGATGTTGGCGACCGTGGCCCCGCATTGCTGCGGGTCTCCGGGGCCGTTCGACAGCATCACCCCGTCGTATTCGAGTTGCGTGAAATCGTAGTCCCACGGTACGCGGATCACCGTCGCGTCGCGGTCGCACAGGCAGCGGATGATGTTGTACTTGCAACCGCAGTCGACCAGTACGATCCGGTGCCGACCGTTACCGTAAGTCTGCGCCTGTTTCGTGCTGACCTGCGCGACGAGATTTTCGCGGTTCGGATCGACGAACTGCTCCGGCTCGGGCGTTCCTTCTACGAGCACCTTGCCGAGCATCACGCCGCGTTCGCGGATGATCTTGGTGATCTGCCGCGTATCGACGCCGCAAATGGCCGGAACGTCGTTGTCGGCGAGCCATTTGCCGAGGCTTTCGACCGCGTTCCAATGGCTGTACTCGAACGAGTAGTCGGAGATGACCAGACCCCGGATGTGGATACGGTTCGATTCGAAGAATCGGAGCATCCCGTTTTCTTCGGTAAACTGCGGAACGCCGTAATTGCCCACCAGCGGGTAGGTAATCACCAGAATCTGGCCGCTGTACGAAGGATCTGTTAAACTTTCGGGATATCCGGTCATCGCGGTATTGAAAACGACTTCTCCGGGAACGGAGGTTGCGGCGCCGAACGAGTACCCTTTGAATAGGGTTCCGTCTTCCAGAACGAGACGGGCGGTTTTTTTGTCAGACATTCTATATCAGTAAGTTATGAATTTTCGTAAACTTGCTGAAACGGTCTTCTCTTCAGAATAGTTTCTGAACTGCAAAAGTACGGATAGATTTTCGATTGTGCAAACCGATGCGGAAAAAGTTTTTCGGGAAGAGGTCGTTTTTTTGTCGTGCCGGATTTTTTATCGTGACCGGGGTATTCCGGAGCGAGTATGAAACGTTTCGGTGCAATCCGGTAAAATAATCGTATCTTTGCAGACGCGTTCCGAAGTCCGAAAATGTAAATTCAATCGCCGTAAGATGTTGACCAAAGCCGAAATCGCTTTTATTCGTTCGCTGTCTTCACGCAGGGAGCGCGCCGCCTCGGGGCTGTTCGTGGCCGAAGGGGAGAAATCGGTGCGCGAAATGCTCGCCTCTTCTTTTCCGGTGCGTCGGGTTCTTGCCGTCGGGGACGGTGCGGAATGGTTGCCGTTGCGGGCCGATACCGAACTGGTGCGGGTCTCCCCGAAAGAGATGGAGCGTATCAGTATGCTGAAAACGCCTGCCGGCGTGCTCGCCCTGGTCGAAATTCCGCATTACGCGCAGCCGGAACGTTTCGGGGACGGTGCGCTCGTGCTGGCTCTGGACGACGTGCAGGATCCGGGTAATATGGGGACGATCGTCCGGCTGGCCGACTGGTTCGGTATCCGAGATATCGTCTGTTCGGAAGCGACGGCCGATTGTTTCAATCCGAAGGTAGTGCAGGCGACGATGGGCGCGATTACGCGCGTGCGGGTGCATTACCTGCCGCTGTCCGGTCTGCTGGAGAAGGCGCTGTCGGACGGCATTCCGGTCTACGGCACTTTCCTGGACGGGGACGACATCTACGGCGCGGAGCTCTCTGCGGACGGGATTCTGGTGATGGGAAACGAGGGGAAAGGAATCGGCCCGGATGTGGAAAAATGCGTGTCCCGCCGCCTGTACATTCCGTCTTATCCCGGCGGAACGGCTACTTCCGAGTCGTTGAACGTCGCCGTGGCTACGGCCGTGGCCTGCGCCGAATTCCGCCGCAGGTTGCGTTGATCAGAGCAGTCCGATCCTGTTCAGGAACAGGATGGCGATCACGACCGGAATTACGAATTTTATCAGGAAACGGATCAGCGGAAAAATCTTTACGCCGTATTGCAGGTTGCTGGTAAATTCGTTCCTGAATTTTACGGGGGAAAATACCCAGCCGGTGAACAGGACGATCAGCAGGCCGCCCAGCGGCATCAGCACGTTCGACGACAGTTGGTCGCATAGATCGAAAAGATTCATGCCCGCGACCGAGAGTTTCGAACCGGGCATCATCGACAGCGCGCACAGCGATCCGGTGACCGTGATGGCCGATGCGGTGTAGAAAATAGCCCGCTTGCGGCTGAGGCGCAACTCTTCGGTCATGTATAGCACGATGACTTCCAACAGCGAAATCGACGAGGTGATGGCTGCGACGAACAACAGGAAAAAGAAGACGACGGAGATGATATAGCCGCCGGTCATCTGGGCGAAGACGTTCGGCAGCGTCAGGAAAACCAGCTCCGGTCCGGAAGTGGGGCTGATGCCGAACGAGAAGACGGCCGGGAAGATGGCCAGTCCCGACAGGATCGCCACCGTGATATCCGAAAAGGCCACCATGGCTCCCACGCGGGGCATATTCTCATTTTTGCGTAGGTACGATCCGTAGGTGATCATCGCGCCCATGCCGAGGCTCATCGAGAAAAACGACTGTCCGAGCGCCTGTAAGACGGTCGTGCCGGTGATTTTCGAAAAGTCGGGCTTCAGCAGGAATTCGATGCCGGCCTGCGCGCCGTCGAGGGTCAGCGAGTTGACGGCCATGCCGAGCAGCAGTACGAACAGCATCGGCATCAGGATTTTCGTATAGCGTTCGATCCCTTTTTCGACTCCGGACAGAACGATTCCCGCCGATGCGACCGTAAACAGAAAAGTCCAGATCACCGGCTTCCATCCGCTGGCGACGAATCCGTTGAAGCTGTCGCGGATTTGGTCGGCGCTCCGCCCGTTGAATTGGTTGAAAACGGATTCCTTCAGGAATTCGAACGCCCAGCCGGCGATTACGCAGTAGAACGACAGGATCACGAAGGCCGTGAGGATTCCCATGTAACCGACCAGTTTCCATTTCGATCCGGGAGCCAGTTTGTTGAAAGCCCGCATCGGGTTGCGGCGGGTCGAACGGCCGATGCTGAATTCGGACAGCATGATCGGAATCGAGATTAGAAAGCTGGTTGCCAGGTAGATCAGAATGAATGCGGCGCCGCCGTTCTCGCCGGCCACATACGGGAATCGCCAGATGTTTCCGAGCCCGATGACCGAACCTCCGACCGCTGCGACGGTTCCGAACCTGCTGCCGAATGATCCTCTTTTTGCCATGCCGAATAGTTGTCGTTTTGAAAATAATTAAACAAAGTTATTATTTTTAACGGAATTCGCGTAAAAATATTCGGTGTATTCGTACGCGGCCGGGGCGGCGGCAAAATTCCGATTGTTTGTTACCTTTGCGGCAAATATCCGTCCAAAAGCGATGAGAACGATCGAACTGCTGGCTCCGGCCAAAAATTACGAATACGGATGCGCCGCCGTCGATTGCGGCGCCGACGCGCTGTACGTCGGTGCGCCCGGTTTCGGCGCGCGGGTCGATGCGGCCGTTTCGGTCGGCGACATCGCGCGGTTGTGCGACTATGCGCACCGTTTCGGCGTGCGGGTGTTCGTGACGATGAATACGTTGGTTTTTGCCGACGAACTGCGCGAGGCCGAACGCATCGCCCGCGAAGTATGCCGCGCGGGCGCCGATGCGCTGATCGTGCAGGATACGGCTTTTCTGCGGATGGATCTTCCGCCGGTCGAGTTGCACGCCTCGACGCAGATGTGTACGATGACTCCCGACCGGGCGCGGTTTTGGAGCGACGCCGGTTTTTCGAGGATCATTCTCGAGCGCGCTGCGACCCTGGCGGAGATACGCGGGATTGCCGACGCGGTTCCGGACACCGGGATCGAGACGTTCGTGCACGGGGCGATTTGCGTCGCATACAGCGGGCAGTGCTACCTGAGCCGTTCGATGTCGCCGCGCAGCGGCAACCGCGGAGCCTGCTTGCAGGCGTGCCGGCTGCCGTACGATTTGGTGGACGAAAACGGAAAGCGGCTGATGAGCGGGAAGCACCTGCTGTCGCTGCGCGACCTGAATCTTTCGCAGCATCTGGACGACATGGCGAACGCGGGCGTTTCGTCGTTCAAGATCGAAGGACGGTTGAAGGATATCAACTATGTGCGTAATGTCGTCGGCTGGTATCGCAACCGGCTGGACGGACTGATCGCCGGACGCAGCGACTTGCGGAGGGCGTCGCAGGGGGTGAGCGCGCTGGATTTTTCGCCCGACCCCCGGAAGAGTTTTTCGCGCGGCGCGACTTCTTACTATATAAACGGCGCGTCGCGCGGCGCGGCGTCGTTCGATACGCCCAAATCGTTCGGCGAGCCGGTCGGGAAGGCGACCCGCGTTGCGCGGTATTTTGTGGAAGGCGCCGGTCTCGGGATGCTGGCGGCGGGCGACGGCGTTTGCTTTGCGGGGCCGGACGGCGGTCTGGTCGGAACCCGTGTCAACCGTGTGGAAGGCGACCGGATTTTTTTGAACCGTCCGGGCGGTATCCGGGCGGGAACCGCTTTGTTCCGTAATTACGACCGCCGGTTCGTCGCGGCTCTGAACCGGGCCCGGACGCGGCGGCGGATTCAGGTTGCGGCATGCGTGTCGGTCGGGCCGCAACGGTTGGCGCTGACGTTGGACGACGGCCGGGTGTCGGCCGGGTGCTCCGTCGACGGCGATTTTGCCGCAGCGCACAACCCGTCGCAGGCCGAAGAGACGATACGGATGCAGATTTCGAAGACGGGGGACACGATCTATGCGGTTTCCGGCGTAGAGATTCGTTGCGACGAGCCGCGTTTCGTGCCGGTCGCCGTGTTGAATGCCCTGCGTCGGACATGCATCGAAAAGTTGGACGGAAACCGGAGCGCCGCATATCCGGGACCGGTTCGCCGGCCGGAGAACCGGCAGGCCGTTTTCCCGCAAACGGCGCTGACGGGCGCGGACAACGTGACCAATCCGCTGGCCGAACGTTTTTACCGCGAACACGGCGTCGAGACCGTCGAAGCGGGATACGATCTGAACGACCGTTTCGACGGCGTGCGGGTGATGCGGATGCGTTACTGCCTGCGCCGCGAGATCGGGCAGTGCCTGTGCGAACGTCCGGATTACCGCGGCCGGCTTTTTATCGAAACCGGGCGTAACCGTTATGAACTGATGTTTGACTGCAAGCGTTGCGAGATGAGCGTTGTCTGCTGCAACCGAACCGAATAATCCGAAAATTATGCTGAAATCCGATTTGCTGACTCCTGCCTGCTGGAACGATTACGAGTTGCTCGACAGCGGAAATTTCGAAAAACTGGAGCGTTTCGGCCGCTACGTAGTGGCCCGGCCGGAGCCGCAGGCGTTGTGGAACCGTTCGCTGAGCGATGCCGAATGGCGGCAGCGCGCCGACGCCGTGTTCCGCAAGGACAGGCGCAGCGAAGATCGCGGCGAGTGGGTGTGCAAACCGGGGATGCCGGGACAGTGGTTCGTCGAATATGGCGGCGAAGCGATGCGGTTGCGGATGCGGCTCGGGCTCACGTCGTTCAAACATGTGGGAATTTTTCCCGAACAGGCCGAAAATTGGGATTATATATACCGGCAGGTGCGGCGCGTCGGGACTGGGGCGCGGGTACTGAACTTGTTCGCCTATACCGGCGGAGCCTCGCTGGCCGCGCGGGCGGCCGGAGCCGAGGTGACGCATGTCGATTCGGTGAAACCGGTGGTCGGGTGGGCGCGCGAGAACATGGAGGCGTCCGGGTTGGACGGCGTCCGCTGGATCGTCGACGATGCGCTGAAATTCGTGCGCCGCGAAGTGAAGCGAGGCAAAACCTACCACGGCATCGTTCTCGATCCGCCGGCTTACGGGCGCGGCGCGGACGGGGAAAAGTGGGTGCTCGAAGAACATATCAACGAAATGCTTTCGCTGTGCGGGGAGTTGCTCGAACCGCAGAACGGCTTTCTGGTGTTGAATCTCTATTCGATGGGGTTGTCGGCGTTGCTGGCCCGCAGCGCGGTGCGTCAGTTGGTCGGGGCGTGCTCTGCGGAGCAGTTCGGCGAACTCTATTTCACCGATCCGTTCGGCAAGGCGTTACCGCTGGGGGTGTATTACCGGTGTGCCCGGTAGACCGATCGGGGTTTTGACCGGCTCTTTTTTCGGAAGTCCTTGCTCCCGGTGCCGTTTAGCCCAGAGCTGGTACGAATTGATGAGGTTCTGCCAGATGACATATGCGGCCGGGCCGACCGAAGCGATCGGCGTCAGGTAAGTCTGTGCCATCCAGATCGCCAGGATCGTATTCTTCTGTCCGAGGCCCTGTGCGCCGGCGATCTTGTTGCGATAGCGGCGTCCGATGCGGCGTCCGGCCAGGAACTGGGCGCAGCAGACTGCGAGCGCCAGCAGCGCCATCCAGATTTCATTGACATAGTTCGACGCATCCTGTTTCATGAGAAAGGCGACCGTGTTGCCCATCACGATGGTCAGCGCTACGGCCCACAGGTAGAACGAGATCTGCTGGCGTTCGCGCAGTTGCCGGTGTATGCGGGGCGCGAAGCGTTTCAGCAGCACGGCGATTACGAACGGCAGGATCAGCAGCGGGATCATTTGCCGGCAGACGATCCCGAACGACTCGAAGAACGGCAGCGCGGTCTGCGAGCCGATCAGCGAGAAGACCAGCGGCGATAGCGTGGCGACCGTCAGGTTGCTCAGCAGCGTGTAAGTCGCCAGCACGGCGATGTTTCCGCCGAGCATACCGGTGATTACGGCCGCCGAAGTGGCGGTCGGAGCCATCACGCAGATGAAAGTGCCCTGGGCCAGCAGCGGATCGAACAGCGCGATGATCCCGAACAGCGCGAGACTCCCGAGTATCTGAATCCCCAGCAGGATCACGTGCAGCCGCGTGATGCGCATGTCGTCGAACGACAGCTTGCAATAGGGCACCAGCAACATCAGGAAAATCAGGTAGGGGGTCAGGAAAGAGAGCGACGAGACGAACGGATAGAATACGCCGCCTACGATCATGGCGATCGGAAGCATCCAGTTTTTGAATTGCTGCAGGATTACGTGATTCAGATAGTCGACCATACGCCCGGATTTATCATTCCCTCCGGTGCAAAGTAACGGAGTATTGTCGTGAAATCAAAGGCTTTTTTTAATTTTTTAACAATGTCTCCGGGGGCGGTTTCGGTCGGATTTATGACACGGATGGTACGGAATTTGTATTATATATGAGGTTTCGGGGAAATGCGATTCGGAGTTTCGGGACAAGTTTGATTCCCAAAAGACCTTTCCGTCCGTGCGCGCTTTTCTACCTTTGAACCGATGATTATGGAAGCAAAGCGCAATATCGTATTTTCGGCAGCGGTCTGGGTCGCTTATGTGCTGGTATTCGCCGTGCAGAAGCCGTTTTTTCTATTTTACAACCGCGACGTGTGGACGGAGATGTCCGCCTTCGATTGGGGTCAGGCATTCGTGTCGGGGCTGTTGTTCGACGTGTTGTTGGCGGCCTGTTTCGCGCTCTTTCCGGTGCTGCTGACTTTCTTGCGTTCGAGACTGTCGGAACGAGCGGCCGAAGGCGTGTTGCGTGTCTATTTTCTCGGGACGGCATTGTATATAGCCGCCGTTTTCGCTTTTTCGGGAGTGCTTTTCGAATCGACGATTCTGAAAACGGTGCTTTTCATAGGCTATGCCGCCGCGATCGTCGGGTTGTGTTGGGAGAAGGTCGTTCCGTTGTTCGGCCGCATCGGGGCGCGTCGCCGGACGGAACGCCGCGTATCGCTGCTGCTGGCCGGTATGCTGCTGTTCTTTTTCGGAGGAGTCGCATTCGGAAACCGGAGTCTTTCGGAGCATTACGCTTCCCGGCCCGGTCTGTATCACCTGCACATCAATCCTTACTACCAGCAGATCGCTTTTTGGGATTAATTCCGTCCGCTCCGGAAACGTTTCGCGGGATGGCCGCTACTTTCCGGATTCGCCGGCCGGTTCCGCAGAAGCGTTTTTTTTCGATTTCTGTTGTCTTTTCAAAGCTTTTCGTTCGCGGATCCGCTCGATCCGGTTGCGCATGTTGCGGATCAGATCGGCGAACGTGTCGAAGCTTTGCCGGTACGAGATGCCGATCCCGCTTTCCTGAAGGCCCTGGTTCTCGTCGAACCGGTCGATCGTGCGCGTGAAGGCCTTGACCTTGAAATTACCGGCCTCGTCGAGCAGCAGGCTCAGCGTTACGTCGCCCGTCAGGCTGTTGGCGGTACGCTTGTTCATCTGTACGCCGTTGCCGGTGTCGTAACTGACGTCGCCTTCGACGATCAGCTTGTCTTTGATCAGTTCCCCGTAAAATTCGGTGCCGAATTCGTCCGAAGTTTCCTCGCTTTTCGGGCGGTATTTCGGCGCCAGTCGGAAACGGTCGGTCGAGAGCAGGCTGCTCAATTGGTTCGACAGGAAGTCGATGCCGGTCACGGTCGCGCCCATGGCGCCGATGTTCAGGTTCTGGTTCGTGTACGAATTGTCGGCATAGAAACTCTGCGTGGCCAGCAGCCACAGGAATTGGGTCGACATCATCTCCTGCGTATTCATCGAGTTCAGGATAACGCTTTGGGTTTCCGGGTCGGCGTTCGGGACGGTCACATCGAACGTGATAGCCGGTTGCGTCAGCCGTTCGGACAGCCGGATGATGCAGTCCACCGGGACGTTGCGCCGAGAGTTCTGCTCCCCGGCCCCGAGCAGCGGGGCCAGCGAGGCCTTCAGCTTGTAGACGGCCGTGATGTCGACCAGCGCGTTGACCGGATCGCCCGTCCACTGGATGTGGCTGCCGTCTTCGATGGCAAACGTGCGCGTAGCGAAATTCTTCAGCGAAAAACGGTAGCTGCCGTCCGTGATGTCGTAGTCGCCGTAGATCGTGAAATCTTTGTTCCGCGGATTGACGTGTAGGTTGATCGTGCCGTTGCCGCGTCCTTTGAGCAGGTTGTCGCCGGCTTGGTCGAGGGTTAGTTGCATTTCGACGTTCGGCTTGACGTTCAGCGCCATCTTGATGTCCATGTTCGACGGCAGGCTGTCCATCCGGCGCATCCTGCGCGCGAGGGCCTGCCGCAACCGGTTCGTGCTGTTCGCTTTTTCCAGACTGTCCCGGATGGCTTTTTGACGCGGGTCTTCGAAGACGATGAAGTCGGCGGCGGAGATATCCGCGCTGTTGCCCAGGGGCATGTAAAAATGCGAGTTGTCGGCGGTCGTCGCGACGATGTTCATGTTGACGCCGTTTTTATTGCCTTGGATCGTGGCGTTGCCCGACGCGAAGATCGTTCCGTAGAAAAGGTCGTTCTGCTGTTCGGTCGTTTGCAGTACGAGCGTGTTCTGCGGCCGCACGTGTATGTCGTAGGCCAGATTGCGCAGGTTCCGGAAGTCGAATTTCATGTCGAATCCGGCGCGGTTTCCCCGGGGATCGGTCAGTTCGGCCGGCTGCAGGGTCATCACGTTGTCGGCTACGTCGATCGTGCCGCCGGTCAGGGCGTAGGGAACGTTCGTATAATCGACCGTCGTTTCGAAACGTTCGACGCGGATGGCGCCGTTCAGAACGGGTTGGAGGTTTCTGCTGCTCAGCGTCAGCCGGGCGCTGGCCTCTCCCTGCGTTTCGCGCAGCACGCCTTTCAGCACCGGAGCGAGCAGTGCCATGTCGATTTTCCGGATGTTCATTTCCGCGCCGTAACGGCGTTCGGTCGGGGAGTAGAAACCGGCCACGATGTTGTCGCCCAGTTTGCGGTCGGACAGCCTGAAACGGGCCCGTTTCGACTGAAAATCCCAGAGGCAGTTGAACTTCGTGTCTCGCCACGGGATTTGGTTGACGCGGATGCTGTCGAAATCGATGTCTGCGTTCAGCACTCCTTCGCCGTATGCAGCGATCAGGTCTGCAGAGCCGTTGGTGTATCCTTCGAACAGGTAGCCCCGGCTCGAAGTGATCTGCGACAACGGCTTCAGGTCGAAGTGTTGCAGGCTCAGCCGAAGGGTGTCCTGGTTACTGCGGGAGGCCGTGCCGTTGACCGAGAGGCGTTGCGGGCCGTTTTCGATCCGGAAGTTGTCTACGACGACCCGCGTGGAGTCGTAGACGATCTGCCGGGCGCCGATTCGCCAGGTCTGGTTGCCGGTCGTGAGCGTGGAAGGATAAAAGTTGATTTTGATCTGCGGAACGCCCGTTTCCGGATTGACCGACAGCGCGGAAGTGGTGCTGAGCATCGCGTAGGTGCCGTTTGCGGTGTTGTTGAACCGCATGGCCAGGTTGACCCGGTTCTCTTTGGCCCCGCCGATGACCGAAAAGTTGGGCATGTACAGGTTTTTGGCCAGCAGGTCGTTCGCCGTTACGAACATCGAGATCGAGTCGCCCTGGTTACGGGCGGACGCCTTCAGGTTCGAGACGAAGAACTGTTCGTTCTCGATGAGTTCCGAGTTCAGCGTCAGCGAGAAGACGTCGCTTTCGGGGTTGAACAGAAAGGCCAGCGTGGTTCCCTGGGCGACTTGCAGGCCAGGAATGAAGATGCCCGCCACGTTGTTGGCTTCTTTTACATTGACGTTCAGCAGGTAGTAGTTGTCGATGCTGGAAGCCCCGTCGGCCGGCGGAATCGTTTCCCGCTCCTGCCCGTCGTGTTCCGAGATGGACGGAAGGTAGGATATCAGCGTGTTTTTGAAGTAAGAAAACATTTTGTTGTAGCTGAGCCTGCCTTTCAGTTCCGCATCGGCGAACGACGAATAGAAACCCAGCAGTTTCCGGTTGCCGTGGTTGTCGGCCAGCATACGGATCCGTCCGGTTTTGACGGTGTCGATGTGGTTGATGTAGGTCATGTCGTCGATCTCGATCGTGCCGTTCAACTCGTCGAGCCCTATGCCCGAGCCTTGCGCCGTCAGATTGCCCCGCACCACCGAAACCGTGTCCCGCCGGTTGAAATTCAGTTTGTACAGGTCGGCGTTATGCAGGGCCAGATTGAAATTGTAGGCCGGCAGCGAATCGTTGAAGTTCAGTTTGCCATCGAAATCGAACGCGATGTTCGGGTCGGTCGAGACGATGGCGCCGGTGTACTCCTTGTTCTCGAATTCCCCGTTCAGGACGATGTCGTTGTACGCGTATCCGTTGTATTCGAGCAGCGGAATCTGCGCCTGCGCTTTCATCCGCAGCGCGCTGCCGAGCTGTCCTGTCACGTCGGCTTTCAGCGCGATGCGGTCGAGTTTCGGGATGCCGAGCAGCGAGCCGATCCGGAAATCGTTCGTATTCAGCGTCCCGTCGAAACCGGTCGCGCGTTGCGTGGACTGAAGCGGCTTGATATTCAGTTTCAGGTCGGTGCTTCCCAGTTCGCATTGCAGCCGGCCGTCGGCTGCGAAGTCGCTGAATAGACCGTCGAAATGGCCCGTAAATGCGATTCGTCCCATTTTTTCGAGCGTGGCGTAATTCTTTCCGACCGATTTCCGGGCGATGTCCTGCACAATGTCGGCGATGTCGGCGGCCTCGGTACGCAGTTCCTGCACGTCGAACGAGAAATGGGTGCGGTTCACGTCCGGCAGCCCGGTCATGCGGAATTTTACGTCGACCCGCGTGTTTCTCGTTTCGACCGGCCCCACGCTCCCTCTCATGTTCGAGACCGGCCCTTCCACTTGTCCCGAAGCATTGCGGAAGACGGTTTGCCAGTTGCGCAGTCCCTGGGCGAAGTAGGCGATGGTCTGGAAGCTAACGGTCGAGGCGGTAAATTCGGAACGGATATTCACTTTATTCAGGAAATCGTTATACCCTTTCCACGTGTCGTAGTCGAAATAGAGATAGGCCATCCGTACGTCCGATTCGGCGGTCTTTAGCCGGAAATCGTCGAAGTGCATACCCGATCCGGAGATCCGGAAATGCCGCGTCGACAGGTTTTCGATGTGCAGCCCGCAGCGCTCCCGCAGCGTCAGCGAGTCGATCGCGAGGTTCACGCTGTCGTCTGCGACCGATACGTTCCGTACGAGAAGTTTGAAATTCCGAACATCCAGATCCGTAAAGTTGACGCCGTACTCTTTCGGGCGGACGTCGAATTTCCGGTGGCGGAAATTCATGTCCCGGATCGTTGCCGAAGACGCCGTCAGCCGAAATCCTTTTTTCTTTTGTTTCTTCTCTTTCTTGAATTTCAGCAGGATCTGTTTCAGGTTGCTCGTCCGCGAACTGTCCTGCATCAAGTTGAACCGCACTCCGTCCAGTTCGACGTCCCCGAGCCGCACGGCTCCCGTGAAAACGTTCAGACTGCCCAGCGGGACGACGACGTTGCGCGCATAGAACAGCGTGTCTCCGTGGTAGTCCTCTACGTAAAGGCCTTCCAGCGACAGCCGGTTGAACAGCCGGAAACGCACCTTTTCGACCGAGAACTCGGTTTGGGCTTTTTCGCTGAGCATTTTCAGGCCTTGCCCGACGATCAGGTTCTGCACCGATTGCATGTGCAGCAGCAGCGTGACGGCGACCGGCAAAAATATTACAAGCAGGATCACCGCCGACACGAAAGATCGTATTATTTTTATAACTTTGCCCATTCGGAAGCTGCGTGCGGTATTCTGTTGGTTTTCAATCGGAGCCGCTCTGCGTTACGGCGCTTCGCATGTCTCTCTGAAAAGAACTACAAGTTTACTAAATTTATTATAAATAATAAAGCCAAAATGGATATTACGATCTTGGGTATCGAATCTTCGTGCGACGATACTTCCGCCGCGGTGATTCGGGGCCGGACGCTGTTGTCGAACGTTATTGCCAGTCAGGACGTTCACCGCAAGTACGGCGGCGTGATCCCGGAACTGGCGTCGCGGGCGCATCAGCAGAACATCATTCCGGTGGTCGATACGGCGATCAGGGAGGCCGGCATCGAACTGAAAGATCTGGACGGGATCGCTTTTACCCGCGGGCCGGGATTGCTCGGCTCGTTGATGGTCGGGGTTTCGTTCGCCAAGGGGCTGTCGCTGTCGCTGGATATTCCGATGATGGACGTCAATCACCTGCAAGGGCACATTTCATCCCATTTCATTGATCTGCCCGACCGGCAGTTGGCGCATCCGCGATTCCCGTTCCTGTGTCTGCTGGTGTCGGGCGGTCATTCGCAGATCGTGCTGGTGAAGGATTACGGCGAGATGGAGATCGTCGGCACGACGATCGACGATGCCGCCGGGGAAGCTTTCGACAAATGCGCCAAGGTGATGGGACTGCCGTATCCGGGCGGCCCGGTAATCGACAAACTGGCTAAGGAAGGGAACCCGAAACGGTTCAAATTCGCGAAGCCGTCGGTAGACGGGTTCAATTACAGCTTCAGCGGGCTGAAAACGTCGTTCCTCTATTTTCTGCGCGACGAGATGCGCGAGAACCCGAATTTTATCGGGGAGAACAAAGCCGATCTGTGCGCTTCGCTGCAATCGACGATCATCGAGATTCTGTTGAACAAGCTGGTACGGGCGGCCAGGCATTACGACATACGCGACATCGCGATCGCCGGCGGCGTTTCGGCCAATTCGGGCCTGCGCCGTGCGATTGTCGAGGAGGGCGTCCGTCGCGGCTGGAATACGTTTCTTCCCGAGTTCAAATTTACGACCGACAACGCGGCGATGATCGCCGTCACCGGGTATTTCAAATACCAGCGCGGCGAGTTCGCCCCGATGGACGTTGTCCCCGTGGCGCGGATCAGCCGGATGTGACGGGATCGATTCATTCCGGAGTCCATACGAAAGGGTCGGTATTTTTGCCGATTCTTTTTTTATTTATTTTTCACTTCTTTTGTGTAAAAGAATACGTGTGTTATGTATATATATATCAAAAACCGATGAAAAGTAAAAGAATTATTAAAATCAGTTTGGCTTTGGCCATTGTAGTAGGAGCATATATTTATATTGATCGGAGTCAGTGTAAATCTATGGATTTGTTATTTCAAGCCAATCTTGAAGCATTGGCAGGGGATGAATCGTCGGAACCTGTACAAATTCCTTGTAGTGCCCAAAAAAAGAGTAAATGCAGTTTTTCTGCTAAAGATGCGGATGGAAATACGCATTCTGATACGTGGAAAGATTATAAACATATCTAATTTCCAGATATGTCGTGTTGCCGATATATTCTTAGTATGGGGAAATTAACGGTCATTTTGATCGGGATGTGTGTGCTATGCGGTTGCGAAGGGCGAAAAAACTGGGGCGAAGAAAAGTGGCAAGGTTTGGAGTACCCCTTGACGGCGACTTCTGTGAATGTGGACCGGATTATTTTCACGGAATCCGATTTGATATTTATCGATGACTATGTCATTTTCGAAAATTGGGATAAAGATAAATATTATTCTGTTTTCAGGATATCGCAGGACAGTTTGAAATTTATAGGTTCTTTTTTGACAAAAGGGAACGGGCCTTTCGAGGTGAACGCTTCGAGCATACATTTTTTGAATCGAGACAGCGTCTTGATGATCGTTGCGTATAATCCCCGAGGAAAGTCGTTTGTCATACCCGTGAACAATTTGAAAAACGTATTCGATTTTTCTGCATGGAGCGTGGTCGATTATCCTTATGTAGAATCTTTTGCCTATAATCTTTTACCGGTTACGGATTCGACTTATTTGATGCAGGGGTTCGGCGACAGCGACGATTTGTTTACATTACTGAATACCGGTAGTGAGCGGGTGTCGAGTTTGGGGGTTCGCTATCCGGATAGCGGTAACGAGGTTACTTGTTACAATAAATCTCAAATTTATTCCGGAGACTTGCGCAAACGGCCTTCGGCCAGACAGTTCGTTTATTCCTGTTCTAATTCGAAATTTGTCGAGATTTTTACGCTTGGAGATAGTACGGTGTCGAACAGGGTCAGATTATTCGATCGGTTGCCGATATGCACGCAACGAACCGATGGAACTTATAAAATTGTCGATCATCATGAATCGGGGTATCAATTATCGGTTACAGATGCGTTTATCTACTGTGCCGATCCTAAAATCGATTATTCGGACCGGGAAAAGTCTATAAAGAGAAACGGTTATTCTCCCGGGTATGTAAAAGAGGTATATCTTTGCGACTGGAATGGGAATCCGGTGCATAAATATTTATTGGACAGACCGGTATGTTATATTCAGCCGGATACGGACGATGAATGGTTGTATGCTTTTTATTTGCATCCCGAGTCGTTCGAACCCGAAATGGTGAGATTTAAATTGCCTGATATTCATTAAATGTAGATTCTATGAAAAAAGCAGTTATTTTTTCCGGTTCGGTCGCGTTGGCCGTAGCGGCTTTAGGAGCTTTTGCGCGGTATGATTGTAAAGACAGGTAGGCTGATGATCTGTTGCTTGAAAACGTCGAAGCATTGGCCGGTTCAGAGGGGGATGGCGGTGAGGAAGTTCAGATTCCCTGTGCTCAGGAAAAACGCAGAAGTTGTACTTTCAAATCCGTAGATGCGGACGGTAACGAGTATGTGAATACGTGGAATGATTACGTCAAAGCCGGTTGATTCTTTCGGCTGGTCGTTTATATGCCGGATGTAGGATTCGGTAATAAAAAATGCCGGACAGATTTTAAAATCTGTCCGGCATTTTTTACAGTTTGTAGAACTCTTCCCAGCCTTCGCGCGGCGGCAGGTCTTTCAGCAGCTTGTTGGCCCGTTCGTTGTTGGTGATCACTTTTTTCTTCGGGTCGAACAGCAGTTTCGCGTTCAGGCGCTGCGCCAGCACGCCGAGGTTGAACACTTGGCAAAGCGGCCCGGCGACGTCGAACGGCGACCGTGCTTGTTCCTGTCCCTTGCAGGCCAACAGGAAGTTTTTGTAGTGGTTCGACGAGCTCAGGGGGACTTCCGGTAACTGTGACGCCATCTCCCTGGCCTTTTCTTCCGGGATGATCGACAGCAGGCTGCCGTGCGAACCGCCCTTGAAGGTCAGTTCCTTGCTATAAATGATTTTGCCCGGATTCAACTTGGCCGGCTGGATTTGCCCGGTACTCGGGGCCGGAATGTTCGGATCCAGCTCGGATACGCCGTAGCCTTCCGGCACTGGCGGGATGTTCTTCTGTCCTTCGTACCAGGTGACGTCCACCGGCGGCATGTTGCCGCGCGCTCCGAACTTGAACACCAGCGTCGAGGCCTGCGGGAAGAAGAAGTCGTTGTGCCCGTCGATCCGCACCGGGTCGATCTCGTAGGGCAGTCCCAATTCGAGGAATTGGTGGGCGGTATCCAGAATGTGAGCACCCCAGTCGCCGAGGGCGCCCATGCCGAAATCGTACCAGCAGCGCCATTGTCCGTTGACGTAGTCCTTGTTGTAATCGTGGAAACGGGCCGTCATCAGCCAGGTGTTCCAGTCGAGCGTCTGCGGGACCGGCTGTCCCGGAGGGAAACTTTTGATGTTCGTATCCCAGCCGTGCCAGCGACGCGGCGCGTTCATGTGGGCGGTGATCGCCGTAACGTCCTTGATGATTCCGGCGTCTTTCCATGCCTTGAACTGGAAATAATTCCCTTCGGAGTGGCCCTGGTTGCCCATCTGGTTGACTACCTTGTACTTTTTTGCCGCTTTCATCATCAGCTCGACCTCGTAGAACGTGCGTGCCATCGGCTTCTCGGTATAGACGTGCTTGCCGAGCGACATCGCCAGCATACAGATCGGGAAGTGCGAGAAGTCCGGAACCCCGACCGAAACGGCGTCGATCTGGTCGCCCATCTTGTCGAACATCTGCCGGAAATCCTGGAAGCGCGGCACGTTCGGGAATTGCTTCAGCGACTGTTCGGTGTGCGGGGCCCCCATGTCTACGTCGCACAGCGCGACGATGTTGGCCTCGCCCGTTTTAGCGAACTCGCGGAGAATTTCGCCGCCCCGGTTGCCGATCCCGCAGACGGCCAGGTTGACCCGTTCGTTCGGGCCGACGATCCGCGGTTTGGGCCGGGCCGCCGATAACGTGTTTTTCGTCAGGATGGTCGGTAGGGCCGCTGCCGCCGACAGCGCGAGAACTCTTTTCAGAAATTCCCGCCTCGAAAATTCATTGGAATCCATATTTCAGTTGTTTGTATCGGTTATGATTGGGTTTTTCAGTTTATCGTACAGGTAAAACGGTAGGCTCCGCTACCGATCCGGTAAGCGACTCCGGACGACTTTTTGTCCGTGATTTTCCGGATGTTTTTCGCATTTCCTTTGCAACCGACTGCTTCGACGGCGGCGGACGGCAGCGATACGGTGGCCGTCATGTTGGCAGGGATCTGCACGTTCAGCGTTATCCGGTCGCCGTTGCGCTCCCAGGCGCTGCGGATCTCGCCGCGCTGCGAATCGTAAGACGCCTTCGCCCAGTTCAATCCGTCGACGAAAGCCGGGCGGATCAGCACGTGCCGGAATGCCGGTTGTTCCGGATCGACCTGGATGCCGGCCAGCGTTTTGTACATCCAGGCACTGACGGCGCCCATTGATGGGTGGTTGCGCGATGCGTCGCCGATGTTCCGCAGGACGTCCCACGTTTCGAACAGCGAGGTCGCTCCGCACTGTTCGATCCAGTAGCCCCATGAGGGTAGCGTGGTTTTGGTGACCATCCGGTAGACGGCGTCGGCATATCCGTAGTCGGACAACACGGCCGGTACGACCAGACTGCCGATGAAGCCGAAATCGAGGCTGTAATCGTTGTCCGCAATGCAACAGTTCAGGTTTTCGGCCAATCGTTTCTCGTATTGTTCCGGGACGATACCGACATAGAGCGGCAGCGCGTACGACAGTTGCGTGCCGTTCGAATAGCAGACCTTTTCGGGATCGAAAAACAGTTCGTTGATCAGGACTTTCAGCTTTTCGGCTTTCGCTTCGTAAGGGGCGGCTTCCGGTTCGCGGCCGGTCAGCCGGGCCATCTGCGCCATCAGCACGTTATCCCAGTAATAGAAACACGTGGCCATGAAATCGACCGGCGTCTGCGCTTTGTAGAACAGCCAGTCCCCGAGTCCGTGGTTGATCGTGCCGTTCGCTTCCTCGCGCGTTTGCAAGTACTCCAGGTAACGTTTGGCCGCCGGGTAGATCGTTTCGATCGCCCGCGTATCGCCGCTGTATTGGTACAGCAGGTGCGGCGTGATGAAGATCGCGGCGTCCCACATCGGGCCGGCCCAGTTCGAATCCCAGTGCCACGAAGTCGGGACGATACCCGGCACGTTGCCGTCGGCCTCCTGCGCGTCGATCATATCGTTCACCCATTTGGCGTAGATGTTCCGGCTGTCGAAATTGATCATGCCGGCTTCCTGCACCATGTAGCCGTCGGCCATCCAGCCGTTCTTTTCGCGGTGCGGGCAGTCGGTCGGGATGCCGAACAGGTTGCTCAGGTACGAGCGTTTCGAAATGTCGAATATTTGGTTGATCAGTTTGTTCGAACAACTGAAATCGCCGGTCGGTCGCACGTCGCTGTGCATGACTATGCCTTCGAGGTTCTCGGCCGTCAGTTGCAGCGGTACGCTGGTCGTTACCTCGACGTACTGGAAACCGTGATACGTGAACGGAGGCATAAAGGTTTCGGCGCCTTCGCCTTTGAGAATATAGGTGTCGAACTGGCTGATCTCCGATGCGTTCGTCGGGCGCAGGTGCATGTTGATGTTCCTCTGATCGACCCGTCCGGCCGAATCGAGCAATTCGCCGTGCCGCATCGTTACGACGGTTCCGCGCGGCCCCTTCACGCGCAGTCGGCATACTCCGGCGAAGTTTTTCCCCAGGTTGTAGACGTATACCGTGTCGTTGATCTTCTCGACCGATACCGGTTTTACCGATCCGGATGCGGCGACGGCCGCCATTTTCTGCGCTTCGATCAGCGGCGCGGGCGATTGGACGGTCACGGCGGGCTGCCAGGCGCCGTCGTCGAATCCGGGACGGTTCCATCCCGGCTGTTCGAGCCGGGCGTCGTACGTTACGCCGGTGTACAGGTTGTCGTACAGCAGCGGGCCGGTCGCCGTTTTCCACGAAGCGTCGCTGCCGATCGTTTCGGTCGATCCGTCCCGGTAGGTGACATGCAGTTCGCACAGTAGCCGCGGGCGGTCGCGCCACGGAGCCAGATGGAAGTTCCACACGGCCGGAGTTTGTTCGTTATACCAGCCGTTACCGAGCACGACCCCGATGCAATTTTTACCTTCGCCGAGTTGAGCGGTGATATCGTAAGTTACGTAGAGCACCCGTTTCGAGAAATCGGTATAGCCCGGATCGAGCAGATGGTCGCCCACGCGCTCCCCGTTCAGGTAAAGTTCGTAGTAACCCAGTCCGCAGATATAGGCGCGGGCCGAAGCGATCTGCTTTCCGGTCGCGAATTCGCGGCGGAACATCGGGGCGGGCTTATACTGTTCGTCGTGCGAGTCGGTGATCCATTGCGCCTTCCATTCGCCGGGCGTCATCTTGCCGGTTTCGAACCACGATACCGGCGTAGTGACCGGCATACGGCCGTTGTCGTCCCACGTTTCGACTTTCCAAAAGTAACGGGTATGCGACTTCAGCGGAGCGGCGGGGCTGCATACGACCGTCTGGTCGCCGGATTTGATCCGCCCCGAGTTCCATACGTCGGCGTTCCCGGCTTCGAGCTGCTCGGGCGAGGTCGCCACGACGACCCGGTAGGCGCTCTGGGAGACTCCTCCGACCGGAGATTGCAATTTCCACATCAGGCGGGGTTCGGCGACGTCGATCCCCAGCGGCGTAGTCAGGTACTCGCACTGCAGGTCGACGGCCTGCATCGGGGAAAATCTGGCGCCCTGTACCGCCAGGCCGCACAGCATCAGTGCGAAGCTCAACAAAAGTTTCATAGGCTAATTTCGGGTTATTCGGTTCGGTTTCTGCCAAAATTAATCATTTTATCGGAAATTCGTGCCGGATGACCGGCATAAAATCGAAGCGGGCCGCCCCCGATTCGTGAGGACGGCCCGCAAAACGACGGGTTCGGCGTCGGCGAGGTTATTTTTTAACTTCGACCTGTTCGTAACCTTCGATGATATCGCCTACGTGGATATCGTTGTAATTCTCGATGTTCAGTCCGCATTCGAGCCCGTTGTTCACCTCTTTGACGTCATCCTTGAAACGCTTCAGCGAACCGAGCTTGCCGGTGTAGACCACGATGCCGTCGCGGATTACGCGGATGCTCGTATGCCGCGTAATCTTGCCTTCGCGCACCAGACAGCCGGCGACCGTGCCGACCTTCGTGATCTTGAACACTTCCATCACTTCGACCGAACATACGATTTCCTCCTTCATCACCGGGGCGAGCATACCCTCGATGGCGTCTTTGATATCGTTGATCGCGTCGTAAATGATCGAGTAGAGTCGGATTTCGATCTCTTCCTTCTCTGCCAGTTTCCGGGCCGCGGCGGAAGGCCGCACCTGGAATCCGACGATCACGGCGTTCGAAGCGGCGGCCAGGATCACGTCCGATTCGGAGATCGGGCCTACGGCCTTGTGAATCACGTTGACCTGAACCTCTTCTTTCGACAGTTTGATCAGCGAGTCGGCCATCGCTTCGATCGAACCGTCCACGTCGCCCTTGATGATGATGTTCAGCTCCTTGAAATTGCCGATCGCGATGCGGCGTCCGATTTCGTCGAGCGTGATGTGCTTCTGGGTGCGCAGGCCCTGCATCCGCTGCAACTGTTCGCGCTTGTTGGCGATGTCGCGCGCCGAACGTTCGTCGTCCATCACGTTGAACGAGTCCCCGGCTTGCGGAGCGCCGTTCAGCCCGAGCACCAGCACCGGCGTGGACGGGGGCGCTTCGGTGATCCGCGTGCCGCGTTCGTTGAACATCGCCTTCACGCGGCCGGTGTAGATGCCCGACAGCAGCATGTCGCCGACCCGCAGCGTGCCGTTCTGTACCAGCACTGTCGCAACGTAACCGCGCCCTTTATCCAGCGTGGATTCGATCACCGCGCCTTGGGCTTTCCGGTCGGGATTGGCTTTCAGGTCGAGGAATTCGGCTTCGAGCAGCACCTTTTCGAGCAACTTGTCGAGGTTGATGCCCTGCTTGGCCGAGATCTCCTGGCACTGGTATTTACCGCCCCAATCTTCAACCAGGTAGTTCATGGCCGACAGTTCCTCTTTGATCTTTTCCGGGTTGGCTCCCGGCTTGTCGATCTTGTTGATCGCGAAAACGATCGGGACCTGTGCGGCGGCCGCATGGTTGATCGCCTCGATGGTTTGCGGCATCACGTTGTCGTCCGCGGCTACGATGATGATCGCCACGTCGGTCACTTTCGCCCCGCGGGCACGCATGGCCGTAAACGCTTCGTGACCCGGCGTATCGAGGAACGTGATGCGCCGGCCGTCGTCGAGTTTCACGCTGTATGCCCCGATGTGTTGCGTGATACCGCCCGCTTCGCCGGCGATTACGTTCGCCTTGCGGATGTTATCCAACAACGACGTTTTACCGTGGTCGACGTGCCCCATCACCGTAACGATCGGCGGCCGCGGAACGGCGTCTTCGTCCGTTTCGTCCTCCGTGTCGATTGCTTCCTGAATCTCAACCGCAACGAACTCGACTTTGAAACCGAACTCTTCGGCCACCACGACCAACGCTTCGGCGTCGAGGCGCTGGTTGATCGAAACCATCAGCCCCAGGTTCATGCAGGCCGTGATGACGTCGGTTACGCTGACGTCCATCATGGTCGCCAGTTCGCTGACCGTTACGAATTCGGTCACCTTCAGTACGCTTTTTTCTTTTTCCTGGCGTTCCAGCTCTTCGTTCATACGGGCCGATACCGCTTCCCGCTTGTCGCGGCGGTGCTTCGACGTTTTGAACTTCGGGCCTTTGGCCGTCAGACGGGCCAGGGTATCTTTGATTTGCTTCTGTACTTCTTCTTCGCTGACTTCCGCTTTCACCACCGGTTTTACCGCTTTCCCTTTCCGCCTGTCCTTGAAGGCGCTTTTACCGGAACCCGCCGCGCCCGGAGCGCCGTTCGGCGCAGCCTTCGGCCGGTTGTCCTTGCCGGTCGGCTGGTTTTGCTTCTGCGTAATGTCTACTTTGTCTTTCGAAATCCGCTTGCGTTTCTCCCGTTTGCGGTGGCTGTCCTCGCCCTTCTTCTTTTCGAAGGATTTCACGTCGATTTTCCCCAAAACCTTCGGCCCCGACAGTTTGGTGCCTTCGCCCGGACGGAACAGGTTGCTTTCGTCGGCGGCCATCCGCTGGTCGTAGGTCTGGTTCTGGATTACGACTTCCGTCTTATCGGCCGTTGTTTCCGCGACGGTTTCGGAGGGCTTGGGCGCAGCGGCCGGTGCTGCATGGGGGACGGAGGCGGCAACCGGAGCGGCCGCTGCCGGCGTAGCAGGGGCAGCCGGAGCGCTGACGACCGGCTCGACAGCCGGTTTGGGCGCTTCCTGTTTCTTCACGGGGGTCGCGATGGGAGCCGCCTTCGGAGCTTCAGGTTTTTTCTCCGTAGCCGGTTCCGCCGTATTTTTCTTCTTGTGGTTGTCCGATAGATCGATCTTACCCAATATCTTAGGTGTGGCCATTCTCGCCACTTCGTCCTTGACATTGATCACGCCGCTTTTGATAATTACCTCGTTCTTGAAATCGGCGCCGTCGTCGGAGCCGTTCTGCTCGTTCTCCTTGCGGTCGTCCAGCGAAACGGATTCATGCTTCAGGTTTATCTTTTCACGGATATTCACCTTCTCGATGTGCTTGTTTCCGCCGAACTCTTTATCCAGGATGGCATACGCAGCCGGTTCGATGATCGAACTGGGCGAATTGTCCACCTTGATTCCCTTTTTTTCAAGAAATTCAATAATTGTTGTTTGTCCCACTTTTAACTCTCTCGCAACCTGATGGAGTCTAAGTCTTCTTTCATTTGACATATTGCTTCGTTTTTCGGGTTCGGATCTATATCGACTCTTATTTGTTCTTATCTAAGTTGTTTGCCGGACGGTCACCGTAGCAGGTGACCCGCTATCCCGACCAGCGTTCCCAGTACGACGGCGTTCGCCGCGATGACGGGCAACGGCTTGCGGTCGGCGTGCCCCACCTGAATCGGCATCGGGATCGTCAGCGCGAGGCCTACCACGCCTCCCTCGATCCACCAGGGGATGTGCGGCAAATCCATGTTCACGATCACGATCGAAACGAAAAAGTAGTGCAGGAAAACGGATACCGTCGAGTGCGCCGGCAGTTTCTGCGCGATCATCGGGACGATGTCCGCAATGCCTGCGCCCAGGCCGATGCACATGGATAAAGCGAATGTATTCATTCCTCTTTCGTAACGTTCTGCGATCGTTCGCGGCCGGCTTCCTTCGTCCGGCCCGTTTCCGCGCGCTATTCGAATTCCGATTTCAAAATATTCAGTACCTCCTGCAGGGTTCCGGCGTCGATCCCCGTGCGCTTGGCCAGTTCTTCGGCCGAAAGTTCCAGTACGCTTTTGGCCGTGTCGCGGCCGATGCTCTTGAACTTATCGATGATCGCTTCGTCGATCTCATCCTTAAATTCGTCCAGGCTCACGTCCTCTTCTTCCGATTTCAGGATGTCGATGATCTCCTGCGCGGTCTCTTCCTCCAGGTCGGAACGCTGGGCCAGTTCCGCGACGGAGAGTTCCAACACGCTCTTGACCGTGTCGCAGCCAATGCTTTTCAGCTTGTCGATAATCCAGCCGTCGATCCGGTCTTTGAACGTATCCAGAGCGATGTCTTCCTCTTCCAGTTCGCGGTAGACGTCGATATCGTATCCGGTCAGCATGCTCGCGAGCCGGATGTTCAGGCCGCCTTTGCCGATCGCCAGCGAAACTTCTTCCGGTTTCAGGTAGATTGCCGCGGTCTTGGTTTGCTCGTTGAGGTTGATCGACGAGATTTTGGCCGGGTTCAGCGCCCGCTGGATGAACAACTGCGTGTTGGTCGTATAGTTCACCACGTCGATGTTCTCGTTGCGCAGCTCCTTGACGATCGAATAGATGCGCGAGCCCTTCATGCCGACGCAGGCGCCTACCGGGTCGATGCGGTCGTCGTAGGATTCTACGGCGACTTTGGCGCGTTCGCCGGGGATGCGGACGATCTTCTTGATCGTGATCAGGCCGTCGTAAATTTCAGGGACCTCCATCTCGAAAAGCCGTTCGAGGAATTCCGGGGCGGTACGCGACAGAACGATGTAGGGGTTGTTGTTCTTCATCTCCACTTTCGAAACGATCGCCTTGATGCTGTCGCCCTTGCGGAAGAAATCGTTCGGGATCTGTTCCGCTTTCGGCAGCACCAGTTCGTTCTCTTCGTCGTCCAGCACGAGTATTTCCTTTTTCCATACCTGGTAGACCTCTCCGGTAATGATTTCGCCCACTTTTTCGGTATATTTGTTGAACAGATTGGCCTTTTCCAGGTCGAGTATCCGCGAGGCGAGATTCTGCCGCAGCGACAGCACGGCGCGCCTTCCGAAGTCGGCCAGCTTGATCTCTTCGGCCACCTCTTCGCCCATTTCGTAGGTCGGGTCGATTTTGCGGGCGTCGGTCAGCGAGATCTGCTGGTTCGGGTTTTCCACCGTTCCGTCCTCCACGATCGTCCGGTTGCGCCATATTTCGAGGTCTCCCTTTTCCGGGTTGATGATCACGTCGAAATTTTCGTCCGTTTCGTAAGTCTTGATCAGCAAGTGACGAAACACATCTTCCAGAACACCGATCATGGTGCTCTTATCGATGTTCTTAAGCTCTTTGAACTCCGCGAACGTGTTTACGAGATTGAGATTGTCCATATCTGTAATGTAAAATTTTAACAGGCAATACGGCCTTACGGTTTTCCGACCATTGCCCCCGGTACGTTTTGGTTAACTTTACTTTAGCTTTTTTTGTGTATGTTTTATATCCGGTTGCGGCCCTCGCCGGGCCGGCTGCCGTTTCGTTACTTGAATCGCAGGTGTTCGCGGGTCGTCTTGATCTCCGCGAGCGGGATCGTCCGTTCGCGTTCGACCGATACCCGGCGTTTTTTACCTTCTACGGCTACTTTTTCGCTGTAACTCAGCGTAAGCGCCTCTGCGGACGCGTCTTTCAGAACGGCGGTCAGTTTCGATCCGTCTTTCAGCACCGCCTCGACTTCCCGGCCGATCAGCTTGCGGTACTGCCGCAGCATCGTGAGCGGCTGACCTATGCCGGCCGACATGACCGTTAGTTCGAAATCCTCTGCATCCCGGTCGAACGCCTCTTCGACCGCCCGGCTCAGTTCCGCGCAACGGTCGATTCCCACCGACGTGTCGCTGTCGATCGTAATTTCGATCTCGTTGGACGGCGACTGCCGGATACCGACCAGGAACAGATCCGTTCCGGCCAGTTTTTCGTCGATGATTTCACGTATCCGTTCGGTATCTATCATGGATGTACGATTTGTCGAAAGTTCCGGGGTAGGGTTAATAAAACGGGGGACTCCCGTCCCCCATCTTTCCGCTACGCTGCAAATGTAGCTTTATTTATTGAAAAAAACAACAAATTTCCGTTAATTTTCGTGTCGCGGCGACCAGCGAATACAACGGCCGGACCGGGATCCGGATCAGTCGTATGCACCGGGACGGTCGTTCGGCGCCTGTCGTTATTCGATTTCGTCGTCGCTTTTTTTCGGGTTGTACGGCTTCAGGATGCCCCGTTTGGAGCTTCGGATGAAGTCGAGCACCAGATCCCGTTCGGCAGATTGCGGCACCTGGTTTTCGACCATTTCGCAGGCGCGCGAATAGTTGTAGCCCGATTGGAAAAGGATGCGGAACATCTCCTGGATCTCGTTGATTTTTTCCGGCGAGAATCCCCTGCGACGCAAACCGATGAAGTTGGCTCCGACGAACGACAGCGGGTTGTGGGCCGCTTTCACGAACGGCGGGATATCTTTGCTGACCAACGATCCGCCGCTGAGCATCACGTGGGCCCCGATCCGGCAGAACTGGTGAACCGCCGAGTGTCCGCCGAGGATCGCCCAGTCCTGGACTTCGACTTCTCCGGCCAGCGAAACGCCGTTGACGATCACGCAGTTGTCTCCTACGGTGCAATCGTGTCCGACATGCGCGTAAGCCATGATCAGCGTGTTGCTTCCCACTTTGGTCACTCCTTTGGCCGCCGTACCGCGGTTGATGGTGGCGCATTCGCGGATCGACGTGTTGTCGCCGATCTCCACGGTCGAGTATTCGCCGCGGAATTTCAGATCCTGCGGTACGCCGGCGATTACGGCCGAGGTGTGTATTTTGCAGTTGTTTCCCAGCCGTGCGCCGTCCAGGATCACGGCTCCCGGGCCGATCCAGCAACCGTCGCCGATCACGACATCGGCTGCAATGTATGCAAAAGGTTCGACGGTTACGCCTTCTCCCAATTTTGCATTTTCGGAAACATGGGCTGATTTACTTATCATTATACTCGGATTATGGATTTCTGTTCGGGTTGTCAGTCTTTGTTGCGGGCGATCTGCGCCATCAGCGTCGCTTCGGTCGTAAAACGGTTGCCCACGTAGGCTTTCGCTTCCATGGTGACGATTCCGCGCCGGATCGGTTCGGCCAGTTTCAGTTCGAACTGCAACGTGTCGCCGGGAACCACTTTGTCCCGGAACTTCACGCCGTCGATCTTGAGAAAATAGGTCGAGTAGTTTTCCGGGTCGGGAACGCTGCTGAGCGCCAGAATCCCGCCGCACTGGGCCATCGCCTCGATGATCAGCACGCCCGGCATGACCGGCTCGTTCGGGAAGTGTCCCACGAAAAACGGCTCGTTCATCGTTACGTTCTTAATCCCGACCACGTTCTCGCTGTCCAGGTGCATTACCTTATCTACCAGCAGGAACGGAGGACGGTGGGGTAACATGCCCTTGATCTGTTTGATGTCGTATACGGGAGTCGAGTCCGGCTCGAAATGGAAACGGGGCTTAGCCGCGTCCCGCTTGATGTTCCTGCGGATTATTTTGGCCAGTTCGGTATTGGCGGCATGGCCCGGGCGGTAGGCGACTACGCGTCCGTGGATGCGCATACCGATCAGCGCCAGATCGCCGACCATGTCCAGCAGCTTGTGGCGAGACGGTTCGTTCGGAAAGCGGAGTTGGATGTTGTTCAGGTAGCCTTCGTCGACCTGAACGTCCTTTTTGTTGAAAAGTTCCGACAGCCGGGCGAGTTCTTCGTCCGGGATCTTGTTTTCGACGATCACGATGGCGTTGTCCAGGTCGCCTCCTTTGATCAGGTTGTTCTTGATCAGCGGTTCCAGTTCGTGCAGAAAGACGAACGTGCGGCACGGGGCGATCTGTTCCGCGAAATCCCCGATACGGTCGAGGCGCGCATACTGGTTGCCTATGATTTTGGAGTTGAAATCGATGTTGACGTTGATTGAAAATTCGTCGTCCGGGTATACCGCCAGCTCGACGCCGCGTTCGGGCGCTTCGAAAAGCGTTTTTTCACTCACCGAATAATATTTGCGTTCCTCGTCCTGCTCTTTGAGTCCGGTTCGCGCGATGGCTTCGACGTATTCCCGCGCCGAGCCGTCCATGATCGGGGTTTCCGGAGCGTCGATGTCGATCAGGGCGTTGTCTACGCCGCAGCCCCACAGAGCCGCCATAACGTGCTCGATCGTGCTGACGCGGACGCCGCGTTTTTCGATGGTCGTTCCGCGCGATGTATCCACCACGAAATCGGCCAGGGCTTCGATCGTCGGTTGGGCCTCGAGATCGATCCTTCTGAATTTGATGCCGTGCCCCGCTTCGGCCGGGTTGACGGTCATAGTAACATGAAGCCCCGTGTGCAAGCCTTTTCCCTGAAAAGTGATCGGAGCGTTCAATGTCTGCTGTTTCGGTGACATAACTTTTGAAAAAACATTATTTTGCGCGCAAAGGTATGAATTTTTTGAAAGAAATCGTACTTTTGTTCGGTTTTTATAGGGAAACGATGCAGGAAACAAGCAAACCGGCGCCCCCTGCGCGTCCGGTACCGCCGAATGTCCGGCCGCCGCGGCCGAGGCTGCCTTTCGAAAAAGGCCCCACCGATCTGGGCTCATGGGCTTATGAGCACCGGGTGGGACTGTGCTGCATGATTATCGCTTACCTGGCTTTCGGGATCGTATTCGTTTCGGTAAAAATCGCGATGAACCAGGAGCGCGTCGAGGGAGCGATGTACATCGACCTGACCGATATGCAGCAGGCGCTCGAAACGCTTCAGCAGCAGGTGCCCGAGCAGCAGGACGAGGGGGACGATTTCAGCAATGTCAAAAACCGGATCTCCGATGAGAACGGCCGTTCGGAGTCGGTCGGCCGTACGACGGCGTCGACTGCGGGCGGGGGCGCTTCCTCGTCGAAATCGATCGCCGATTTTATGGAGGGGCTCGACGAAGAGGCTGCGGCCGTAGCCGGACGCGTGAAGGCTTCGCAGGACGCTTTTGCGAAGGGCCGCCGCGAAGAACAGGAGATGATCGCCCGCAGCAAGGCCCAGCGCGAAGCGAAGGAGGGCGAAAAGGAGAGCGGCGTCAAGCAGAAAGGCAGCGTATTGATATCCTACTGGCTGCCGGGCCGCCGCGACGTTTCGCTGTACATGCCGGCCTACCAGTGCGAGGGCGGCGGCGAAGTGACCGTGAACATCACCGTGAACCGCAACGGCAAGGTCGTCTCGGCATCTATGAAAGAGAGCTCGACCAACAGCAGTTGCATCAACGACATGGCCATTCTGGCGGCCCGCAATTCTCGTTTCAACGTGGACGATACGGGGTCCGATAAGCAGAGCGGCACTATCACCTACATTTTCGTGCCGCAGTAATCCCCTTTTTGGAGTTCGACATATTTGACTACCTTTGCGCCGATCAAAAGTGAATAAAGATGTCGTATAATTTGTTGAAAGGAAAGAAGGGGCTGATTTTCGGAGCCCTGAACGAAGACTCGATCGCGTGGAAAGTGGCCGAGCGAGCCGTGGAAGAGGGAGCGGAGATCGTGCTGACCAATACTCCCGTGTCGATCCGCATGGGAACCATCAATCAACTGGCCGAGGCGTGCGGCGCCATCGTCGTACCGGCCGACGCCACCAGCGTACCCGATCTGGAGAACCTGATCGAGAAGACCATGGAGCATTTCGGCGGCAAGTTCGATTTCATCCTGCATTCGATCGGGATGTCCCCGAACGTCCGCAAAGGACGCACTTATGACGATCTGGATTATGATTTTCTGACCAAAACGCTCGATATATCGGCAATTTCGTTCCATAAGGTGATTCAGGTAGCCCGTAAAAAGGATGCGCTGAACGACTGGGCTTCGATCGTGGCGCTGTCGTATATTGCCGCGCAGCGGACGCTGTACGGTTATAACGACATGGCCGACGCCAAGGCGCTGCTCGAGTCGATCGCCCGCAGTTTCGGGTACATCTACGGCCGCGAAAAATTCGTCCGGATCAATACCGTGTCGCAGTCGCCGACGCCGACGACCGCCGGCAAGGGCGTGCTGGGGATGGGCGACCTGATGGATTACGCCGACCGGAACTCTCCGCTGGGCAATGCGACGGCCGACGATTGCGCGGGCTATGTGCTGACGCTTTTTTCCGACTTGACGCGTAAAGTGACCATGCAGAATCTGTTCCACGACGGCGGATTCTCGAGCATGGGTATGAGCCGCCGCGCGATGACGCTGTACGAAAAAGGGCTCGAAGTCGAATACCAGGATATTTCGAAACGGTAAGATTCGTTTCCGGAGTCTGTAAATAAAAAGTGCACTGTCCCTCGGACGGTGCACTTTTTTATTTTTATTATTGCTGTCGGCCGGCCGGTTACGCTTGCCGGCTGCGCGGAACAGCCGTTTTACTGCGCATCGTTCCAGTCGTCCGTGCGGAACGGGAACGCGGGCAGTCCTCCGGTATTGTACAGTGTCGTCTGGTCGGGTACGTTGCGGAACGCGTAGCGCACGGCGACCGGATTCTCGACAATCGTCGAGCTGACGGCGATCTCCGGTTGTCCGACGATGTATTCGGCCCGTGCCGGAACGAAAATCTTGTCGGCTCCGGCGATCTCGAAGCCTTTGATCCGTCCCGAATAATCCGGGCCCAGCGTACCTTCGGTCTTGAAACGCACGATCGCCTTGCCGTCTTCGAAACGCACCGATTCGAAGCGCGGGCTTTCGCAGATCAGGCCCTTCTTGCCATAGGTTTTGCTCAGCGCCAGCAGGGCGAGACGTTCGCCTACGGGGATTTTTTGAGACGGGTGAATGCAGGGGCCGCTGCCGATATCGGTCGTCGAGGCCATACCCGAATAGGGGATTTTGTCCATTGCGGCGAGCTGCTGTTCGACGATCAGCGGTACGCTGGTTTTGTCGTCGCCTTCGTAAACGAACGGCGCGATCTGGACGTAGTAGAACGGCATCTGCTGGTTGCCCCACTCGTTTCTCCACAGCGAGACGAGCTGCTGCATATACTGGCTGTACAGGTGCGCGTTTCCGGTGTGGATGTTCGATTCGCCCTGATACCAGATGAATCCCTGGGCCGTGTAGTTGACCAACGGATGGATCATCGCGTTGTACAGTTGTGCGGTCTTATTCGGGGCCTGATGGTTTTTGTCTTTTTCAACTTGGTTTTGTTCTACTTTTTGGGCGGTTTCCATGTCCATCCAGGTTTCGATGCGGGTTCCGCCCCAGTCCGTTTCGATCAGGCCGATCGGAATGCCGAGCACTTTGTATAGGTTCAGGCCGAAGAAATAGCCGACGGCGGTGAATCCGGCGACGCTTTCGGTCGTAGCTTCCTGCCATCCGGTGTCGGTGTTGCAATCGTCCAGCGGCCGGTCGCTCACTTCGCGGCGTACTACGAACATCCGGATGTCGCTGTTCGTCCCGTTCAGAATCGCCTCGTTCGAACCGACTACCGGCTGTCCGGGGAAGCCCATGACCGGCATCTGCATGTTCGACTGCCCGGAGCAGATCCAGACTTCGCCGATCATCACGTTGTCGAGTACGATCGCTTCGCCGTCGCTGATCCGGATCGAGTAAGGTCCTCCGGCGGCAGGCGTGGCGACCGCCGTCTTCCAGGTGCTGTCGGCGGCAGCCTGGACGGTGTATTTGCGGTTGTCCCACGAAGTGGTGACCGTTACTTTTTTCGACGGGGCGGCTTTGCCCCACAGATTGGCGTTGCACTGCTGTTGCAGCACCATGTTGCTGCCCAGTACGGACGGCAGCGTCACTTTGGCCGACATCCCGGCGGCCGTCAGCAACGACAAGCTCAGAAAGAGGATTTTTTTCATTCCGTTTGATTTGTTTGTGGTTGTTTTATAATGTTTTGTACTTGAAATTCCTGAAAACGACTTCGCCGCAGCCCGCCGCGTAGATCCCCGGCCGCAGGCTCAGGAACTCCCCGGCCATGTTGTGGTGATAGCCCGAGGTTTCGCAGCTTTTGTCTGCCTTCGTCCAATTCCGTCCGTCGGGACTGTACCAGAACGAGACGACGTGCCGGTCGTTCCGCAGCCGGAACCAGACGTGCCGGGGAAGCTGCACGTCGAACGACTCGGCCCTGCCGAGCACGTGGATTGCCAGGCGTCCTTTGTCCAGGCCGATTCCGGTATAAAGTTTCGGATTGTAAAAGAGCACCAGTCCGGCGACTGCTTCCGGCGCGCATTGCGCTTCGACCTCCATTTCATAGGCATGATCTCCGGTAACGAACAGCATCGGACAGGCGTCGGACGGGTCGTTTCCGCGGGCCTGCATCACGAGGGTACGGTTCTCTCGGCGCGCCCGCTGCGGGTCGTATTCCCCGGCGAACTGCCATTGCGTTCCGGTCCGGTCGGTCGAGAAATCGTCCGAGAAAGAAGCGGCGGTTTCCTGTTTCGCCGGCTGTTTTTTCGCAGGACGGGCAACCGCGGCGGGCCAGCCGTCTTCGGTCATGGCGACGGGTTCGATCAGCGTTTGCCTACCCAACGTGTAGAATCCCCGTTCATAGGCGTGGTAAACGACGTACCACTGTCCGTCGGGGGTGTCGATCAGCGTCCCGTGTCCTTTCGAACACCAGCGCTCGTCCGGGGAGTAGGTATGTACCAGCGGATTGTACGGGCTGTTTTCCCACGGGCCGGTCAGGCGCTCGGCCCGCGCGACGACGACCATGTGGCTGGTCGGCGGCCCGGCCGTTCCTCCCTCGGCCGTCAGCATATAGTAGTATTTTCCTATTTTTCGGATTTTGGGCCCTTCGAGGCAGAATCCTTCTACGTCCCACTCCTTCGGAAATTCCCATCCGTCGTAAACTTTTCGTGCGGGGCCGGTCGCCGAAAGCCCGTCGGCGGCCAGCGGAACCAGGTAGCCGTTGCTCATCAGCAGGTAGCGGTTTCCCTCCGCATCGACCGCGTGTCCCGGATCGATCCCGCCGATCTGCAAGTCGACCGGTTCGCTCCACGGCCCTTCCGGGGAGTCGGCCCATACGACCATGTTGGTCGTATGGGCCGGAGTGACCACCGGAAAATAGATGTACCACCGGCCGTTGTGTTTGACGATATCCGGGGCGTATACCGATCCCACGTACCGGTGCAACGCATTGACCAGCGGTTCCCAGCGCACCAGGTCTTTCGATCGGTAGATCAGCAGGCCCGGCGCGTATTCGAACGAAGAATGCACCATATAATAGGTATCTCCGTCTCGGATGATCGAAGGGTCGGGGCGGTCTCCCGCCAGCATCAGCCGTTCGGAATTTACGCCGCGTTCGGCCGCTTTTTCGGCGACGGCGGCGTTCGAAGACAGCAGCAGACTCAGGACGAGCAGCGGGAACAGTTTGCGCATGAGCGTAAAATTTTAGGGAAAAGCGACTTCTTTTTTACGGGCCGCCCGCAAAAAAGACAAACAAATTTAATAAAATTTGTCCGGAATCCGTCAGATTTTTTCGGTAAGTTTCTGGACGACGCGGAAATTGTTGAAAAATTCCTTGGCGAAGACGCGGATTACATTGTAGGCCGGGATAGCCAGCAACATACCCAGCACGCCGGCCAGCGATCCGGCGATCAGGATTACCAGGAAGATCTCCAGCGGGTGCGCTTTGGCCCGGTTCGAATAGAGTACCGGCTGGAGGACGAAGTTGTCCACGCCCTGCGCGAACAGGATCGTCCCGGCGATCCGCAGCGCCATCCCGCCGGTCGAGACGTCGCCTTGCATACCGGTAACGCCGATGAAAATGCCGATCGCGATACCGATCGTGGGACCGACGTACGGGATCACGTTCAGCACGCCGACGATCAGCCCGATCACCAACGCGTTGTGCGGCGAAAGGCCCCAGATCAGCAGGCCGATCGAGACGATCACGGTCATCAGTGCCGATTCGGTAACGATTCCGGTGAAGTAGCGCACCAACAGGTTGGTTACCGAGTCGAGCGCCCGAGAAATGTTCGCTTCGTATTTTTTCGGGAACATGATGATGACCATGTCGTAAAACAGACTGCTTTCCTTCAGGAAAAAGAAAGTGATGAACGAGATCGAGAAGGCCGCGATGACCGCGTTGCCGACCGTGTTGACGATCGATGCGAGCAGGTTGTTGATCAGGTTGATGTTCAGCAGCGGCTTGATCTGCTCGGTGATGGCCTGGATGATCGAGAATTCGTCGTCCCGGATGGCGAACGTTTGTTTGATGAAGTGTTCGAGCGACATCAGCGGCTCGTGGAAATAGCCGATGAGCTGCGGGATGTCGAGCGATGAAAATTCATTGATCTTCTGGAAAACGATCGGGACGAACAGCCCGAACAGTCCGACGATGACGATCCAGATCATGAGTAGCGTGCACAGGGCGGCCAGCCAGCGGGGAACGCGCAGCCGCCGCGTCTTGCCGATGTGCAGCCTGCTGAGCAGGTCGGTCAGCGGCTTGCCGATCATCGCCAGCACCGCCGCCGTCAGGATATACGCGACTACGTTGCTGAAGTACCACACGAGGAACAGAACCACTGCCGTGATGACCCCTGCAACGATATACCGGTATATTTTAGACATCTTTATAAATTAGGTCTCAAGAGTAGGAATGTCTTTATCTCTTTTTTGGGGGAGCGGATTCCGGCATAACCCGGCCGAAACTACTGCTTTTTCAGCCGCGCGATCAGCGTTTGCGTACCGACCACCTTGTCGCCGAGCTTGACCCGGATGTCGGCGTCCAGCGGCAGAAACAGATCGACCCGCGAGCCGAACTTGATGAATCCGCACTGCGAATTTTGTTCGACGCGGTGCCCTACGCGGGCGTAAGAGACGATCCGTCGGGCCACCATACCGGCGATCTGGCGGAACATGATTTTTTGTCCTCCCATGTCCACGACCGTCGTCGTCCGTTCGTTGTCTTCCGACGATTTCGGGTGCCACGCCACCAGGAACAGCCCGTGGTGGTGCCGGAAGTAATCGACCGTTCCCGAAACCGGGAACCAGTTGATGTGCACGTTCCAGATCGACATGAAGACCGATACCACGATCCGGTTGTCCTTGAAATATTCCTTTTCTTCGACCTCCTCGAGCGCGACGATCGTTCCGTCCGCCGGCGAATACACGGCTCCGTCGTCCTGCAACAGCGGCCGCGACGGGCTTCGGAAAAAGGAGGTGATGAACAGTACGCCGATCCATGCCGTCACGGATACGATCCATGCCGCCGCTGTCGGCAACAACCAGAAAGAAAGTACGGCAAGAACGATTGCCAGAGCCGCGGCGCACAGGATGATCGGAGCTCCCTCCTTATGGATTTTCATACTATCTCAGATTGGGTTTCAGAGCGTAAATATAATGCTAAAATAGGTGTAAACAAAAGGCAATGCCAAAATCAGCGCGTCGAAGCGATCCAGGAAGCCTCCGTGTCCCGGAAGAATGTTCCCGGAGTCTTTGATTCCGACCGAACGTTTGAACATGGATTCGACCAGGTCGCCGAAAACCCCGGTAACGGCGACGATTCCCCCGGCCCCGGCCCATGCCGGAACCGAAGCGTCCTGCCACAGCGCGACCAGCATACCCACGCCCACGGCGCAGGCTACCCCGCCGAAGAATCCTTCCCACGATTTGTTCGGGGAGATGCGCTCGAACAGTTTGCGCCGTCCGAACGCCACGCCGAACAGGTAAGCGCCCACGTCGTTGGCCCAGACGATAAACAGGATGCTCAGCAGGACGGCCGGCGAATAGTCGATCGCTGCGCCGCGGACGGCGACCGGAAGGGTCACGAACAGCGCCATCGGTACCGCCGCATAGACGATCCCTGCGATTTCCCATGCGATGTTCGTCAACGGCGACGGCTGTTTGCGATAGAGTTCGGCGATGAACAGGACGAAGACCGCCGGAAGCGCCGCTGCGAGGCAGACCGGCGCAAGCGTGCCCGTTTTTATCAGGAAAGCGAGAACGACGATCGCCGCTCCGACGACGATCGGATATGTCGTGAGCGGCCGCGCGCCGGTAAGCCGCCCGATTCGGTAAAATTCACGCATGATTCCGGCCGTGAGAAATACGCCCAATGCAAGCATACTGTACGGCGACCACAGCACCGTTCCCAGTACGACAATCAGCAGCGCGATGCCGCTCAGCGTCCGGACATACAGCGTTTTATTCAGCAGACGGCTCACTGTTCAACGGTTCTTCGATTTTGACTTCCAGTTCTTTGCGGATTTCGCCTTTGCGTTTGCCGAATATCTTTTCGAGGTCTTCTGCGAAAATGACTTCCCGTTCGAGCAGCAGTTCGGCCAACTGGGTCAGCCCGGCGCGGTGTTTTTCGAGCGTTTCCAGCGAACGCTGGAAGGCTCCGTCGATCAGCTTCTTCACTTCGGCGTCGATCTCCTGCGCCGTCCGTTCGCTGTACGGTTTGGTCAGCGCCATGTCGTTCTGTCCGGTCGAATCGTAGAAACTCAGGTTCCCCACTTCGCTGCTCATTCCGTAGTAAGCGACCATTGCGTAAGCCTGTTTGGTCACGCGTTCGAGGTCGTTCAGCGCCCCGGTGGATACTTTGCCGAAGTTCAGCAGCTCCGATGCGCGCCCGCCGAGGATGGCGGCCATCTCGTCGAGCATTTGCTCCTTCGTGGTGATCTGGCGCTCTTCGGGCAGGTACCAAGCCGCGCCCAGCGCTTTGCCGCGCGGGATGATCGTTACCTTGATCAGCGGGTTGGCGTGTTCGAGTACCCAGCTTACTGTGGCGTGCCCCGCTTCATGATAGGCGATCGTCCGTTTTTCGGACGGAATGATGATCTTGTTCTTGCGTTCCAAGCCGCCGATGATCCGGTCGATGGCGCTGAGGAAATCCTCCTTCTCGACCTGTTTCTTATTGTTGCGGGCGGCGATCAGGGCCGCCTCGTTGCAGACGTTGGCGATGTCGGCGCCCGAGAATCCCGGAGTTTGGCGGGCCAGGAAGTCGCGGTCGAGCTTCGGATCGAGCTTCAGGTTTTTCAGGTGCACGTCGAAAATTTCACGGCGCTCTTTCAGGTCGGGCAGTTCGACGTTGATCTGGCGGTCGAAGCGTCCGGCCCGCAGCAGCGCTTTGTCGAGGATGTCGGCCCGGTTCGTGGCGGCCAGCACGATCACGCCGGCGTTCGTTCCGAAACCGTCCATCTCGGTCAGCAACTGGTTCAGCGTATTTTCTCGCTCGTCGTTCGACGAATAGCCGACGTTCTTGCTGCGCGCCCGCCCGATCGCGTCGATCTCGTCGATGAAGACGATGCAGGGCGCTTTTTCTTTTGCCTGCCGGAACAGGTCGCGCACCCGCGACGCGCCGACGCCGACGAACATCTCGACGAAGTCGGAACCGCTGATCGAAAAGAACGGCACGTTCGCCTCTCCGGCCACGGCTTTCGCCAACAGCGTCTTACCGGTTCCCGGAGGGCCTACGAGCAGGGCGCCTTTCGGAATTTTGCCGCCCAAGTCGCTGTACTTGCCCGGGTTTTTCAGGAAATCGACGATTTCCATGATTTCCACTTTAGCTTCTTCGAGTCCGGCGACGTCCTTGAACGTGATGTTGACGTTCGCATCCTTGTCGAACATCTGCGCTTTGGCCTTGCCGACGCTGAAGATCCCGCCGCCGCCGCCATTGTTGCCGCGCGACATGCCCCGCCACAGGAACCACCAGATTCCGACGAGGATCAGGATCGGGAAGATCAGCGTAAATGCATCTCCCCAGATGTTGCGGCGCGTTTCGAAACTGAGCGGAACTTCTTGATCGTATTCGGTTTGCGCGTTTTCCAGGTTGTGTTGGAAATAGTCGAGCGACCCGATATTGAACGAGAACTGGGGCCCTTGTTCGGTGATCCCTTTGTACTCTTTCCGGTCGGAGTAGGACGCGACCTTGTCGGGTTTCAGGTAGACCTCGGCCGTCTCTTTGTTCACGACGACGATTTTTTGCAGGTCTCCCTTTTCGATCATCTCCTTCACGCCGTCCCATGTGGTCGTGTGCGTCACTTTCTCGTTACCCAGCAGTCCCCACGAGAGGATCACCACGGCCAGGATCATCCAAACCCAGTAGATGTTGAATTTCGGACGTTTGCCCCCCAACTGGGGCATATTGTTGTTATGATTCGGTTTCATGTTTGTTATGTGATGCTTTTATCCAAAAAATCAACGGTCGGCCCGTTGCGATATTGTCTTACGCTTCGGATTCGTAGCGGGTCGCCGGAGCGTCGGCCCAGAGTTGTTCGAGTTTGTAAAAATCGCGCAACTCGGTCTGAAAAATGTGCACCAGCACGTCCCCGTAATCCATTACGACCCATACGCTGTTGGTGATTCCTTCGACGCGCCATACTTTTTCGCCCAGATCGGCCAGCGTTTTCTCTTCGATTCCCCGGGCGATGGCCTCGACCTGCGTAGTCGAGTCGGCGTTGCAGATAACGAAAGCGGGACATACAGCCCCGTCGAAACCGCTCAGATCCAGCGATATGATGTTTTTTCCTTTTTTGTCCTGTATAGCCTCTGCGATTGTATCGATCAGTTTACTCATAGGTTTTTACTTCATTTTAAGGAGGTAAAGATACGAAAAAGTTATAAATTCAAAATTTTTTGCCCGTAGTTATACGGATAACTTCGGAGGGGCGTTCAGGCGCCCTTCCGGAAAACTGCAAATATCCTGCAAAAGATAAAACGGATCAGTTCCGCGCGACGTTCATGACCGATTCTTTCAGCGCGTCGATCAGCGACCGTTTGACGTAGGTGCGGCGAACCGCAATCGTGATTTTGCGCGATGCGGCCCCTTTGGCCAGCGTTTTGACCTGTGGACGGTGTTTTTCGTCGATGTAGTCGGCGACCATTTCCGGAATGATCGTTATCAGGTTCGGGGTGTTGTCCACGATCCGCATCAGGGTTTCGAGCGATCCGCTTTCGAAAGAGTACTGCCGGGCGATGTTTTTCTGGGCTTGGCACAGTTCGATCACCTGGTCGCGCAGGCAGTTCCCTTCCGACAGTAGCAGCAAATGGCGCACGTCGATATCTTCGATACGGATGTTGCTGCGCTGGCAGAGCGGGTGGTCGGTCGACACGTAGGCGAAGAAACGGTCGTTGAAAAGTTCTTCTTCGCGGATGCCTTCGGGCGAAGTGCCCCCGGCCATGATTGCGGCGTCGAGCATGTCGCGGTCGAGCGCGCGGATGATGTCGCCGGTCATCATTTCCCGGATCTGCAGTTCGACCTTCGGGCATTTGCGGACGAAATCCGGAATGAAACGGTGCAGTAGATAAGGAGCGATCGTCGGAATGACCCCGAGCCGCAGCGTTCCCGAAATTTCGTTTTGCAGGTCGGATACGACTTCCCGCACCATGGCGAAAGCCTGTACCGCCTCTTTTGCCTGGCGGATGACCGCCAGGCCCGCGTCCGTCGGCAATACCGGTTTTTTGCTGCGGTCGAGCACGATGACGCCCAGTTCTTCCTCGAGGTTTTTCACCTGCATACTCAGCGAAGGCTGCGTCACGAAACATTTTTCGGCCGCCAGCGAGAAACTGCCGTAGTTGGCTACGGCCAGCAGGTATTCCAGTTGGATGATGGTCATATCAGCAGTGTTGATGTCGGACTGCAAATATTATAAAAAAAAATGATAACTTCCAACTTTCCGGATTTTTTTAACGGCGGTCGGCCGGTTTGATTATTAGATCGTTCTGGCGTACGATTTTCCCTGCCAACTGTCCCGTTCCTCGAGGCGGCGTTCCAGTTCGGCCCACAGTTGTTCATTACGGATCAGTCCCCAGGCCGGGCCTGCATGGAAGCGCGGCGGCGCCTCGCCGGCGAAACGTTCGACGACCAGGTCGGGACGCAGCCGTTCGAGGATGCCGATGAAAAAGTCGATATACTCCTCTTTGCCGAAAAAGCGGAAATCCTCCGGGTGCCGTGCGTACTGCTCGGCCATCGGCGTCTCTTTGAATAACTGCAACTGGTGGAATTTGACGGTGTCGAGCGGCAGCGCGTTGATCCGTTCGGTCTGTTCGGTCATCATCCCCCGGGTTTCGCCGGGCAGTCCGAGGATGAAATGCGCTCCGGTATGGATGCCGCGCGCCGCCGTCGCCTCCACGGCCCGCTGCGCGCAGGCGAAGTCGTGTCCGCGGTTGATGGCCTGCAGCGTGCGGTCGTAGCACGACTCGATGCCGTATTCGATCACGACGTAGTGGGATTCGGCGAGCCGGGCGAAGTAGTCGAGTTTGCGTTCGTCGATGCAGTCCGGGCGCGTGCCGACGATGATCCCGGCTACCTGCGGCACTTCGAACGCCTGCGAAAAAACGGTTTCGAGCCTCTCCAGAGACGCATACGTATTCGAAAAGGACTGGAAGTAGGCCAGGTATTTTTCCGCGGTGCGGTAGCGGCGGCGGTGGAATTCGATTCCCTCTTCCAACTGCTGCCGGACGTTTTTCTGCGGCGTGCAATAGGACGGAGAGAAAGCCGAGTTGTTGCAGAACGTGCATCCGCCGGTCGAGACCGTGCCGTCGCGGTTCGGGCAGGAGAATCCGGCGTTGACCGACAATTTTTGCACGCGGGTGCCGAACAGCCGCCGGAAGTATCCGGAATAGCTGTTGTAACGTCTCGCATCCCCCCAGGGATAGGTGCTGCCGGTACCGGATGGCGGTTTTGTTTCAGGGCGTTTCATGGATTCTAAGAGTTTGCTGCGGGGCGGCCGAAAACGGTCGGTAGCACTCCGCGAAGCGCGGCGGACGCGAATTCCCCATTGTCGAACGGCGGTCCGCGACCGGTTTACCCTTCGGCCGTTCAGTGGTTGCGCAGCGCTTCGATAAAGCCGGGAAACTGCGTCCAGAGGTGTTCGGTCTGTAGCCACAGTTCGCGGGCGAGAGTCTGGCGCAGCGGCTTTTCGCTCTCGATGTCGGCCAAGTATTCCGGAGTCACTTCGTGGACGTTCGACGTGAACTCGGCGTAAAATACCGGAAAACTTTTTTTGAAGTGAATCAATTCGCCGGCGGGGAGGCTGCCCGTCTGCCGGAATTCGCTCCAGAGCTTCAGGATCTCTTTTTCCGGATATTTGTCGCTGATGTCGTTGACGATTTCGTCGAAAAGTTCGTAGTCTTCGAGCGCCAGGTAGCAAAATGCCAGCGGCTTGGTAGTTTCGAGGTGGTCTTCCGGGTCCATGTCGAGCAGCATCTCCATCATTCCCGCCGCCATTTCGAAGTCGCCGACCAGGAAATGGTCGATCGCCGACCGTTTCAGCAGTTCCAGCACGGATTGGTTCTCCTCTTCTTCCCAGTCCAGCTGCACTTCGTCTTCGTCGGGGATCAGATCCATCAGCTTCTTGACGCCTTCGTACCGCAGGTTGCAGGCCTGTTCCACGTCGCCCTGCCGTTCACAGGTTCTGGACCTGGCCAGAATGGCCGCGAAATCGTAAGCGGCGTCCGTTCCGTGAATCGGATATGAGATGACGTAAGTGTTTTCGGCCGTCGGGACAAACTGGGGTGTATTAGCCATTTAGATAAAGATTAAACGAAAGGGTCTGCACTGTAAACCGCTGCAAAGGTACGATTTTTTGGAAAACGGCAACAAAGTCCCGAACATTATTTGACGGAAAACGGCATTTGCCGCCGCCGTTTTTTGCCGTTTGATGCGTCCGTCCGATTTAATGCATGTTAATATGTTGATAATTAATATACTGTCATCGAAAAGTCCGGCGCTTTGCAATATGGATAAGGGATCGGTTGTTCATCGTACCGGAAAAAATCTTATTTTTGCATACGCATAGCGGTCTGCCGTACAGACCGCCGACCGAACCGCCGCGCCATGAGTCTTACCGACATCAACAACGAATCCAGGTACCTGATCTCGACCGAAGAGGACGAGCTCTGGGGGCTCGTCGTGACCAGCGTGGGTAGCCAGACGATCTCCGCGAAAGAGAATTACCCTCCGTCGAGCCATCCGCAGGGCTATTTTTTCAATGTGGACGAAGGCCGGGTGCTGAGCGAATACCAATTGTTGTATATCACCGACGGCCAAGGTATTTTTACGTACGGCGATTCGCGCGAGTCGCAGCTGATTACCGAAGGAAAGGTGTTTTTTCTTTTCCCCGGCGTATGGCATACATACCGGCCTTTCGCCAATACCGGTTGGAAAGAGTACTGGATCGGGTTCAAAGGGGAGGTGATCGACCGGATCGTCGGCGAAGGCTTCTTCGTGAACCAGGCCCCGGTGTTCAATATCGGACTTAACGAGCGTATTGTCGACCTGTATATCAAGGCTTTCGATATCGCGAACGAGGAACGTTCCGGGTTTCAGCAAGCGTTGGGCGGGATCGTGATGCACCTGCTCGGGTTGATGTATTACCGTCACCGCACCCGCGATTTCGTCGACGAGAACATGATCAACAAAATGAACAAGGCGAAGGTGATCATGCGCGAGGGCGTTTACGAAAACCTGTCGGCCAAGGAAGTGGCCGACAGGTTGCATATCGGCTATTCGGGTTTCCGCAAAGCGTTCAAGGAGTTTACCGGAACCTCGCCGGCCCAATATATGCAGGAGTTGAAACTGAACGAGGCGAAGCTGCTGCTCACCACGACCACGCGTCCGGTGAAGGAAATCTCGTACAGTCTGAAGTACGAGAATCCGGAATATTTTTCGATGTTCTTCAAACGGCGGACTTCGATGACGCCCGTCGAGTACCGCAACATCGGGAGCCCGGCGAAGGACGAGGAGGAGCGCATGCCGGAATAATTCGAGTACTAAAGGATTAAAGGAGAGTAAGCAATTTTACGAATCTATGGAAAACAGGAACGAAAAGGTAGAAATCATACAGATTAATATTTCCGGGGAGGACAAGCCGGGGCTGACTTCTTCGCTGACCGATATTTTGGCGCGCTACGATGCGACGATCCTGGATATCGGGCAGGCCAATATCCACCAGACCCTGTCGATGGGCATCCTGTTCAAGACCGATTCCCAGCGGGCCGGCGACATCATGAAGGACTTGCTGTTCAAGGCCTACGAATTGGGCATTCAGGTGCGTTTCAAGCCGATTACCGCCGAACAGTACGAAAACTGGGTGGGAATGCAGGGGAAAAACCGTTACATCATCACGGTGCTCGGCCGTAAGTTGAGCGCGCAGCAGATCGCGGCGGTCACGAACGTGGTGGCCGGGCAGGGATTGAACATCGACTCGATCCTGCGGCTCACGGGGCGTATCCCGTTGGATGTCGATGCGCGCGCTCCAAAATCGTGCATCGAACTGTCGGTGCGCGGTACGCCGCGCGACCGCGAGGGGATGCAGTCCGAATTCATGCGGCTTTCGACCGAAATGGGGATGGATATTTCGTTTCAGGCCGATAATATGTTCCGCCGGACGCGCCGGCTGATCTGTTTCGATATGGATTCGACGTTGATCGAAACCGAAGTGATCGACGAATTGGCCGAGCGCGCCGGGGTCGGAGAGCACGTACGCGCGATCACCGAAAGCGCGATGCGCGGCGAGATCGATTTCACGGAGAGTTTCCGGCGCCGGGTGGCCATGCTCAAAGGGCTGGACGAGTCGGTGCTCGCCGACATTGCGGACCACCTGCCCTATACCGAGGGGCTCGACCGGTTGATGCATATCCTCAAGCGCATCGGGTTCAAAACGGCGATTCTGTCCGGCGGGTTCACCTATTTCGGCAATTATTTGCGGCAGAAATTCGGGTTCGATTACGTGTACGCCAACGAACTGGAGATCATTGACGGCAAGTTGACCGGCCGTTACCTCGGCGACATCGTCGATGGCAAGCGCAAAGCCGAATTGCTGAAACTGATCTCGCAAGTCGAAAACGTGGACATTGAGCAGACGATCGCCGTCGGCGACGGAGCCAACGACCTGCCGATGCTCAGCGTGGCCGGGCTCGGTATCGCATTCCACGCGAAACCGAAAGTAAAAGCCACGGCCGGACAGTCGCTGTCGACGATCGGGCTGGACGGCATTCTCTATTTCCTCGGTTACAAAGATTCTTATCTGGACGACAAACGGTTTGTGTGACGGGTTCCCGACAGGGGGAAACGTTCCGTTGTTTTCGACGGGTCGCGTGGCCGGATCGGCGACGGGAAGATGCGCTGTGCGTGGCCGGGCGGAGCCTTATCCGGCGCAAAACTTTGTAAACTTGAAAACTTTTTTTGTTTATTAGTTTTATTTCGTATCTTTGGAACCGGATTGTTAAGGTATTGCCATGTTGCTAAAAGATAGAATCGTAGCGGAGTCGACGAATCTGTTTGTCCGTAACGGCGTGAAGTCGGTCCGGATGGACGATATCGCGTCCCGCCTGGGCGTCTCTAAGCGGACGATTTACGAATTGTTCGGCGACCGGGAGTCGCTGATCGTCGAATGCGTGCGGCATTTTTATGCGTCGCAGGACGAAAAACACGACCGGCGCGTCGCATCGGCCCGCAACGTCATCGAGGAGTTTATCCTGCTGCTGGAAGATTGGGAAAACATGATGATGACCAACATCAATTTCATGAGCGATCTGAAACGGTTCTATCCCGCCGTCTTCGAGCGGGTCTATTCCGAGATTCGCCAGCGCGGGCAGGAGCGACTGAAAGGATCCCTGAAGAAGGGGATCGACGAAGGGTTGTTTTTCCCGGAGCTCAACCTCGACTTTACGGCCGTCGCGCTGATGGCCTCGATCAATACCATTTTCGCTTCGCCTTCGGTGTACGACGAGGTGCACGTGTCGGTGTCCGATGCCTTTAAGTACATCACGATGTGTTTTTTCAGAGGCATCTCGACCAAAGAGGGGATTCACATCATCGACGATACGTTCCGGAAGCATTTTCCCGGCGGCCTTTTCGGGCAGAACAAAGTTCGGGCGTAAGACGGAGTCGACCTCGATTGTATATAATCCGGGGGGCGGCCCGCTCAGACGCCGAGGATGAAAATCGCGGGGCGTTTGTGAATATCGGGCGTTTTCGCCTTCCAGTCGCGGATTTGCGCGGTGCGGATGAGTTGATCGGGCTGCAGGATATCCGCCGCGACCGTCAGCAGCGTATTCCCGTTGCATTCCTTCAGAAAATCTTCGAAAAGTTTCAGGTTGCGGTAAGGCGTTTCGATAAAGATCTGCGACTGGCGCTCGGTTTGCGCCCGTTTTTCGAAATGCCGGATCGCGCGGCCGCGTTCGGGTTGTTTGACCGGCAGGTAGCCGTTGAAAGCGAACGACTGCCCGTTCAGCCCGGAGGCCATCAGCGCCAGCAGGATCGACGACGGGCCGACCAGCGGAACCACTTCCACGCCGCGCAGGTGCGCAAGCGCCGCCAGGTCCGCGCCCGGGTCGGCTACGCCGGGCAGGCCCGCTTCCGAGATCACGCCGGCATCCGTTCCGGCGAGCACAGGGGTCAGCAGTTCGGCCACCGCTTCCGGCGTCGAGTGTTCGTTCAGTTCGGCGAAACGCAGCGAGTCGATCGGCCGTTGTATGCCGGCGCGGCTCAGAAAGCGGCGGGCCGAACGGGTGTTTTCGACGATGAAGTATTCCAGGCGGTCGATTACGGTTCGATTGTATTGCGGCAGCACATCCCATACCGGCGTATCGCCGATCGGGGTCGGCAGCATGTAGATTTTCCCCTTTCCCATTACTCTTTGGTGTAGATCCGTTTGACGCGGGTCGAAATACCCGTCATGATTTCGTAGGGAATGGTTCCCAGTACGTCGGCCATTTCGCCGACCGGCGCTCCTTCGCCGAAGACCGTGACCGTGTCGCCCTCGTGCGCGTCGATGCCGGTGATGTCGATCATGCAGGTGTCCATGCAGATATTTCCGATGATCGGGGCTTTCCGGCCGTTGACGATGAAGCTCCATTTTCCGCAGCTAAGCCGGCGGTTCAGGCCGTCGGCATAGCCGATCGGGACGGTCGCCGTACGCACGGGATGCTCTGCGACGATTCCGTGGCGGCCGTAGCCGACCGTATCGCCGACCGGAACCTCTTTGATCTGGACGATGCGGCTTTTGAGCGCGCTGACCGGCAGCAGGTGCTCCTGGTGGGCGACGCTGATGCCGTACAGTCCGATGCCGAGCCGTACCATGTCGAACTGCGCTTCCGGGAAGCGCTCGATCCCGGCGCTGTTGTCGACGTGCCGCAGGATGTGCCGCTGCGGGAAGGCGGCGACCAGCCGGTCGCTCAATTCGCGGAACAGGGCGATCTGGCCGCGCGTGAAGTCGTCGTGCCGGGCTTCGTCGCTACCGGCTAAGTGCGTGAAGATCGTGCGGATGTAGAGTTCCGGGATCGTTTTCAGCGCGTCGATCAGCGGGTCGATGTCCTGCCGTTCGAATCCGAGGCGGTGCATGCCGGTGTCGAGCTTGATGTGGATCGGATAGTCGGTTTCTCCGTTCCGGCGTACCGTTTCGGCGAACGACTGCAACGACGATCGGCTGTAAATCTCCGGTTCGAGCCGGTAGTCGAGCATCAAGTCGAAGCTGTCCGAATCGGCGTTCAGCACGACGATCGGCATCGTGATGCCGGCCTCGCGCAGTGCGACGCCTTCGTCGGCGAACGCGACGGCCAGGAAGCCGACGCCCTGCTGTTCGAGCATGTTGGCGACTTCGAAAGTGCCGTTGCCGTAGCCGGATGCCTTGACCATCGCCATCACTTGTTCTCCTTCGCGCAGCAGGCTGCGGAAGTAGTTCAGGTTGTGGATCATGTGGTCGAGGTTGACTTCCAGCACGGTCGTATGTATCTTGTCTTCGAGGATGCGGCCGATCCGTTCGAACTGGAAGCGGCGTCCTCCTTTCAGCAGGATGCTTTTTTTCGAGAAGCGCGACCGGTTGACGCCCCGCAGGAAATTTTCGGTGGTCAGGTAGAACTCCTTGCGGCAGTCGAATGCCCCCGCATGTTTGAAAATCTCTTCGCCGATACCGATCAGTTCGGTCACTCCGTTCGCCTTCAGCAGTTCGGCCACCCCGGCGTACAGCCGGTCGGGTTTCAGACCGCTCTGGTCGATGTCGGACAGGATCAGCGTTTTTTCGCGGTGGCCGGCTACCGACGACAGGTATTCCAGCGCGATGCCCAGCGAGTTGATGTCCGAATTGTAGCTGTCGTTGACGATTTTGCAGCCGTTGATGCCGTCTTTGAGTTCCAGCCGCATCGCTACGTTTTGCAGCGAGCGGAGTCCGCCCCGGACTTGCGACATGTCGTACCCCATTACTCCGTACAGGGTCAGCGCTTCGGCCGCGTTTTCGCGCGAGGCGGCGTCAGGGTAGGGCAGTCCGTTCAGGTCGCAGCGGCTCGCGTCGACGGCGATCAACTGCCGGTCGGGATAGCGGGCCGGAACGAGGCGCCGCAACAGCGGGTCGCCGGCATTGTAGATAATCGTCGGCGTGTGGGCGAATAGGTTCAGTTTCTCTTCGGCCTTTTCTTCCGGCGTGTCGAAATTCTCCTGATGGGCGTCGCCGATGTTCGTGATGATGCCGATGTCGGGACGGACGATCCGTTCGAGCGACTGCATCTCGCCCTTGCGGGAGATACCCGCTTCGATCACGGCGATCTGCTCGTCGCCCGCGGTCATCAGCAGCGACAGCGGTACGCCGATCTGCGAGTTGTAGCTTTTCGGACTGCGGAACAGTTTTACGCCCGGCGGGCAGAGCTGGGCGATCCACTCTTTGGTGACGGTCTTGCCGTTGCTGCCGGTGATGGCTACCACTTTGCCGCGGATGCGGTCGCGGAAGCAGGCGGCCAGCCGCTGCAACGCCGCTACCGAATCGTCGCAGCGGACGAATCCGGCTTCCGGGTAGCGTCGGACGTCGACGGCGCCGTCGACGATGAAGGCGCGCACTCCCTTGCGGTATAACGGTTCGATGTAGTCGTGTCCGTCTCGGTTCGTTCCGCGGATCGCGACGAAAAGGGTACCTTCCGGGAGGTTGGCTCGCCGGCTGTCGGTCGTCACGCGGACGACGGTCGTGTCCGTCCCTTCGAATGCGCCCCCGACGCAAGCGGCGATATGTGTCAGTAGATCGTTCATGTTCCGAATGAATTGAAGCGACACAAAAGTACGCCATTTTCCGCAAAAAGTTTTGAACCGTGCGGAATTTTACCGGAATTACCGGCTCGTTGCCTGCGGTTCTCCGATAAAAAAGCCGGAAAAAACGGATCGTCCGTTTTTCCCGGCGTATGCGAACCGGCCGGATGCCTTTAGAAAACGTATCCGAACCCGATGTTCAGGTAGACGTTGTACATGTTGAACCCGATGCTTTTGAATCCTTTTTTGAAGATCGAGTTCGCCGCCCAGGTCAGCTCTCCGTATACCGACAGGTGGCGGTAAGCCATCCATTCGGCTCCGAATTCGCCGCCCCAGTTGAACCGCCGGATGTCGTTATCGAAATTGTACGTGGCCGACTCGACGCCGATCTTGGTTCCGGTCGGATCTCCGTCGCGGATGTATCCGTCGTAGGCGTTTCCGCTGAAGCCGCCCCGCAACAGGTATGAGAAGAAGAACCCCAGTTTCAGTTCCCAACGCGGGGAGACCTGGCGCATTGCCATCACCGGCACGGTCAGGTATTCGTTCTGCACCCGGGTTTTGACCTGTCCGGTGAATACTCCGGAGATCAGCCCTTGTTCGTCGCCGTTGTCCACGTTCATCGTCAGTTGGTAATTCTTCACCTGGGCGCCGGCCGACATCCCCTTCGTTTCGAAACGGAGTCCGCTGATCAGCGCCCATTTCGCAGTCAGGTTTCGGACGACGTTTCCTTCGATGGCGAAAGCCAGCGTCGGCGAGTACGCTTTCAGTTTCCGGATCTCGGCCGGTAGCGGAAGCGGGGTCGTGCCGCCGATGTTGAAACCTGCCTTGACGCGGTATTCGAATTTTTTGAAAGACTGGGCGGATACGCCGCCGATACACAGCAGTGCGACCGCCAGGCAGATGATGTGTTTTTTATTCATCGTCATAGTTGGGTTGTCGGGTTAGTTTGCCGGTTTCTCTTCGCAGATCACTTCTACGTCGTCCACGAGCAGCGTGCTTCCTACGGCTCCTTTGAAATAGGCTCCGTAACGGCTGGACGAGAAGACGACGGTCAGGTTGTACTTGTAATTCTTCATTTTTTCCTCGTCGAACCGCTTGAGATAGGTGAATTCCACGTCGAAAGGAAGGTAGGTTCCCAGCGGCGACTCGACCGGGTCCGGGACGACGGCCTTGGCGACGATGTTCGGCGAAGTGAGCACGTTGTCGCCGAACAGGCATTCGACGTTGTCGTCCGTTTCGTACAGCACCGCGTAAATCTGGCAGGAATCCCGCTGTTCGGGGATCACCAGGTTGTTGTATTTATCGGTCACGTTGCCGGCCGACACGTAGCTGTAATAACCTTTCAGGCGCAGCGGTTTTTTGCCGAACGGAAGACCGAACCGGGTGGCCTCCATCGGATTTTTGGTAGCCAGCATACCGTCGAACGTTCCGATGAACAGGTTCCCGGCGGCGATCGGCATGTTCAGGGCCGAACCGAACGTCCCGGTCGATTTGGTTTCGAGTTTGGCCGCCAGCCGGCCTCCGTGGGCGATCGGGGTGGAACAAGTCGGAAATTTGCTCGGGACGGATGCGCCTCCGGTCAGCGCGTAACCCGCATTTCCGGACGACCATATCTCTTGGGCCACACCCCCGGCGATGATTTCGTAAGGCTGTTCGTATTTTCCTATCTCTTTCCAGTCTTCGAAACTGAACAGGGTCGGCAGGTCGGTTTCGATCACGCTGACCAAGTAGGATTTGTTCCAGCGCCCATCCTGCGAGGTGACTTTGTAAAGCTTCGGAGTGGTGAAATCGCGGACGGTGCCCGATGCCGGTTCGATGACGGCTCCGGGAGTCAGCTTGAACTCCGGGGCCATCCGGGTAACGTCCGTCGAGTCCGGGACGATCAGGATCATCACCGTGTTGTCGGCGATCTTGGGATCGGTTTTGACGATGTCTCCCGGAACGGTGCATTCGATGATGTCCGCTTCGGCGTTCAGCGGTTCGTCCTTGATGCAGGAAACCGTCAGCGCTGCGGCGCCCAGGAGCGTTAACAATAAGCGTATTTTCATAATTGTCGGATACATTTATCGGATTTTCTCCGCAAAGGTAATTTTAATCAGATATCTCCGCAAATCTTTGTTCCGGGGGGCGCGGAATTTCTCCGGAGATATTTACGGATTCATTTCTTCTGTCCGAGGTAATCGGGGTACGGTAAAATAATCTTATTTATTAAATAACGCATATTTCGGCGATAAGTTACATGTGTGGGTTTATTCGGTTGATACATAGTGTTATAAAAATGAGGCGGATATGGAAATGCCGAATTTCGGACGGAAATGTCCGGATTCGCCGGATCGTTTTCGTCGAAAGTTTGACGCCCTCGGCCGAAAATCATTTTCGGAAATTTGTTAATCGGCGATTTTTTTCCTACTTTGCAAAATGATTACGGAATTATTTTTAACTTAAAATTAACCTTGAAAACTTCCCTTCGGAGGTTTTGTAACCTGATTTAATTAAGATGAAACGAGTCGATTTCAAACCGAAAGGCATTTTGTCCGCGGGCGTTTTCTGGCAGCGTTCGGTTGCCGTCTGCCGGAAAGCGGTTCCCGCATTGATGGTCGCGGCGTTGCTGTTGGCGTCCTGTGGAAAGGATAACGGGGACGATCCCGGTCCGGGACCTAATCCCCCCGACCCGGATCCTACGCCGACTCCGAAAACCGAATACCTGACCTTCGCTACCAAGACGGCGAATCAGATTTCCGTCAAAGAAGTTTCGACCGGCGAGTACGAAATGTCGATGACCGGGACGGACCCCTACATTTTCACCAATTCGTTGGAGCGTACCAATCCGGCGGACTCCTGCATTCTTACCTTTCAGTACCGTTGCGATAAGGAAATTTCATTCTTACAACTGTTTTTCGCCTCTACACCTTCTTCCGGCGTGTCGGAAGACCGTTCGGTAAAAGTGGACGGGATTCCCGCTTCGCAGACCTGGAAAACCTGGAAAGCCAACGTGAGCGAATCGCTCGTAAAATTCGCATGGGGGAAAGCCGGTAACTGTTTGCGGGTCGATTTCGGAGACAAATCGGGGATTAAACTCTATATAAAAGGGATTCATTTCCGCGGAATGACCGAGCAGGAGAAACAGGAGGCCGAAGAGGAAGAAGAGAACAGCAAGTCCGAAGCGGCGTTCGAAAACAACCTGAAAACCTATCTGTCGACGCTGTATCCGTCCTCTACGTCGGTAACCTCGGTGGAAGCCGGACTGACCAAAATTACCGTGAAAGGGAACTGTTCCGCTTCGGGCAGCTATAGCCTTTGCGAAATTCCGCCTTACGTCGATCTGCTGAAAACGACCAAATTCGAGTTCAAAACGGCTCTTACCGACGGGACGTTCAGCAAGGAAATGGACCGCTATGTCGAACGGGACGGGTTCAAATACGACCGGACCCTTTCGAAATGGGCGATCGTAGAGAACGGCGATACGAAAGATAAATTGGTGTCTCATGCGCGTTACGCTACCGAGATCGCTTCGACGCAACAATTGCCCGCAGCGAAACCCGCCAGCAAAAAGGGGCTCGGCGGATACCATTTGGGCGGTCCCGAGAGCGATCTGGACGATCTGGGGATTACCAGCATCACGATGAACGTTTCTTTCGTCGGCATGATGTCGCTCAGTCCTTCGGGCAATTCCATCGCGCACGAATACGGCGGTAAAACCTACTATTTCGATAAAGGCAGCGTGGAAAACTATGACAAAACGTTGCAGGCGGCCCAGAAACGGAATATCGTCGTTGCCGCTATCCTCCTGGTCGCTCCTTCGAGCTCGGAGGTGGGAAAACTGCTGCTGCATCCGGATTACACTTCGCGGGGGATCTACACGATGCCGAATATGACCAATCCAGAGAGCGTGAACTGTTATGCCGCCGCGCTCGATTTCCTGGCCAGCCGTTATTGCCAGACCGGCAGTCCGTACGGTCGTATCCACCACTGGATCATGCACAACGAGGTCGATGCCGGGCTCGACTGGACGAACATGGGCGTCAAGCCGATCACCATTTATACGGATACGTATCTCAAGTCGATGCGAATGTGCTACAACATCGCTCGGCAGTACGATCCGAATACCGAGGTGTTCGCTTCCTTTACGCATTCGTGGACGGAGGCCGCTTCGGACAGTTACGCTTCCCGCGACATGCTCGATCTGCTGAGGAAATTCGGTACGGCGGAAGGCGACTTCCAATGGGCGGTGGCTTACCATCCTTATCCGCAGGATCTGAACGATGCGAAAACCTGGAACGATAATAAGGCTTCGTTCAACATGAATACGAAGCTGGTGACGTTCAAAAACCTCGAAGTGCTGAGCGCCTGGGCCAAAAAATCGGAAAATAAGTACAAGAAGACGATCAAGCGTTCGGTATGGCTCTCCGAAAACGGAACCAATTCGAGAACCTATGCGGACATGTATCTTAAAGAACAGGCCGCCGGTTTCGCTTATGCCTGGAAAAAGCTGAAAAAGCTCGACGGCATCGACGCGATGCAGTGGCATAACTGGATCGATCATCCCGAGGAATACGGCCTGCGGATCGGATTGCGCAAATTCCCGAACGATCCCGACGATCCGATGGGTAGAAAACTCGTATGGTATGCCTATCAGGCAGCCGGGACGTCAACCGAGGATGCGGTTTTCGAACCTTATAAGGCGGTGATCGGAATCGACAATTGGAATATCATCCAAGAGGTTCAGTAATCCGTTCGAAAAATTACGGGGTTCGGAATTGTTCCGGACAGGAACCGAAGTAAAGCAAAGACGCTGATTGAAAGCGTCTTTGCTTTTCCGTATTCCGAGCGTAGCCGGGCCGCGCCTCCGGCGTTCGTCCGTAAACTGCGGCCCGATAAGTTTTAGGTATTACCTTTGCAGGGAGTCTAAACGATTATTATTTAAAAAAAAATTAGGAGCTATGAAAAAAGCGTTTGTTTTGTTGGCCTGCCTGTTCGCGATGCAACTCACCGTTTCCGCCGACGACGGCACGCCGATCGAGGTGAACAACCTGCCGGTAAAGGCGCAGCAATTTCTGAAAGCCTGTTTCCCGGATAACACGGTGTCTTACGCCAAAGTGGAAAACGAGTGGACCGGCAAAGAGTACGAGGTGTTGTTCGAGGACGGCACCAAAGTAAAATTCGACAAAAAGGGAGAGTGGGAGGAAGTAGACGGCGGATATGCCGTTATTCCGGCTAACACCGTTCCCGTTTTGATCAAAAAGCACGTTGCCGAGAAGCATCCGAAGCAGAAAATCGTGAAGATCGAACGGGATCGTAGAGGTTACGAGATCAAGTTGGATAACGGTTTCGAGCTGAAATTTGATACTAAGTTCAAGCTGACCGGTTACGACGATTAGCGAAAAGCAACATGAGAAACAGGGCGTCTTTCGAAAGAAAGACGCCCTGTTTTTTTAAATCCGCTCCGGTCGTATCCGGGCGTTTGCCTGTCTCGGTCGCGATTAAAATCTCCAACCGGCGGTAACGGCGAATACGCTGTTGCGCGTGACGATGTCCTTGTCTTTGGCGAGGCTGGTCAGGCCGATGTTGTAGCGGGCGTCCAGGATCAGGCCGCAGTTGAACAGGTATGAAACGCCGACCGGTACGGCAACGTCCGCTTTCTTGTAAGCAGCCTTGACGTCGACGTCGTTGTTTTTGGCTTTGAGCAGAAAGCCCGGCTGGATACCGGCTTTGACGGCCAGTCCTTTTACGAGGTAGAAGTTCGCCAGGATCGGTATGTTCAGGTTATCGGTCTTCACTTTGACGCCTTCGCCTTTGGTTCCCTGACGCGAGTAGAGTACGTCTGCCGACAGGGCGAACAGGTTGCTGAAACGGTAGTCTGCGAATACGCCGGCTGTCAGGCCCGTTTTGTAATCTCCGTCGAGCAGGGTTTGGTTCGACAGGTTGATGCCCACTTTGGGGCCGAATCCGAATCCGGTTTCCTGGGCGGATGCATAGGTAGCTACCGTAAATAAAGCCGCGATCGATAACAGTACTTTTTTCATGACGATTAAGTTTTTTAGTTAAACAATTCAAAAGCGTTAAAACACTTGGTGCGCGCCCGCTTTTGTGCGGGACGTTTCGGTTGATTTTAACGACACGCCGGCTTGGTCGTCTTTGTTGAGAGTAGAACGGCCGGAGCTTCGTTTAGTTACAAAGTCCGGTCGTTTTTGAAATGCGTAAAATGTGTTTTTTGTTCGGAACGTATGCTGTAATAGTTTTGTTGTCAGCGTATTGGCGCGTGTGTTGGAGAAGTGAAAAATTATATTGCGGAATTGTTTTTTCCGGTGCGGCCGTCCGCAGTACAGTGGCGTTCCGGACTTTTCCGTTCGAAAAAACGGGAGCCTTCCGTCAGTCTTCCCGGTCGTTCAGGTAACGGATGTAAAGCGCGTGCGCGATGCCGTCGGTAATGCCGATCGTCGGCACGCAGATGCTGTCCGCATGGACCCGTTCGGCGATGTTCAGGAAGATTTCCGCTGCCGGGATGATGACGTCGGCCCGGTCGGGGTTCAGGCGGAATGCGGAGATCCGCTCTTCGACCGTCAGCGCTTTCAGTTCGTCGTAGATGGCCTTCAGGTCGGCCACGTCGAGCCGGTTGTCGTTCTTATTGCCTTTGAGCCGGTAGAGCTTGTTGATGTTGCCGCCCGTGCCGATGATTTTCAGATCCGGATAATCGGCGGCCAGTACGGCCAGGTCGCGGTTCAGCGACTCGATGTCGGCGAGTTTGACCATGCCGCCCAGCGAGCGTACCGTCCCGATATTGTACGAGTTGGAACCGATCAGTTTCCCGTTCGAGATGACGCTGACTTCGGTGCTGCCGCCGCCGACGTCGACATAAATGTAATGCCCTTCGCGGCCGAGCAGGTCGGCAATGTGGCTGTCGTAAACCATCCGCGCCTCTTCGAGCCCGTTGATGATTTCCAACCGGATGCCGGTCTTGTTGTGCACTTTCCGGGCGATCTGTATGCCGTTCGAGGCGTCGCGCATCGCCGACGTCGCGCAGGCGCGGTAGGCCGTTACGTCGTACACTTTCATCAGAAGTCGGAAAGCCTTCACCGTGCGCAGCAGTTGCTTCTCCTTTTCGCCGGAAATGCTTCCCGTGCCGAATACCTCTTCGCCGAGCCGCAAAGGGACGCGCAGCAGCACGGTTTTGGTCATTTTGTCTGGCGAGTCGCCGTCGTTGACGCTTTTAATCAGCAGTCGTACGGCGTTCGATCCGATGTCGATCGCCGCGAAATTCAGTTTTTTGTTTTGCATGTTTCGGAAAGAGTTTAAAAGTTACAGGTCTCCGCTGAGGTCGTGATAATGCTCGTATAGTTTCTGTTGCGAACGGAACGGCGGTTCCCCGTTGTCGTAAATGCGGTTTCGGCCGGTGCCGTCGACGATCCTCGCCGCCACGTTGTCGGCCAGTCCGAATTCGACGATCGTTTTCAGTTCCCGTCGGATCTCCGGATCGTAGACCGGTGCGTAGGCTTCGATCCGGTGGTCGATGTTGCGCGGCATCCAGTCGGCCGATCCGATATAGTATTGTTCGTCCCCGCCGTTGCAGAAGATCAGGATGCGCGCGTGTTCCAGGTAACGGTCGATGATGCCGCGGATTTCGATGCGATCGCTTTTCGGACCGAGTCCGGCGACCAGGGAACAGTTGCCCCGCACCAGCAGGCGGATACTGACGCCGGCCGCCGAAGCTTCGTACAGTTTCTGGACGATTTTGGCGTCGGTGATGTGGTTGATTTTACACAAGATATAGGCTTCTTTGCCGTTTTTGGCATTGAATATTTCGTTGTTTATCAGCGCGTACAATTTTTTGCGCATCCCTTGCGGCGAAACGATCAGCTTCCGGAAGGCGATCGTTTTGTATGGCTGGTGGATGAATTCGAATACCCGGTCGACTTCCCGGACGATCGTTTTGTCGGCCGTAAAAAGGACGGTGTCGGTGTAGGTGCGGGCGTTTCCTTCGTGAAAGTTGCCGGTGCTGATGCAGGCGACATTGCCTTTTGTCGAGGCGATATGGGTCAGTTTGCAGTGTACCTTCAGTCCTTCGACGCCGAAAAGCACCTGGATGCCGGCGTCCTGCATTTTTTTCGACCAGCCGATGTTCGACGCTTCGTCGAAGCGGGCCATCAGTTCTACCATGACCGTTACTTTCTTGCCGTGCTTGGCGGCGCAGATCAGCGCTTTGACCACTTTGGAATCTTTGGCGAGCCGGTAAACCGTCGTTTTGATGCTGCGCACGTCGCGGCTCAGCGCCGCTTCCCGCAGCACCTTGATATAGTTCGAAAAGCTGTGGTAGGGATAGTGCATAAAAACGTCCCGGCGGCGGATCTCGTCGAGCGCGCTGCCGAGGCTGTCCATCGACGGAACGGGGGCGGGCACCCGCTTTTCGAACTTCAAATCGCTGCGGCTGCAATCCGGGAAAGCCATCAGGTCTTTCATATTGTGGTAGCGCGACCCGCCGACGCAGGCGTCGTAGCGGTCGATGCGGAATTTGCGCTTCAGATAGCGCAGCATCTCTTCGGGCATTCGCTGGTCGTAAACGAAGCGGATCGCTTCCCCCTTTTTGCGGTTCTTGACGCCGCGGGCCACTTTTTCGACCAGTCCTTCGTCGATGTCGCCGTCCAGCGCCATCTCGGCGTCGCGCGTGAATTTCAGCGTGTAGGCTTCGAACGATTCGTAACCCAGCCCGGCGAAGATGAACGGCAGGCAGAAACGCACCACGTCGTCGAGGAAGATGATGCAGGTCGTGTCGCCGTCCGACGGCAGCACGATGAAACGGTCGAACTCGCGGGTCGGCAGTTCGATCAGCGCGAAGTCGCGCACCGGTTTTCCGGTTGCGGCATTTCGGCGAATCATTTTGATGGACAGATAGATGCTTGAGTCCGTCAGTTCGTCGAGCTTCGATCCCTGCGTCATGATCAACGGATAGGTGGCGCTGTTCAGATCCGTCCGGTACACCGTGCGGATGTAGCGCTGCTGCTCATCGGTGAGCTGCTGCTCGTTGACGATGAAAATGCCTTCGGAGGCCAGTTTTCCCTTTAGGTTTTCGAACGTTTCGTCGAATTCCTGCGAATAATCCTTGGTCAGCCGGGTGATTTCGCGCAGCTCGCGGATGGTCGATGCGGGCCGGTTCTGCGGTTCGTTGTCGTATTCCACGATCCGTTTCATCGTGGAGACCCGCACCCGGAAAAATTCGTCGAGGTTGTTCGAATAGATGCCGAGGAACTTCAGCCGTTCCAGCAGCGGAACATTGTCCCGTTGCGCTTCCTGTAGAATCCGGTGATTGAAATACATCCAGCTGATGTCGCGGTCCAGTGTCGTTTTTGCTCCCATGTCAGTCTCCGTCTTTTGATTGCCCGCCACTAAGGTAGGCTTTTCCTTCCGGAAAAAAAAGAGCGCTGCTCCCCGGATTTTGTGCGATGGCCGATCCGGTCGCATTCGTCGGGCAAAGGGGAAATCGGACGTAAGTATAAAGACGTATTTTGCGGTATCTGTGGTTGTTGCGGGGTCTGTATCCGGTCGTTTCTGTTGGCTGTTTCTTAAAATTGTCCTACTTTTGTAAAGCGTCCCGGTCGTTCGGGAAACGCAGAAACGATAGTTCATCCGATTAAGAACATGGAAAATTTTAACGCCACCAGGTATAAGTTGCAGAATGTCGCGACGAAACGGATTTTCGAAGACGAGGGCTGGACGCTCGACGATACGCAGAGTTCGCATCCGTCGCTGATCCGCGCCGTTTACGAATCGCAGCAAATCCATCCGCACGGCGAGGAGCACGGGATTTACCGTTTCGCCGAATGGTTGCCGGTCAAAAGGATGCTGGCCGGTTCGTGCGCGCCGGTAACTTACAAGAGCAAAGGACTTGCGCAGAAACTTGGGCTTAAAAATCTGTATATTACGTTCAACGGTTATTTCCCGGAGATCGGGGCCCGGATGTCCACCTGCTCGTTCAAAGAGACGGAGGCGTATTCGGTTTGCGGAAGGCTGAACGGCAGCCACAAGGACAAAGTGCTGGTGGTGGCTTCGGCCGGCAATACGGCGCGCGCTTTTGCCAAAGTCTGTTCCGATAACCGTATTCCGCTGCTGCTGAGCGTGCCGGAAGACAACATCGACGCGCTGTGGTTCGACGCGCCGCTGAACGATTGCGTGAAACTGATCGTTTCGCAGAAGGGAAGCGACTATTTCGATGCGATCCATCTGAGTAACCTCGCCCTGCAATCCGATAAATTTTTCGCAGAAGGCGGCGCCAAGAACGTGGCTCGCCGCGACGGGATGGCGACCACGGTGCTTTCGGCCGTAACGCATATCGGCCGGATTCCGGACTACTATTTCCAAGCCGTAGGCAGCGGAACCGGAGCGATCGCCGCCTGGGAAGCCAACCTGCGCCTGATCGAGGACGGTCGGTTCGGCAATCACAAAATGCGGCTGATGGTGTCGCAGAACGCGCCGTTCGTGCCGATGTACAATGCATGGAAAGCCCGCTCGCGCGAAATGCTGCCTTACAACGACGACTGCGCCCGTATCGACGCCGAAGAGATCGACGCCAAAGTGCTGTCGAACCGCAAGCCGCCCTACGGGATCAAAGGCGGGCTCTTCGATGCGTTGACCGATACCGGCGGCGATATCCTGGTTGCGACCAACGAAGCAGCGCGCGCCGCTAAAGAGCTTTTCCTGGAGTGCGAAGGCGTGGATATTTACTCCGCTCCGGCCGTGGCGCTGGCTACGCTGATCCAGGCGGTGCGCGACGGCGAGGTCGATCCGGAAAAGATCGTTATGCTGAACGTTACCGGCGGTGGGGAGAAACGCTTTATGCAGGGCAAAAAATTACATTACCTGAAGCCGTCGGCTGTCTTCCCGATCGATCCGGATGCAAAAGAGGTGGCCGAAAAAGTAGGTCGCCTGTTTTCGTAGCGAGGCGCGACTTATATAAGAACGAAAAACGACCGGCAGTCTGTCGGTCGTTTTCCTTTTTTTCGTAATTACGGGATTTCGCCCGCCGGAACGTTTTCCTGCCTGGGAAATTTTTCCAGATAGACGAGCCGCATTCCGGGATAGGCCTCTCTTTCGGGGAAAGGACGGTAGCCCAGCCGCCGATAAAGAGCCAGGTTCCGAACGCTGCTATGGCTTGTGAAGAGTTCGCATCGGTGGATACTCTTTTTCGATCGATCCGAGCAGTTCGGTGCCGATCCCTTTTCTCCGTTGTTGATGCCCGACGATCAGTTTGCCGATGAACAGCGTGCGACCGTCCGTATGCGCGCGGACGGAGCCGACGATTCTGCCGCAGCCGTCGGTCGCTTTCAGTACGACGCCCGTTTCGAATTCCGCTCGCAGCTCTTGCAGCGTTTGCAGCAAAGGGGGAATCCGGAAGTCGTTCAGCAATTCGGCTTCGCTTCGGTAAGCGAGGTATTGCAGATCCAGGATCTGTTGCAGGTCGCATCTTTCCGCCCGGGTTATCGTCGTCATATCCGTATTCACGTTCGAAGCGCCTGCACGACTCGTGCAGGCGCTTCGAACATAGGGTGAAAATATTATTTCTTATAAATGTCCGGAATCTCGGGACGCCCGACGCCTACGGTCACGTTGACGCGCCAATCCACGTTGTTCGTGTACAGGTGACGGAAATCGAACGGCTGTTGCGCCCATACGCGGAAGATATTGCCTTCCTGCCAGGTATTTCCGGCCGAGGTGTAGTCGCACATCCGCAGGATGTGTTTGTTGCCCGCTTCGTCCTTGCACGGTACGTCGAACGTCATCCAGATCGCCGGCGTTTCCGGGTTTTCGACCAACTGAACGTCGATGTAGTTGTCCGTGTCGCGCATGAATTCGTAGCGGTACATCGGCGGTTCGGTCACGCCGTCGCGACGCGGAATCAGCCGCGAGTCGAACGCCAGGACGATCGGCCCGCGGACAATGGCGGCGTCGCCTACGCCCGACGGCGCATCGACCACGCGCGCGCGCATGTCCAGTTCGACCTCGATCTTATCGTTGTCGTTCCAAGTGCGTTCGATCGAAGCGTACGTGCCCGGCAGGATGTAACCGTCGTAAGGTTCTCCGTTGATCTTGATGGCAGTGCGCTTGCTCCACTGCGGGATGCGCAGTTCGAGCGCGAAGGCTTCGCTTTGGGGCAAATTCACGGTCGCCGCCACGTTCCCCTGTACCGGGTATTCGCTTTCCATATTGATTTTCAGCGGTTGTCCGGAAGGCGTCTTGACGGTGCTGTTCATTTTGCCGTACAGGTTGATTGCGGCGCCGTCGGCGGTGGTCATCACGGCCCAGGAGGGAGTGATCATCAGTCCGCGCGGACCGTTGGCTACGCAGCAGCTCATCACCACGTCCGGGAACTGCTGGTGGCTGTGTACCCGTTCGCCCATCAGGCCGGCGTAATACGACCACCATTCTCCTTTCGGCGACATCGAGGCGAGCAGGGCGTTGTAAAGGCTGGTTTCCAGTTCGTCCGCATAGCGGCTGTCGCCGGTCAGGCGCAACATTTGATACAGGAACTTCATCCAGGTTGCCGTCACGCAGGTCTCCATCCCCTGATACATCGGTTCGGTTTGGCGCATCTTGCCATGGCACCAGATTTCGGCCATCGAACCCGATCCGACGATCATGATTTCGTCGCGGATGATCGTGTTGATCAACTTGTGGCAGGCCTCGAAATAGAGCGGATCGCCCGTAATGCGGTACATTTCGCACAGCCCTTCGAAACACGACATCATTTCGTAGGCTTTCGGCGCGCCGCTCATTTTCCATAACGGAGTGCCCGACACGGCTTCCTGAACCAGCCGTAGTCCGGTCGGCGTCAGCTTGTTCGGCGTGTCCCACGACTTGATGATATATTCGGCGAAATCGAGGTAGCGTTTATCCCCGGTTTTCTGGTACAGCAGCGCGATCGGTTCCAATACCGAGCAGGAGGCCAGCCCTTTCCAGCCGATCCATCCGGTCGCGGCGATGTTGACCCCGCTTCCCGGACCGGTTTCTGAGATCAGGTTGTCGGCCACTTTACAGGCGGCGTCGAGCACGCTTTTGTCCTGCGTCTGGTCGTAATAGGCCAGCAGGCCGAGCATGACGTATTTACGGCCCCAAATATCCCATTCGCCGAGGTGGTTCTCGTCGAGATAGGTACCGATGTATCCGTTTTTGTCCTGCGTGGCGATCAGTTCCTGCACGGCTTTATCTACCACGGCGCGGTTCTCGGCGGTCGGCGCATAACCGTAGCCCTGCATGGCCGCCGTGTACCATTTACCCCAGAATTCGGAGCGGAAGCCCCAATTTCCGTCCGGTTTGTCGCGGAACGGCTGTACGACCCGTTCGATGTCTTGGGCCATCAACCGGTTGTCGATGCACAGGTCGAGTTTTTCGCCCAGGTAGCCGCCGAAATGGGTGGCTCCGTAAGCGGCCGGTTCGAGCACGTTGCGTACTTTGATCGTGGAGGCCGGCGCGGAAGTTTTTTTCTCTTTCCCGTAAGCTTGGGGGGCGAGCAGCGCTGCGGCTGCGGCGAGAAGTAAAAGTTTTTTCATAAGGTTGATTCGGTTCTTCGTTTATTGTACAAAGATAAAAAATTGTACGGAGTTATTCCAGATAAGACAAAATGTTTCCGCTGATCTGCTGTAACGAGATTTCGCACAGCTTCGTGTTGTATTGCGCCGAGAGAATGCGTTCCTCGGCGTCCAGCAGGCTTTTCTGGGCTTCCCGCATCTCGATGCCCGACAGGTCGCCGAGCAGGTAGCGCTCCATTGCGATTTCGTGGTTCTCGGTCGCTGCGACGAGGTTCTCCTCTTCGAGTTTCAGCAGTTCGAGGTTGTTGCGGTAAGCCTGCCAGAAGTCGGCCAGGTCGGCCCGCAGCGACAGTTCGAGCTGTTGCCGGGTGAGCTCGGCGTTTTCGATCTGGATGCGGGCGTTGCGTTGTTCGCGCCGTCGGTTGCCGTCGAACAGCGTGATGCCGAGCGTCGCGCCGACGTCCGGGCCCCAGGTTTGCCGCTGCCGGTTGGCGTTGTTGCCGTAGCGGTTCAGTTGGTAACCGTATCCTGCGTTCAGTTTGACGTAAGGATAGTTTCGCGCTTGGAGCGTTTTCAGATCCAGTCCGGCGAGCGCCGTATTGCGGTCGGCTTTGAGCAGCGAGGCGTTCGTTTGCAGCATCCGCTTGAGCAATTCACCTTCTTCGAGCCGGCTGTTGACCCGGATCAGCGAGTCGCAGATTTGCAGCGGAGCGTTGACGTCCGGGCCCGCCATCAGTTCGTTCAGCCGGATCAGCGACGCCTGCACCAGTTCCTGCTGGTTGATATACTGCGAACTGTCGGCATTGAAATCCACGCGCGCTTGTTGCAGGTCGAGCCGCGAAAAGTTACCGATCCGGTAGCGGGCTTCGACGATCCGCAGCCGCTCTTTCGACAGCGAGACGGCGTAAAGAAAATTTTTCAGCCGGATTTTCTGCTGTACGTAATTGTAATATTCGGCGGTCAGTCCCGCTACGAAATCCTCGATAGCGATCCGCGCATTGACTTCGCCGAGACCGCGCAGTTCCTCCAATCGCTTGTAATTGGTTTGCACCCGGAATCCGTCGAAAAGCGTCCAGCCGAGGTCGAGTCCCGCGTTTACCGTTTGGTCGTAAACTCCGGAAACGCTGCCGCGTTCTCCTTCGGCGCTTTCGGTGCGGTTTTCGCTCAGGGCGCCCGAATAACCGGCCGCCAGGTCGAGCGACGGCAGGCGGCCGGCATTGGCCGCCGTCACGTTGTTCGCGGCGATCTGTTGTTCGTTTTTCGAAATGCGGATCGCGTAGTTCTTCTCGAGTCCCTCCTGCAGGCAGGTTTGCAGCGTGTAGGTCTGCTGTGCCGACAACATTCCGCACAGACATCCCGCTGCGATCGACAAAACGTATTTTCTCATGCTTGCTTTTTTAATCGGTTCGTGGAGACATAGGTGTATATGGCCGGGACGATGTACAGCGTCATGATCGTCGAAACCAGCATGCCGCCCACCACGGCGATCCCCATTGTGATCCGTCCGTTGGCTCCCTCGCCGGTGGCGAAGGCGAGCGGCAGCAGCCCGAGAATGGTAGAGGCGCTGGTCATCAGGATCGGGCGCAGGCGTTGCAGCGCCGCTTCTTCGATGGCCTGCATCTTGGCGACGCCCGTTCCCTGTTTCTGGTTGGCGAATTCGACGATCAGGATACCGTTCTTGGCGACCAGGCCGATCAGCATGATGATCCCGATCTGGCTGAAAATATTCATCGTCTGCCCGGTCGCGAACATAAATATCAGCGCTCCGGCGACAGCCAGCGGTACGGTCAGCATGATGACGAACGGGTCTTTGAAACTTTCGAACTGGGCGGCGAGGATCAGGTAGATCAGTACGATGGCCAGCACGAAGGCGAACATCAGGCTCGACGAACTTTCGCGGAACTCTTTCGAGTCGCCGGCCAGCGCGGTGCGGAACGTGTCGTCTAGTACCTCTTTCGCGATTTTGTCCATCTCGTCGAGTCCCTGACCGATCGTTTTGCCTTCGGCCAGGCCTGCGGAGATCGTGGCCGAAACGAAACGGTTGTAGCGGTAGAGCTGCGGCGGCGCGATGCCTTCGGCCAGGCTCACCAGGTTGTCCAACTGGATCATCTCGCCTTTGTCGCTGCGGATATAGATCGATTTCAGGTCGACCGGCTTGTTGCGCTGCTGCCGGTTGATCTCGCCGAGTATTTCGTATTGTTTCCCGTTCATGTAGAAATACCCCATGCGCTGGCCGCTGAGCCCGTATTGCAGCGTCTGCGCGATGTCGCGGGTGCTGACGCCCATCAGGTTGGATTTGTCGCGGTTGATCGAAATGCGGGCTTCGGGTTTGCTGAATTTCAGGTTGACGTCGGCCATCTGGAAAGTCGGGTTGTCGTAGACCCTGGCCATGAACTCCGGCAGTACCTCCTGCAATTTTTCGAGGTTGGTGGCTTGTAGCACGTACTGAATCGGCATCGATCCGCGTCGGCCGCCGAAAGTCGATTGTTGCTGCACGAACGCGCGGGCCATCGTCTTGCTTTTGACCGCTTTGGATAGCTGTTCGGCGATATCCATCTGCGACCGTTGGCGTTCGGTGATGTCTTTCAGCGCGATCTGCACGTTTCCGCTGCCGCTCGATACGCGGGCCGTGACGGCCCGGGATTCGGGAACCAGCGTGTCGACCAGCCGGTTGATGTCCTCGGTATAGTCGCGTATGTATTCGTAAGTGACGCCTTCCGGTCCGCGCGTATTGATCGTAATCATCGAACGGTCTTCCAGCGGCGCCATCTCGGACGGAATCCGGCTCCACAGGACGTAGATGATGCCGACCATCGCCAGCACGATCGGGAAGGCGAGCACCCTGCGGCGCAGGAACGCCGCCAGCGTGCGGCTGTAAAAACGGTTCATGCCGACGAAGAACGGTTCGGTCTTGCGGTAGAACCACCCCGGCCGGTCGCGGTGCTTCAACAGCTTGGTCGCCAGCATCGGTGTGAAAGTCAGCGCCGAGAATGCCGAAATGATCACCGCGCCGGCCACTACGAGGCTGAATTCCCGGAACAGCCGGCCGGTCATGCCCTCCATGAATACGATCGGGAAAAAGACGGCCACCAACGTGATGGTCGTCGAGATGACGGCGAAAAAGATCTCCTTAGCTCCTTCGATACCGGCCTCCTTCGGACTCATGCCGCGTTCGATGCGGATGTAGATATTTTCGGTCATCACGATCGCGTCGTCGACGACCAGTCCGACGGCCAGCACCACGGCCAGCATCGACAGCACGTTGATCGAGAATCCGGCCAGGTACATCACGAAGAACGATCCGATCAGCGAGACGGGGATTACTACGCACGGCACCAGCGTCACGCGCCAGTCGCGCAGGAACAGGAAAATGATGACGATCACCAGGAAGAAGGCTTCGTATACGGTGCTTTCGACTTCGTTGATCGAGGCGCGGATGAATTTCGTGTTGTCGAATCCGTAGCTGGTTTCCACGTCTTCGGGCAGATCCTTTTTCATCCGTTCCATCCGTTCGTAGACCGCGTCGGCGATCTCGATGTGGTTGGCTCCGGGCTGCGGGATCACGACGACGCCGACCATCGGCACCCCGTTCATCTTCATGTAGCTGCGGGTGTCCTGCGGGCCGAGCTCCGCCCGTCCGATGTCGCGGAATCGGATGATTCGGTTGTTCTCTTCTTTGATTATTAGACTGTTGAATTCTTCTGCGGAGTGCATCAGTCCGAGCGTGCGAATGGTCAGTTCCGTGGTGTTTCCCTCGATGCTGCCCGACGGGAGTTCGACGTTCTCGCGGTCTACGGCGTTTTTCACGTCGACCGGCGTAAGGCCGAAACCGGCCATTTTGACCGGGTCGAGCCACAGCCGCATCGAGTAGCGCTTTTCACCCCAGATCGAAACGCTGCTGACGTCGCTGATCGTTTGAAGTTGTTCTTTAACCGTCAGGTCGGCGATTTCGCTCAGTTCCAGCAGCGAGCGTTTGTCGCTGCGGATGGCGACCATCAGGATCGGCGAAGCGTCCGCATCGGCTTTCGATACGGTCGGCGGATCGCAGTCGCGCGGCAGGTAGCGTTGTGCGCGCGAGACTTTGTCGCGCACGTCGTTGGCGGCGGTTTCGAGGTCGACCGACAGTTCGAATTCGACCGTGATGCGACTCGATCCCTGGCTGCTGACGCTCGACAGCGAGCGGATGCCGGGGATGCCGTTGATGTTTTGTTCGAGCGGCTCGGTAATCTGGTTCTCGATTACGTCGGCGTTCGCACCCGGGTAGGAGCACGAGACTGAAATGATCGGGTTGTCGACGCTCGGATACTCCCGCACGCCGAGGTAATTGTACCCGATGAGGCCGAACAGCAGGATGATCACGGTCATCACCGTGGCGAGCACCGGCCGCCGGATACTGATTTCTGAAATATTCATACGGCGGCGGAATTAGTCGATACGGTCGAGTTTCACTTGCAGTCCGGTACGCAACTGCAACGTTCCAGAGGTAATCAGCGTGTCGCCCGTCTGCAATCCGCTGACCACTTCGACCTGAGCGTCGGTGCGCAGTCCGGTTTCGATCTGCACCGGCTGGGCTGTTCCGTTCCTGTACAGGAAGACCTTGTCTACGCCCAGTTCCGGGACGACGGCTTCGGTCGGAATGACAATGGCGTTCAGTACCTTGCGCGTTTGCGCATACACGTTGGCGAAGCGGCCGGGCATCAGTTTCCGGTCGGCGTTCGGATAGAGCGCTCTCACCGGAAGCAGGTGGTTGGCGTCGAGGCTCGAACCGATGGCGTAAACCGAGGCTTCGAACGGTTTGAGTTCCCCGGTCAGCCGGAAAGTGACGCGCGTTCCCTTACGGATCTCGGACGCGTATTGTTCGGGTACCGAAAATTCGATTTTCAGCGGAGAAGTCTTGGTCAGTTTGGCCACGACTACCGACGGCGAAGCGTAAGCCCCCTCGCTGACGTGGCGCAGCCCGATGATCCCGTCGAACGGCGCGCGCAGTTCGGTCAGGCCGATATTGGCTTTGACCAGGGCGATGTCGGCGTTCAGGGTCGCCAGTTCGGTGCGCGCCTGTTCGTAGGCTTCCTGGCTGACGGCATCCTTTTCGAGCAGTGCGCTCTGACGGTACACGCGATCTTCGGCCAGCTTCAATTGGGCTTCGAATTTCGATAGCTGGGCCTGAAGCGGCTTGTCGTTCACTTTGGCCAGCAGATCGCCTTTGCGCACGACGGTTCCTTCGGTAAAATTGATCTGCTCGATTTTGCCGGATGTTTCGAACGTCAGGTCGACTTCCTCATCCGGAAGCAGGGTGGCGATTGTGAAAATGCCGTCGCTCAGTTCCTGTTCGCGGACGATCTGCGCGTTTACGTTCAGTATGTTGGCTCTGGAAGAGGCCGGCGGCGCGTCGATACCGGCATCCGGTTTTTTTTCGCGCATCAGCCGGTAAGTGCCCAGACCGATCGCGACGACAAGAATCAGGGCGGTAATTGCCCATTTCGTCTTTTTGTGCATGCGAAGTAAAAAGTTAAGTTAAGGAAGTCAGGTTCCTGCAAATATAGAAAATTCGTTTCAAAATCGAATGTGCCCCGGACGTTTTTTCGTATTCTTTTGCCTGGCGGGCAGACGTTGCGCGGGCGTTTGTTTGCCGGTTTCCGGCATTTGTCGCGGGCGGTTCGGGCATTGGCCAAATATTTGCTCGTAAACTTCGGATAAATGTTGATTTTCAGTTTTTATGGAAGATAGTGTTCTGGTTAAATGGGCGCACAACCTGCTCGTGCAGGTCGGTATCGAGCCCGAGACGGCCCATCTGCTCGATCAGTTCGTCATCATCGCGATGATCCTGCTTTGCGCGTTGGCGGCCGACGTCATTTGTCGTTTCGTCATTCTCGCCGTCGGCAGGCGGATCATCGTCCGGACGAAGAAGCGTTGGGGCGAACTGTTGTTCAATCGGGACGTGCTGCGCAAGTTCTCGAACATCGTTCCGGTCGCATTGATCTATATCCTGATTCCGCTGGCTTTTCCGGAACATTCCGAAACGCCCGTGCTGCTCCGGAAAATCTGTTTGCTGTACGTTATTTTCGTGGTCGTCATGTTCGTCAACATGCTGCTGAAGGTGTTTTTCGGCATTTTGGAACAGAAAGAAACCCTGCACGACCGCCCGTTGAAAGGCCTGCTTCAAATCCTGCAGGTCGGTCTGTTCTTTTTGGCGGCGATCGTGGTGACCAGCCTGCTGATCGGCCGTTCGCCGCTGAAGCTGCTGGCCGGGTTGGGCGCTTCGGCGGCGATCCTGATGCTGATATTCAAGGACACGATCATGGGGTTCGTGGCCGGAGTCATGTTGTCCGCCAACAAAATGTTGAGACCGGGCGACTGGATCAGTATGCCGAAGTACAACGTGGACGGCACGGTGCTCGAAGTGACGCTGAATACGGTCAAGATACAGAATTTCGACAATACGGTTACGACCGTTCCGCCTTTCATCCTGACCGGCGATTCGTTCCAGAACTGGCGCTGGATGCAGGAGTCCGGCGGCAGGCGGATCATGCGTTCGATCAACATCGATTTGGGCAGCGTCCGGTTCTGTACGCCCGAAATGACCGAAAAATATAAGGATATAGAGCTGTTGCACGACTATATCGTTCAGCGCGAGACCGAATTCGACCGGTACCGTAACGGTGCGGAAAACCCGAACGGCGCCGATTTTTTCCGGCTGACCAACCTGACTGTTTTCCGAGCTTACCTGAACCTCTACTTGAAAAAATTGGCCGTCGTCAACCACGAGCTGACCTGCATGGTGCGCCATCTACAGCCCACTCCGAACGGGATTCCGGTCGAGGTGTACTGTTTTTCGGTCATCAAGGAGTGGGTCGCCTACGAAAGCGTCCAGGCCGATCTGTTCGACCATATCATCGCGGTCGTGCCCGAATTCGACCTGGTGCTGTTTCAGAATCCTTCCGGCAACGACATCCAGCGGATTTTCCGTCCGGCGCGGAATGTTGCGGCCGGAGCGTAGGGTCAGCGGCGATAACTTTTGTTATTTTCCTTTTTATCGACCTTTTGCGTCCGATCCTTCTCTCGGTCGCTGCGGCGGTCGTCGTTTCTCCGCGAAGCGTCGCGCGCGCTACGTCCGGAGATGGATTTTTGGTTCCGCGGACGGTATTCGGGGCGCTGCGGCCGGTCGGTGCTCGAAGGCCGCTGCGGCCGAACCGGATGTCCCGGCGGAACGGCGGGACGGTTGCCCGGCATTTGCGGACGCGGAGGGTGCGGGGGGCGTACGACCGGGCGCGGAGGTTTGGGCGCGGGCCGACGGTGCGGCGCATCGGGCCGGAAGTAAGACCAGCCGTGGCGGTAAACGGGAGGCGGAACCCGTCCCGGATGACGGTGCGCGTAGTATGCGTTCCAGTACCGACTGTATTCGCGGAACCTGCCGAGGATGATGCGGAAGTCCGCCGACGAACGTCCGATTCCGAAATGGAGCGAAACGTTGATCCAGTTGCGGTCTTTGCCGCGCCGGTAATAGTCCATCACGGCGCGCAACGGATATCCCGATCGGCGCGACAGTTCGATTCCGGCCAGCAGGTCGCTCGGCGAGTATCCTTTGCGGAGGTAGTACCGTAGGTCGTTGCGCGGGAAATTGTATTCCCGTGCGGCCCAGATCACGAACTGGTCGGAATAAGGGGCCGCGTAATTGTTGATTTGCACGCCCCATTCGTACAGATCGCCGTCATCGTAATCGTCGTCGTCGAAATAGCGGTCCGCCGGGTGTGCGAAGACCGCGTATCCGAGGAACAGGCTCCCCAGGATCAGTATGATTCTTTTCATGGCTTCCATTCGGTTGGTTGTTTTCCGTAAAACGTTTTCCTTCGGCAAAAGTTACGTCCGGAGCGGCTTGCGAAAGTTATTTCCGTACCGTGGGCTGATGCATCATCAATGCTTCGATCGTAGCCGTAACCTGTTCGGTCGGCATTTTTGGCAGCAGCCGCGCGTGTCGGCCGGCCGGATCGGGCGTCCAGTGATCGTTGCTGTCGGCCGGCGTGACCGTCAGCGTGCCGGTTTCGAGACCGAAATAGGGTTCGGCTCCGCGTACGGCGACCAGTACGGCCGACTGATCCCAACTGTTCCGTCCTTCCGGATTATCCTGTTCGAGACACATTTTATAGGCTTCGCGCACCGGACTCCCTTCGACCGGCATGGCGGCGGTCTGTTTGCCGGTGATGATCTTTTCGCCGATGTCGAATCCGCTCAAAACGATCGGGGTCGGCCAGTTCTCAAATACGTACTGACTGGCCGGCGCGTCCATCATCACGTTGAACTCCTTGCCTTCCGGAAAATACCCGGCCATCGAAACCAGCCGTTTCACTTTGGCCGCGACCAGTTCTTTGCCGGACAGCGGGCTGTCGGCGTCCGGCCCCGATTCGAGCAGGTCTTTCAGGTTCGTGAAAAAGCCGACCGTCACGACGACGACGCTGGTGTCCGGTTGCGCGTTCAGCACCCGCCGGTAAACCGATACGGCGTCTTCGGCCTGCGATGCGCTTTCGACCTTATGCGGGAAACGGGACGGAAGTTCTTCGGTCCACTTCAGCCCTTTATGCCAGGTATCCATACTGACCCCTTCGCCTTTCGGCGCGCCGACGGGAATCCCGGGCCGCCCGAAATAGGTGTTCAGTACGTCGATGCACGGCGCGGTGGTCTCCTGTTTATTCGACGAGACGGTGGCCAGGATATCGACTTCGCCGGAGTCGGCCAGCGCATGCAGTACGGCCATGGCGCCCACGTCGTCGTAGTCGGGAGCCATATCCGTGTCGAAAATCAGCGAAACGGGTTGCTTTTTCGGCGCGCAGGCCGCGCAGCACAGTGCCAACAGTAGGTAAAAAAACGTTTTCATAGGTTTTTCGATTAAGTTGTCGAAATGTAAAGATAACGAACGGACGCGGGATATGCAAAACGGAATCGTTTTTTTAAAATATTTTGTTTTTCCCGGGCGAAATGAGTAACTTGCCTACATGATTTTCCAAAAACAAAAAACCGAAATTATTAAACCAACTGAAAATGAGTTCTGAATCGAAATTCTCACGCCGCGATTTTCTGAAAGTTTCCGCACTCGGCGCAGCCGGGGCGTTACTGATGCCCTCCGGGCTGGCGGCTGCTGCGAAAAGCAAAAAAAATGAAAAAACCGCTGCCAACGATACGATCAACATCGGTTTTATCGGCCTCGGTCAGCAGGCGATGCACCTGCTCAACGGTTTCATTACCATCGACGGGGTGAAAGTAGTGGCCGGCTGCGACGTCTACGACGTGAAACGCGCCCGCTTCGATAAGCGCGTGAAGAAATACTACGCCGATCACGGCGAAAAATGCAAGGTCGACCTGTACGAAGATTATCAAGAGCTGCTGGCGCGTCCCGATATCGACGCGGTCGTGATCGCCACGCCGGATCACCAGCATGCGATCATCGCTATCGCCGCCTGCAAGGCCGGCAAAGACGTTTACCTCGAAAAACCGATGACGCTGACCATTTATGAAGGACAGCAGCTTCGCAAAGCGGTGCGTAAGTACAGCCGCATCCTGCAAATCGGCAGCCAGCAGCGTTCCGACGCCGAATTTATCCACGCTGCCAACCTGTGCCGCGAGGGGGAACTCGGCAAGATCGGGCTGATCAAGGTGCATGTGGGCGGTTCGCCGACTCCCTACACGCTGCCGAAACAGGAAGTGCCGGCCGGCCTGAATTGGGACAAGTGGCTCGGTCCGCTGCCCGAAACCATTTATTACAATTCGGATTTGAACCCGGTCATCACGATCGATCCCGAGCAGAACGAACAGCTCTGGGGCGCATGGCGCTGGTATCAGGGCATGGGCGGCGGCCTGATGACCGATTGGGGCGCGCACATGTTCGACATCGTGCAGTGGGCGATGGGCAAGGACGGCAACGGCCCGGTCGAGATTATTCCCGCCGGATACAGCTATTACGATCACCTGACTTATAAATACGACAACGGAACGACCGTTACCGAACAGGAGTTCGACGGAGGCAAGCAGGGACTCAAAATTTACGGCGACAACGGCTGGATCCAGGTGTGCCGCGGCGAATTCCTCGCTTCCGACCCGAAATTCATGCCGAAGGCCGAGAAACAGCAGGACAGCAGCGTGCCTTACGAGACGAAAGTCGGGCACTACCAGACCTTTATCAACTCGATGCGTTCGCGGATCGATCCGAACGTTCCGGTGGAAGTGGGACATAGTTCCTGCACGGTCTGCAATTTGGGCAACATCGCCAACGAACTGAAGCGTCCGGTGGTGTGGAACCCGATCGTCGAGAAATTCATGAACGATCCGGAAGCCACTAAACGGATGCATTACCAGTACCGCGACGGATATTCGCTGGACGTTTAGCGTTCCGGCATCAAAACGGAAGCGGAGGAAATGTCGTTTTTTTTCCTCCGCTTCCGTTTTTGTCTGTCCGCAAGGACGGTCAGTCCAGATAAACTTTTTGATAGGTAAGCTGTCCGAGTCCGTCGTTGGCTACGAGGGTTTCCGGTTCGAACAGGATCTCGAACCGGCGCTGGGGCCGGCCGGCTTCCTGAGGGTTCAGTACCAGTTCCGATTCGGAGCTCAGTCCCCAGCGTCCGTCCTCGCGCTGTTCGGTCGTTTCGGTGAAACGGACGACCGTATAGGTGTAGTCGCCCCTCAGGTGCAGCATCCGGTTGCCTTCCCCGCCGCCCGCGTTGCTACGGTACATGCCCGCGATCAGGCCGTTCGGATCGCAGTGGGTCGCCCGGTCGAAACCGAAAGGTTCACGGACGACCATCCGGACCGGGCCGTTCGACGAGTCGGCTTCTTGCCGGATCTCGGCGTGGCAGAACATGTGAACCCGCTCGTGGGGGGCCGGCCGCATTTGTTCGTAGTTTGCGATGACTTCCGGATACGCCCCGCTGCGGTCGAGCAGATAGGTACGGCCGGTCGCGCAGTCGAAAAACCGGGCCGTGTCGTCGTAGCAGACGAATTCGCCTCCGAAATAGTCGGACGGAAGCGGTTTCGCACGGTTGCATCCGGAGGCCCACAGGCCGATTCCAAGCAATCCCAGCAGGCAGTAACGTCGGTTTTTCATAGCAATTCCCGGTTTGTGTTTCGGACTATTTGATTCCCATTTTGTCGAATAGCGCCTGCGTGTCGGGTTTATGTCCGCGGAAACGGACGTACAGCTCCATCGGGTGCTCCGAGTTGCCTTTCGACAGGATGTTTTCGCGGAACGACGCGGCCGTCTCCCGGTCGAAAATGCCTTTTTCCTTGAACAGCGAGAACGCGTCCGCTTCGAGCACTTCGGCCCATTTGTAGCTGTAATACCCGGCGGCATAGCCTCCGGCGAAGATGTGCGTGAACGAGGTCGACATGCACTGTCCGTCCACCCGCGGCATCACCTGGGCCCTGGCGACTGCCTTCGCTTCGAAAGCGTCGGCCGGTTCGTTCACGGGGGCGGTAATGCTGTGCCAGGCCATGTCGCACAAACCGAACGATACCTGGCGGATATGCTGGTAGGCGGCCAGGTAGTTCTTGGCGTCGATGATCCGCCGGATCAGCTCGGCCGGCATCTTTTCGCCGGTCTGGTAGTGTACGGCCCAGAGGTCGAGGAACTCTTTCTCGGTAGCCCAGTTCTCCATAATCTGCGACGGCAGTTCGACGAAATCGCGGTAGACCGACGTGCCGGTCATGCCGGGGTAGTTTCCCTGCGAGAAAATGCCGTGCAGCGAGTGTCCGAATTCGTGCAGCATCGTGCTGACCTCGTCGAATGTCAGCAGCGACGGGGTATTCTCGGTCGGTTTCGTGAAGTTGAAAACCAGCGAGACCAGCGGGCGGGTGTCCTGCCCGTCGCGCGCCGACTGGCTGCGGAATTCGGTCATCCAGGCCCCGCCGCGTTTCGAGGCCCGCGGGAAGAAGTCCATGTACAGTACGGCCAGGAATTTCCCGTCGGCGTCGTGCACTTCGTAGGCCTTTACGTCCGGGTGGTAGACCGGGATGTCGGGGTTCTCTTTGAACGAGATTCCGTAGAGTCTGCCGGCCAGGTCGAAAATGCCGGCCTGCACGTTTTCGAGTTTGAAATAGGGCTTGGTCAGCTCTTCGTTGATGCTGTATTTTTCGTTTTTCAGTTTTTCGGAATAGTAGGAAAAATCCCACGGCATCAACTCGCCGGTAAAACCGTTCGCGGCCGCATATTCGGCGACGCTCTTTACGTCGGCATGCGCGGCGCCGATCGCCCGGTCGAGCAGTTCGGTCAGGAAAGCGTTGACCGTCGGGGCGCTTTCGGCCATCCGTTCTTCGAGCACATAGTCGGCGTAAGTATCGTAGCCGAGCAGGCGGGCCACTTGTAGCCGGGTGTCGGCGATCTCTTCGACGATCTTCGAGTTGTCGAACTCGCCGCCGAACGCGCGGGTGTTATACGCTTTCCACAGCTTCTCCTTCAGCTCGCGGTTCGACGAGTACATCATAAACGGCGACATGCTCGGGTATTGCAGCGTGACGACCCACCCTTCGAGGTTACGCTCTTTGGCCTCGGCCGCCGCTCCTTCGCGGACAAAGTCGGGCAGTTCGGCGACCTGCGCCGAGTCGGTGATGTGCAGGATAAAGGCGTTGGTCGCGCCGAGCGTGTTCTGGTTGAATTTCTGGGTCAGTTGCGACAGTTTGGCGGTTAACTCGCGGTAGGTCTTTTTATCCGTTTCGGACAGCGCCGCGCCGTTGCGCGCGAAATCCTTGTAGGTCTTTTCGAGCAGGCGAGACTGTTCGGGCGTCAGGGCGAGCGAGTCGCGTCGGGCGTAGACCGCTTTGACCCGTTCGAAAAGCGCCGGATTCAGCGTGATGTCGTTGCTGAATTCGGTCAGAACAGGCGAGATTTCCAGCGCCAGGTTCTGCATCGTGTCGTTCGTGTTCGCTTCGTTCAGGTTGAAAAAGACGCTGCTGACGTTGTCGAGGCGTTCTCCGCTGAACGCAAGCGCTTCGACGGTATTCGCAAAGGTCGGTTCGTCGGGATTGTTCACGATGCGGTCGATGTCCGCGCGGGCCTCTTCGAGCGCTTTGTCGAAAGCCGGTTTGTAATCTTCGTTTGTGATTTGCGGGAACAGCGGCGCTTCGTAGGGCGCGGTGGACGTCACCAGCAGCGGATTCTTTTTTTCGCCGCAGGCTCCCAGCGTCAGGACGGGAATAGCCATACAATACAAAATTATTTTTTTCATTTCAAAGCAGTATAGAGATTGCAAATATCGTACTAACTAACGCGGCCCGCGACCGTTTAATTGTCGTAGAAGTTGTCGTAGAAGCTGCTGTTGCGGTCGTACTTGAGGTCTTTCAGCATCGAAGCCTTCACGTTGATCGTGAAGCTCCAGCTCTTGCGGAACCCGATCGGAACCCAGTTGAACGACATCTGCCAGCAGTGCAGGTCGCGGGTCAGCGTGAAGGTTCCCGGCGTGATTTTTTTCGATCCGAAGTCGTAACCGCCGTTGAACGTAACCCCCCATTTGGCCGTCAGGTTGACGCTGCCGTTGAAGCCGAGGGTTTGGACGATATTGGCCTGAAGCCCGGGCTTCGTATAGCTGAAGCTGTAATTGAATCCGAAATTCCACGGGATGCTGAAGTCGTAGTAAGTGGCCGACATCATTTGCCGCCGGGTGAACGGGTCGATTTGGTTGTAGCCGGGCTGCGTGAACATGTCGGTATATTCCGGAGGCACTTCGGTCGTCCCGCTGTTGATGTCGTTGATGGCTGCCGGCGACGAGGATCCCCGGTTTTTCGAATTGAACGAATAGCCGAACGAGGTGCTGACGCTCGTGAGCCGTCCCAGTTTCCCTTTCCGCAGCATGAACTTGTTGACCTTTCGTCCGTTGGCGTCTATCTGATAAGGATCGAGCGTCGCGTTGACGTTCAGTCCGACGTTTTTGAACAGGTTGGTGCGCAGGTTGATCGAGAAAGGAGCCAGGTTCAGCGAGTCGGCCAGGAAATTGTAGGACGACGTGATGCTGAAGTTGTCGATCAGCTTGATCTTCCGGAATCCCGAGGTGTCTTTGTTGCTGCGCACTTTCATTTCCAGCGTTTGGGTGAGTCCGAAGGATATGCCCGCGCTACGCCCCGCGCTCGGCACCCCGTACAGACCCTCCTCGAACGGCGAATAGCGCCTCATGTTACCCAGCGTATCGCTCTGCACGTATTTGTAATACCCGTATTTGGCGGCTCCGAAATCGGGGCGGTAGTTGAAGCTGATCGTCGGGGTCAGCGTGTGGCGGAACGCCTGCACGGCAGCCGTTTTTTTGAACTGGTAGGTTCCGTACAGCTTGGTCGTGGCGCTGACCGAGAAACTGTAATCGTACAGCCGGTAGAAGCCGGTGGTCGTATCGCCGTTGACGACCGACCGGGAAACCGGGTCCCACTCCTTGTCGATCTTACGGAAGTACCAGCGTTCCTGATAGTTTGCCGAAGGACTGACGTTGATGTAGTTGAGCAGGTTCAGCGACGTGGAGATCGGAATGTTGTGGTTGACGCCGTTCTTCATCTGCTTGAACATCCGGTCGGTGAACAGATCCCTTTCTTTGACTTTTACGTTGTTGCCGAGCGTTCCCGTGTAGGTGAACGAAATTTTCTCGTACCAGCGCTGCTTGCCGACGGCCTCCTTGCGCCGGAACGGATAGACGCGCGATACGCTGAAAACCACGTTCGGGAAACTCAGCGAAACGGTCGTGTCCTGCGAGTTCTGCGAGTGCTGCATGTTGGTCGATAAAGAGAACGGCGTACCGGCCCACGATTTGGAGTAGGAGATGCTGGAGTTGGTTTGCGTGTTCAGGTAGTCGTTGATCGTCTGCGCCCCGTATTTGCTGTAACCGCTGGTTGAAAAGTTCACGCTGGCCGAGAAGGTCGAGTTCGGGCGGAACTTCGCGTCCTGCTGGTGCGTCCATTGCAGGTTGAAGTTGTTCATGTTGACGTAGTCGGGCTCGTCGCGTTCGCCGATGATGTCTTTTGAAAAGTAGAAATTCAGGCCGCCCCGGTATTTGTACCGCTTGACATACCGCGACGCGAGGCTCGCCTGCCACGATCCCAGCGTGTAGAAACCGCCCTGGACGGTCATGTCCATGTAGTCGTTGAATGCGAAATAGTATCCGGCGTCCCGCAGGAAAAAGCCCTTTATGGCCTCCTCGCCCCAGGTCGGCATGATGAAACCGGAGTGGCGTCCGCTCATCGTCGGAAAGAAGCCGAACGGCAGTCCGAGGAAATAGATCGGCACGTCTTCCATCACCAGGTACGACGGGCCGACGATCACCTTCTTGCCCGGAATGGTCTTGGCCTTGGTCATTGCCAGGTAGAAGTGCGGGTGATCCAAGTCGCAGGTGGTGTATTTGCCGTTGGCGATGTTGATCGTGTTGTCGGGCATTTTCTTGACGCGCGAGCCTTTCAGGTAGCCTTCGCCGTCCTGCGTCGTCACGCCTTTGATACGGGCCTTTTCGGTGGCGATGTTGTAGGTGATCGTGTCCATCTGGTAGGTCGATCCTCCGTCGGTGAATTCGGGCCGGGTGTTCGTCTTGGTGGTCGTATCTTCGCGTCCGTAGGCGAAGATGATCTTGTCGTCCATGTTGATTTTCATGAAGTCCGCCTTCAGGTTTTTATCCTGGTAGTCGACGTCGCCTTTCTCGTAGATGTAGACCGTTTTGTTACGAAGATCGTAAACCAGCGAATCCTGGTTTTTCCCCGAAATTACGTCGTCGAGGAACGATTTGCGCTGCGCGGTGTCTTTCTTGGAAGTATCCCGCGCGGCGACGGCCGCACTGTCGGCCGCCGCATATTGCGGCGTCGCGGAAGAATCCAGTCCGGGGACGGAGTCTGCGGCCGCGTGCGCGATCGCAACGTTTTCCGTCAGCGAATCGCGTCCTGCGGTATCCTGCAAAAAGGATTCGTCCGAAGAGGCCGGATAAGCCCTCTCGCGGCTGAAAACAAGCTGTCCAAACGGGATCAGACATAGCAGGAGTAAGATATATTTCGCTTTTTTTAGCCGCAAATCCCAACAAATAATTTAACTTTGCAAAGTTATCAAATTTCGTCCGCAAAAATAGTTAAAAAAAAAGAGTTCTCTAACGTTTGCCGTAATGAAAGTTTCAAGCCTCACGTTTTTAACGGTTTCGGTCGTTTTTCTTTCGCTTTTCGGCGTCGTTATTACTGCTAACGCGCAAAAGAAGGAAATCGGTATAAATACCGTCGTAATTGATGCGGGACACGGCGGACGGGACGCGGGAGCCGTCGGCCGGATTTACAAGGAAAAAGATATCAATCTGGACGTTGCGCTCCGTTTGGGAAAGATGATCGGCCAGAAATATCCCGATGTCAAAGTGGTGTATACGCGCAAGACCGACGTGCTGATCCCGTTGAACGAACGGGGAAACATCGCCAACAAGGCCGGAGCGGATCTGTTCATTTCGATCCATATCAACAGCAACAAATCTTCCGCGCCGTCGGGCACGTCGACTTACGTGATGGGGGTCGACAAGGCCGGCAAGAACCTCGATGTCGCGATGAAGGAGAACGACGTGATTTCGTACGAAGACGATTATTCGACCAAATACCAGGGATACGTGCCCGGCTCGCCGGAATCGTTCATTATCTTTTCGCTGATCCAGTCCGCTTACTTGTCGCAAAGCTGCACGTTCGCGGATATGGTGCAGAAACAGTTTGCCAGTCAGACCAAAATGCAGAACCGCGGCGTGCACCAGGCCGGTTTTTTGGTGCTGTGGTCGGCGGCGATGCCGAGCATCCTGGCGGAGTTCGGGTTTATTTCGAATCCCGCGGAGGAGAAGTTCGTCGGTTCTGACAAAGGGCGCGAGACGTATGCGCGCTGTTTGTTCAACGCATTCAGCGAGTACAAGGTGCGCAGCGAGGGACGTGGCACACGGATTGTTTTGAGTGACGACGACGGGGACGATTCGCAGCCGAGGAACGATTCTGCGGCGGATTTCGCCCGGGACGAGCCGGAAACGGCCGCAACGGAGAGCGTCGCGGACGACAGCGGCGGGGAGATCGTCTACCGGGTTCAAGTCGCTTCGGCCCCGCAGAAACTGCCGAAGAATTCGTCCCGTTTCGGGCCTTATCGCGGCGAGGTGCAGGAGATCGTGATCGGCGGCACGTACAAATATTTCGTCGGCGGCACGTCGTCTTACCACGAAGCGTTATCTTTGCAAACCCAGGTGCGCAAGAGTATCCGGGACGCGTTCCTGGTCGCATTCGACGGCGATAAAACGATCCCGGTCGGCGAAGCGCGCCGCAGGCAGCAGTGATTGAACGAACGATTGTGAATAACGGACAGATAAAATTTTAGGCATGAAATTGAAACTGAGCAGAGAATTTAAGATAGGCTTTTTCGGGATACTGATGATCGCGGCGTTGTATTGGGGGATCAATTTCCTTAAGGGACGGGATTTGTTCACGTCGTCGGTGCATTACTATGCCGTATACGATCAGGTGAACGGCCTGCAGTCGTCGGCCGCCGTGCTGATCAAAGGTTATAAGGTGGGGTCGATCAGCGATATCAGCTTCGATCCGGAACGGTCGGATAAGGTGGTCGTGGAATTTTCGATCAAGTCGAAATTCAAGATTCCGGACGATACCAAGGCGCGGATTTTCAGCGACGGGCTTATGGGCGGCAAGGCCGTCGAACTGGAACTGGGCAAGTCGGCCAAATACCTGCAACAGGGCGATACGCTCTTTTCGGAGATCAACAAGGATTTCCTGGAGGTGGCCGGCAGCGAGTTCGAGTTCCTGAAACAGCGCGCCAACGACGTGATCAACCAACTGATGATTACGCTCGGACATATCAATACGCTGATGGCCGACAACAAGGACAACCTGAATGCGACATTCACGAACATCGCTTCGATATCGGGTAATCTCAACGAAGTGATCGCCGGGGAGAAAAACAACGTTCGCGAGATCGTGCAGAACCTGAACGAGTTGTCCAAAACGCTGAACGGCAAGTCAGGACAGATCGACCGGATCGTCACCAACGTCGAGAATTTCAGCGATTCGCTAAGCAAGTCGAAGATTCCGACGATGATCGCGCAGGTGACCACGACGCTCGAATCGCTGAACACGACGCTCGAAAAAGTCAACCACGGAGACGGCACGGTCGGTCGGTTCCTGAACGACCAGGCGTTGTATGACGAACTGGTGGACGCCACGGCGAATCTGTCGGCCCTGCTGGAAGATCTGAAAGCGCACCCGAGCCGTTATATCAACGTGTCGGTGTTCGGCCGGCGCAACCGGGACGAATAGCGCGTCCGTTTACCGTATTAATTTTTTTCCGAAAGTTTTGGTTTATCCCGATAATTTTGAGAATAAGATCGGTTTCGATCGTATCCGTAGCCAGGTCAAGGCGCTCTGCGTGACGCAGGGCGCAGTCGATAAACTTTTCGAGGCGGCGTTCAGTGACGACTACGAGTCGGTCGTCGCGCGTCTCGGTCAGGTTTTCGAGATGCGAACGGTGTTGATGATGGACAACGGACTGCCCGAAGGCAGCTTTGTCGATATGGACGCGTTCCTGAAAAAAGGGGCCGTCGAGGGCTCTTTCCTGGATGTCGGCGAGTTGGCGGCGTTGCGCAAAGGGTTGGCGATGGTCCACGGGCTGGTCGCCTTTTTCAATGCCCGTACCGACGAGCAGTATCCGCAGTTGAGGGCCCTGTGCAGCGGGGTCGACGGTTTTCCGGAGATCATCAACCACATCGACTCGATCGTCGACAAGTTCGGAAAGGTGCGGGACAACGCTTCCGCGGAACTGTTCTCGCTGCGCCGGACGATCCGCGACCGGGAGAGCCAGGTGTCGCGCCGCCTGCAACAGATCATGGGACAGGCGCAGGCTTCGGGCATCGTGGACGGCGACGTGTCGGTCTCGATCCGCGAAGGGCGCGCCGTGATCCCGGTGGCCGCCGCCAATAAAAAGAAAATCAAAGGCCTGATCCACGACGAGTCGGCGACCGGCAAGACGGTCTATATCGAACCGATCGAGGTCGTGGAGCTCAACAACGAACTGAAGGCGCTCGAATACGAGGAGCGCCGCGAGGTCGTGCGTATCCTGACCCGTTTTACCGATGCGATCCGTCCCGACCTGCCCCGTATCCGCGAGTCGGGCGATTTCCTGACGACGATGGATTTCATCCGGGCCAAGGCGCGTTTCGCGCTGGCCAACGACTGTACGTTGCCGATCGTCGAGAACCGCAGTTCGATCCGCCTGATCCGGGCCCGGCATACGTTGCTCGCGCAGACGTTGCGGCGCGAAGGGAAGGAGATCGTTCCGCTCGATCTGACCCTGACCGACGACAAGCATATCCTGGTGATTTCGGGGCCGAACGCCGGCGGCAAATCGGTCTGTTTGAAAACGGTCGGGCTGCTGCAATACATGCTTCAGAAGGGGTTTCTCGTGTCGGTTTCCGAAAATTCGGAGATGGGGATTTTCAAAGATATCTTCATCGACATCGGCGACGAGCAGTCGATTGAAAACGACCTGAGTACTTACAGTTCGCACTTGCTGAATATGAAGAATATCCTCCGCAGCGCGGGGGAGCGTTCGCTGATTCTGATCGACGAGTTCGGCACGGGTACCGAGCCGATCATCGGCGGAGCGATTGCCGAGGCGCTGCTTGAGAAGTTCGAACAGCGGCACTGTTTCGGCGTGATTACCACGCATTATTCGAATCTGAAATACTACGCCAGCAATGCGCGCGGCATTCAGAACGGCGCGATGACGTTCGACGTGCAGAACATCCGCCCGTTGTTCCGGCTCGAAATGGGGAAGCCGGGCAGTTCGTTCGCCGTCGAGATCGCCCGCAAGATCGGGCTTCCGGAAGAGATCATCCGCAGCGCGTCGGAAAAAGCCGGCAGCGACCATATCAACATCGAGCGCCAGTTGCGCGAGATCGCCCGCGACCGCCGTTACTGGGAGCAAAAGCGCGATAAAATCCGTCAGGCCGAAAAGCGCGTGGACGAACTTTCCGAAAAATATCAGTCCGAGCTGGAAACGCTGAAGGCGGAGCGCAGCCGGCTGTTGCGCGAGGCGAAGGCCGAGGCGCGGCAGATTACCGCCGAAGCGAACAAACAGATCGAAAATACGATCCGGGTGATCCGCGAGTCGCAGGCAGATAAGGAAAAGACGTTGGAGGTGCGGCGCAAAATGGAGGAATTTAAAGAGACGCTGGAACAGGATTCCGCCGGAGACGAAGCGATCGACCGGAAAATCGAGCAGATCCGCCGGCGCGAACAGCGCCGTGCCGAACGCCGCAACCGCAAGCCGGAGACCGGGAGTGCGACGCCTGCGCCGCCCCCCGAAAAGCCCCGGATCGTAGAGCCGGGCGTTAAAGTGCGGATCAAAGGGCAGGATGCCGTAGGCGAGGTTGTTAGCGTGAGCGGTAAGCGGGCCACCGTCGGTTTCGGGCAAATTCTGACGACTCTCGACGCCGAGCGGCTGGAACCCATCTCGAATGCCGAATATAAAAAGGCGGTGCGCAACGAACGTTCCGCGCCCGTTCCGGTCACGAATTACAGTACGGCCGAACGCCGGCTGCAATTTACCCAGCAGATCGACGTGCGCGGTATGCGGGTGTCCGAAGCGCTGCAGGCTACGCAGGATTTTGTCGACGAGGCGATCATGCTGGGTTTTTCCGAAATCCGGATTTTGCACGGCAAAGGTACCGGGGCCCTCAAAGAGGAGATTCGCAATTACCTGCGCGCGGTCGATCTGGTCAAAAGCGCCCGGGACGAGCACGAAGAACTCGGCGGGGCCGGCATTACGGTCGTCAAGTTGGATTTATAGATTGAATTTTACGGGAAGCGGTCGTCGCCCTGGCGGGCGTCGCGGCTGCTTTCGGTTTGCAGTGCATTCTTACTGAGATGTTTCCGATAACGCTCGGATGGCGGTCAGAAAAATCCGGTGAAAAAATATCCGCAGAGGTATCTTCGAACGCGATTATTTATACTTTTACTATCGGACTGCTATCCAAAAAGTGTGACATGAACGAAAACGACCGCTTTTTTCCTCCTGAAAAGCACGATCATTCGATCGAAAACAAATACCGAAACGTCATTTCCGTTCTGGCGGCTCACCGGATCGCCCTGTGGGAATACGATATCCCGACGGGAGCCTGCTGTTTCGACGACGATTATTTCCGGGTGCTGGGGCTCCGGGATGCCGGCATCGAATTCGCGGATATCGACGATTTTTACCGTTTCGCGCATCCCGACGACGTCGATTCTTACAGAAACGCTTTCGAATGCATGTTGGCATCCGATACCAAAGTATCCAAGATACGGGTGCGCTGCGTCGGCCGAGAGGGGCAGGCGGTTTGGCTGGAAGACTGTTTTTTCTCCTGCGAGCCGGACGAACAGGGTCGTCCCCGCAAATTGATCGCCTATACGTCGAACATCACTTCCCGCTGCGAAAAAGAGGCCCGCATCCGGAGCCTCGAAGAGCGGAACCGGAAAATCGTCGAGGCATTGCCGGAATTTATTTTTATCCTGGACGACCGTTTTGTTATTACCGACGTGTTGATGTCTCGGGGCACGATCCTGCTCCATCCGGTGAACGAGCTGATCGGAGCGGACGGGCGGACGATCTATTCGCCGGAGGTGAGCGATCTGTTCGTTCGCAATATACGGGAGTGCCTGCAGGACGGTCAGATTAAAGAGATCGAATATCCGCTGGACAAGGACGGACGGCACTATTTTCAGGCGCGGATCGCCCCGTTTGAAGGGAACAGGGTGCTCGCGCTGATCCACGACGTGGGCGACCGCGTCCGGCACACCGAGGAACTGATCGTCGCGAAGAAAAAAGCGGTGGAGGCCGACCGGTTGAAATCGGTTTTTCTGGCCACCATGAGCCACGAAATACGGACTCCGCTGAATGCGATCGTCGGGTTTTCGGAGTTGCTCGCCGCCGATGACTGCGATGCGCACAGGGAGGAATACCTGGATATCATTCGCAAAAACAGCAACCTGTTGCTGCAGTTGATCAACGATATTCTCGATCTCTCGCGGATCGAATCCGGACGGGCGGAAACCCATTTTCAGCAGGTGGAAATTACCGGATTGCTCGAGGAGGTGGAGAAAGTGCACCGGCTGAAAATGAAGGAAGGAGTCGGTTTCAGAATAGAGTGCCCGCGGCTGCCGGTATGGATCTCTTCCGACCGCAATCGGTTGACGCAGGTGCTTTTCAATTTCCTTTCGAACGCGATCAAAAATACGGATCGGGGGTGGATCACCCTCGGAGCGAAGTTGCGGAACGATTGGTTGGAACTATTTGTGACCGATACCGGACGGGGTATCCCGCAGGAGAAAGTCCCGCTTATTTTCGACCGTTTCGAAAAGCTGAACGATTTTGTGCAGGGGACGGGGCTGGGGCTTTCCATCTGCCGGAGCATCGCCGAGCGACTCGGCGGACGGATCGAGGTGCGTTCGCAGGTCGGCGAGGGGAGTACGTTTACGCTTTGTTTGCCTTGCTGTTCGGCCACGGCCGTATGCACGGATGCGGAAGGCTCGGCGGACAGACGGCGGAAAGTGATTCTGGTCGCCGAGGATGTGGAAACCAATTTCAAATTGCTCGAAGCCGCGCTGTCCAAAGAATACGTGCTTCGGTGGGTGCCGAACGGGCAGGAGGCGGTGCTCAGCTTCGTGCGCGAACGTCCCGACCTGATCCTGATGGATATCCGGATGCCGGTGATGAACGGGATTGAGGCGACCGAAAAAATCCGCGCGATCTCGCCCGACGTTCCGATCGTCGCCGTGACGGCGCACGTCTTTTACAGCGAGAAGGAACAAGCTTTGGCCGCCGGATGCAATACGGTCGTTTCGAAGCCTTATTCGCCGGACGATTTGAGAAAAACGGTGCGAAGGCTACTCGGAACGGATGCCTGAGGCGTTTCGTTTTCAAAATGCCGGCCGGCGCTACGAATAGCGCCGGCCGGTGTTCGTGATAGGCTGCATGTCGGCGATTGTCCGGCATGAATTGGGGCGTTGCGAACCGGCTGCGGCATTTGCAGACCGGCCGCGTCGGTGCGGATATTCGTTTCGGATGACGATCCGTATTTTCAGCGCGGACGCAGGAACGATTTTATTTCGTCTCCCGCATCGAATCGCTGATGTGCTGGGCTTTCTCTTTGACGGAATCCGCCGCTCGGGCCACTTTTTCTTTTACGGCATGTTTTACGTGCGTCGCATGCTGCTGGACGCTGTCGGATACATCCGAAATCTTTTCGGCCGTCCGGTCGATGCCGGCATCGATTTTCCGTTTTACCTTTTCGGCCTTTTCCTTGACGCGGTCGTTCATGGTTGTAAATTTTAGAGGTTCTGTGATTTTTTTCGGGACGGTCATGCGACGGCACGGGCGCGGAGCAAACCGCGGGCGGCTGTCCTTCGGACGGTTCCGATCCTGAAATTTCCAAGAACCGCGCCATTTTTGATCCCTGCGGAAAGTCCGAGAAGTTTCGGCGTTCATTTTACGATTTCGGCGAATTGTCCGTTGGACGATAATATTTCGATATCGCGTTTGCCGTATTTTTAATAAATAATGTTATATTTGTCTACGGTCGTCCGTTGAAGTACAGACTTGTCCGAAGAATTGACATCGAAAACGACAAAATCCGGTATTATGAAAAAATTACTGTTCTGCCTGTGTCTGTTCGGGAACCTTTCCGCGTTTGCCCAACATAAAGTTACTTTCGAAGTCGAGGAACTTTCGAAACCCGAAAAATTGCTTCCCGTGCGATCCTGCGAGGATATTTACAAAAGGCTTATCTTGTCCGAAGCCGGATTGGAGCCGTATCAGCTAAAGGAAAATTTAAATTATCCGTTTAGTATCATAGCCAAGGGCGAGATTCCGGATAGTCTGGTTTCCTTCCAGTACAATTCTTTTTTTTACGGGATGTATCAGGCTTATGCGGATCATAGACCGTTCGTTTTGTCCCCGGACATGATCTGGCTGTTGGTTAGCCAGGGGTTTGCACGGCATGTGGAAGCCGACCCGGAGTCCGTGAGGCATTATTTTGCCGATTTTACCGGGAAACAATCGTTGATTGTGAAGACAGACAAGAGACCGGATGATCCCGATTTCGCATGGGAGGAAACTTTTTCCGAATTTACCGAACAGATCGGAAAGTATGGCGGGGATAAATTGGTCGGGTTGCTGACCTGTGATTTTTCGACGACGACACCTTTGGAAAAGGTGGCTTCCGAAGTGACCTTGATGGAGGCCGCGAAACCGTATTTCGAGTTTATCGTGCTGCGTATCGTTTGCGGAATTCCCGAAATAACGCTCGAAGGAACGCCGGAAGATTGGGAGAAAGTATTGTGTAAGGCCAGAGGGTTGAAAGAATACGGGCTGGAATGGTGGATTTCCGAACTGGAGCCCCTTTTGGAAGAGTTCGTCAAAGCGTCGAAAGGCGAAATAGACCAGGAGTTCTGGCGCAATATGTTTAAATATCATTCGCAGAAGAAATACGGAGCGCCCAAGATAATAGACGGATGGATCGTCAAGTTCTTCCCGTACGATAAAGAGGGAAAAAGGAACGACCTGGAACGGTTGGTAGGGACGGATTGTCTGCCTGACGAGATTGTAAAAGTCGATTTGAAATTTCAGGAAGAACACGGCGATAAGATTGTTGAGACGCCCCTGGAGCTTTGGGCCGGTTTTGTAGGCTTGGAGCAGAACAAAGATAATTTTGCTCTTAAGCCGCGGATCGGTTGGATGATCCGGAAAAAAAACGTTCGGAATGACGGGGTGAAAAATAAATTGAAAACCGATGCCCGGCAGAAAGGCAGGGAAGATGGCATTTCTATTCGGGTCAAAGAGTTTCCGTCTGTTTTGCTGGAACTCACACGGGTTAATAAATTGAAAATGGAATTTACGGACGAGATCGATATCCCGGATGAGCTGGCAAAAGTAAAGATCGGGGAATTGGAGCTGTCTGGGAGGATCGACGAAGAAGGAATCGACCGGATCCGGAATCTATTTCCCGATACTGAAATCAGGGTGAACGGCAGGCAGGCACAATAGATGTAATCGCGTAATCTCAAAAAAACATCCCGCTTTACGCTGAAAAAGTAAAGCGGGATATTTTCGTTTAACAGACGACAATTGGCCTGTTTGTGGAGCTGGAGGGAGTCGAACCCTCGTCCAAACAAGGAACCCAAAAGCTTTCTACACGCTTATCCTTCGGTTGATCCTTCTGCCGCAACCTGGTCGAAGGCGACCCAGTTACGGCCCCAGCCTATTGATTTTCGCGAATCGTTATAGGCATCCGATCCGCTATTTCCGTTTGAATGATACCCCGGTGCCTTCCGCTACGGAACGAAGCTTCGGCGGGGTACTCGTCTGACAGCCTCCTTGGACTGCCGGATTAAGCCATTTTACTCTGTAAAATTAAGCAGCGAGTGCATAGCTATTATCGCCATTTGTAGTTTGAGCATTCAGTTTTACGAGAGTCCACACAACGCTCGGCGTGCTTACAATCAGACTCTGCCTGCTGTCAAAACCGGTCAGCCCCTGATCGGGATCGCACTACCGTAAGATCCCGGTACAAAGATATACGTTTTTTCGGAAGAATTATTTTTACGGGCAATATAAATTCGTCCGGAGATATCCGGGGACGTTTCGGGGACGTGAAAAATATCAACACTTCATCAACAAACGGGAGATGCTGTCCAAACAATCGGTATCTTTGTTTTGTTAAATGTGCCCGCACGGGAAATGTGTGTCGGCGGGCCGGATCAAATTTGAAAGCGATGAATCCGAATGCGGTGATAGAACTACGGGATGTGGCGATTTTCCATTTCGACGATGCCCTGCGGGAGGCCAGTTTCCGGGGTAACGGCAGAACCAGCGATATGGTGCTGTCGGATGTCAATCTGACGGTGTTTCCCGGCGAACTGGTCTATCTGATCGGCCGGGTCGGGTCGGGCAAGAGTTCGTTGCTCAAGACGCTTTACGCCGAACTGCCGCTGCGCGAAGGAGGCGGGATGGTCGTCGGGTTCGACCTGCGGCGGATGCGCCGCAAAGACGTGCCGTACCTTCGGCGCCGGATCGGAATCGTGTTTCAGGATTACCAATTGCTGACCGACCGGAACGTTTTTCAGAACCTGCATTTCGTGCTGAAGGCGACCGGGTGGAAAAACGAATTGCAGATCCGCAGCAAGATCGCCGAAGTGCTCGACATGGTAAGCCTGCAAAACAAGGAGTATAAGATGCCGTTCCAGTTGTCGGGCGGCGAACAGCAGCGGTTGGCGATCGCCCGGGCCCTGCTGAACAACCCGCAGGTGATTCTCGCCGACGAGCCTACCGGCAACCTCGATCCCGCCGCCGCAGACGGGATCATGCAGTTGTTCGCGTCGATCGTCGCACGCGGGTGCGCCGTGCTGATGTCGACGCATAACATCAGCAATATCCAGCAGTATCCGTCCCGTACGCTGCGTTTTCATCAGGGAAAAGTGGCCGAGATTGATCTCCATTCGATCCTTGGAATTTAGCGGAAAAATGACTATCTTTGTTCGAATCGTTCCGGGCGTTTCGGTGGGCCGGAATGCCGTGCGCCGGGGCGGGATCCGTTCGGCCGGAACGGTTCTGGCCGGCAACTTTTTGGCAGAGTAAATTAATAGAAAGGAAAAATATATGAGCGTAGAGGAAAAAGATCAGATCCAACAAACCGGGGAGGCGTACTCCGCTTCCAGCATTCAGGTGCTCGAGGGCCTCGAGGCGGTGCGCAAGCGCCCCGCGATGTATATCGGGGACGTCGGAGTCCGGGGGTTGCACCATTTGGTGTACGAAGTGGTCGACAACTCGATCGACGAGGCGTTGGCCGGGTACTGTTCCCGCATCGACGTTTTCGTCAACGAGGACAACTCGATCACCGTTAAGGACGACGGGCGCGGTATTCCGACCGATATGCACGAGAAGGAAGGGCGTCCCGCCCTCGAAGTGGTGCTTACGGTGCTGCATGCCGGCGGTAAGTTCAACAAGGACAGTTATAAGGTGTCGGGCGGTCTGCACGGCGTCGGCGTGTCCTGCGTGAATGCGCTCTCCACGCTGCTGGTCGCCGAAGTGCACCGCGGAGGAAAAATCTTCCGGGAAAACTTCAGCAAGGGCGTTCCGCAGGGAACCATGGAAATCATCGGCGAGACGACCGAGGACGATCACGGAACGATCATTACCTTCAAACCCGACAGTTCGATCTTTACGGTCACCGAATACGATTATGAGACGCTGGCCTCGCGCCTGCGCGAATTGGCTTACCTGAACAAGGGAATTAAGCTCAATATCACCGACCTGCGCACGAAGAACGAAAACGGGGAGTCCGTTCACGACGAATATTACTCGACCGAAGGGTTGAAAGAATTCGTCAAGTTCCTCGACGCCAGCCGCGAATCGCTGATCGAAAACACGATCTATATCGATACCGAAAAAGACGGCGTTCCGGTCGAGGTGGCGATGCAGTACAATACGAGTTTCTCCGAGAACGTGCATTCGTACGTCAACAATATCAATACGATCGAGGGCGGTACGCACCTGACCGGTTTCCGCCGGGCGCTGACCCGGACGCTGAAGAAATACGCCGAAGATTCGGGTATGCTGGCCAAGCTGAAATTCGAGATCAACGGCGACGACTTCCGCGAAGGGCTTACCGCGATCGTCTCGGTCAAGGTGCAGGAGCCGCAGTTCGAAGGACAGACCAAGACCAAACTCGGCAACGGCGAAGTCGCCGGCGTCGTCGATCAGGCGATTTCCGGCGCGTTGACGCACTATCTGGAAGAGAACCCGAAAGACGCCCGCGCCATCGTGTCGAAGGTGATCCTGGCCGCCACGGCCCGGCATGCGGCCCGCAAGGCGCGCGAACTCGTACAGCGCAAAACGGTGTTGTCCGGATCGGGGCTGCCCGGCAAGCTGGCCGACTGCGCGTCGCGCGATCGCGATCAGGCCGAGATTTTCTTCGTCGAGGGCGATTCCGCAGGCGGTTCGGCCAAACAGGGCCGCGACCGGAATTTTCAGGCTATCATGCCGTTGAGGGGTAAGATACTGAATGTCGAGAAGGCGATGGAGCACCGGATCTTCGAGAACGAGGAGATCCGCAATATCTTCACTGCGCTCGGCGTGACGATCGGAACCGAAGACGACAGCAAGGCGCTGAACCTCGATAAGTTGCGTTACGGCCGCGTGATTATTATGACCGATGCCGATGTCGACGGCAGCCACATCGCGACGTTGATGCTAACGTTCTTCTTCCGCTACATGAACAACCTGATCAAAAACGGACACGTCTATATCGCGACGCCGCCGCTCTATCAGGTCAAAAAGGGTAAGAATAGTCGCTATTGTTGGACGGAAGAGGAGCGCGAGGCGGCTTTGGCGGAATTCGGGTCGAAAGGGGCCCATGTACAGCGTTACAAAGGTCTGGGGGAAATGAATCCCGAACAGTTGTGGGAAACGACCATGTCGCCCGAAACGCGTATCCTGCGTCAGGTGAATATCGAGAGCGCCGCCGAAGCGGATCGTATCTTCTCGATGCTGATGGGCGACGACGTGCCGCCGCGCCGGGAATTTATCGAAAGGCATGCCAAGTATGCCAACATCGATATTTAGCGGCGTGCGGCCGGAGCCGGACAAATCGTTGAACATAGAAATTAAAAAATACCGATATGAGTCTGGAAAAAGAGATTAACGACGGAATCAAAGCGGCGATGCTCGCCAAGGAGAAAGTGCGTCTGGCAGGCCTGCGGGCCGTGAAGGCGGAGATCCTGCTGGCCAAAACGGCCGATGGATCGGACGAAATCAGCGACGGCGCCGTGCTGAAAATTATTCAGAAGCTGGTAAAACAGCGCAAGGAGTCGGCCGCCGTTTATACGCAGAACAACCGACCGGAACTGGCCGAAAACGAATTGGCCGAGGCGGCCGTGCTGGAAGTGTTTATGCCGAAACAATTGAGCGGAGAAGAACTGGAGACCGTCCTGAAAGCGATTATCGCGCAGGTGGGAGCCGCTTCGCCGGCGGATATGGGAAAGGTGATGGGAGTGGCCACCAAACAGCTTGCCGGGCAGGCCGACGGCCGCGCGATTTCCGAGGCGGTCAAAAAATTATTGCAGTAGCGCTCACAGCGTAATAAACCGATCGAACGGCGTGGGAATGTCTGTAAAAGGCATTCCCACGTTTGTTTCGTATCCTTGCGGAATCGTGTGAAATATTGCTGTAAAGCAAAATAATGTTCTAAAAAGTTGTATAAATCGTTCGGTTTGCGTAACTTCATAGCCCGGACGGTTTTTTTTGCGTGCTTGCTCGATCGGAGGGAGAGCGGTGGCGGAGGTGTTTTGCCGGAAGCGGAGGGGCCGTGCGCCCGTGCGGGTTAAAACTGTCTGCCATGAACAAACGGTGGTTGCCGATTCTCGGGATGCTTGTTTTTTCCGTGTCGCTGCACGGGCAGGGCAGCGTCGTGGTTTTCGACGAACAGCAGCGTTTCGATGTCGTCGACCGTTACGAACCGGACGGCGATACCGTTTCCTTGTGGTTGTCCGTGCCGCTTTCGGCTTACGACGGGCCGTTCGCTTCGCTGTCGCGGTATCGTTTTTCGTTCGTCCGTTATGCGAGGCGCGGTTATGCGTGGAATTGCAGCCGCCGGTTGCTGAACGGGATCGATCTGGACAATCCGGTTACCGGCGAGCCGTTCTGGAATGTGCTAACGGCCGTTCGCCAGGCTCCCGTCCGGCTGGATGAACAGCCGGGGATCGCGCCGTCCGTTTCGACGGTCGGCAATGCCGGTAACATTTGCGAATACGATCTCGACGTTTTGCACGAGCCGCCCGGCGGCCGTGCAGGCTGGATGTTTACCGACCGCCGTTTCCGGCAGGGTTTGCGTGCGGGAATCGCGACCGGAACCTTGGGCGGCGGCTGGGCTTTCGCAGCGGCCGGAACCCGGCGCTGGGGGCGTGACCGGCATATCCGGGGCGTCTACGCCGACGAGTGGTCGCTGTGTCTTTCGCTCGGGCGCCGGCTCGGCGCGAAAAATTCCCTTTCCGCCGTGTTCCTGATGGCCCCGTCCGAGCGGGGATTGCGCAGCGCTTCGACCGGCGAAGCATTCGAAGCGTCCGGAGATCGTCTTTACAATCCGGCCTGGGGATACCAGCAGGGACGCGTCCGCCCGTCCCGCGTCCGCTGCGAACGGACGCCGATGGCGCTGATTACCTGGCGTTGCGGAGCGGACACCCGCTGGAACCTTACTACGACCGTTTCGGCTCTGTGGGGCACCTCTTCGCGTTCGGCGCTCGACTGGTACGACGCGCGCAATCCGTTGCCCGACTATTACCGCTACCTGCCCGGTTCCTACGAGAATCCGGAGGTGTCCGGGGCCGTCTCCGCGGCATGGAGGCAGCGCGACGTCCGGGTTACGCAGATCGATTGGGAGGAGTTGTACCTCGCCAACGGAAATCGCGATACGCTGCCGGCCGCCTATGTGCTGGGCAGCGCCGTAGATCGGTTCCGGAACTGGCAGTTCGTTTCTTGTTTCGATTACCATCCTTCCCGGACGCTGCGATTGCGGGGAGGGGTGCGTGTGCGGATCGACCGGACGACCGCTTACAACCGGCTGGACGACTTGCTCAGTGCCGCTTTTCTGTTCGACATCGACCCGTACCTGATCGACGATCGCTATTTCGGCGACAAATTGCAGAATAACCTGCGCGCGCCTGACCGCCGGGTGGCCGTCGGGGAGCGGTACGGGTACGACTACGACCTGGATTACGTCTGCGGCGAAGGGTGGCTTACGGCCGATCTGAGGAACCGCTCCGACGAGCGTTTCGGCGGATACGTCGCGTTGCGGGTAGCCCAGGTCGGATATTCCCGCAACGGGCGTTATGAGAAGGAATTGTTTCCGGGAAGCGACTCCTACGGGCGCTCCTCCCGGCTGCATTTTACCGAATATACGCTCAAGGGCGGGATCGATTGCCTGTTCACGCCGGCGCATACGTTGCGCCTCGACCTGCTGTACGAGGACGTCGCTCCGGCCGCGCGCGATGTGTTCGTGTCGATCGATTATCGGAACCGTACGGTTGGCGATCCGCGTACGGCGAACCGGTTCGGCGGCGAGCTGAGCTACCGGTACGCGGGCCGGACCGTTCGACTCGAACTGTGCGCGTATGCGACGGTTTCGCGCGGCGAATCCGAAGTGCGCCGCTACTACGACGATATCGCGTCGGTCTATTCCGACATGGAACTTTCGGGGATCGGGAAACTGTATGCAGGAGTCGAGTTCGGGGCCGAGGTGCTGCTTACGCGGCGGTTCGCTCTGCGTGTCGCCGCATCGCAGGCCCGTAACAGTTACCGGAACGATCCGTCGGTACGCATCCTGTCCGACAAGGATGGCAGTGTGATCGCCGACCGCGCCCGTTCGTTGCTGAAAGGGTATCGCCTGGGCGGGTCGCCGCAGCGGATCGCTTCGGCTGAATTGAGCTACCGGGGGGCGAAACTGTGGATGGCTTCGCTGTCGGTCAATTATGCGGCCGACCATTACACGACGGTCAGTCCGCTGAACCGGATGGGCCGGGTGTACGATTATGCCGCTTCGCCGGAAGACTTGCGAGCGCTGACGGAGCAGGAGCGTTTTCCGGAGGCTTTTACGATCGATCTGTTCGTGTCGAAATCGTTTCGACTCGGCAGTCGTTACCTGTCGGTAAGCGCGGCGGTGAACAATCTGGCCAACCGCAAGGAGATCGTTTACAGCGGTTACGAACAGATGCGGCTGCGCAAAAGCGGGACGGGGTTAAACCAGAGCATCACGGCTTTCGGATCGAAGTACCTGTACGCCTATCCGCGCACCTATTACCTGACTGTGAATTTTCGTTTTTAGATTTGACGAGGTCGAAAATGAATGGATTTATAAAAATATGGATCGGATGCGCTGCGGCGCTGTTGGCCGCCGGGTGCGGTTATGACGATTTCGGCGAACCGCATCCTGCGGATGAAACCGCGCCGTTGCCCAATATGTCGGTCGCCACGCTCCGCGAACGGTGTGCGGTGGGCCCGGTTGCGTTTTCCGGCTCCGGGGTCGTGTTGTCGGGGTATGTGACCACATCCGACCGGGCCGATAATTTCTACCGGACGCTGATGCTCGAGGACAATTCCGGCGCGGTCGAGGTCTGCGCCGGACTGTACGATCTGCACAACGATTATCCGGTCGGTTGCCGGTTGACGTTGTCCGCCGACGGCCTGACCGCGGCGCTGGACGACGGGTTGTTGCGGATCGGTTTGCGGGGCGGTTCGGCGACGGAACCCGTCGCCCCGATGGAGAGTCCGGCGATCGTGCGGCGTCATCTGTTGCGAACCGGCGAAACGATCCTGCCGACAGCGCTGCCGACGACGATCGCCGGGTTGAACGACGACCGGATCGGCTGTTTGGTGCGGATCGCCCGGCTGTGCCTCGATACGCCGTCGGATACGACCTGGGCCGTCCCTGCGGCGGTATCGGCCGACGGTACGCCGCGCAGCGCCTTGTTGAAATTCCGGTGCGGAGCGGATTCTGTTTATGTCTATACGAGCGGTTACGCTTCGTTTGCCGGCGAACGGGTTCCGCACGGGCCGGTTTCGGTGACCGGTATTCTGCTGCCCGGAAAAGTGGGCGGACGCCGGGTGTATGAACTTAAAATGCGTGATTTGAATGATGTACAGGTTGATTAGCTGCTGTCTGCTGTTGCTGTTGGCCGGCTGCGTGTCCAAAAACGGTTTCGATCGGGACGACGGAGAGAGTCCCGGGGGCGATCCGGTGTCGGTCGCTTACCTGAAATCGCTGTATCGCGGTTATCCGCTTCGTGTGACCGATGACGTCGAACTGCGCGTCGTCGTAACGGCGAACGATGCTTACGGGGCGTTCCGCAATACGCTGGTCGTGCAGGATGCCACCGGAGGAATCGAGGTCAAAGTCGGCGGACGCGATCTCTTTACCGTATTTCCGGTCGGGCAGAGCGTACGGATCCGTTGCCAGGGGCTGGTGCTGGGCGACTACGGAGGCGTGGTGTCGCTGGGCGCGGCGTCGGACGATTTCGCTTACGAAAACGGGTTCATTCCGCAGTCGGTCTGGCCTCAATTTCTGAAAAAGCAGGGCGGCGTGACCGATATTCGTCCCGATACCCTCGTTTTTTCCGATCTGGCGGCCGCCTGGATAAGCCGTTACGTGGCTTTCGAACGGGTGCAGTTCGTCGATGCGGAGTGCTCGGAGAACTGGTGCGACACCATGTCGGATACCGATCGGCATCTGGTCGATCCCGCGGGGGATACGCTGATCGTGAGAACTTCTGCGAAGGCCGACTTCGCAAATTGGCCGCTTCCTTCGGGCAGCGGTTATATCGAAGGGATTCTGAGTTGGTTCAACCGGAATTATCAGTTGAAAGTCGTATCGCCGAAAAATGCGGTGATGGAATTGCCCCGTTTCCGGCCCGCGTATGTTTTCGGTTACTGATTGTCGCGTTGCAGGGCTTCCCAGAGCATGTCTTTGAGTTGTCGGATGTGGTACCCGCTGACCGACGAGATAAAGATCGACGGAATGTCCGGCAGATCGGCGGCGATGGCTTCTTGCAGTTCTTCGTCCAGCAGGTCGCTTTTGGTGATCGCCAGCAGGCGCTGCTTGTCGAGCAGTTCGGGGTTGTATTGTTCCAGTTCGTTCAGCAGGATGCGGTATTCTTCGCGCACGTCTTTCGTGTCGGCCGGGATCATGAACAGCAGGATCGAGTTGCGTTCGATGTGACGCAGGAAGCGCGTTCCGAGCCCTTTGCCGGTATGCGCCCCTTCGATGATGCCGGGGATGTCGGCCATCACGAACGACTTGTGGTCGCGGCATTCGACGATGCCCAGATTCGGTTCGAGGGTCGTGAAAGCGTAATTCGCGATTTTGGGCTTCGCCGCCGAAACGGCTGCCAGCAGTGTCGATTTCCCGGCGTTCGGGAATCCGACCAGCCCGACGTCGGCAAGCACTTTCAGTTCGAGGATGAACCATCCTTCGACGCAATCCTCGCCCGGTTGCGCATACCGCGGAGCCTGGTTGGTCGCCGTTTTGAAGTGCCAGTTGCCGAGTCCTCCGCGGCCTCCTTTCAGCAGGACAGCCTCCTGTCCGTCTTCGGTGACTTCGCAGACGATTTCCCCGGTTTCCGCATCGCGTGCGACGGTGCCTAGCGGCACGTTGATGACGACGTCCGTCCCGTTCTTCCCCGAGCAGCGCGCCCCGCTGCCCGCTTCGCCGTCCTCGCCGAAGATGTGACGCTTGTACTTGAGGTGGATCAGCGTCCAGTACTGGCTGTTGCCGCGCAGGACGATGCTGCCTCCGTTGCCTCCGTCTCCGCCGTCCGGGCCGCCGAATTCGATGAATTTCTCGCGGCGGAAATGGCGGGAGCCGGGGCCGCCTTTACCGGAGCGGCCGAATATTTTCACGTAGTCGACGAAGTTGGACGATGGCATAGATTCTGATTTATCGGATGTCTGATGCGTCAAAGATAATATTTTTTTACCTTTGGTGCGGTTTACGCGGCCATGAAAAAACGAACCCCCATAAAAATATCGAGGCAGACCCATTGGAAAATCGTGTTGTTGCTGGTGTTGGCGATCGTCGTGTTGGCGATCGTTTCGCAGGTCGTTGCGGTGCGTCCCTGGACGGGTGGACGGCAAGCGGAACGCGGCGCGCGCTCCGGCGGATCGCCGGAAACCGATCCCGAGATTCTCGCCTGTCCTTTTTTCGCGAACGACGAGTTTGTCGTCCGTTGTCCGGAGGGACGCTATACGATGCTGTACGATACGGCTTATCGTCAGGCTGCCTGGGTAGCTTACCTGCTGACGCGCAGGGATGTATCCGGCAAGGGGGTGAAGCGCAGCGGGGTTTTCAAGAGCGATCCGGAAGTGATCGCCCGCGGGTGGCCTTCGGCCGCAGACCGGGATTATACGGGTAGCGGTTTCGATCGGGGACACCTGCTGCCGTCGGCCGACCGGAACGATACCCCGCAGGAGAACGGGGCTACGTTCCGTTTGTCGAACGTTTCGCCGCAGCGGCCGGGACTGAACCGCGGGACGTGGCGCAGGCTGGAAGAACGGGTGCGGCGCTGGGCGGCGCGTTACGATTCGCTCTACATCGTGACCGGCGGCGAACTGACCCCGTCGCTGCGACGCATCCGGGGCGGCGTCGGGATTCCGCAGCGGTTTTTTAAAACGATTCTGGCGCGGGACGGCGGTACTTTCCGGGCGATCGCTTTCCTGATCCCGAATACGGAGCGTCCGGCCGGGGATTGTTTTCGCTATGCGATCAGCGTCGACAGTCTCGAACGGGTGCTCGGCATGGATTTCTATTCAGCGCTGCCCGACAGCGTCGAAATGCGCGTCGAGGCCTCCTTCGACCGTTCTTTCTGGCGTTAGTTCCGCGTCCGGCAGGGCGTTTTGCCGTTCCGTCCGGTCGTTTCGCCGCGCCGATTCGGCGTTTCGCCGATTTCTCGGAATCGCTCTGCGCCGTTGGAATTATTTTTGCGGAACAGGATTCCTGTAAACATTAAATTTTGAAATTATGAAAGCGAAACATTTTTTTGTATCGGCATTCGCAATGCTGTTTGCCGCGATCGGTGCGACGGCTCAGCCGCAGCACCGCGAACAAATGACTCCCGAGCAGCGGGCCGACCGGATGACGCAGCGCATGACCGAACAGCTTTCGCTGTCGACCGACCAGGCCGAGCAGATCCGCCGGATATTCCTCTCCAATTTCGAAGAGATGAAAGCGGATCGTGCGGTGCGGGCCGACTCTGCGAAGATGAAATCCGACCGTCCGAAGAAATCCGACCGTCCGAAACAGGGAGACAAATCCGACGGCCGTAAGGGGCAGGGCGGTCCGCATGCCGAACGGATGGCCAAAATGGACGAATCGATCAAAAAGGTGCTGACCGAAGAACAGTATGAAAAATGGACGGAACAACGCGCCAAAATGCAGGACCGAAATCGTCCGCGTCCGGAAGAGCAGCCTCAGGACGAATAGGGCGTCCGGTGGAAAGCAGGATGAACGGGAGGACGACGATCGATCGCCGTCCTCCTTTTGCGTGCACATTGCGCCGGATGTTTTTATCGTTTCCGGAAATAAAGCCGTATCTTTGTCCGAAACACATCGATTATGCATAAATCAGGATTTGTCAACATCATTGGGAACCCGAACATGGGAAAATCGACCCTGATGAACGCGCTGGTCGGGGAACGCCTGTCGATTATCACGTCGAAGGCGCAGACGACCCGCCACCGGATCATGGGGATCGTCAACGGCGACGATTTCCAGATCGTCTATTCCGATACGCCGGGGATACTCAATCCGAATTATAAGTTGCAGGAGTCGATGATGCGTTTCGTACGGAGCGCGCTCTCCGATGCCGACGTGCTGCTGTATGTGACCGACGTGTTCGAAAAACCGGAAGACGACAACGGGATCGTTTCGAAGATCGCCGGCGGCGGGACCAAAACGATCCTGGTGATCAACAAGATCGACCTGACTACGCAGGAGACGCTCGACGCCCTGGTGGAACGGTGGCGGAAAGTGCTGCCCGACGCCGAGATCGTGCCGGTGTCCGCGCTGAACAATTTCAACATCGGCGGGCTGTTCGACCGTATCCTGGCGGCCCTGCCCGAGGGCGAGCCCTATTACCCGAAAGATACGCTGACCGACAAAACGCTGCGCTTTTTCGCGTCGGAGATCATCCGCGAGAAAATCTTGTTGAATTACCAGAAAGAGATTCCGTACTGCACCGAGGTCGTGATCGACGAATACAAAGAGGACGCGGATATGGATCGGATTGCGGCGACGATCTACGTGGCACGGGAAAGCCAGAAGGGAATCGTTATCGGCCATCAGGGCGGTAAGCTCAAAAAGGTGGGCACCGAGGCCCGCGAGGAGCTTGAACAGTTTCTCGATAAAAAGGTTTTTCTGAAATTGTACGTCAAAGTGAACGACAACTGGCGGAACGACGAACGTCAACTGCGCCGGTTCGGGTATATCGAATCGTAAACTTCGGTTTCATAATAAAAGCAAGGCGGATACCGATCGGTATCCGCCTTGCTTTTTGATGGACGCGTGCTATTCGATAACAATCGCGTAGTGTCCCGACGGAAAGCGGTACAGCGGATTTTCCGCGCCTTGTCCGGCGGTCGGATAACGGTTTTTGTCCAGCGGCTGGCCGTTGACCGTAACGGTTTTGCCGTCCGGCAGGGCTACCAGTCCGGAGGCGTTCGCCGGAATTTCGATCTTCCAGTCCATTTTGCCGCCTTCCTGTTTCCAGTCGCTTTTGACTTCGCCGTACGGGGTTTCCAGCGTCGCTTTCGCCCACGGCAGGTAGGCCGTCATCGTCGGTTCGAAACGGGTCACTTTGAAACCGGGGCCCGAAGCGTCCGGACGGATGCCGGCGATGTCTTCATAGAACCACGTGTCGTAGACGCCCTGCATCGGGTGGCTCAGCGAACTTCCTCTCAGGCAGAGTTCCTTGCTGGCTGCATTGACCGGCAGCGTTTCCCACAGCGTCGTGGCGTCGGCGTCGGTCCACATGTAGGCGAAACTGTTTTCGCCGGTTTTGGTGAACATGTCCCAGGCTGCCTGGCTGTTGCCGTAGCGCGACAATGCCTGGCCGATGTGGCCCAATCCGAAGATACCGGTATGCATGAAGTTGTCGTACTTCTCCTTCATGTTGCGGACGGTGGCGTCGGAAACCGCTTTTTCGTCGCCGGCCGGCACCATGCCGTAAGCCAGCGCCATCGCGTTTGCGGTCTGGCTGCCGAACGTTTTGTTCGTTTTGTCGTAGAATTTATCGACGAAAGCCTTGCCGATCCGGTCGCGCAGGGCGGCATAATGCGCCGCGTCTTCCGTTTTGCCGAGTACGGCCGCCGCTTGCGAAACGAGGTCCGCGTCGTGATAGTGGAACGCTGTCGAGCTGACCGGGATCGGGCAGTCGATCGCCGCGTTTCCGTTCGGCGGACACCAGTCGCCCAGACCGTAGGGAACGATGTCGTTCTCGGTCAGCGCCGCGATGTGATCGACCCATTGTTTCATTTCGCCGTAGTAGATTTCGAGCGCTTCCTTGTTGCCGAAATAGAGGTAGATATCCCACGGGATCTGGACGACGGCGGTGCCCCAGTCCGGCGATGCCACGCCGCACAGGCGGCGTCCCGGGGAGATCATGAACGGAATGCCCGGTTGCTTGTCTGCAAAATAAAATTCGCTGTTGTGCAGCTTCTGATGCAGCGTGTTTTCGAGGAATACCGACGACGAAGAGCTGACGTCGCCCATGTATTTCATCCAGAAGTTATTCATGCCGTAATTCATACTTTCGAACGGCGCTACCGCATGGGCGTCGCCGAGCCAGCCGCAGCGTTCGCGGTGCGGGCAGTCGGTCGGCAGGCCGTGAATGTTGCTCAACATCGTCCGGACGGCCAGTTCGTGCAGGCGATTGATTTGCGGGTCGGCGCATTCGAACGTACCGATCCGTTCGACGTCGGTGTGTACGACCACCGCTTTCAGCCAGTCTTTTTCGGGTTGGGTCGCCGCGCCCGATAGTTCGAGGTAGCGGAATCCGTGGTACGTGAACCGGGGCGTCCATTTTTCCTTGCCTTTTCCGGTGCAGACGTATTCGTCGGTCTGTACGACGCCGGTCGCGGCTACGCCGGTCGTGTTGTATTCGATCGACTTGTCGGCGGCCAGCGTTTCGCCCATCCGCATTTTGATCCGGGTGCCGGCCGGCTGTTCGACGGTCAGCAGCGGGATGGCTGCCACGTTGACGCCGAAATCGTAGATCCAGTTGCCCTGCGGATCCTGCCACAACGCTACCGGAGCGATCTCCTGTTTCATTCGGATCGGTTCTATCAGTTGCGGTTTCAGTTCTTTCGGAATAACGCCTCCGGCCGGCAGTGCGGACTGCCAGTCCGCGCACGGAGTTTTCGCATCGGCCCAGCCGGCGATCTCCTTGTTCGCGTCGTATACCTCGCCGGCGTAGAGGTTCGAGCTGAGTACCGGCCCGGGCGCCCATTTCCAGGTTTCGTCCGTGCCGATGATCTTTTTCGAACCGTCCTTATAAGTAATTTCCATTTGCGCCAGCAGGATCGGTTTGCCGTAGCTGAACCCGGGGCCCCATACCTTGCCCTGGTTGTACCAGCCGTCGCCGAGCATCACGCCGATGCAGTTGTCCCCTTTTTTCAGTCGGTTGGTCACGTCGAACGTGCTGTACAGCGCATACAGTTCGTAATTGCTCTGAGCCGGGTCGAGTATCCGGGTCGAGTCTACGCGGCGGCCGTTGAAAAACAGGTCGCTGCACCCGAGACCGGAGAGGTAGATCACGGCGCGTACCGGTTTCGTACCCGGTTGATCCGCGTTGAAAACGGTGCGGAAATAGGGCAGCGGACTGCCTTCCTCCCATTGGGCGGTGATCCATTTCGCTTGCCATTGGTCGGCTGCGGGACCCAGCGAGAACGATGCGGGATCGCTCCACGAAGTCGGTCGGTCGGCGCCGTCCCAGATGCGGACGCGCCACCAGTAACGCTCGCCCGGTTTCAGGTCGGCGCCCTGCGGACGGACGTTCAGTTGCTGGTCGGAAAGTTGTTTGCCGGACGACCATACGTCGGCTTTTCCATTCTTCAAAGCCTTTTCGTCGGAAGCGATTTCGATCTCCCAGGCCGTTTGCACGACGCTGTCGGCTTCCGATTCGATCTGCCAACTGAATACGGCCCGATCGACGCCTTCCGGATCGTCCAGGTCGCGGCAGCGCAGTTCGGTCACTTCCGTGTCGCCTCCGGCGCGTTTCGCTCCGCCGGATCCGTTGCAAGAGTTCAGCGCCGGCAATACCGACAGCAGGATTCCTGCGAGAAACAGTTTGAATTTCATAGTTGTCTGTTGGTTTTAAGTTATTTGGTTTGTCGTATGATCATGCCGTCGTACGGGCCGAAGGGTAGCGGCGCGCCGTTTTCCAGCGGTTTGACTTCGCCTGTCTGCGGATTCCATCCTTCGAGCGATTTGGCGCCGGGAAAGTTTGCCTTGACCGTTTTCGGGGCGTTCGTATCGTTGACGATGAAATAGACGTTCCGTCCGCCGATCCGTTTGTGGCTGTGCAACACCCCGGCGTAGGAGTCCAATACGATATCGCGGTCGAGCACCCCTTCGAGCAGGTAGTTCAGCAGCCGCGCGTTGAACGTCGGTTCGTAGTAGACCGCAGGGGTGAGGGTCTTGTCCCCGACCATCTGGGCGACGGCGCTTTCGACCGCTTCGGACGGGAACGCGTCCGGCGTATTTTTCGGCAGCGCTTCGAGCAGGATCACGCAACCTCCGGCCCGGGCGAACTCCGTGATGCGGGTCAACATCTGCGGCGTAATCGTCTCGACGCCCGGCAGGATCAGCACATCCCAGCGCAGTTCGCCGTGCGCGAGACTTTTGTTCTCTACCTTGGATTGTTCGATCCCGGCCGCGTCGACGTACGAAAATTCCCAGCCGTTGTCGTACAGGCAGTCGCTGACGCGGTCGAACAACTGCGACAGCCGCTGCGCTTCGGGGGCTCCTCCGGCGACGTTGTCCCAGCTTTGCAGGCAGGACGGCAGCGGACGGTATTTCGACCACAGCGTTTCGACCGGGTAGTAGACGGCGATGCGCGAAGCCCGCACGCCTCCCGCCAGCATCATTTCGACGCGGGCGATGTAGTCGTTGAACGCTTTGCGACCGTTCGAATCTTCGTGCTGAAGTTGCAGGTAGTTGTTGAAGTCGGTCACTCCGCCGACGATCTGGCGGTTCAGCGATCCTTTGATTTCGATCGTGGGAGCCTCTTTGCCGTCATAGAAATTATAGTCCGAGATCGGGCACGATTCGCACATGACCATCGAATTGCCTTGCAGTTCGGCGGCCGACGACGCCAATCGCGAAGAGTACAGGTAGCGGCGCGTAAAGCTCGGCATACCGGTCAGCACGTCGATGCCCGGTACGTCCATCTCGCGGTAGCAGGCCATGATGCTGCCGTACAGCGGAACCTGCGCCATCATCGTCTCTTCGACGAGCAGATGTCCGCCCGATTTGAGCTTTTGCGTGGAACAATATTCCCGTATCTGACGAAAATAGTTCCGGCTCATGAAATCCGCGATGATCCGGAAATACCGGTAGCGGAGTTTCTCCCCTTCCGGCCCCCGATCCAGCATCATCGGCAGCAGCACGTCTTTCAGATCGGCGCTGTAACGGGTCATGAATTCGGTCGATACGTTTTCTTTCCACGGGTAGACGCCGTATCCGAGGTTCGGGAACGGCAGAGCCATCGACGACGGTTCGTCGGTAAACGTGGAGGTGAAAAGGGTTCCGAGTTTCTCTGTAAAAGCCTGCGCGTAGCGCCGGTGCGTCAGTTCGATGAACCGTTTGGTCACTTCGGGCATCAGCAGACTCGGGTAGCGCGGCGTCGTTCCGCCCCGGTCGGTGCCGGCCTGGAATCCGGTGTAAAGCGGCGCGTGCGAAATCTGGGCGATTGTCCACGTGCCGTCGGGAGCCGTCCACCGGATCCGACCGTCGCGAATCGACGACAGCAGGCTCCGCGCCCGGTCGTATTCCAACTGCCCGTCGACCGAAGGCACCGCTTTGACCAGGATCGGCTGTCCCGGCAGCAGCGGCAGGTCGACGGCGGTTCCGCCGTTGACGGTCGTATCTTTAAAAAGAAGGCCTTCCGCCTCCCACTCCGGATGTTCGTCGAGCACGTAGGTGTCGGCCATTCCGGACGGATAGCTTCTTTCGTCATACAGCCACAGGTCCAGTCCGCGCGCTTTCGATGCGTGGACGAACCGATTGAATACTTTCAGCTCTTCGTCGCTTTTGAGGTATTCGTTCGGGTTGACGTTGGTCGCCATGCCGCCGTACCCGTTGGAGATGATCCACTGGATCATCGAGTCCTGCTCCCGGTCGTCGCGCGGCATACTGTGTCGGTTGACGTTCATCCGGTATTCGAGCGTGGGTTTCAGGAAATCGGCTTGCAGTTTCTTTTCGTTCTGTGCGCAGGCGACCGTGCTTCCCAGCAACAGCGCTACGGCGAGTTTGAATCTGATCATCGTTTTTCTGTCGTGTGTTATGTTACTCGGCTGCTGTCGGCGCGGCCTGTCCGAAGACGGCTTTGATCGCTTCGAGATATCCCGTCCCGTGGATCGAGTCCGGTTCGATGTAGCTGCCTTCGGTCCATTCGTTCCAACTGTTGATGTTCAGGATGCGCGGCCCGTTCGGGTCGGCGAGCAGTCTGTCCTTGGTCCGCTGCAGCGCTTCCCGGAAATTTTCGGGGGTGTTGTTGCCGATCGTATAGGTTACCAGGTAGTTTTTAATGCCCTCGGGCGTTTGTTCCACATAGCGCGGAGACGGGTCCCAGCCCATCGTTACATTCGGGTAGTACGGCACGCCGTATTCCGCCCGCGCCTTGTCCCAGAACGCGAAATAGTCGTCCATGGCTTTGATGTAGTCCGTTTGCAGATCGGGCAGCGGCGTGTGGTGGATCCAGACGTACGAAGTTCCCGAGTCGAATCCGAGTTTTTTCAGCAGTTCGGGCGTATTCTCGGCGGCTTTTTCGCCCGGAAGCACCGGATTGCCCCACGTTACCAGGTTCCAGTGAACTCCCGGCAGGCCGGCCGCCACGGCTTTTTCGCGCAGTTTGTCCATAGCTGCGCGGGCCGCTTCGACGGAACCGAAGTTCTCGACGAATTTCTGCACGTCGTAGACCGAAAAGTAGGGCTTGCCGTCCACCGTCCAATAATTCGGTTTCGTAAAATATTCTTTGATAATCAGGTCGCCGATCTTGTCGAACGTTTCGGGCGTCACCCGTCCCGGATAGAGGATTTTCTGTTCGTCGCCTTTCGTGTAGGGGTGGATGTCGAGCCAGTCGTGATTGGCCCACATCAGCGCGAATTTCAGTTTTTCGGTATTCGGCGCTTTCAGGAAGCCTTCGTCCAGCGCGCGGTTCAGGAACGGCCCGTCGTCGTAGTAATACCAGTCGAAAATGAAAACGTCGACCCCGTTGTCGGCTGCCGCGTCGATCTTACGGGCCATCTCCGCCGGGTCTTTTTCGTCGGTATATCCCCAGGCCGGCACTTTGGGCTGCTGCTGGCCGTCGAAACAGGGACGGGCTTTCTTGACCAGTTCCCATTCGGCCCAGCCGTCGCCCTTGAGGCTGTCGTTACGTCGGTCGTGGGTGTGGTAATTCGGGAAATAGTAGCAGGCTACCGTGATCCGGTCAGGGTCTTCCGTCTTTTTCGGAGAGGAGCCGCAGGATGCGAATGCAACAGCCAGCGCGGAGCAGGCGATCGTGGTAAAGATTTTCATTTTGAGTCGGTTTTAGATCGGGTTATATTCGTGGACTAAGGTACGAAAAACTGTGCATTCTCCCAAAAAAAAGTGCGGCGGATTCCGCTGGGGAGAGGAGCCGACTCCGGTCGCGTTTCCCGAATTCGGATATTTTATTTTACATTTGTCGTTTCGAATACCTAACCCTGACCTAACCCGATTAACCGAACTGCATGAGACTGCTTTGCCTGTTGCTGTTGACTTTTTTCGCGGCGCCCGCGGCCGCTTCTCCGATCTGCGTGGCGGGAAGACTGGCTGAAACCGGCTCCGGAAAGGCGATCGATTTCGCCGAAATCTACCTTTTTACCGGCGGGAACGTCCGGCCGGCGCGTCAGACGCTGCCGGACGAGCAGGGCGGTTTCCGGCTGGATTCCGTCGATCCGGGTGCTTATACGCTGATGATCCGCCTGATAGGATACGACGTGCTGACCCGCGAGGTCGCGCTGGAACATTCGGCCGGCACGGTCGATTTGGGCGTGCTGTACCTTACCCCGCTGGAGAACGGGATCGCCGAAGTGGAGGTCGTCGCCGCGAGAAAACAGCTCGTTTACAAGCTCGACAAAAAAGTGGTGGACGCTTCGTCCAACATCATGGGCGGCGGCGGGTCGGCCGTGGATATTCTGGAGAATACCCCTTCGGTGCGCGTGGATGCGGAGGGAAACCTGTCGTTTCGCGGCAGCAGCGGGTTTACGGTCTACGTGGACGGCAAGCCCAGCGTGTTTTCCGGTTCGCAGGCGCTCGAACAGATTCCCGCCGGGCATATCGAGAACATCGAAATCATTACGACTCCGTCGGCGAGGCACGACGCGGAGGGCGATGTGGGCATTATCAACGTCATTACCAAAAAGCATACGCAACGCGGGCTCAGCGGCACGGTGAACCTGTCCGGCAGCACGGCGTTGTCGCGCAACGTCGATTTCCTGTTGACCCGTCAGAACGAGGCTTCCCGTTGGTATGCCGGCGGCGTGTGGTTCGACAAATTGCGCAAAAGCGATTTCGAGCAGCAGAAGACGACGGTCGTGGACGACCTTACCACCACGTCGCGTTCGAAAGGGCCGCGCGTCGGGGATAATTACAATTATACGCTGAAGGCGGGATGGGCGTACGCGCTTCCGCGCACGTCGTTCTCGGTGGACGTCGAAGGCGGATACCGGGGCAACAAGCGCAACGGCCGACTGGATTACCGGGAGAGCCGCTTTTCGCAGGGAACGGGCGACGGCGAGATCGGCGACTACCGAAGCCTGGACGATTACGACAACCGCGAAACCATCGGCCTGGGAACCGTGGCCGTCGGACACAGGTTCAACGACAAAGGACACGAGCTTTCGGCCAGTTTTTATTATAAATACGGCGGAGGCGCGGTCGAATATTTCCAGAGCGATCTCTTCAATCTGCAGGGCGAACGCGAGCAAGGGCACCGCGCCTGGGAATCCGAGTACCGCATCACGGCCCGCGGAAACCTGGACTACGTGCTGCCGTACAGCAAAACCGGGAAGATCGAGGCCGGTTACCAGTATTACTCTTACCTGGAGGACAGCAAGTACGAAATGCAGTTCTGGAATCCCGAGACGAAAACGTTTTACTGGCGCGACGACATTTACAATACTTCTTATTTCCGCGAGAACGTCAATTCGGTCTACGCGATTCTGTCCGAGAACCTGCGCGCGCTGGAGATCCAGGCCGGCGTCCGGGGCGAATATACCCACACCCGCCTGCGCAGTTCGATCGCCGGGGCCAGCCGCGACAAACGGCGTTTCGAGGGGTTTCCGTCGATGCACTTGGGATATACGTTTCCGCGCGGCCACCGGCTGCTGGTTTCCTATTCGCGGCGAACCACCCGCCCGCAGCTTTTTTACATGGAGCCCTATATTACTTTCCGCGATTACTATACGGCCGAGATCGGCAATCCCGATATCCGTCCCGAATACATCCATTCGTACGAACTGACCTACCGGAAAAGTTTCCGGGACAACAACGTTTCGGCGACTTTTTTCCACCGTTCGCGCAGGGACAAGATCGAACGGCTCCGGGTGCCTTACGAGGCGGGCGTCACGCTCGACTCGATGGCCAACGTGGGGCACGACTATTCGACCGGCGTGGAGCTGACCGCCGTCGTTCGCGTCGCGCGCTGGTGGAATACCTCGCTGAACGGCAATCTGTATTATTATAAGATACGCAACGAGTTGGCCGCCGGGGGCGGACGCGAATCGAGTACGAATTACGACATCATGTGGAACAATGCCTTCGATGCCGGCAAAAATACGCGGATTCAGTTGGACGCCAACTTCGTAGGGCCTTCGGTCACGACCCAGGGGCGTACCGATGCTTTTTGGTACGTCAATCTCGCCGTCCGGCAGCAGTTCTTCAAACGGAAGCTTTCCGCGACGCTCTCCTGCCGGGATCTGTTCGGCAGCGCGCGTTATGTCAGCGATATCCGTACGGCCGACCTGCAGTCGTTGACGCGCATCCGTCCCAAATATCCGCTGATCGCCCTGACGTTGGGGTATGTTTTCAACAGTTTTAAGGCAAAAACGGATCCGGCGAAGGAGAGTCATGACCTGTTCGAGGGCACCAACCATTGACCGGAATGTCTTATTTTCCTATAAAACCGGCCTGAAAATTTCGAAAAAGGGTTCGTTTTTCGGAACGGGACGGAACGGCCGTTCGGCGCGGCGCGGGATTGTAAGGGGGTGAGAATGTTCGCTGTTTCCGTCCGGCGCGACGCTGCGAAAGGGTGCAAAATAATTTTTCCCGACAAATTTCGAGTCAATTTATCGTATTTATTTGATTAATTATGAAAAAATTCTTTATATTTGTTCAATCTAAAATCTCTAAATGCTCAAACTATGAAAAAATTTACTTTATGCAGTTTATTATTGCTGTCTTCGGTAATATTCTGGCGGTGCGAGGATGATTTCCAGTCGTCTATGAAGTTGGGCGACTTCTCATTCATGCTCGATACGACCACCTGGAAAGTTCCCGTCGACGGTGGACGGGATTACCGGGTGATCGAGGCGCCGGGCGATTGGACTGTAAAGATCCAATATCCGGAAGGAACCACTGACAAGTGGGTGAAGATCAGCGATACCACGGGTAGTTTCGGTAAATATAAACTGACTCTTGTCGCCGGCGCGAACACTTCCTACGAGTTTGCCCGCGAGGCTTCTTTGGTTTTCTCCAGCGGAGAACAGACCGAAACCATGAAGATTTACCAGCCGACCCCGATCGGAGCCGTGGTTAAACAGGACACCTATAACGTGGAAGCGGGCGATACGGTGATCAAAGTCGAATTCACGGTGAACGTGCCGTACGACTATTCGATCAGCGACAACGCGCAGAAGTGGATTATCCCTGTGTTGGGTAAAGCGGTGGACAACGTGACGCTTCAGTTCCAGATTCTGGCCAGCAACCGGAGCCGCGAACGCGTCGGGACGATCACGATCTATCCGGAAGGAGGCGAAGCCGTACCGGTTACGGTTACGCAGGCCGGCGCTTCGGAACTGATCGAGTACCCGATCTACGAAGAGACCGATCTCCGCGGAAACGTTTCGTTCGTGAAGAACAGCGACGGATCGATGGATGCGTGGTTCCTGCGTTCGACTCCGATGAAGTTCCAGAGCGAACCGCATATGTATAATAAGACGGGCTGGTGGTATGCTGTTACCGATAATACCAACAACGCATATTGGGGTAAAGACGCGTACGATCTGGGCAGCGGCCCCATTGCATTGAAATTCTACGCTTCCACGGCATTCAATCAGTTGTGCTACATGGGCAGCGGTTCTTGCACCTTTACCTTGTATCCGTGGGATACGGATTATGCGACGAGTATGGCCAAAACGCCGGTCTTCCAGAAGACTATGACTTATGACGGCGGATGGGCTTATCCTACCGGAGCGGGCGAATACCTGCCTGCCGGAAATTATCTGGCTGTTGTCGAAGGAAGCGCGGGCAACTCGGTAATGGTAACGACGAACGAACCGGACGACGAAGTTTGGGCTTACGCCAACGGCGCTTCGACCAAGAAATTCCTGGCGCTGTCTTACGAAGTGTACTTCCAGAATCCTGGCGTAGAGTTCGATAATTTCAACGCATACGACTTCTCGGCGATGGTTAAGGCGCATTCGGCTGACGGTCAGTCGTGGGATGAACCCGAATTTGTCTTCACTGCGAACAATGCGATGCTGTCGCAGCGAGATAACCTGGGATATGCTAACAATATGGCGATAGCCAAAGTCGGTTCGGATTATTTCATGGCGTTGTCTCACGATGAAAACGGAATCTGGATGGCTAAATCCGCCAACGGAAAAGATAACTGGGAGATTCTGGGCGACAAGAGTATCCTTGAAAGCGGTAAGGTAGTTTCGATGTTCATCAACGACGCGATGATTTACCTCTACTTCCAGGTCGGCAGCGACATTCACGTCGCAACGACGAGCGCCGGCAGCAGTGATTGGTACACGACGCTGAAAGATAACGGATCGGTACTGACGGTTCCCAGCGGTGTAGGCGGCGTTTCGGTCGTGTACAATGCGAACATCAGTAAATACCAGATTCTCTATTCGCAGAGCGACGTGATCTCTTCTTACGTAGCCGATGCCGGTACCGATAAATTCGAAGCGGGCGACATCGTTGTGGATGGAACCAGAGCGGGGGCGACCCAGGTAGGTTACTTCACGAATGAAGCCGGTATCGTTCCGGACGAAGCTAAGACGTGGGTCGGCTATCAGTACTCTCGGGGACTTATCGCGATGCCTTTGTAATAAGGATTTAAAGGGTTTTTAAATCCTGTCTATAAAACTAAGGGGTTCGGCAAATTTGCCGAACCCCTTAGTTTTATATTTGTCGGGGAGGCGACGTCCGCAGCCTGCCGGCTTTCGTCGGACGGACCGAACGGCCGGCGCGGGAATGAATCCGGCGGGATTGTGCCGACAGTTCTTGCCGGAAACGGTGATATATAAAATAAACGATTATCTTTGTACCGGACGTCGAGCGTATGAAGCAGGGACTGGTGAAAATAGCGAAATGGCTGATGGTGGTGCTCTTTATGAGTTACTACTTCAGTACTACGCTTTTTTACCATACCCATCATTTCCAGTGGGGAACCGTTACGCACTCCCATCCTTACATTCCGTTCGAAGGCGGGATGCCTTCGCATTCCCATACGGCCGAACAGTGCGCGACGATCGGTTTGTTGTCGGCAATCGTTTTGTGGATCGCTGTCGCTCCGGCTCTTCTTTTCGCAAGGACGATCGTTACGCCGATTTATGTTTTCTTTTCGCGGTACGTTTCGCACCTTCGTTTGCCTGGCATTTTGCTCAGGGCCCCTCCTGTTTTCATTTGCGGGTGATTTACCGACAGGTTTTCGTAAGTCACGGTTTCTCCGGAAATTCGTTCCGGAGAGGAAAAAGCGTATGTTTTTTATAATTCGAGCAAATGAAAAAAATTATTTTTTCCATTGGTCTTGTATTGCTGTATGCCTGCGCGGACAGGTCGCAGGGGCAGCGGCATGCAGACGACCGGGGAGTCCGGGTGGAGGAAGAGTGCGTCGTGCTGGCGGCGGATTCTCCGATCCGGGAGCGCATTAAAACCCAATCGATTCATTTTTCCGATTACCAGGCTGCGTTTACGACCTCCGGGGTCGTGCAGGCTATTCCGACCGGTTATGCCGAGATCGCCTCGCCGTTTGCCGGGCGTATCGTCAAGTCGTTCGTCCGTCTCGGCCAGCAGGTTGTGCCGGGAAGTCCCGTTTTTTCGATCAGTTCTCCGTCGTTTTTCGAGACAGGAAAGGCTTATTACCAGGCCAAACAGGAGATGGAGCTGGCCCTGAAAAGCCTGAACCGAGAGAAAGACCTGCTCCGTAACAATGTCGGCGTCGCCAAGGAGGTCGAGGAGGCGGAGGTAAACTACGAACTCCGGAAGAAAGATTACGAGAACGCTCTCGCCGCATTGAGCGTGTTCCAGATCGAACCTGAAAAGATGACGTTGGGACAGCCGTTGGTCATTACTTCGCCGATCGCCGGCGAAATCGTGAAAAACAATATCGTTATCGGGCAATATATCAAAGAGGACGCCGGTCCGCTGGCTCTGGTGGCGGATCTGAACAAGGTTTGGGTGGTAGCCCATGTGAAAGAAAAAGATATCCCTCTGATCCGTCGGTTGAATCGGGCGGATATTCGTCTGATGGCGGTTCCGGATACCGTTTTCAGCGGTACCGTTTATCATGTCAGCGAATTGCTCGACGAGGAAACCCGTTCGGTGGAGGTCATTATCGAGTGCGATAATCGTGACCGGCGGCTGAAACCGTTCATGTACGGGACCGTACAGCTGACCGATACGCCGTCGCGCGCGCTGGTGATTCCGACCTCGGCCATCCTGCAGCGGGAGGACGATTGTTACGTGCTGGTACGCGAGTCCGAGGATCGTTACCGTAAAGTCCGGATCTCCGTATCGTCTTCCGACGAGCGGCAGACGGTCGTGTCTTCCGGACTCGGCGATGGCGACGAGGTCGTTACCGAGGGGGCGTTTTACCTGATCGACGCGCGGTAGCTTATGAAAAAGTTGATTTATGAGGCCATTCATCGGCGGGCGCTGATGTTTGTGCTGTTCGGCCTGTTGGCCGTGATCGGCTACTACGCGTGGACTCGGCTGGCTATCGACGCTTATCCGGATATCGCCGACGTAACGGTGCAGGTCGTTACGCAGGTTCCTGGACTGGCGGCCGAAGAGATCGAGCAACAGATTAGCATTCCGATCGAGCGGGCGATGAACGGCCTGCCCGGCCTGCATGTGATGCGGAGCAAAAATACGTTCGGCCTATCGACCGTGATCCTCGTGTTTCAGGACGGGGTGGACGATTATTGGGCCCGGCAGCGCGTGCAGGAGCGGTTGGTGGACGTGGAACTTCCCTACAATGCCGTTCCGGGCCTGAATCCGCTGACTTCGCCGACCGGCGAGATATTCCGTTACGTGGTCGAAAGCGACCGGCACGATCTGCGAGAGCTGACCGACCTGCATAAATGGGTGATCATTCCGCGCCTGAAACAGGTGACCGGCGTGGCGGACGTCAGCAATTACGGCGGGATCACGACGCAGTACCAGATCGAGATCGACCCGCACAAACTCGAACAGTACGGAATTTCGCTCGCCGACGTGGTCGAAAAGGTGGAAAAGAACAACGTCAATGCGGGAGGCAGCATGATTTCGCACGGCGATCTGAGCTATGTGATCCGTGGAATCGGACTGGTCAAAGGGCTCGAAGACCTCGGGAACATCGTGGTCAAGACCGAGAACGGCGTCCCGGTCTATCTGAGCGACATCGGCCGGTTGAAATACGGCAACCTCGAGCGCAAGGGGGTGCTGGGATTTACGGACGATACGCGGGACTATCAGGACGGCGTGGAAGGGATCGTGCAGATGTTGCGCGGACAGACTCCTTCGCAAGTGCTGCAAGGAGTGCACGGAGCGGTCGACGAACTGAACGGCGATATATTGCCCGAAGGGGTTTCGATCCATCCGTTCATGGACCGCACCGACCTGGTCAATACGACGCTGCATACCGTGTCGCATACGCTGTTCGAAGGAATGCTGCTGGTCGTGCTGGTGTTGATCCTGTTCCTGGGTAGTTGGCGGGGCGCGCTGCTGGTGGCCGTGACGATCCCGTTGTCGCTGTTGATCGCTTTTATCCTGATGAAGATTACGGATATTCCCGCCAACCTGCTGTCGCTCGGGGCGATCGACTTCGGGATACTGGTCGACGGGGCGATCGTGATGATGGAGACGATTCTCAAAGGACGTGAAAGTCGTCCCGACGTCGAGCTTTCCAAGGACGGCGTGGTCCGGCGTGCCACCGAAGTGGCGCGTCCGATCCTATTCTCGACGCTGATTATCATTACGGCTTACCTGCCCCTGTTCGCTTTCGAACATATCGAGCAGAAGATGTTTACCCCGATGGCCTATACGGTGGGATATGCGCTGCTGGGAGCGTTGGCCGTCGCGTTGTTGTTGACTCCCGGCTTGGCGTTCCTCGCTTACCGGATGCCGCGCAAAACCTACCGGAACCGGTGGCTCGAAAGGCTGACCGAAGCTTACGACCGCCGGATAAGGAACATTATGAAGCGTCCGAAGCGCATTTTCGCTCCGCTGGCTGCGATTCTGGCCGGGGCCGTCGTGCTTTCCGTTACGGTTGGCAAGGACTTCTTGCCGCCGATGGACGAAGGGGCGATCTGGATACAGGTGCAGCTTCCGCCGGGCATTTCGATCGAAAAGTCGAAAGAGATGGGAGCCGAACTGCGCAGGACGCTGAAACGGTTCGACGAGGTCTCGTACGTGATGACCCAGGTAGGACGCGACGACGAGGGGGCGGAGGCGTTCTCGCTGTCGCACGTCGAATGCGGCGTCGGGCTGAAGCCCTATAATACGTGGGAAAGCGGACGCAGCAAGAGCGAACTGATCGATGCGATGGCGGTCGAGCTGCAGAAGATGCCGGGATATTCGGTCGGTTTTTCGCAGCCGATCATCGACATGGTGATGGATCAGGTGGCCGGAGCGCACAGCGACCTTGCCGTAAAAATCTACGGCGAAGACCTGCACGAAACCCGCCGCATCGCCGAGCGGATCGAACAAACGCTCAGGACGGTGCCGGGAGCCGTCGATGTGGCGGTGGATCAGGAACCGCCGCTGCCGCAGTTGCAGATCATCGCCGACCGCGACCGGATCGCGCAGTACGGGCTGAACGTTTCGGATGTGACCGAGCTGATCGAGTTCGCGATCGGAGGAAGCGCCATCTCGCAGGTTTTTGTCGGCAGCAAGTCGTACGACGTGACCTGCCGGCTGAACGAAGAGTACCGGAACACGCCCGAAAAGATCGGGTCGCTGATGCTGACCAACGGCAGCGGTACGAAAATTCCGCTTTCGCAGGTCGCCGAGGTCAGGATGACCACCGGGGCCAGCACGATCACACGGGAGATGAACAGGCGTCACATGACCGTCCGCGTGAACCTGCGCGGCGTGGATTTGAGCACGTTCCTGCGCGATGCGAACCGGGCCATCGCCCGGAACGTGGACTACGATCGCGAAGAATTTCACCTGAAATGGGCCGGACAGTTCGAAAATCAGCACCGGGCTTACGCGCGGCTGGCCTTTGTCGTTCCGCTGGCGCTGTGCATCATGTTGCTGCTGCTGATCGTCGTTTGCGGAAAATTCCGGCAGGCGGCCGTACTGATGAGCGTCGTTCCATTGGCGCTGTTCGGCGGCATGTTGGCCCTGAACGTGCGCGGTATGACGCTGAACGTCTCGTCGGCGGTGGGATTCATCGCGCTGTTCGGCGTGGCGATCCAGAACGGGGTCATCATGATCTCGCACATCAACAACCTGCGCAGGCAGCAGGGGAAGGAGCTGTTCGATGCGGTGGTTTCCGGCGCGCGTCACCGTTTCCGTCCGGTGCTGATGACCGCGACGGTGGCGGTGCTCGGCTTGCTGCCGGCGTCGCTGTCGACCGGGATCGGTTCCGACGTGCAGCGACCGCTGGCCACCGTCATCGTCTACGGACTGTTGTTCGCGACCGTCGTGACGCTGTTCATCCTGCCGGCGCTCTACTACATGGTCGAAAGTTATCATCTCAAACGTAAAAGACCGGAACCGGATCAAGCATGAAAAAGAGAATCATTTTATGGATAGCATTGCTGCCGGGCGTCGCGGCCCAGGCGCAGACGCTCCACCGGACGGAATGTCCGCTGGGGTACGACCAGTACATCGGTCGGGTTTGGCGGGAAAATCTTTCCTATGCCGCCGAGAAGCTGAATGTCCGCATCGCCGATGCCGAGGTGAAAGCCGCGGGCGTATTCAACGATCCGCAGTTCGGCGTCGAGTACGGCAACAACGCCGACCGGCGGATGCAGATGGGGCAGAGCGTGTCGGCCGAGCTGAGCAAGACCTTCTCGCCCGGCAAGCGCGCCGCGCGGATCGACCTGGCCCGCAGCGAACAGGAACTGAGCGGGGCGTTGCTGGAAGACTATTTCCGTAACCTGCGGGCCGAAGCGACGCTTGCCTACCTCGATGCGGTCAAGCAGGCCGAACTGTTCCGCGTGAAGCAGGACGCTTACGAGAACATCCGCAAACTTGCCGAAGGGGACAGCGTCAAATACACGCTGGGCAAGATTACCCGCGTGGACGATATCCAGAGCGGACTCGAAGCCGGCATGATGTACAACGAACTGCTTCAGGCGCGTACCGACCTGCACAACGCTTTTTTCGCGCTGAATTTGCAGACGGCGACCTTCGACCGCGATACGCTCTACGTGCCGTCGGGCTCGTTGCACATGCCGGAACGGACGTTCGATCCCGATCGGCTCGTACAGTCCGCGCTGGACAACCGAGCCGACCTGGCCGCCGCGCTGAAAGACACGGAGGTTGCCCGGCGTGCGCTGACGGTAGCCCGGCGCGAACGGAATATGGATTTCGACGTATCGCTCGGTGTGAACCATAATACCGAAGTGCGTAACGAAATCGCTCCGGCGCCGCGTTTCAACGGCGTTACGGTGGGGCTTTCCGTACCGCTGAAATTTTCGAACCTAAACAAAGGTACCGTGCAGGCGGCCAAGTACCGGATCCAACAGGCCGAAGCCCGCTACCGGCAGGCCGAATTGGAGGTGCAGACCGAAGTGTTGCAAAACCTGCGGCAGTACCTTTCGCTGGCCGAACAGGTCAGACGTTACGAAACGGGGTTGCTGGAGAAAGCCAAATCGGTCATCGACGGTAAGATATACAGTTACGACCGGGGCGAAACGCCGTTGCTTGAGGTGTTGAACGCGCAGCGGACTTACGACGACCTGCGGACGGCCTATATCGAGACGTTGTACGACCATGCGGCGGCGCTGGTCGAACTCGAACGCAGCGCCGGCATCTGGGACGTCGTTGTCGAGTGATCGTGCCGGATGCGTCGGTGTCGGTAAAAAGAGGAAGGGCGAACCGATCACGGTTCGCCCTTCCTCTTTGAAAATTTCGGCGGCGTTACTTCATCGCCTCTTCGATGGCTACGGCGACCGCCACCGTAGCGCCGACCATCGGGTTGTTGCCCATGCCGAGGAAGCCCATCATCTCCACGTGAGCGGGCACCGACGACGATCCGGCGAATTGTGCGTCGGAGTGCATACGGCCCATCGTATCGGTCATCCCGTACGAAGCGGGGCCTGCGGCCATGTTGTCCGGGTGCAGCGTGCGTCCGGTGCCGCCGCCCGAAGCGACCGAGAAGTATTTTTTGTTTTGCTCGTAGCACTCTTTCTTATAAGTGCCGGCTACCGGGTGCTGGAAGCGGGTCGGGTTGGTCGAGTTGCCGGTGATCGACACGTCGACGCCCTCTTTGTGCATTACGGCCACGCCTTCGCGCACGTCGTCCACGCCGTAGCAGCGTACTTTTGCGCGGAGCCCTTTCGAGTACGGGGTTTCCTTGACGATTTTCAGTTCGCCCGAAGCATAGTCGAACTCGGTCTGCACGTAGGTGAAACCGTTGATGCGCGAGATGATCAGCGCGGCGTCCTTGCCCAAGCCGTTCAGGATCACGCGCAGCGGATTTTTACGCACTTTGTTGGCCATTTCGGCGATCTTGATCGCGCCTTCGGCGGCGGCGAACGATTCGTGCCCGGCCAGGAATGCGAAGCACTGGGTCTCTTCGCGCAGCAGGCGGGCGGCCAGGTTGCCGTGTCCGATGCCCACTTTGCGATCGTCGGCTACCGAGCCCTTGATGCAGAAAGCCTGCAAGCCGATTCCGATCGCTTCGGCTGCTTCGGCTGCGTTTTTGCAACCTTTTTTAAGGGCGATCGCCGCGCCTACCACGTAAGCCCATGCCGCGTTTTCGAAGCAGATCGGCTGCGTCTCCTTGCAGGTGGCATAGGGGTCGATTCCCTTTGCGGCGCAGATCGCCTTGGCGTCCTCGATGCCGTTGATCCCGTATTCTTTCAGTACCGCATTGATATGGTCGATTCTGCGGTCGTATCCTTCAAATAAAGCCATGTTTTTAAATTTTAACGGTTTTTACAAAACGGGTTATTCCTGGCGCGGGTCGATGTATTTGACCGCTTCGGCGAAACGGCCGTACGAACCTTTGGCCTTGGCCAGCGCTTCGTTGGCGTCGACGCCCTTTTTGATCATGTCCATAAATTTGCCGAGGTGGACAAATTCGTAACCGATCACTTGGTCGTCTTCGTCGAGCGCCATGCGGGTGCAGTAACCTTCGGCCATTTCGAGGTAACGGGTGCCTTTGGCCACCGTGCCGAACATCGTTCCCACCTGGCTGCGCAATCCTTTGCCGAGGTCTTCGAGCGAAGCTCCGATCGGGAGTCCTCCTTCGGAAAAGGCCGACTGGCTGCGTCCGTAGACGATTTGCAGGAACAGTTCGCGCATCGCCGTGTTGATGGCGTCGCACACGAGGTCGGTGTTCAACGCTTCGAGCAGCGTTTTGCCCGGCAGGATCTCGGATGCCATTGCAGCCGAGTGCGTCATGCCCGAGCAGCCGAGGGTTTCGACCATCGCTTCCTGGATAATGCCGTCTTTGATGTTCAGCGTCAACTTGCAGGCGCCCTGCTGCGGCGCGCACCAGCCCACGCCGTGCGTCAGTCCCGAAATATCCTTGATCTCTTTGGCGCGCACCCATTTGCCCTCTTCGGGGATCGGGGCGGAGGGATGGTTGGCTCCCTTTTTCACGCAGCACATGTGCTGCACTTCGTGTGAATAAATCATAACGGTAAATTTATGTGTTAAACGTTTTGTGGATGTATTCCGATCCGCGCCGGGCGGCTGCGCAGCGCGGGTATTGTTGCCGTGTGTTTCTCCGTTTTTCGCATGACTCGTTCGTTCAAAAGATTTTGACGATCAGATGCCCCAGGCAGGCGGCGGCGAGTCCGAGTCCGAAACTCAGCGTCGTGTAGAGGATAAAATGCAGGAGGTTGCCGTTCTGGAAAAGCGAAAAGTTTTCGTGAACGAACGTGGAGAACGTCGTGAACCCGCCGCACAGCCCTACGGTCAGGAACAAGCGCAGGTCGGGATTCATCAGATTGCCGCGCTCGAAAATTCCGTACAGCAGGCCGATCGCCAGGCAGCCCAGCACGTTGACCGCCAGTGTCCCGAACGGGAACGACGACCCGGTTCCCCCCTGCACCCAGCGCGCGAGCAGAAAACGGGCGATCCCTCCGATAAAACTACCCATGCCGATAAAAAGGAGCGTCCTCAGCATAAGGCTTCGCTCTTTGACATGGAACGATAAAAGTGTTTGTTTGTTACCGTCATAGCTGATTTGCAAAGTGGATTCGAATTCCCGTAGGTATCATCAGCTCGCCTGGAAAGGCGGCGGTTCAAGGCAGATACCATTGCCGAACTTCGGCGCAAAGATACCTAATGTTAGGTAAAAAGCAAAACCTTGTCCGGTAAAATAGCGTCCGATCCGGATATGGTCCGCATACGAACCGCGTCTTCCGATTTTGATACCGGAGCCGGGAATGTTTCGGACGGGAAGCGCTGTATTTCGGTGAGACCGGCGAAAATGGAGTCGGATGGCGGATGTTATCGGAACTTTTGTTTATTTTGTAATGTTTTTGGTCGTGCGGGTCGAACCGAAAGACCGCCGACCGCGCGATTGCATGGTTTTTAATCGTATTCTCAAATATTCGTTTGCTGATGGAAATGCAAGGGAGGGAACATATCGGCTGGATCGACCTGCTGCGTGTCGTCGCCTGTTTTCTGGTGGTTTTGTCGCACTGCTGCGACCCGTTCGTCGCCCGGTTCGATGCCGACCGGGGAGCATTTTTGACCGGGGTATTCACCGGTAGTTTCGTCCGGGCCTGCGTCCCGCTGTTCGTGATGATGACGGGGGTGCTGTTGCTTCCCGTACGCGCGGAGCTCGGGGATTTTTACCGGAAGCGTATCGGACGCATCGTCGTTCCGTTGGTTTTCTGGTCGGTCGTGTTGCCGCTGTCGTATTTCGTTTACCTGAATTACGTCGTTTCGACCGGTAATCCGATGGTCGTCGCCGACGACCATACCCTGGGAGCTACTCTGACCCGGATCTGTACCTTTATTTTTAATTTCAATTACGATACGACCCCGTTGTGGTATCTCTACATGCTGGTCGGCCTTTATCTGATCATGCCCGTGATCGGCGCATGGCTGCAGCAGGCTTCCCGAAGGGATATCCGGCTCGTTCTGTACGTATGGGGCGTTACCCTGCTGCTGCCCTATATAAAAATGGTCGCTCCGGCGCTGGGGTATACCGGCAATTACGGCAATATGGGGATTCTCGGTGTTTGCGACTGGAACAGTTACGGAACTTTCTATTACGTGTCCGGGTTCATCGGTTACCTGATCCTGGCCTATTACCTGGCGAAGTACCCGCCGCAGTGGAGCTGGAAGCGTACGCTGGCCGTTACCGTTCCGATGTTTCTGGGCGGCTACTTGATCACTTCGTTCGGTTACGTGCTGACCCAGCAATATTTTCCGGGCGATTACGCTTACCTTGAGATCGTGTGGCTTTTCACCGGGATCAACGTTTTTATGATGACTTTCGCGGTGTTCGTCGTTATCCGCAAACTGAAGGTGCGCGCGTCGGTCGGTCTGTCGCGCCTCGCCTCGCTGACGTTCGGCATTTACTTGTGTCACTTTATTTTCGTGCAGGTGGGATACGATCTGATGGGGACGCTGGATGCGCTTCCTGTGTTGCTACGTATTTTCTGCGTCGCGCTTTTTGCCTTCGGGATAAGCTGCGCGTTGGTCTGGATCATGTTCCGGTTTCGCCCGACACGCCGTTTCGTCCGGTAGAGGCGTTCTTCGAAAACGGCTTCGCTTTGCTATCCGGGCGATACCGTGCCGGGACAGCCTGTTCTGGTTCGGTATCGTGCGATCCGGAGAACCGAATCCGTCGGTATCGGGATGATCCCTGTTTTCAACGAACTGTTTCTCTTTCTCGGGATTTCGAAAAGACCGACTGACATTTTTCCCCTTTTCCGGCTTTCGCGTATTGCCATATTTGTTGACGTCTTTTGATCCGTACCACGCTGCGGTCGATTTTTTGCCGTCCGGCGGCCGGCTGTGCCTTCCGGGCCGATTTATGGTGAATTTAGACGGAAGGACTGCTTGTTTGAGGTGGTAAATCGTTTGATTATCAGTGTGTATAAATCAGATGATTCGTTTTGGGACACTCGTGTAAATTTTGTAACTTTGTCGCATAATTAAGCGTTATGAGTGTTATAATTGATATATACCGGGACGACAGCGCAGAAAGATTAAAAAAGATTCCGGACAATTCGGTCGATTTGATCGTAACATCCCCACCTTACGCGGATCAACGGAAAAAAACTTACGGAGGGATCCATCCCGACCGGTACGTCGAGTGGTTTTTGCCGATCTCGGCAGAGTTGCTGCGGGTGCTGAAGCCTACGGGGACTTTTATCCTGAATATTAAAGAAAAAGTCGTGAACGGCGAACGCAGTATCTATGTCATGCAACTGATCCTGGCGATGCGGCAGCAAGGCTGGATTTGGACCGAAGAGTTTATCTGGCATAAGAAGAATTCGTATCCGGGCAAATGGCCGAACCGGTTCCGCGATTCGTGGGAACGGTTGCTTCAGTTCAATAAGGAGAAAAAATTCAATATGTACCAGGAGGAGGTGATGGTGCCGATGGGCGATTGGGCGAAATCGAGGCTCAAGAACCTTTCCGAAATCGACAAAAGCAGGGATAATTCGAAAGTGGGCAGCGGCTTCGGTAAAAACATATCCAACTGGATCAACCGGGACAAAGCCTATCCGACCAACGTGCTGCATCTGGCCACCGAGTGCAATAACAAAAATCACAGCGCGGCCTTTCCCGAAGAACTGCCCGAGTGGTTCATTAAGCTGTTTACTCGGGAGGGCGATTGCGTGCTGGATCCGTTCATGGGTTCCGGTACGACGCTTCTTGTTGCCAAAAGAATGAACCGGAATGCGATCGGAATCGAAATTATTCCGGAATATTGCGAGATGGTGAGCGAACGGTTGGACGTGGAGATTAAAGAGTGAATCGCGGCGCATTGAATCCGGAACGAATACACTGAATTAAAGTGCGGACAGCCGGACTTCGAAAACGAATGAGAAGTTCCGAAATATCCTGAATCCGTATTTGAAAGATCGAATCATCCCGTATCGGTTGGATTGCGGGACGATTCCGTGCGTATATCCTTCAACGAGAATATTGTACCGGAGTCGAAACGGTCGAAAAAACGAATATTTTTGGAATCTAATAACAATATAATTCATAAATTTGTAACAAAAAGTTTATAACCGGACTCCGGTAGGAGACGGGTCCGGCCGGAAGAATCGGTGCAATTCAATTCACACTAACCAAAATAGAATATATTATGGAAAAATGTATTATTCCGGGTTGTCCTCACGAAGGAGGAAACCAGCTGGGAATCAGATGTCGCAGGCCGGATACGACGGCCGTTTGGGCTCCGAACTGCAATGTTTTTTTGTGCAACGAACATGCCGAAAGCGGATGTCGCATCGACATCAGGATTACTCCCGCCAACGATGGGAAAATTACGACGAACGTTTCCGTGTCCGGTTGCGACGAGAGTATTTCGCGGGTGACGATGATCCGGCGGAAATAACATGAACGGAATCTGAAAGAGCGAAAAATCCTTATTTTTGCCGCTGTTTCAATATAAAAGCCATGAATCGAATGTGATTTCATGGCTTTTATTTTTCGCAATGTGGTATTCTGCATCTGTTCCGGTTCCGCGTTTTCTTTATCTGCAGAGAAAAGGACTCGTAACATAGGTATAAACGGAAGGAACAGCGCATAATTGCCGGAACAATTATCAACTTTACAAAAAAACGGGCGAAGTTGTGAATGTGTAAAATGAAATTAAGGCTTCGAATAATTGAATATCAATTATTCGAAGCCTTAAAAGTACCCGGAGCCGGGATCGAACCGGCACGGATTGCTCCACTGGTGTTTGAGACCAGCGCGTCTACCTATTCCGCCATCCGGGCAAGATGTGTTTCGAGAGTGCAAATATAGCGCTTTATTCCTTATCTGCAAACCGTTTTCGGGAAAATGCCGCCGGAATGCGTAAAGGATTGCGTTTATTCGTGGCTGGTTCCGTTATTTGCCATTGATGTCCCGCAGGCGGATCGCCGTGATGACTTTTTTCGTATACTGCGGGAAATCGCCGTTCATCATCCACAAGTAATAACTCGGTTCCGTTCGGAACACTTCCGACACGGACCTGCCTTTGTGCTTGCCGAAATTGAACACTTCGACTCCCTTGTCGTTGTATACGATACGTCCGGCATAGTCGACGTTTTGGTCGCGGCACGAAAATTCGGCCAGAAAACCGATGTCGTTTTTCAGGTCGTCGGGGTAACGGTCGAGCTGGGCTTGCAACACTTCCAGGGTGGCCAGCGTATCGGCTTCGGCCGAGTGGGCTTCGGTCAGGTCTTTCTGGCAGTAGAATTTGTATGCGGCGACCAGCGTGCGTTGTTCCATCTTGTGGAAAATGTTCTGCACGTCGATGAAACGGCGTTTTTTCAGGTCGACGTCTATACCGGCTCGCAGGAACTCTTCGACCAGCACCGGGATGTCGAACTTGTTGGAATTGTATCCGGCCAAGTCGCATCCTTCGATGTAGCTCCACAGCGATTTGGCGATCATCTGGAAAGTCGGACAGTCGGCTACGTCCTGGTCGTAGATATGGTGGATGGCCGATGCCGCTTCGGGAATGTGCATCTCCGGGTTCAGCCGGCGGGTTTTGGTCTCCTGGCTGCCGTCGGGCATTACTTTTGCGAGCGATATTTCGACGATCCGGTCTTTGGCAGGATCGACTCCGGTCGTTTCGAGGTCGAAGAAGACGATCGGATTTTTCAGATTCAGTTTCATGGGGTGCGCGTTGTTTTCCGTGTCTCAGGTACGTATATAATACGGCACGGACTTTCCTGCGGGTACGCCGCGGGGGGATGTCCGTGCCGCAGATTCGGTTATGCGTTGATCATCATCGGCATCAGCAGCATCAGCGTGTCGGTGGCCGGCGCTTCGTCGTAAATGGGTTTGAACACTCCGGCGCGGGTCGAGTCAGCCAGCTCCAGCACGACGTTTTGCGTATCGATATTCGCCAGAATCTCGACGAGGAAAGTCGATTTGAAACCGATCGAGATAGCCTCTCCTTCGTACTCGCAGGCCAGCGATTCTTGGGCCGATACCGAAAAGTCCAGGTCCTGCGCCGTCAGGTTGATCGTGCTCGATTCGATGTCCATCTTGATCAGGTTCGTAGATTGGTTCGAGCAGACGGCCACGCGGCGGATGCCGTTGAGCAGCTCGACGCGGTCGACCCGCACGTGATTCGGGTTGTTGCTCGGGATGACGGCGTTGTAGTTCGGGTAGTTGCCTTCGATCAGCCGGCAGATCAGCGTATGGCTTTTCAGCCGGAACGTCACGTTTTTGTCGTCGAATTCCATGCGGATACTTTCGTCTTCTTTACCCAGCATACTGCGCAGCAGGTTGGCCGGTTTTTTCGGCAGGATGAACGAGGCGGCGATTTCGGTTTCGATCGGCGATACGTATTTGACGAGCTTGTGCGCGTCGGTCGCCACGAACGTAATGCTCTGCGATTCGATGTTGATGTAGACGCCGTTCATCACCGGACGCAGTTCGTCGTCGGCCGTCGCGAAGATCGTTTTGTTGATGCCCGTAAGCAACATGTCCGCGTCGGCGTCGAGTTCCCGGCGGGATTCCGGATTCAGTTCCGGCAGGTTCGGATAGCTCAGCCCCGAAGTGCCGGGAATGGTCAGCTTACCGGTTTTCCAGCTTACCTGGATCTCCCAGGTCGATTCGTTGGCTTCGATCGTCAGCGGCTGTTCCGAGAACTCTTTCAGCGAGTCGAGCATCAGTTTTACCGGGACGGCGATCAGTCCTTCTTCTTCCATATTGTCCACTTTCAGCGATCCGATCAGCGTGGTTTCCAGATCCGAAGCGGTGATTTTGAGGACGCCTTCCTTCAGGTCGAACAGGAAGTTGTCCAGAATGGGCAGCGTGTTTTTGTTGCTGACGACTTTACTCGAGGTTTGCAGCACGTTCAGCAGCGCGGTAGAAGATACGACGAATTTCATATGTTATACATTTTAGTGTTTTATATGCATTTGAACCAAATTCCAACTTCAAAGATAATTCAAAAAATTACAATCCGGCCAGCTTTTCGAGGGACATTTTGATCATCTTATCAACAAAAGGCCGGTAGTCGGTGTCCATTTCGAGGGCAACTCGCTGTGCGATAACCGTGCAGATCGTGGCGGCATCGTGCCCCAGCAGCAGCGACAGTCCGGCCAGCGCCGAACCTTCCATTTCGAAATTGGTAAAGCGTCGTCCCCGGTATTCGAACGATTCGATCTTGCCGTTGAGCGACGGATCGGCCGGCGAGAGCCGCAGGAAGCGGCCCTGCGGGGCATAAAACCCGGGGGCCGAGATCGTCATGCCTTCGACCGTCCGGTCGGCGAACAGTTCGGCCAGCCGATCCGAGCAACGGACGAAATAGGGGGCGGTCAGCAAGCGGCTCCAACCGGTGTGCTCGACGAAGTCCTGTTCCATTTCGAGATCGCAGACCGCGTTGCGCCCTTTGTAAAAATTTAGCAGCCCGTCGAAGCCGGCCGAGATGCGCGACAGCACCAGGTCGCCGATCCTCAGTTCGGGCTGGATGCCGCCGCAGGTTCCGAGCCGCACGAGTGTCAGCCGCGTTTTTTCAGCCTTTTCGGTACGGGTCTCGAAGTCGATATTCGCCAGCGCGTCCAGTTCGTTGACGACGATGTCGATGTTGTCGGTGCCGATGCCGGTAGACTGTACGGTCATCCGTTTGCCGAAACACTCTCCGGTCACCGCAACGAATTCGCGGTTTTCCGCACGGCATTCTACCGAGTCGAAGTATGCGGCGACCTGCTCTACCCGTCCCGGATCGCCGACGAGGATCACGGTATCGGCCAACTGGCCCGGTTTCAAATGCAGGTGGAAGATCGAGCCGTCGCCGTTGATAATCAATTCCGAGGGGGCGATAATACGCATGGTTTTCAGGTTTTGGATTTTTATTATTGCTATAAAAGTAATTAATTTGCGTTAAATTTCATAGGTTATGACACTGATAAAATCAATTTCCGGAATACGGGGGACGATCGGCGGACAGCCGGGCGACAACCTGACGCCGATCGATCTGGCGAAGTTTACGTCGGCCTACGCCCAGTGGCTGAAAGAGACCAGCGGTGATAAGAGACTGACGGTCGTGGTCGGTCGCGACGCGCGGCTGTCGGGTGAAATGGCGGCTTCGATCGTCGAAGGGACGCTGTGCGGTTGCGGTATCGACGTGATCGATATCGGTCTGGCTACGACGCCGACCGTCGAAGTGGCCGTGACGGGCCGTAGGGCCGACGGCGGGATTATTCTGACGGCCAGCCACAACCCGAAACAGTGGAATGCGCTGAAGTTGCTCAATGCGCGCGGCGAATTTTTGAACGATGCCGAAGGCAAGCGGGTGCTCGCTATCGCCGCATCGGACGGTTATACGTTCCCGGACGTGGATCGCATCGGACACGTGCTCGATCGCACAAGTTACGATAAGACGCATATCGATCGGGTGCTCGCCCTGAAGTTGGTCGACCGGGACGCGATCCGCGCCGCCCGTTTCAAAGTGGTCGTCGATGCGGTCAATTCGGTCGGCGGCGTGGTGATCCCCGCGTTGCTCCGGGAACTGGGCGTCGAGGTGGTGGAACTGAACTGCGCTCCGGACGGGCATTTCGCGCACAATCCGGAGCCTATTCCGGCGAATCTGACGGAGATTTCGGCGCGCGTGCCGGCCGAAAAAGCCGATCTGGGGATCGTGGTCGATCCGGATGTCGATCGCCTGGCGCTGGTGTGCGAGGACGGGACGATGTTCGGCGAGGAGTATACGCTGGTCGCCGTGGCCGATTACGTGCTGTCGCATACGAAAGGGGCTACCGTGTCGAACCTGAGTTCGTCGCGGGCTTTGCGCGACGTGACCGAACGGCACGGCTGCCGGTATTACGCCGCTGCGGTCGGCGAAGTGAACGTCGTGACGAAGATGAAAGAGGTCGGCGCGGTGATCGGCGGTGAGGGCAACGGCGGGGTGATCTATCCCGAAATCCATTACGGACGCGATGCGTTGGTCGGCGTGGCGCTGTTTCTGACGCATCTCGCCCGCAAAGGGATGAGCGCGTCGGCTCTGCGCGCCACCTATCCGCCGTATTACATTTCGAAGAATAAAATCGAACTGACGCCCGAGATCGACGTGGACGACGTGCTCCGCCGGATGAAAGCGAAATATGCGCACGAACAGGTCAACGATATCGACGGCGTGAAGATCGACTTCCCGACCGAGTGGGTACACCTGCGTAAATCCAATACCGAACCGATCATCCGCATTTACAGCGAGAGTCGCGACGAGGCGGCGGCCGATGCGTTGGCCGAAAAGATCATCGCCGATATCCGTTCGGTGATCGCCGGCTGACCGGCGGAACCGTTCCCGTATCGAAAAAGCCCCGTTCCGGATTCCGGAGCGGGGCTTTTCTTACTAAATTTGGAAACAAAACAGGTAATTTTTAGGTTAGAGTACGGTACATGCATTAAGTTCCGGCTCCGGGTGTTCGGATCTGTATCGGAAAATATCCATAACCGTGCCGTGTTTTTTAATAAGTCGGTTGCTCCGTTGGGCGTAGGCGTCGATATTTCATACTTCCGGCGACTTTTCGTGCGATCGATCCGCCGTGTTTTGATTTGTGCGCAAAGCGTATTATATTCGTCGTATGATAACCGATTTCCGACTGAAAGTTTTCCGGGCCGTGGCCGAAAGGCTCAGCTTTACCCGTGCGGCGGACGAGCTGTTCGTCACGCAGCCGGCCGTGACTAAACATATCAACGAACTGGAGAAGCAGCTCGGCGTGCCGCTTTTCGTCCGACGGCGCAATGCCGTCGCGCTGACGCCGCAGGGCGAGTTGCTGCTGGGCTATGTCCGCCGATTGCTGGCGTTGTATGCCGAACTGAACGACGCGTTCGCCGGGGACGGCGAGACGTTCGGCGGTGAATTGGCGGTCGGAGCCAGTACGACCATTTCGCAATACGTTCTTCCGGCCATTCTGTCCCGTTTCAAAAAACGTTATCCGGAAGTCCGCCTGACGCTGTGCAACGGCAATACCGAACTGATCGAGCGGATGGTGGCCGATGAAAAGCTCGATTTCGGGGTGATCGAGGGCAATGCCGGAAATCCGCAACTGCATTACGAGACGTTTATGGAGGACGAGCTGGTGCTCGTGACCGCTTCGTCGAACCGTTCGCTGCGGCAGGAGGAGATTGCGGCCGCCGATCTGAAGAAACTGCCGCTGGTGATCCGCGAAACGGGATCGGGGACGCTCGACGTCGTCGAACGGGCGCTCGCTTCGCGCGGAATTTCGTTGCGGACGCTGCCGGTCGAGATGCAGTTGGACAGCACCGAGAGCATCAAGCACTACCTCTACGGGTCGGATGCCGTCGCCTTCGTTTCGGTGCAGGCCGTGTTCGAGGAATTGCGGCACAACCTGCTGCGGGTGATCGAGATCGCCGACCTGTCGGTGGTGCGCCGTTTCAGTTTCGTGATGCGGCACGGCCGCAATAGCCGCCTTTGCGAGTTGTTCAAACAGTTCTGTATCAATTATTATAACCAAAAGTTATAGGAGAGCACTTTTCGTGATTGGCTTTGAACGGATCGGCGGTCTATTTTTGCGGCGTAATTCAAAAGATGAAACGACGTATGCAAACACGATCCGCCCGAAAAACCGCTGTTCTGAAAGCCTGTTTTATTCTTTGTATCGCCCTTTGCGCGACTCCGTACGTATCCGCTCCGATCGCTCTGGTCGGCGGTTTTTTATTCTCCTTGTTTTGGGGGCATCCTTTCGCCAAACTGAACCATAAGGCCACCGGACTGCTGCTGAAAGTTTCGGTCGTGGGGCTCGGCTTCGGCATGAACGTCCACAGCGCGTTGCAAGTCGGTCGCGAAGGGCTCGAACTGACGGTCGTTTCGATCGCGCTGCTGTTAACGCTCGGTTATTTCGTCGGCCGCTGGCTGCGGATGCCGCGCAAATCGTCGCACCTGGTAGCTTCCGGGACGGCTATCTGCGGCGGCAGCGCGATTGCGGCGGTGGCTCCTGCCGTGGACGCTTCGGAGAAGGAAATTTCGGTGTCGCTCGGCGTAGTGTTCCTGCTCAATTCGGTGGCGTTGATCCTGTTCCCGGCGATCGGACATCTGCTGGGGTTGACGCAGCACCAGTTCGGAATGTGGAGCGCCATCGCCATTCACGATACCAGTTCGGTGGTCGGCGCGGCGTCCGCCTACGGCAGCGAAGCGCTCGAAGTGGCCACGACCGTGAAACTGGCCCGCGCTCTGTGGATCATTCCGGTATCGCTGCTGTCCGCCCTGCTGTTCCGCAGCAAGGGGAAGAAGATCTCGATTCCGTGGTTCATCGGGTTCTTTATCCTGGCGATGTTGGCCAATAGCTACCTGCCGTTCGTCGACGATTTCAATACGGCCGTTGTGACCGTGTCGAAGGCCGCGCTGGTCGTGACGCTGTTCCTGATCGGCGCAGGGCTTTCGGTTTCGAAAATCCGCGAGGTCGGTTTCAAACCGTTGTTGCTCGGCGTCACGTTGTGGGTCGCGATTTCGGTGCTGTCGCTGGTGGCGATCTGCCATCTGTAGACCCCCGTTCCTATTTTCGGAAACCGTTGCGGATTGTCCCCGATATTTTTTATCTTTATCCCGACCTCTTAAATGCAGACTTATGGATAAAGCGAAAGCGTATATCGACGAACACAAGGAGCGTTTCGTCGGGGAGCTGTTCGAACTGTTGCGGATTCCGTCCGTCAGTGCGCAGAGCGTGCATGCGCCCGACGTGGTGCGTTGTGCCGAATTGTTGGCCGGATTGCTGGTGCGTTCCGGAGCCGACCGCGCCGAAGTGATGCCCACTGAAGGAAATCCGATCGTTTACGCCGAGAAAATCGTCGATCCGGCGGCTAAGACCGTGCTGGTCTACGGCCATTACGACGTGATGCCGGTCGATCCGCCCGACCGGTGGGAGACCGATCCGTTCGAACCGGTCGTCCGCGACGGCCGGATCCGGGCGCGCGGCGCCGACGACGACAAGGGACAACTTTATATGCATGTCAAGGCGCTGGAAACCATGTTGCAGACCGGCACGCTCGCGTGCAATGTGAAATTTATGATCGAAGGCGAAGAGGAGATCGGTTCGGGCAGCATCGCCCGATGGTGCGGCCTGCACCGGGAGTTGTTGAGAGCCGACATCATTTTGGTTTCGGATACCAGCTTGCTGTCGTGGAAGGTGCCGTCGATCACCTGCGGCCTGCGCGGTCTGTGTTACGTTGAGGTCGAAGTGACGGGGCCGAACCGCGACCTGCATTCCGGTCTGTACGGCGGAGCGGTAGCCAATCCGATCAATGTGCTCTCCGGGATGATCGCTTCGCTGATCGATGCCGAAGGGCGCATTACGATTCCCGGCTTTTACGACGGCATCCGTGAGCTTGCTCCGCAAGAGCATCGGGAGTTTGCCGCCGCGCCGTTTTGCGAGGCGGCCTATTGCAAGTCGCTCGGTATTCTCGAAACGCAGGGCGAAAAAGGATATACGACGCTGGAACGCACCGGGATCCGGCCGTCGCTCGACGTGAACGGCATCTGGGGGGGCTATACCGGCGAAGGGGCCAAAACGGTGATTCCGTCTTCGGCGTATGCGAAGATCTCGATGCGATTGGTTCCCGGCCAGGATTTTCATAAAATAGGGGAGCTGTTCGCGGCTTATTTTCGGGACATCGCCCCGCGCAGCGTGAAAGTGCGGGTCAAAGTGCTGCACGGCGGCGCTCCGTACGTGTCGCCGACCGATCTGCCGGCTTACCGGGCTGCTTCGGCGGCGTTCGAGCAGACTTTCGGCCGCAAGCCGGTTCCGTTCTATTCGGGCGGCAGCATCCCTGTAATCAGCGTTTTCGAAAAGGAACTCGGCGTAAAGTCCATCCTGATGGGATTCGGACTGGACGAGGATGCGATCCACTCGCCGAACGAAAGTTATCCGCTGGCCAATTTCTACCGGGGGATCGAAACGATCGTTCGTTTTTACGCGAATTACACCGCGATGGAAACAGCATAATTTCCTTCGCGGCTTTAACCTGTTGTTTGTTTATAAGAAGAAATACGCGACGCAAAACAGAGCCAGGACACACAAACGTCCGATCGTCTCATATTTTCTTTTATACTTATGCAACACTAAAGATATAACCAACGATATAACCGATACGACAAGCGCTATCAATGCCAAATTATAATTTTTCCCAAGGGGATTTCCAATATATAGATAGAGAGCTAAGATAATAAATACCCATATCCCTGTTTGTATCGGCACTTTTTTCAAGACGGTTTATTTTTGGCGGTTAACGGCGGCGGCGCAATGATGTCGGGTCATTTGTTGATGGATGATATAGAAGATGAATAAAGATAATTATTACCTACTATATCAAAGCACAAAAGGCGGCATTTATTAAATGCCGCCTTTTAGGCGTTGTTTCTTCCTGCATTTCACATGCAATTCGGAGATAAAGAGCCGGATAATTAAGCTTCGGCTACCACTTCGAATTTAACGGTTGCGCTGATGCCTTTGTAAAGCTTCACGGCGGCTTCGTAAGCGCCGATCGTCTTCACGGGGTCTACGCTGATGCTCTTGCGGTCTACGGCGATCCCTTTTTCGTTCAGGGCTTCGGCCACGTTCGCTGCGGTTACCGAACCGAAAATGCGTCCTTCCTCGGCTTTGGCGGTGATGGTCAACGCGATCTCTGCCAGCTTGGCTGCCAGCGCTTCGGCGTCGGCGATCAGCTTGGCCTCTTTGTGCGCCTGCTGTTTCAGATTTTCGGCCAACACCTTGCGGGCGGAAGCCGTCGCGCTTTTGGCGTATCCCTGCGGGATCAGGTAATTATTGGCGTAACCGGGGCGAACTTCCACGATGTCGTTGGCATAACCCAAGTTCTCGACGTCTTTGATAAGAATTACTTGCATGATATTTCCTCCGGTTTTAGATTATTTAAACATATCGGTAACGAAAGGCAGCAGAGCCAGGTGGCGTGCACGCTTTACGGCGGTGGCTACCTTTTTCTGGAATTTCTGCGAAGTTCCGGTCAGGCGGCGGGGCAGGATTTTGCCCTGTTCGTTGAGGAACTTTTTCAGGAATTCGGCGTCTTTGTAATCGACGTATTTGATGCCGGATTTTTTGAAACGGCAGTATTTTTTCTTTTTGACCTCTACGGTAGGAGGGTTCAGGTATCTGATTTCGGATTGATTCTGTGCCATGACTTGTTATTCCTGTTTTGATTTGTATTTGTTTCTGCGTTTTTCTGCGTACTCAACGGCGTATTTATCCATTTTGAAAGTCAGGAAACGGATCACGCGTTCGTCGCGGCGATACTGAGTTTCGAGGATGTCGACGATGTCGCCTTCCGCTTCGAACTCGATCAGGAAGTAAAAGCCGGTGGTCTTTTTCTGGATCGGGTAGGCGAGTTTCTTGAGTCCCCACTCTTCGCCGCTTACGATCCGACCGCCGTTCTCGGTGATGACACCCTGGAATTTGCCGAACACCTCTTTGGTCTGAACGTCAGACAGCACCGGCGTGGCAATGAAAACGGTTTCGTAATGATTCATAACGATTTGATTTAATTTGTTTTGTGAAAATGTGCCGCAAAGGTAATAAAAAACAGGGAAATCCCAATGCTGTCCGCCGTTTTTTATGGTTTTTGCCGTTTAATTGTCTTTCAGCAGGCGGTCGATCGCCGCGCCGGCGCTGGAAATCCCGACCGGGGCATAGCGGGTGACGATCCTGCCGCTGCGGTCCATCAGCAGGTGGGACGGGAACATATAAAAGTCGCAAACCGTACTGAAGACAGTCGCCGAAGCGAAGTCGAACAGGAAACATTCGCCGGGGATTTTACCCTCGCCGACCATTTCGACCCACCTCTCCCGGGGCGACCATACCGCCAGGGTAACGAATACGACGTCTTTGCCCTCGTACTTTTCCTGCAGTTCGGCCAGACTTGACATCTGGGCGATGCAGGGAGAGCACCACGTGCCCCAGACGTCGATGTAGACTACTTTCCCGGCATACCGGGAGCGAAGCAGGCCGAAAATGTCTTTTCCTGAGACGGTGTCGACCGTGCCGCCCTGTTTATCGAAATAGCAGATCTCTTTCAGGGGCGTTTCCGGGAACCGGATGTCCGTTCGCTCCCGTTCCGCCCGTACTGCCCGTACCGTCCGGTCGGAAAAATAGGGCGATTCGAAAAAGGAAGCGGGTTCCGTATCGGGTATGTCCGAGGCGCCTTGTTCCTGCAGCGTTTGGGCTACCAGTTGGAAAGTCATAAAGTCCCGGCGCGGAGAAGCGGGTTGCGTGCCGGCGAAGCGCGCGATCCGCTCCCACGGGGTGAGCGCCTTGTTTTCGGGACGGTCCGAAAAGAGGCCGAAACCGCGTTGCGCGTAATCCGTCAGAAAAGCCTGAGCGCCGGAAAAAGTCAGGCTTTGCAGATCGTTCGAAGCGATCTGAGACAGAAAGGGAAAATCCATTTGGTAGAAGCCCAGCGTCTCTCGGAGCTGGATATACACCCGCGCCGGAATGCTTTGCCGGGCCCACTCTTTCGCTGCTTTGGATAATTTGGCGCGCGCGCTGTAACGGGCCAGCGAATCTTGCATTTGCGCCGTTTTTTCCGGATACAGCCCGTAGGCGGATGAATCCCGGGGGAACCGGATCGTTTCCGACAGTTGCGACAGGTATTTTTCGCACGCGTTGATCTGGGCGTTCAGCGAACCCTGTTTGCCGCCGAAGACGAATCCCGTGTCGTCGTTGCCGCAGATTTTGCCGAAATCCAGCGTCAGCGATGCCGAATCCCCCGGGGCGGAGAGCAGGACGGCGTGGTGGGTGTCCATCCGGGCGCCGACGCCGATGCGGATGTCTTGGCGCCACGGCATTTCCCGTTTCAGGGTGAAGCTTGTGTCGCTGTCTATGAAAAAGGCTTGTTTGCCGTCCGTGCAGGGCGAATAAAGCGCATTGAGCGGGTCCCGGTAGCAGGTCGGGTCGTGGAAATCGACGGTAAGGACGCCGGTCGGATTCGTTCCCGTGTTGATGATTTTCAGATGCAGGGTCGACAGGGAGCGGGAGGTGTCGGAGGCCCGGAGCGTGCAGGAAATGCTGCCGGCAATCATTGCCAGGGCGATCAGTTGTAAACGTTTCATGGCGGCGAGTTTTAAAAGGTTGCGATTATAGACTGTATATTTAAAATTAAAGACTTTTTGTGGTATTTCCAAGGAGGGCGGACTTTTTATCCGGTGAAATTTACTGAGAAGATTCCCGGCGGCGGCGATCCGTTTTTCAGAGTTTCTTTTTACCTTTGTAAAATTGAAATTAATTTAAACCGCAGATAGCGCTATGTCAGAATTTATTTATCAGGAGCCTTTTCCGATTTCGGAGGATACCACCGAGTATCGCCTGCTCACCAAAGATTATGTCAAGACGGTCGAATGCGACGGCCGCAAAATCCTGAAGATCGACCCGAAAGGACTGGAACTGCTTTCGCGCGAGGCGTTCGCCGACGTATCGTTCTACCTCAGGGCTTCGCACCTGCAGAAACTGGCCGATATCCTGAACGATCCGGAGGCCACCGATAACGATAAATTCGTCGCTTATACGATGTTGCTGAATCAGGCGGTGTCGGCCGAGGGCGAATTGCCTACCTGCCAGGATACCGGCACGGCGATCGTGATCGGGAAGAAAGGCGAGGACGTATATACGGGCGCGAACGATGCCGAAGCCTTGTCGAAAGGCGTTTACGAAACGTATCGCGACCGCAACCTGCGCTATTCGCAGGTGGTGCCGTTCACGATGACCGAAGAGAAAAATTCGGGGACGAACCTGCCGGCGCAGATCGACTTGTACGCGACGCAGGGCAACAAATACAGCTTCCTGTTCATCACCAAAGGGGGCGGATCGGCGAATAAGACGTTCCTGTACCAGCAGACCAAGGCGCTGCTGAACGAGGAGTCGCTGACCAAATTCATTCGGACGCACATTATGGACCTCGGTACGTCGGCCTGTCCGCCGTACCACCTCGCGCTGGTGATCGGCGGTACGTCGGCCGAAGCGAACCTGGCGACCGTCAAGAAAGCGTCGGCCGGTTACCTGGATCACCTGCCCACTTCGGGCAACGAAGGGGGGCGCGCGTTCCGCGACCTGGAATGGGAAGAAAAGGTGCTGAAGATCTGCCGCGAGAGCGGCGTGGGCGCTCAGTTCGGCGGTAAATACCTCGTACACGACGTGCGGGTGATCCGCCTGCCGCGCCATGCGGCATCGTGTCCGGTAGGCATCGGCGTGAGCTGCAGCGCCGACCGGAACATCAAGGCGAAGATCACCGAAGAGGGGATTTTCCTCGAACAGCTCGAGAAGAATCCGGCCCGCTTCCTGCCGAAGACGGCTCCGGGCATGAAACCCGCCGTTGAGATCGACCTCGACGAGGGCATGGATAAAGTGCGCGAAATCCTGTCCAAATACCCGGTTAAAACGCGCCTGAACCTCAAAGGCACGCTGATCGTGGCCCGCGACATCGCCCATGCCCGCATCAAACAAATGCTCGACGAAGGCAAGCCGATGCCCGAGTATTTCAAGAAACATCCGATTTATTACGCCGGCCCGGCTAAGACGCCGCAGGGAATGGCTTCGGGCAGCTTCGGCCCGACGACCGCAGGCCGTATGGACCCGTACGTCGACCTGTTCCAGGATCGCGGCGGATCGCTGGTGATGGTGGCCAAGGGAAACCGGACGCAGGCCGTGACGGACGCCTGCAAGAAGCACGGCGGGTTCTACCTCGGTTCGATCGGCGGCCCGGCCGCCGTGTTGGCGAAGAACAGCATCAAGAGCGTCGATGTGGTCGATTTCCCGGAACTGGGAATGGAAGCCGTCCGCAAAATCTATGTCGAGAATTTCCCGGCGTTCATCATTGTCGACGACAAAGGCAACGACTTTTTTGCCGAGTTCAAGAAAGACGGCTGCGGGAGCGGACATTGATTGCCGCGCACCGTGTAAATGAAAAGCGGCGCCGTCTCCCGAAAGAGACGGCGCCGCTTGTATAGCGTCTGCCGTTTGATTGCATTTATTCTTCTTCTACCCGTTCGAACCAGGAGATCATGCCTCCGTCCGTATCGGCGTATCGGATGATGTCGAACTTGCGGACGTTGGATGCGGGAATCATGTAACTCCGGAATTTCCCCTTGATCGTTTCTCTGTATAAACCGCGTTCCGGGTCGATAAGGCTGAAATCCGCTTCCCGACCCGGAAATCCGATCGTGAAGTTACCGGCGGAATCGGATTGGAAAGAGGTGATCAGATCCGGTTCGGGGCCGTCCATATTTAAAAACGAAAAGGTTGAGTCCGAGAGACAATAGACGAATTTCCATGTACGGTTGTCATCCAGGTAGTAGTCTTCCCTGCCGGGGTATTTATAGACGCACACCCAGTATCCCCGGTATCGTTCGATGGTCGAGTCCAATCGGATGATCAGTGTGTCGCGTCCGCGCTGAAGCGCTTCGTCGAACAGCGCGGCGGAACCGTCCCGAATCATATCTTCACGGTACGAATCGAATCTTTTTTGCAGCGAGTCGGGTTCGAACCACCTGTAGGCAGGGGCCTCCCGGTTGTGGTTGATGTAGACGTAAGTCCGGGATAACCCGTAGACGGAATCCTGATCGTAATAGGTTTCGAGAACGGTAATCGAATCGGCCGGGTCGGCCGCATCGTATAGGGCGCCGCCCAATTGAAGGCGAATTGTATCGGCTACGGCCCGCATGTAGGCCGGATTCCTTAGGTCGGTTAGCGTACCCGGGGCGATCCTATCGCTATCGGTTGCGTCGGTTATCGTATCGATTACTACGGCGATTGGACCGGACGGGGTCGTCCGGGAGTTCCTGTTTCCCGATCCGGTGCAGGCGATCGAAAAGCCCGCGATCAGGAAAATAAAGCATAAATATTTCATAAGTTGGAGTTTTTGAGTTTCAAAGTTACGTAAGATTAAGGATAAAACGGCGTTCGCGAAGGTCTGTTTCTATGAATGCCGGATACTAAAGCGGGATTCGGACGCGTTTCTAAAACACGGCCGGGACAAGAATGTCAGTACCCGTTGCGGGTTTTGATTAAAAACAGTTATTTTTGCGGTTAAATTGATCCGATAGCAATATGTTACGTTTGATGAAGCATCTGTTTTGGGCGGCGGCTTTCCTGTTCGTTTCGGTGGCCGCTTTTGCTCAGAAAGTCGAGTTCGAGGCGAATGCGCCGGCCGTCGTGGCCGTCGGGGAGGCTTTCCGCATCGAGTTTTCGCTCAATGCCAAGCCCGAGGAGTTCGTGCCGCCGACGTTCGACGGATTCGACGTAGTGGCCGGGCCGACCCTGTCGGAAGGCACTTCGGTGTCGATCGTCAACGGCAACGTGACCAAGACTTCGTCTTTTACCTACACTTATGTCATTCAGGCTTCGTCGGTCGGCAAGGCTTCGATTTCGGCGGCGTCGGTCAGGGTGGACGGGAAGAGCTACGGGACGCAGCCGTTGACGATCGAGGTGATCGCCGACGAAGCTTCAGTCCGGCCGGGCGCCGGCGGAGGCGAAAAGCAGGCGGGGGAGGCGCGGTCGGCGAAGCTGGGGGCCGACGATCTGCTGGTGCGGGTTGCGGTCAACCGCAACAACGTATTCAAAGGACAGCCGATCCGGGCCACATTCAAAATTTATACGCGGGTGCAGTTGGGAGGATTGGATAATGTTAAGTATCCGGCATTCAACGGTTTCTGGGTGCAGGATCTCGATGTGCAGGGATACGGCTGGCAGCGGGAGACGTTGAACGGGAAAGTGTACGACGCCAAGATTATCCGGGAAGTGCTGCTCTATCCGCAGCAGGCCGGGCAGTTGCACATTGAGCAGTTCAGCCTGAATGCCGTCGCGCAGATCGTTATGCAGACCTCGCCGCGCGGGCAGTCGTTGTTCGACGACTTTTTCGGAGGCGGGCAAACGGTGCAGGAGGTGCGGAAAAACCTGTCGACCGCGCCGGTAGCGATTACGGTCAAGGATTTCCCCGCGGGGGCTCCCGCTTCGTTCAACGGAGCGGTCGGACAGTTCCAGATGAGCGGTGGGATCGACAAGAAAACGATGTCGGCCAATGCGTCCGACAATTTTACCCTGAAGATATCCGGCAGCGGCAACTTGCCGCTGATCCAGGCTCCGACGGTCGAAATGCCTACGTCGTTCGAGCAATACAACAAGAAGACGACCGAGAGCCTCGCGCACAATGCGAACGGGATTACCGGTTACCGCCAGTTCGAATACCCGTTCATCCCGCGCGCAGAGGGTAGCTATACGATCAATCCGGTGGAATTCAGTTATTTCGATCCGGATGCGGCCAAGTATGTGACGCTGAATACTTCGTCGTTCAACATCGAGGTGCGTCCCGATTCGACCGGCGGAGGCGGGGTGTCGGGGATCGTCAGCGGAATCAATAAGGAGGATCTGAAGATTCTGGACAAGGATATCCGTTTCATCCGTATCGGCGATCCGTGTTTGACGCGGCGCGGGAACCTACTGTTTGGCAGTACGGCCTATTTTGCGGCGCTGGCGCTGATCCTGCTCGTTTTCGCCGGAGGATATCTTTATCTGAAAAAACGCCTGAGCGAGATGCAGAATACCGTGCTGGTGCGTAACCGGAAAGCGAACAAAGTGGCGTTGCAGCGTTTGCGGGCCGCCTTCCAGCACATGAACGCAGGGAGTGAAAAAGCGTTTTACGAAGAGATGCTGAAGGCGTTGTGGGGTTACATGAGCGATAAGCTGAACATTCCGGTCGCCAACCTGACGAAAGACAATATCCGCGAGGAATTGCTCAAGCGCAACGTTTCGGCCGAATTGACCGGGCAGTTTATCGATACGATCACCCACTGCGAGTATGCGCAGTATTCGCCGTCGTCCTCGGGGCGGATGAGCGAACTTTACGGCTCTGCGGCGGGGATTCTTTCCAAATTGGAATCGGTAATTAAAAAGTAACATGCATAAGATGAAAAAGATCATTCTGATCGTATTTCCGCTGGTTGCGCTGTGTTGCGGCACGGTTGTCGCGCAGGCGGATGCCGATAAAATCTGGGACGATGCCAATACGGCGTATATCAATGCCGATTACGTAGCCGCCATCGACGGTTATGAAAAGCTGCTCGATTCGGGACTCGAAAGCGACCGGCTTTACCTGAATCTCGGGAACGCCTATTTCAAACGCGGTATGAACGGCAAGGCGATCCTGAACTATAACCGGGCGCTGAAACTCGCGCCTTCCGACGACGATATCCGTTACAACCTGTCGATCGCCAACGCTTATGTGCAGGACAAGATCGATGCGGTTCCCGTTTTTTTCGCGAAGCGTTGGCTGATCGGATTGGGGAACAGCCTGAGCAGTAACGCGTGGGCGGCATTGAGCCTGCTCTTTTTCGCGCTGACGCTCGTCGGACTCGGCGCTTACCTGCTGCTGCGCCGCGTCGCGCTGCAGAAGGCCGGGTTTTACGGGGCTTTGGTTTCCGTCGCGGCGTTCGCGCTGGCGGTCGTTTATGCGGCCGTCGGGCGCAGCCAGCGCATCCATCCCGCAGAGGCGATCGTGATGAGTACGGCGGCTCCGGTCAAGAGTTCGCCCGATCCGCAGAGCAAGGATATTTTCGTATTGCACGAGGGAACGAAGGTGGCGGTCGGCGATTCGCTGGGCGACTGGCGTGAAATACGTATCGCCGATGGTAACAAGGGCTGGGTTCAGGTTTCGGCCATCGAAATGATCGATTAGCGGGGAGATGTCGAAATTACTGGACGACGTGGTGAGCGAGCTGTCGCGGTTGCCGGGCGTAGGCCGGCGTACCGCGATGCGCCTGGCGATGCACATGCTGCGGATGGAAGAGCATGACGTGATGTTGATGACGCAGGCGATGGCCCGTTTCCGTTCCGATATCCGCTATTGTTCCCGATGCAACAACCTCTCCGACGGCGATGTCTGCGAAATATGCTCCGATGCGACGCGCGACCGGTCGACGGTCTGTGTGGTCGAACAGGTCAAAGACGTGCTTTCGATCGAAAATACGCGGCAGTATAACGGTCTGTATCACGTTTTGGGGGGCGTCATTTCGCCGATGCAGGGGATCGGTCCGTCCGACCTGAAGATCGACCTGCTGCTCGACCATCTGGCGAGCGGGGATGTCAGGGAGGTGATCCTTGCACTGAGTACGACGGTCGAAGGAGAGACCACTTCTTTCTATATATCGAGACGGCTGCAAGCGTGCGAAGGAGTCCGTCTGACTTCGATCGCTCGCGGGATCGGGTTCGGGGACGAGTTGGATTATGCCGACGACCTGACCATTGCCCATGCGCTGCATAACCGCCGGCCGCTGTAATCTTTCTGCGGCGTTTTTTCATTTCTTCAGTCCGATGAAACCGGGCGTTCGCTCCGGAGGTTTTCCGGGGAGTTCCATTTGTCGTGGTTTGCATCGTTCGGAATGTTGCGGACGGCTCGGTAAATGGTATTTGCGATTTCTTTACGGCCGGATTTCCGGTTAGCATCCCGAACTGTCGGAATGTCCGTGACAGGCCGGCATGTCAGAATGACCGGGGCGGTCGAAGCGTTTTTCGCCGGGTATGATAAAAAGAGAAGCACTTACGCAATACGTAAGTGCTTCTCTTTCATTGTCGGGGTACCGGGATTCGAACCCGGGACCTCCAACTCCCGAAGCTGGCGCGCTAACCGGACTGCGCTACACCCCGCGACAAATCGAGCGCAAATATAGTAATTATTCGTTATGTGCCAAAGAAATATTCCGTTTTATTTTGCGATTGTCCGGAAAAAGAGGATGCGATTTTTTTTTGTTTCATTTAAAGTATTGGTACGTAGTTTGTTGTTGTTCGCTTTCTAATATCGAAAAAAAGTGAAAAAAATGATCTTTCAGTTGATGGAGCCGGTGGAATTTGATATTTTTGAAAAAAGTTTTATAAATTTGCACACGTGGCAGAAAGTTTGAAGTAAGTATGTGAAAATAAGATACAACATTGGACGAGGTTTGGAGCCTGCCACCTTGGAATATAACGGGGATGGATTTGAAGTTCGATGATTTTATGGTTAAATCATTTTAAAAAAAATTTTACTATTAAAACAGATTGATTATGAAAAGATTTTTCATTGCAGTGGCGTTGACGGTCGCATGTGCGCCGGCTTTTGCTCAGGAGGTAGTCGGACTTCAGGAAGCCCAGACCCGCAGAGGCCCCTACCTGACCAATCGTTTGTTCGACAACATTTTTATCAGTGTTGCCGGAGGTATCAATATTTATGAAGGAGAGAATGACAGTTACGGCGGTAAGCGCCTTGCGCCGGCTCTGGACGTGGCTGTCGGTAAATGGGTCACTCCGAGCGTGGGACTGCGTTTGCAGTATTCGGGCCTGAAAGCTTACGGCTGGACGAACGCCCGTACCATGTACGCGGTCGCATCGGAATCTGCCGATTCGAGGGGAATGTTCCGTGAAAAGTTCAACGTATCGAACTTGCACGCCGACGTAATGTGGAATATCTCCAACGCGATCGGCGGTTATAAGGAAACCCGTACCTGGAATTTCGTACCTTATGTCGGTTTCGGTTGGGCCCGTTCGTTCGGAAACCACGCCTATAACAACGAGTTCGCCTTCACGTACGGTTTGCTGAACAACATCCGTCTGGGCGGTCTGGTAGACCTGAACCTCGAAGTGAAGCAGATGGTCGTTAACCAGCGTTTCGACGGCGTCGTTCGCGGCAGCAAGGGCGAAGGAATGACGACCATTACGGCCGGTCTGACCTTTAAGTTGAACCGTCGCGGCTTCAGCCGTCCGATCGTTCCGGTTCCGGTAGACCTGACTCCGTATAACAACAAGATCGCTTCGCTGGAAGGGGATCTGGCCGATGCGCAGGCCAATGCGAAACGTCTGGCCGACGAACTGGCAGCCGAAAAGAACAAAGTGAAAACGACGCCTGCTCCGGCTCCCGAAATCGAAGGCCCGATCATGGGTACGTTCTTCAATATCGGCAGCTACACCCTGTCTGCGAAAGAGATCATGAACCTGGGTTATGTAGCCAAATTCATGAAGGCTTATCCGGACAAGAAGTTCAAGATCGTGGGTTATGCCGACAGCGCTACCGGTTCTGCAAAACGCAACCAGTACCTGAGCCAACAGCGAGCCGAAGCCGTTTACAAAGTGCTCGTCGACCGTCTGGGCGTGAAAGCTTCCCAGTTGGAGATCGTAGCGAAGGGCGGTACCAACGAATTCCCGGAAATTCCGTTGAATCGTGTGGCTATCGTGGACGCCGACTGATAAAAGACAAATCATTAACGATAACCGGAATGGCCCGTTCATTCCGGTTATTTTTGTTTTTTGTCGGGATATCGGAATACGGCTCCCGTTTCTTTCTGAAACAAATATGCCGGCATATCGTGTTTCGGATGTCGGATTCTTTCCTGAAATCAATGTAGGAGGATCGGTATTTCAAAAGTTAAAAACTAGCTTCGTTCGTTACGCGGTCGGATTTTCTGACTTTTTAATGAATTTGTTTTGAAAATCGAACGTTTTGTTTTATATTCATATCTTGGAAAGATTTCTTGATCTTGATCTTGCGGTTGTAAATGGGCAGATGTCCGAAACTCAAATGTCGGTTTATCATGAAGCGCAGGCGCGGATTGACAAAAAAGTGATTTTTTCTAAAGGTAAATTTGAAATGAATCTTCGGTCGGGGAGTGAAGTCGGGATTTCCGACAGGTTATTCGATCACTTCAAAACTTGTATGGACGCCCAGAATCGAAATTTAGCCGAGGCTCAATCGGATGGTTTAATTCCTGTTGAGGTTTCGCCTAATGTAGTTCGATTCATTGATCCGAATGCTCCGATCTTGTTAGGAATGACAAAAGGAGGGGGTGTGGAAATTCCGGAAGGGGGAACGACGAACGTGGATTTTTTTTGGAGCGGTTGTGATATCTATATATCTAATGAGATGTTAAAGGGTATCTCTGATGGTGCAGATTTGGCATCTATAATTGCAACTTTTTCTGCAGCCCTTCCTGCAGCTACGCCTGTTGCGGCCATAACAGCTGCGGCAAGTGCTTTAGCCTCTGTGGGGCTAGGCCGTTTAGCATCAGATTATCCGAATGGAATAATTATTGACTGCGACTTAGCTCCCGGAACGCAGCATACAGGGCTTATTAGGCCGCAGGTTCCTGGTAGTATGGTGGATATGTAGGCTTATGCGCAGCAAATTGTTATACAAAGTCGCGGTTGTTTTTTCATGTATCGTCCTTGTTATTCTCATTTGGACGCGAACGTGGTTTTTAACGGTCTTAATAACTTGTTCGCTTATCTTGACTGTGTCGCAAGAATCTATAACCAACAAAAAAGCATTAAGAATCATTCGCATAGTTATTATAGCAGTAATTTTTATCGCTTCAGCGTTTTATTATTGTGTGAAACCTTACTGAGACGGTGGAATCTAACAATAATCGTGATTTTTATTGCGGAGAATTTATGGTATAAGGAGCAACGAAATCAAAAAGAATGTCGTTTTTTCTTTTGCTAATTATGTATTAAATTGTGTCATTTCTACAGTTTCTGATATCTGAGATAAGTCAGAATACATTCATTCAGTTTGCAGCCACTATTACGATAGTAGTGGCTGCAATCGTTTTGCTATTTCGAATAAGACGAAAGTTTTTCCTGAATGCCGGTGAGGTTTTTTTGCTAAGTTTTCTGGGGTTGATTGCTGTTTTCGGACTTTTTTCACCTTTCCCGGAACGAAACCTTTTTTACAGGATCGGTTTAGTCTTGGGAGTTTTTGTGATCCTGAAAACTCTTTTCGGAGAGCGGGATATCCGTTTGTTATCTGTTGTCATTGTTTTATTGGGGATTTGCGAAACTTTGTATGGTATTTCCCGTTAAAAATCAGATGTTTTGGGGACTTGCGGACATTTTGATAATCCTGCCGGTTTTGCATCGATGCTGATTGCGCTGCTTCCTTTTGCAGTATATCAGGTTGTCCGCCGCGGATTTCTGTTACGGATTCTCGGAATCTGTGCAATCGGAATTTTCCTGACAGGACTTGTATTGTCGAAGTCACGGGCCGGACTAATCGCTGCAGGAGCGATCGGTGCGATCTGTTTGTTGCGATATACTTATAAATCTTTTGCGTCGCTTTCCGAAAAAATCAAATGGCTTGTTTCCGTATTCATTTCCGCGTGTATTATAGGTGGAGGAATAAGCCTGTATTTTTATAAAAAAGATTCAGCCGATGGGAGGTTATTGATTTGGAAGTCATCCTGGGATATGGTGACCGATAAACCGTTTTTCGGGCATGGGGCGAATGCTTTTCAGCCAAACTATATGCTTTATCAGGCTGCTTATTTTGAAAAGAATCCGAATAGCCGGTTCGGGAATCTTGCTGATAATGTCAGAGCTCCTTTTAATGAGTATCTTGGTTTTTTGATTCAATTCGGCGTGACGGGGATTTTGTTGCTTTCCGTACTTCTCTTTTTTACATTCAGAAAAAGCCTGATAATAATTACCGAAGATAAACAGATGGCTGTCTTGTCATTATTGGGAATCGGCATCTTGGGTTTGTTTTCTTATCCGCTTTCCTATGCGGTTGTTTTAATTATGGTTTCGTTGAACTTGTTTCTGATCACAAGATCACAGGGACAAGATATATTGAAAGGTACTGTTCCTGTCTGGTTACTGCTGGCGATCTTTTTGCCTGCTGTTTATTATGCTAGTGTGGATTCTATGAGAAAAGTTCGATCGGAGAAAGTATGGAGTCGGTTAAAAAAACAGTACTTCATTCAGGGGGTGAGCGAACAAATGTTAACTCGATATCGTGATTTGTATTTAATTGAACAGTTTGATGATCCTGAATTTCTTTATAATTACGGAGCTATTCTGAATAAATCCGGGCAATATCAACAAAGCAACCAGGTATTGAGAGATTGCGAACGACAATTGAATGATTGCGATGTACAGGTGTTGCAGGCAGATAATTATTATAATGTCGGCGATTATATCCAAGCGGAACAGTGTGCCCGGTTAGCCTCCAGGATGTGTCCTAACCGTTTTACACCCCTTTATCAGTTGGTGTTGATTTACGATAAAACGGGCCGAAGAGTAAAGGCCCTTCAATTGTCCGATGAAATTTTAAGAAAGCCGATGAAAGTACGAAATACAGAAGTTTATAAGATTATACTTAAATTAAACGCATTTATTCAACAGAATGAATGATGGTCAGTGCAAATAGCGCTACCGGTTCTGCAAAACGCAACCAGTACCTGAGCCAGCAGCGAGCCGAAGCCGTTTACAAAGTGCTCGTCGACCGTCTGGGCGTGAAAGCTTCCCAGTTGGAGATCGTAGCGAAGGGCGGTACCAACGAATTCCCGGAAATTCCGTTGAATCGTGTGGCTATCGTGGACGTCGACTGATAACGTCGATCGTTTAACCGAAATATCCGGGATAAGTCATTATCCCGGATATTTTTGTTTTCCGGCTGCCGGTAAGCAACGATCGGACGGTCGCAGGCATCCTTAAAGCAGGGCCGGCGTTTCGAGTCGGATATCCGTGAGTTTTTTTATCTATTCCGTGCGAATTGCTTCGGGTTGATTTGCAAATTCGTTTAATAATCGTTTCTTTGTTATACGAAAAGGGTCAAACGGGATAGGTTTGAGGAATATTCGGCCTTGACAATGATTTTTGTCCGAGTAAAGACGCCGGAATGAAACGGTTTGCGTACGAACGAATAGGAGGGAATTTATCGATTACTTTTGACTGTTTTGCATTGGATGGAAAGAACAAAGGATGTGCCCGGGATCAGCCTCGTGGTTCCCGTATACAACGTGCAGGAATATTTGCCCGAGTGCCTGGATTCTCTGTTGGGGCAGAGTTTTGCGGCGATCGAGATCATCCTGGTCGATGACGGTTCGACCGATGCCTCTGCCGAAATCTGCGATCGCTATGCGGCCCGGGACGGCCGCATCCGGGTCGTTCATCAGCAGAATGCCGGCGTAAGCAAGGCGCGCAACGTCGGGATCCGTCTCGCCCGCGGTAAATATCTGGGATTCGTCGACGGCGACGATTGGGTCGACCGGGATTATTGCAAGCGGCTGTATGAAACGTTGATCGATTACCGGGCGGATATTTCGATCTGCTCTTATTACGTGGCGCGGTCGCGGAAAACCAAACCCGAGGCGGCGGACGGAAAAATAACGATTTACGACCGGAAAGAGGCTATCCGGATGCTGTATGAAGATGTCCGGATCAGGAGTTTCAGTTGGAACAAGTTGTTCCGACGCGAGTTGTTCGACGGGATCGGGTTCCCCGAAGACCGTATCATGTGTGAAGATATGGCCATTATGCATAAGCTGTTTTACCGGACCGGGGCGGTCGTGCAGATGAATGTTCCGTTGTATTATTACCGGATGCGGGGCGATAGCTGTACGAACGAGATGTCCCATCCGTTGAAAGAGTATCAGTTTTTTCTGGCGGTCTGCGAACAGGCGCTTTTCGAGAAAGAGAAAAACCTGCTGCCCGAAGAGCGCGGAAAACTGGAGGCCAAGGTGCTGAAAAGGGCGATCCGCCTGATCGGGCGAATCGTATCCCGTGAAAATTATACCGCATTCGAAAGCCTATACGGCGATGTGATTGCAAGGATGCACGGTTATGACCATCTGGGGATCGGACGAATCGGTATCGGCGTTTGTCTCAGGCGGAAGATGATTTATGATCATTTCGACGGATATGCGAATCTGATTCGAAGTTGCCGGAAACTGACCGGCCGAAAATGCCGTTAACATCCAAAGGAATGAGCGTACCGGAGATAACCGTCGTAGTTCCTGTCTATAACGTGCAGGCTTATTTGCCGAAGTGCATAGACTCCCTTTTGGCGCAGACTTTCGGTGAAATCGAGATCATTCTCGTCGACGACGGTTCGACGGACGCGTCGGGGGCCGTCTGCGATTCTTATGCGGAGCGGGATAGCCGGATCCGGGTCGTCCACCAACGGAATGCCGGGGTCAGCGGAGCCCGCAATGCGGGTATTCGGCTTGCGCGCGGCAGGTATTTGGGTTTCGTGGACAGCGACGACTGGGTGGATCGCGATTTTTGCCGGACATTGTACCGGGGGGCGACGGATTACGGGGCGGATATTTCCATTTGTTCGTATTACGAGGTCGGGGAGCAAGGGATGCGGTGCGGGGCTTCCGGGGACGGCGGCGATACCGTCGTTTATGACCGCAGGGAGGCGCTGAGATTGTTATACGAAGACTCCCTGATAAGAAGTTATTTCTGGGATAAACTGTTCAAACGGGAGTTGTTCGACGGGGTGCTTTTCCCGGAAGATCATACGGTCTTTGAGGATATGGCGATCATGTACAAACTGTTTTACAGAGCGAACCGGATCGTGCAACAGAATGTGCCTCTATATTATTACCTGCTCCGGACCGGAAGCATCCTGCACAGCGGATTTGATCCGCAGGCCGAATATCGGTTCTTTTTGGTGATCCGTGAGAGGGTGCTGTTCCTGCGCGAAAAAAATGTTTTCCCCGAAGACCAGGATCGGTTCGAAGCCGAAGTGTTGAAACGAGGCGCCCATGTGATCAATCACATCTCCGTTTTCGGCGAGGCGTTCGAATTCGACGCCGTTTGCAGGGATATCGTATCTAAGATGCATGATTTCGATCGCCTGAAATTCAGCCGAATCGGTTGGGGAACTTGGTTCAGACGGCGGATGCTGTACGGTCATTACGGGCTTTATATCAGGGCGTACCGCGTATTTCGGAAAATATTCAAAAGCAAAAGCCGGTAATGCCCGACGGAAAAGAGCGAACGGTTTGAAAATAAATAAACCGGGCGGCGGCAATTATTTTGCCGCCGCCCGCATTTTCCATTTGTCGGGGTACCAGGATTCGAACCTGGGACCCCCTGCTCCCAAAGCAGGTGCGCTAACCGGGCTGCGCTACACCCCGAATACCCTTCCCCGGACGGAGAAATCAGGGCAAAAGTAATTTATTTTTCCGGATTTGCAAAAGCGGCGCGCTGCGAAGTCCCGTGATGCGGCAATTTACCGCGGCGGAATCCGAACGACGTCTCGCCCGTACTCCGGAAGCGCGGGACATTTCCGGAATTCATGCCGGAGACTTTTCCGTTGTACGGTAGGAGAGATCAAATAAAATTGGTATCTTCGTCGAATAATCCGCGATTGGACTATGGAACACTACGAAGATATACATGGCAGGGAGCACGACAGCGCGCTGGCGGTGAACCGGGGCGTCGAACAGCCTCCCGTCGTAAACCCTTATTTCCGCCGGGCGAAACGGCATCGGATGACGACCGACGAATACATGCAGGGAATCCTGGCGGGTAATATTACGGTGCTTTCGCAGGCGATTACGCTGGTCGAGAGCCTGTTGCCCGAACACTACGCGCAGGCGCAGGAGATCATCGAGCGCTGCCTTCCCCATTCGGGCCGGTCGGTGCGGATCGGGATCACCGGGGTGCCGGGCGCCGGCAAGTCGACGTTTATCGAAGCGATCGGCGACATGGTGGCCAACCTCGGGCACAAGCTTTCGGTGCTGGCGATCGACCCGAGTTCGGAGCGCAGCAAAGGTTCCATCCTGGGCGATAAGACCCGGATGGAGACGCTTGTGCACAATCCGAGCGTTTTCATACGCCCTTCCCCTTCGGCCGGTTCGCTCGGCGGGGTGGCCCGCAAGACGCGCGAAACCATCATTCTGTGCGAAGCCGCCGGGTTCGACGTTATTTTCATCGAGACGGTCGGGGTGGGGCAGTCCGAGACGGCCGTGCATTCGATGGTCGATATGTTTTTGTTGTTGCAGATCGCCGGCGCCGGCGACGAACTGCAAGGGATCAAGCGCGGCATCATGGAGATGGCCGATATGATCGCGATCAACAAGGCCGACGGCGGCAATCAGCAGCGTGCCGATGTAGCCCGGAGTCATTTCGCCAATGCGCTGAACCTGTTTCCGATGCCCGATTCGCAGTGGCGGCCGCGGGTTTACACCTGTTCGTCGGTCGAGCACACCGGACTGTCCGAAATCTGGAACGGCGTCGAAGATTTTTTGAAATTTACCGGAAAGAACGGTTATTTCCAGCGCAACCGTCACCGGCAGGCTAAATACTGGATGTACGAAACGATCGACGAAGCGTTGCGCGAGCATTTTTACCGGAACGAAGAGGTCGCGGCCCGGATCGGCGAATTCGAGAAGATGGTGCTGGCCGACCGTAAAAGTTCGTTCGTCGCGGCCCGTGAGTTGCTGAACGATTATTTCGGCAAGATCGGGAAATAAATTCCGTCGGGAAGGCGGATAACGATTGCCGGCTGCGGGTCAGATGATCCGCAGCCGGTTCGTCATATAATATTGCAGCACCCCGCGCATCACCAGAAATGCCGTGAATGCGAACCAGAGGGCGTTATTGCCCGCTATGCCGCGCAGTCCGTAATAGGCGGCGAAGAAGACGACCGTCGAGACGAAGACGGAGTTGCGCATCACCGCCGTCCGGGTCGCTCCGATCAGGATGCCGTCGATCATGAACGGCGCGAAAGCGATCAGCGGAATGACGATCAGCCATTCGACATAGGCTCCGGCTCCTGACAGGATGGCCGTGCTGTCGGTGAACAACGACAGGATCGTCCGCCAGCCGAAGGCGTAGACGCCGACGTAGAGTATCGCCATAACGAGGCTCCATGCGAGCAGGTAGCGGATGCATTTGCGCAGCATCTCGGGATTCCGGGCGCCTACGTAGCGTCCCGCCAGCGATTCCCCGGCATAGGCGAAGCCGTCCATCAGGTACGAGAACAACGTGAAAAGCTGCATTAGCAGCATGTTGACCGCCAGCAGCGTGTCTCCCATGCCGGACGATGCGGAGGTGAAAAAAGTGTATACGGCGACGATGCAGGCCGTCCGCAGGAAAATGTCGCGGTTGATTCGGAAAAATCCGAGCATCGGTTTGATCTTCAGGCTCTCTTTCAGGTCGATGTAGCGTAGAAAGCGCCGGTAATACCGGAGCCACAGCCCGGCGGAGATCAGCAGACCGCAATATTGCGCGACGACCGTTCCCCAGGCTACGCCGGCGATGCCCCAGCCGAGTCCCAGCGTGAACCACAGGCAGAAGACGATGTTGATCAGGTTGATGACGATGGCGATGTACATTGGGAAGCGCGAGTTCTGCATACCGATGTACCATCCCTGGAAAGCGAACAGCGAGATGGTGGCCGGGGCCGCCCAGATGCGTGCGAAAAAATATTCGGCCGCATAGCGCATCGTGTGCGGCGTGCCGTCCATCATCATCAGCGTCAGCCGGCCGGCTGGACGCTGCAGGATCAGCAGCGCCATCGCTGCCGCCAGCGCGACCGAAAGAGCCCGTACCAGAATGGCGGCGATTTCGCGGAAATCGTGCGCGCCGTAGGCTTGTGCCGCCAGGCCGCTGGTTCCCATTCTCAGGAAAGCCAGGTTCCAGTATATGAAGTTGAAAACGGCCGTCCCGATGGCGATTCCGCCGATCAGCGCGTCGTCGCCGAGGTGACCGACGATGGCCATGTCGACCATGCCCAACAGCGGGATCGTGATGTTGGAGATGATGTTCGGAATGGCCAGCGCGAGGATTTTACGGTTCATGCCGCAAAGGTACGGCTTTTTTGCATCCTGTCGGCGGCATTCCGTCCATTCCGGTCATAAAAAGGACTTTACGGCTTTCCTGCAAGGTAGTCGGCGGCGCGGTCGGCGCACCGTTCGCCGTCGATGGCGGCCGAGATGATTCCCCCGGCGTATCCGGCGCCCTCGCCGGCCGGGAAAAGCCCCGCGGTCTGCGGGTGCATCAGCGTCGCCGGATCGCGCGGGATGCGTACCGGCGAAGAAGTGCGCGATTCGACGCCGACGACGAGCGCCTCGTTCGTTACGAATCCGCGCAGTTTCTTGTCGAACGAGGCCAGGCCGCCCCGCAGCGCGTCGGAAATCGTGCCGGGCATCCACTGTTCCATTCGCGTCGCGGCGATGCCCGGCACGTAGGAGCAGCGCGGCAGCGATCCGGACGCTTTTCCGGCTACGAAGTCGGCCAGCCGTTGCGCCGGGGCGATCTGCCGGTCGCCGATCTGCCGGTAGGCCAGCTCTTCGAATTGCTGCTGGAAACGCAGCCCGGCCAGTTCCCCGTGTTCGGCCCGCAGGTGTTCGAAGTCGGAAAGGCGGATTTCGGTGACGATGCCCGAATTGGCGAATACCGAGTTGCGGCCCGACGGCGACATGCCGTTGACGACCGACTCTCCGGCGCGCGTCATGGCCGGCACGATAAAACCTCCCGGACACATGCAGAACGAGTAGACGCCCCGTCCGCCGACCTGGCTGACCAACGAGTACGAGGCGGCGGGCAGGTATTCGCCGCGTTCGGGCAGGTGGTATTGCGCGCGGTCGATCAGTTGTTGCGGATGTTCGGCCCGGACGCCCATCGCGAACGGTTTGGCTTCGATCCGTACTCCCCGGCGGTGCAGGATTTCGTAGATGTCGCGCGCCGAGTGTCCGGTCGCGAGAATTACGGCGGCCCCTTCGACCGTCGTGTCGCCGAGGCAGACCCCGGCGATTTTTCCGTTCCGGATTCGGACGTCGGTTATTTTCGCCCCGAACAGCACCTGTCCGCCGGCGTCGACGATCGTCTGTCGCATCGCGGCGATGATGCGCGGCAGCCGGTCGGTGCCGATGTGCGGGTGCGTGTCGTACAGGATCGACTCGTCGGCGCCGTGGAAGCGGAAAACTTCGAGCGCCTTGCGGTAGTCGCCGCGTTTTTTCGAGCGCGTGAAGAGCTTGCCGTCGGAATAGGTGCCCGCTCCGCCTTCGCCGAAAGCGTAGTTCGATTCCGGATCTACCGGGCCGTTGCGGTTGATCCGGGCGATGTCCCTTTTGCGCGCCGAGACGTCTCGTCCGCGTTCGAGTACGATCGGGCGCAAGCCGCGTTCGATCAGCCGCAGCGCGGCGAACAGTCCGGCCGGCCCCGATCCGACGACGACGACCGGCGTGCGACCCCCGACCTGCGGATAATCGAAGCGCACCGGCGGCGGAGCCTGTTCTCCGTCGACATAGATCTGTACGCCGAGGTTGACGCGGATCTGGCGGCTGCGCGCGTCGATCGAACGGCGAACGATGCGTACCAGTGCGATCCGGGATTGCGGAACGGCTATCCGGTCGGCGATCAGCGGCAGGTAACGGGCCTGGTCGGATGCCTGTTTCGGCGTGAGTTCCAGCGACAGTTCGATGGGCATAATTTTTAAGGATAAAGTTACATATTTCGCCAAAATTACTACTTTTGTTTTAAAATTAGCGTGTCGTGTGCAACATCGCGGCGCATAGCAACTGAATGTATGAGAAACCTGGTGATTATTCCGACCTACAACGAGCTTGACAACATCCGGCCGATGATAGACAAAGTCTTTTCCCTGCCTGAAAAGTTCGACCTGTTGATTATCGACGACGGCTCTCCGGACGGTACGGCGAAAGTAGTCCGGGAGCAGCAGCGGGTCTATCCCGGCTCGCTGCACCTGATCGAGCGTTCCGGCAAGCTGGGACTCGGCACCGCTTACCTTGCGGGATTCCGCTGGGCACTTGAGAACGGGTACGACTACGTTTTCGAAATGGACTGCGATTTTTCGCATAATCCGGACGATCTGGTGCGGTTGTCGCAGGCGGCGGTCGCAGGGGCCGACCTGGTGATCGGGTCGCGTTACGTGACCGGCGTGAACGTGGTGAACTGGCCGATGAAACGGGTGCTGATGTCCTATTACGCGTCGGCGTATGTGCGTTTCGTGACCGGGATGCCGGTGCGCGATGCGACGGCCGGTTTCGTATGTTACAGCGCGAAGTTGCTGCGGACGATGGATATGGATGCCGTGCGGATGAAAGGTTACGGTTTTCAGGTCGAAATGAAATATACCGCGTGGAAGTTGGGTTTCCGTGTCAAGGAGGTGCCTATCATTTTCACCGAACGGACGCTCGGCGCGTCGAAAATGAGCGGCGGGATTTTCCGCGAAGCTTTTTTCGGGGTGCTGAAACTGCGTTTCCGTTCGATCAAACCGAAAGCCGTATGAGCCGGGGGCTGCTGATTCGCGGAGGGACGGTCTTCGGTGACGGGGTGCGTTTCGAAGGATACGTAGTCGTCCGCGGCGAACGGATCGCCGAGATCGGCCGGGGCGCATATCCGCACGACCGTTTCGAAGGCGAAACGATCGACGCCCGGGGACAGTGGGTGTTGCCCGGCGCGATCGACGATCAGGTGCATTTCCGCGAACCGGGGCTTACCTACAAGGCCGATATCCACAGCGAGTCGGCCGCCGCCGCCGCCGGTGGAGTCACTTCTTTTATGGATATGCCGAACGTCAAGCCTCCGACCGTAACGCTCGGCCTGCTCGACGAGAAATTCGAACGGGCCGCCGAAACGTCCGTAACGAACTATTCGTTTTATTTCGGGGCGACGAACGAAAATGCCGCCGAGATCGAACGAATCGATCCGAAACGGGTGTGCGGCGTCAAAGTGTTTATGGGTTCTTCGACCGGGAACATGCTGGTCGACGACGATCGCGCGCTGGCGTCGATATTCGCCCAGTCCCCGGTGCCGGTGGCGACGCACTGCGAGGACGAGGCGACCGTGCGCGCTAATATGGAGCGTTTCCGGGCTGGGTACGGCGATGAGATAACGGTGGCGATGCATCCGCTGATCCGGTCGGCCGAGGCTTGTTACCGGTCGTCGGCGAAGGCCATCGAATTGGCGACGCGCTACGGGGCGGACCTGCACGTGCTGCACCTGAGCACGGCCCGCGAACTCGATCTTTTCGACCGGGGGCCGCTCTCCGGTAAACGGATTACGAACGAGGTGTGCGTGCATCACCTGTGGTTCAGTGACGCCGACTACGCCCGCATGGGGAATTTTATCAAGTGGAATCCGGCTATCAAAAGCGAGGCCGACCGCGATGCGTTGCGCCGCGGAATCGCGGACGGACGCGTAGACGTCGTAGCGACGGATCATGCCCCGCACACGCTCGATGAGAAGAAGCTGCCTTACCTGAAAGCTCCGTCCGGCGGCCCGCTGGTGCAGCATTCGCTGGTAGCGATGCTCGAAATGAGTCGCAACGGGGTGTTCCCGGTCGAAACGGCGGTCGAAAAAATGTGTCATGCGCCGGCTGTCCGGTTCCGGATCCGGGAGCGCGGTTACCTGCGCGAAGGGTATTTCGCCGATATCGTGTTGGTCAGGCCCGACGATCCGTGGACGGTGTCGCCGCAGAATATCCTATCCAAATGCGGCTGGTCGCCGTTCGAGGGCGTTACGTTTTCGAATCGGGTGACCCATACGCTGGTCAACGGGAAAATCGTTTTTCGGAACGGGGCGGTGGATCGCGACGCCCGGGGCCGGGCGCTGGAGTTCGACCGGTAATTGAGGATAACGTGTCCGTCTGGACGTAAAACAATAACCATTGAAAGTATCGTTAAAAGATCGTATTCGCCGGTTCGTCAGCCGATTGGCCGAGACGTTCCGGTATGCGCCGGCCGAAACGGCCGTAGCCGTTTATGCCTTTTTGATCTGCGCGTTGATCCGGGAGGAAGTGATCGAAAACGATGGTTATGCGTTGCTGCTGCCGCTGTTTTTCACGTTTTCGTTCGTGACGAACCGGTGGTGTCGCCGCGGCGCATGGCGGATCGTCTATTATCTGTCGCCGTTGCTGGCGCTCCCGTTGCTGGCGGCCGACGTCGGCGACTGGACGAGGACGGTGGCTTATCCCGTGACGCTGGTCGTCTGCGCGTTGACGGTGCTGGCCAGCGATTGGCAGAGCGATAACGAACGGTTCGTCGAGCGCGCGCTACGCTACGTGTACGACCTGCTGTCGGCCTTACTGCTGGCGTTGACGGCTTTCCTGGCGCTGATGGCCATTTTCCATTCGATCGTATACATATTCAATATTTTCACCGGGATATCGTCCGGTTTCACGACCTATGCCGCGATGTCGGCGTTCGTGCTGCTGGCGCCGGTTTGTTTCCTGGCATTCAACCGGACGAGCGACCGGGAGCAAGGCGTTCGGCCGAATCCGTTTTTCGATGTGCTGCTCAATTACGTGTTGAGCCCCACCGTGCTGATCTACACGGCGATCCTGTACCTCTATTTCGCAATGATCGTGCTGCGGTGGGAACTGCCCAAGGGCGGAATCGCTTACCTCGTGTTCGGTTATGCGATCGTCGCGACGGTGTTGAGAGCCTGCCAGCCGATGCTGCTCCGGCGGATGTACGACTGGTATTACGGCCGGTTCAGCCTGATCGCGCTGCCGGCGCTCGCGATGTTCTGGACGGGAGTGGGTTATCGCGTGCAGCAGTACGGGTTTACGCAGGACAGGGTTTACCTGGCGGTTTGCGGGGCGATCATGACGGTGACGATCCTGCTGTTTTTCAGCCGTCGGAGCGGACGTTACCTGTATGTCGCGGCGCTGTCGGGCGTTTTACTGGCCGTTTTCACGTATATACCGGGCGTTACGGCGGCGGCTATCGGCATTCGTTCGCAGATGCAGCGCGCCGAACGGATCGTCGTCCGTCTCGGATTGGCCGATGCTTCGGGCCGGTTGATTTTGCAGAAACGTCCCGATGCCGACTCGGTTTACCGCGAGGATTACCGTCGTCTTTACGAATCGTTCGAATACCTCGTCCGGAACTGTCCCGCCGGATTTATGGCGGAACGTTACGGGGTGGACGACTCGTTCGCTTTGCAGAACGAGGTGATTCCTCAGGTGTTGGAATGGTATGTAAGCGTGCCGTGGGCCACCGAACTGACTCCGCAGGAGGATCCGCAGCGGAACTCCGTGCTGCTCGAATCGGACGGGGCTCCGGTCGATATATCCGGATACCGCACGTTGCGGGCCGTGCAGAATTACGAGAACGGGCAGCGCCTGTATGCCGATCTGAGCCGGGATACGCTGTCGATCAAAGACAATGACGGCAGCCTTCTGTTCCGGCGGGGACTGGAAGATATGCTGCGAGAAAAGCTGTCCGGGAGCGGTTATGCCGTGCGGGATACGGTTCCCGTCGCGGCGTTGGATTCGATGAAGAGCGCGCTTCTGCAATACGAAACGGATTCGGTCAAAGTCGTTTTCGACATGGTGCGCCTGTCCCGCTTTCCCGAACTGCGTATCGAATACGTTTCGGTCGGTTTTTTCCTGGAAAAATAATCCGGTCAGTTGACGGCGTGGTCGGCCGGCAGGTCGATGCCTTTCCACAGCTTCAACGAAGTCCAGTCGGCGTCGGGGGCGTTCCAGAACGGATCGTCGGCCGGCAGTCCCAGCGGCAAGAAACCGGCGCAGCACAGATACAGACTACCGGTATTGATGTAGCCCTCTCCGATACCCGGCTGCGCTCCGCAGAAACCGATTTTCAGCCATCCTTTTTCGTCGAAAGTGCCCGGGGCTTCCATCATGCGTTTCATCACTGCCGTCAGCGCGCAACGCACCTGTGCGGGGGCGACTTCGGCGGGCAGCAAATGTCCGAGCGCGACCTGTCCGAGCGCTTGGAACGCCCCGATCCGGTAGGCCAGCGACCGGCCGATCGGCGGGAACGCTCCTTCCGGCGAGATTAGCCGTTCCTGTACGGCGGCATAGCGTTGTATCCGCCGCTGCACGTCCTGAAAGGTTTTGTCGGAAACGAGTTTCCGTTTATGCAGGATACGCACCACGTCCAGCAGCATCGGCTGGATCACGAAGCTGTTGTAATAGTCCCATTGGAACAGGTCGCCGTCGCTGTACGTGCCGTCGCCTTTGTAGCGTTCGAGGTGTTTGTTGACCGCGAAGTCTATTCGCATCAGGTCGCCGCCGTAGTCGTTGTCGAGCAGGAACGCTTCGATGATGCCGCTGAAAAGCAGCCAGTTGTTGGTCGGAGTGCGGATCGTGCGGGTGGATTTCAGGGCATCGACGACCTGCCGTTTGACTCGTTCGTCCAGACGCCCCCAGATTTGTTTGGGCGCCCGCACCAGCCCGTGCGCGAGGAAGGCCGCATCGACCAGCGGTTGCTGGTATTCCGTGAAGTTCATGCAATCGGCCGACTCCGGGTTGGTCGCGTTGTCGAGGCATTTCAGTACCAGTTCGATGTAGTGCGCCCGTTTCCGGCCTTCGACGGTGCTGTCCGGGCCGAGTTCGAGCCACGGGGCGATCCCGGTCAGCGTGCGGCCGAACGCTTCGAGGTAGCCCACGTGTTGCGCTCGGTCGATCTTCGTTTCGAGCGGCATCGCCGCTTTCAGGCGCTGTTCGCTCAACGCGGTCAGTACCGGCAAAGCCGTCCGGTCGAGCGTGGCGATCCAGTATTCGCGGGCCGCGGGTTCGGCCGGTTGCGGAGTTTTGCGTTTGCCGGACAAAGGGAAGCAAAACAGGCAGGCGAGCAGCGTCGCCGCATTCAGCAGGAGGTAGATCCGTTTCATGACTCGGTAGGGTTAGGTTTGCGATGTTGTCGGACTAATGCAACCGTTTGCACAAAACTAACGATATTTTGCCGGAAATCAAAATGTCGGGAAAACGGGGCGGTTCGTTTTTGCCGTTTGGCCGGGAAAAAACGTATTTGCGTCATTCATGCAAAATTAGGTCGAAAATTTGCAGCCTGATGAAAAATGTGCTATCTTTGTGGCGCTTCTGCGGATATGGCGTAATTGGTAGCCGCGCCAGACTTAGGATCTGGTGCCTCACGGCGTGGGGGTTCGAGTCCCTTTATCCGCACGATGTCGGAAGGCCGCCGGACATTGTCGCAGGGCGGCCATCTTGTTCGCGTTAACGATCAAAATATTACGGATAAATGAATATTGTCAGAGAAAATCTTGAAAATCTCACCACGCTGCTGAAGGTGACCGTGGGTGAGGCCGATTACAGTGAAGCTGTAGATAAGGCGCTGCGCACCTACAAACGCAAAGCGAACGTTCCGGGTTTCCGCCCGGGGATGGTTCCGATGGGGATTATCAATAAAATGTACCGCAAAGGAGTCGTTGCCGAGGAGTCGTACCGCGCCGCTTCGAAAGCCTGCTTCGATTACATCGAAAAAGAGAAGCTCACGCTCGTCGGCGATATGATTCCGAGCGACAAACAGCAACCGCTGGATTTCGACGACAGCACCGAATACGAGTTCGTGTTCGAAGTGGGTCTGGCTCCGGAGATCGGTATCGACCTGAGTAAAAAAGATAAAGTAACCCGGTATTCGATCCGGATCGAAGATAAGATGCGCGACGGTTATCGCACCAACTTCTTGAACCGTTTCGGGAAACTGACCGACGTCGATACGGTCGAGAAGGAAGACGCGCTCGACGTAACGCTCGAACAGGGCGATACGAAAGTCGAGGAGGCTTACGTAGGTCTGATCGGCATGAGCGACGAAGACCGCGCGCCGTTTATCGGCAAGAAGGTCGGCGATTCGCTGGACGTCGATGTGACCAAGTTGTTCAAGACGCCGTCGCAGCGTGCTGCCGCGCTCGGCGTGAAGGAAGCCGACCTGGAAGGGATGGACCAGAATTATAAGTTGACGATCAATAAGATCCGCCGTTTCGTCGCTCCCGAAATGAACGAGGAGTTTTTCAAAACCGCTTTCCCGGACGGCGGCGTCGCTACGCCGGAAGCGTTCGAAAAATACATCGAGGAACAGATCGCCCGCGACTTGTCGCGCGAAACCGATTTCCTGTTGCACCTCGACGTGCGCAAATTCCTGTTGAAAAAAGCCGGACTCGTAATGCCGGAAGCGTTCCTGAAAAACTGGCTCTATACGATCAACGAGGGCAAGTTCTCGATGGAGGAGATCGACAAAGACTTCGACCGTTTCCTCGATATGATGCGCTGGAATCTGATTCAGAAACATTATATCGATGCGCTGAAACTCGAAGTGACCCCGGAAGAGGCTACCGAGGAAGCCAAGAAAATGGCCGCCGCCCAGTTCGCTTACTACGGGATTCCGAATGTAGACGGCGAGACGTTGGCGAATTATGCGAAAAATATTCTCGGCAACAAGGAGGAAAATCGGAAAGTCTACGAAAAACTGTTCGAAAATAAAGTAATCGACGCGGTGATTCCGCAGATCACGGTTTCCGAAAAAGCCATTTCGGCCGAAGATTTCGGCAAACTGGCTCAGGACGCGCAGTAGTTTCGGCAATGACGTAAAAAACGAAGGCGCAGGTAGTACGACCTGCGCCTTCGTTTTTCGATCCGTACCGGCAGACGTATGCGGAATTGTAGAGTAATGTTGTATCTTTGTAAATATTTGTGACCAAAACGGGACGACGATGAAAAAATCCGGGGCGTTTTTCGTTTGCCTTTTGCTGACTCTGCTGTGCTACGCGCCGATAGCCCGCGCGCAGGATACTTTGCGGCTGAAAGCGATCACCTACAACCTGCGTTTCGGGGAGCTGGCGTCGCTGGAAGAGCTTGCGGCGCGAATCGCGTCCGAAAAACCGGATATGGTGGCGCTTCAGGAAGTGGACTGCCATACTCGCCGGGAGGGAATCCCGCATCAGCACGGCAAGGATTTCGCTACGGAGCTGGGCTTCCGTACCGGGATGTTTCCATTGTACGGCAAGACGATCGCTTTTGCCGGAGGCTGGTACGGGATCGGGCTGCTGACGGCCAGGCCGTACCTCGGGGTGCGGAAGCTGATGTTGCCGCAGGCTTCCGCGCAGGAAGAATCCCGGGCGTTGCTGCTCGTTACGGTCGAAGTCGGACAGGATACGGTCGTGTTTGCATCGACCCACCTGGGACTGAGCGAGGAGAGCCGACGGATGCAGACGGAGTGCATTCTGAACGAACTGAAACGGTCGCGCTATCCGGTGTTGCTCGGCGGAGATTTCAATGCGGAGCCCGATGCCGCCGAGATCGCTGCGATGACGTCCGGTTGCGATCTGTTGTGCGGGATGCAGCCGACCTTTCCGGCCGACGCTCCCGACGTCAAGATCGATTACCTGTTCGGTTATCCGGCCGGTCGGTGGACGCTCGAATCGACGCGGATCATGCCTTCCGGCCTGTCCGATCACCGGGCGATCGTTTCGGTCGTCGCGCTGGCACGCTGAGCGGAAGTCCGGAAAATTCGGGTCGGATCGCTTTTTGGTTCGGGGTTTGCAGAGAAATACCGGATAGGCTTTCGATAAAAGACAGTAACGGTAAAATGAAATAATTATGAGTAAGAGCGAGTTTGAAAAATATGCGACCGGTCATGCCGGGATCAGCAGTCTTAAACTGCATCAGTTCAAAGCGGCGGCGCAAGGCTCCATCTCCCCGACGATCATCGAGGAGCGGCAGATGAACGTGGCCGCGATGGATGTCTTTTCGAGGTTGATGATGGATCGGATCATTTTTCTGGGTTGCCCCGTTTATGACGACGTGGCCAATATCATCCAGGCGCAGTTGTTGTTTCTCGAATCGACCGAGCCGGACAAAGACATTCAGATTTATATCAACTCGCCCGGAGGATCGGTGACGGCCGGTTTGGGAATCTACGATACGATGCAGTTGATCAGTTCGGACGTGGCTACGATCTGCACCGGGCTGGCTGCCAGCATGGGGGCCGTCTTGCTGACGGCCGGAGCCAAGGGAAAACGTTCGGCGCTGCCGCATTCGCGGGTGATGATCCACCAACCGCTGGGCGGCGTCGAAGGACAGGCCTCGGACATCGAGATCACGGCGCGTCAGATTCTTCGCACCAAACAGGAGTTATACGAAATACTCGCTCTGCATTCGGGCGTAACCATCAAAAAGATCGAGAAGGATGCCGACCGCGATTACTGGATGACCGCTCCCGAAGCGCAGAAATACGGTCTGATCGACGAAGTGCTGTCGGCCCGGAAGAAATAGGGCGACGGAACGGAAAACGACTGCAATCTAACGAATATACGAATTTCCGCATCGCGCGGATATTTTTGAATAGAAAATGGAGAAAAAGGATACGAAACGGCCGGCGGATCATTGTTCGTTCTGCGGGCTTTCGCGTTACGAGGTGGCTATGCTGTTCGACGGCGACAACGGAGCCCGCATCTGCGACCAGTGCATCGAGCGCGGGCATGCGCTGCTGGCCGAGAACCCCAAAAAGACGGTGCGCAAGGCGCCTTCCATCCGCATGGAGGAGCTTCTGAAACCGATTCAGATCAAACAGTTTCTCGATCAGTATGTGATCGGGCAGGAGAGCGCCAAGCGGCATATATCGGTGGCGGTCTATAATCATTACAAGCGGTTGCTGCACGAGGAGAGCAACGACATGCAGATCGAGATCGACAAGTCGAATATTATGATGGTCGGGCAGACCGGTACCGGGAAGACGTTGTTGGCCCGGACGATCGCCAAATTGCTCAAAGTGCCGTTTACGATCGTCGATGCGACGGTGCTGACCGAGGCGGGATATGTCGGCGAAGACGTGGAGAGCATCCTGACGCGGTTGTTGCAGGTGGCCGACTACGACGTGGCGCTGGCCGAACGCGGGATCGTTTTCATCGACGAGATCGACAAGATCGCGCGCAAAGGGGATAACCCGTCCATCACGCGGGACGTGTCGGGCGAAGGCGTGCAGCAGGCGTTGCTGAAGATCCTCGAGGGTACGGTCGTGAACGTACCGCCTCAGGGGGGACGCAAGCATCCCGACCAGAAATTCATACAGGTCAATACGTCGAACATTCTGTTCATCTGCGGTGGAGCGTTCGACGGCATCGAGAAGAAAATCGCTCAGCGGCTCAATACGCAGGCGCTCGGTTACGGACAGCTTCACAGGGAACGGATCGATAAGGACAACCTGATGCGGTACGTCATGCCGCAGGATCTCAAATCGTTCGGACTGATCCCCGAACTGATCGGGCGTATTCCGGTGCTGACCTACCTCGAACCGCTCGACCGGGTTGCGCTGCGCTCGATTCTGACCGAGCCGAAAAACGCGATTACGCGCCAGTACGTCAAGCTGTTTGAAATGGACGGCATCAAACTGACGTTCGACGAGGACGCTCTCGATTACATTGTCGATAAGGCGATCGAGTACAAGCTCGGCGCGCGCGGCCTGCGGTCGATCTGCGAAGCGATCATGATGGACGGCATGTTCGACCTGCCGGGCCAGGAGGGACGCAAGTCGCTGCGCGTGACGGTTCCGTATGCGAAAAGCCGCCTCGAAAGCGACAAATTCCGGCAATTGAAGGCCGTTGGCTGACGCGCCTAATAATCTAACCGAAACCGAAATGCAGTGCCGGCCGGCGACGGAAAGTTTCCGACGGTACGTATGATCCGATAAGGAGTGTGCAAGGACATGCTCCTTTTTTTTGTGCTCGTTTGTTGCTCGTCGGAAATTTGCTTTAGCTTTTAAAAGAACGGATATCCCGCGTTTTTATCCACGGGTCCGCTTCCGAAATAACCGTCTTGAAAAGAGATCTTCCCTTCGTCCGCCGTTTCGTCCGGCCGCGTTATCCGTTGAATGCGCGGCAAGGGGGCACCGGGAGGAAATACGGGCCGATCGAACGTTATTCGGATAAATTACAACAATTTGCCTGGATCGGTCATGAAAATGCGCGTGGAGATTTTGTATTGCCGGCCGTCGTCGGTACGGTAGATCAGATCTACGTAACAAGCTTTGAAACCGGTTTCGGGCAACGGTACGTCGACCGTGTATTTTTCGCTTTCCGGTTCCGGCAGCGGAGCGGAATTCCATTCCGCTTTGCGAAAATCGCGGGTCGGCGAGACGGCGCTCCACAGCTCTGCGCCGACAAGATTTTCGCGGGACATCTCCAGCGCGATTTTCAGATTCTTGCCTCCGGTTTTCGCCTGCCATGCGCAGGTCGGGAAAAGATTATCCGACAACAGCGAAGCGAAAAAAGCATCCAGCGTCAGCATCGCTTCGGCTCCGCCGCCGAGGTTATGCCCGGCGTTCGGGATGTAATGCAGCCGGTTGATCCCCGGGATCGAGTCGATGTAGTTCTTGACGTTGTCGGCCACCCAAAATTCGTCGTTGGTTCCCATCAGCAGCAGTTTGGGCTGCGACAATTTGCGGCGGTAGCTGTACGGGTCGATCATCTCGACGATGGCGCGCCCCTTTTCCGAAGAGATCGATTGCAGGATGCCCAAGTCGCTGTAATCCTTGATTTGTTCGCTGTAAGCGCCGTACGCTTCCAGTTGGTAACGGATGCTTTTGGGCATGTTCAGGATGTCGATCACCATCGGCGCGGCTGCCGCCACGCGGCTATCCTGCGCTGCGGCGAGCCAGGTCGTCCAGCCCCGTTTCGACGCTCCGGCCACGACAAATCCTTCCACTTTGCGCTGCAACCGCTCTGCGCAGAATTCCGTCACGGCGTCCATTGCCCGCACGGCGCTTTTGGTCATCGGGAACAGCAGCGGCCAGGTGTAGTCGCCGTCCTGCTGGAAACGGTGCAACGTATAAGAGATCAGCGCGTCCTCCTTCAGGCTGTCGTACAGCGGTTGGTTCGGAACCTGCCTCAGGACGGCTGTGACGGCGCGGTTGTCCTGCGCTATTTTTCCCATCGGCGCGAGCAGGCCTTCCTGTATGCCTCCGTTCCAGTTCGGTTGTCCGTCCTTGACCGAGCCGCCGGTAATCATCAGCAGCGCGCCGGGATGCGTGATCCGATCCGGTACGATGACCGAAAGCTGGTGCGTCCAGGTGATGTCCTGCCATTTCTGCGAAGTCAACAGCAGGTGGTAGACGGTCGCATTGCCGTCGCGCACCGTTTCCCGGACTTCCCAACCGTAGGTCAGGTCGCCGTTGTGCAAATAGGATTCCAAAGCCGTCGAGGGCGTTACGGCAGGGTCTTCGGCACGCGCCCCGGCGGCGAAGACTGCAACGAACAAGATTCCCGGCAATATCCGTCGGAATAGCAATCTTAACATAGGTTATTAAATGATTATCGGATCAATCTCTTCGTCAGGGCTACTCCCACTCCAGCGTCTTTTTCAGCTCCTCGGCGCCGAATTTCGACGAATTGCCGAACCAGAGCACTTTCCCGCGCGCATCGAGCAAAACGCCGTACGGGACGAACTGCGCTCCGTAGGCGGTGAACGTCTTGTGTTCGTTGTCCACCGCGACGGCGAACGCATATCCTTTTCCGTCCATTACGCTTTGGATCTTATCTTTCGTTTCGCAGCCGATGACGACTACGTTCAGTTTTTTGCCGTAATTCCGCGCGAAGTCGTCCACGGTGGGCAGGCGCTTCATACTCAGGTCGCTGCGCGAGAAAAAGAACTCGATTAACGTGGGCTTTCCGCTTTGCAACTGGTTCTTGCTGATCCACTCGCTGAGTTTCAGTTCCGGAGCTTTTTCCCCGTTGATCAGTTGTTGCGCTTTGACTCCTGAAAAGGCCAGCAACAAAATGCCTGTTATAACGATGATCTTTTTCATGAGCACGACAATTAAACAAATATACGTATTCTTATTAATAAAACGAAAATCAGTATCAAAAGTTGCACCGATTTTAGCGACTGTATGTTTTTTGGACAGAAACTTTCCGGTAGATACTGGATTTTAAAGAATAAAATCCTAAATTTGTGAGATTCGGATTTGAATAATCCCCTTATTGCATACGGCAGCTATTAACTTACTTAAAAATAAAAATCTGTATCATGAAAGTATCGCACATCGAACACCTCGGTATCGCAGTGAAAAGCTTGGATACCGCCATCCCGTATTGGGAAAAAATGCTCGGAACCAAATGCTATAACATCGAAGAGGTCGCCGACCAGAAAGTGAAAACCGCTTTCTTTAAAGTCGGAGACACGAAGATCGAGCTGCTCGAATCGACCTCTCCCGAAGGTTCGATCGGCAAGTTCATCGAAAAGAGGGGCGAAGGCGTGCACCATGTGGCTTTTGCCGTCGACGGGATCGAAAACTGTCTGGCCGAATGCGAGGCGAACGGCATCCAACTGATCGACAAGGCTCCGCGCGGAGGCGCCGAAGGGCTTAGCATCGCGTTCCTGCACCCGAAGTCTACCGGCGGCGTGCTGACCGAACTGTGCGAAAACAAGAACAAATAATTTACCTGAAACCGTATATAACTGCAAAACTAAAATGAGCGACATTCAAGAGAAAGTCAAAGAATTGATGGGGTATCGCGAACAGGCGAGACTCGGAGGCGGTCAGAAAAGGATCGATTCACAACATAAAAAAGGGAAAAAAACGGCGCGCGAACGCATTAAGCTACTGCTCGACGAAGGTTCCTTCGAAGAGTTCGATATGTTCGTAAAGCACCGCTGCAATAATTTCGGCCTCGAGGAAGAGACCTATTTCGGCGACGGCGTCGTAACCGGCTACGGTACGATCAACGGCCGTCAGGTGTACGTGTTCTCGCAGGATTTCACCGTGTTCGGCGGTTCGCTGTCCGAAACCTTCGCCGCTAAGATCTGCAAAGTGATGGATATGGCGATGAAAAACGGGGCTCCGGTGATCGGAATCAACGATTCGGGCGGCGCGCGTATCCAGGAGGGCGTGAACAGTTTGTCCGGTTATACCGAAATCTTCCAGCGCAACATCCTCGCTTCGGGCGTTATCCCGCAGATCTCGGCTATCTTCGGACCTTGCGCCGGCGGCGCGGTTTATTCGCCCGCGTTGACCGACTTCATCCTGATGAGCAAGGGCAGCAGCTATATGTTCGTTACCGGCCCGAAGGTCGTGAAGACCGTGACCGGCGAAGATGTGACGCAGGAACAACTGGGCGGCGCTTCGATTCATGCGGCCAAGAGCGGCGTGGCCCATTTCGTTTCCGAAACCGAGGAGGAGGGGATCGAAATGCTGCGCAAGCTGCTGAGCTTCCTGCCGTCGAACAACATGGAGGACGCTCCGGTAGCCGCCTGCACCGATGCGATCGACCGGATGGAAGACGTGCTGAACGACATCATCCCGGACAACCCCAACAAGCCGTACAACGTGCTGGACGTGATCCATGCCGTAGTCGACGGCGGGGATTTCCTGGAGAGCCAGGCGAAATTCGCCCCGAACATCGTGACCGGTTTCGCCCGTTTCGGAGGCCAGAGCGTCGGGATCATCGCGAACCAGCCGAAGTTCCTGGCCGGGGTGCTCGATATCAACGCTTCGCGCAAGGCGGCCCGTTTCGTGCGCTTCTGCGATGCGTTCAATATTCCGATCGTGACGTTTGTCGACGTGCCGGGCTTCCTGCCGGGGACGGCCCAGGAGTACGGAGGAATCATTATCCACGGTGCGAAACTGCTGTTCGCTTACGGCGAGGCGACCGTTCCGAAAGTGACGGTAATCCTGCGCAAGGCCTACGGCGGAGCTTACTGCGTGATGAGTTCGAAACACCTGCGCGGCGATATCAACTATGCGTGGCCGACCGCAGAGATCGCCGTTATGGGGCCGAAAGGCGCTACCGAGGTGTTGTCGTCGAAAGAGATCGCTGCGATCGAGGACGAGCAGAAAAAAGCGGAATTCATAGCCCAGAAGGAGGAGGAGTACCGCGACAAGTTTGCCAATCCGTACGTGGCTGCCCGGTTCGGTTATATCGACGATATCATCGAGCCGCGTAACACCCGTTTCCGCATTGCGAGGGCGTTGCAGTCGTTGGCCAACAAGCGTCTGGCGAACCCGCCGAAGAAACATTCTAATATTCCGTTGTAGCGATGAAGGGATTTTTCAGCAGATTGTTTGCATCCAAAAAATCCGGATCTTCATCTTCCGAAAACGAAGTGGTTGCGGCGATTGCCGTCGCTCTCGAACTGTACGGCAGGGAGACCCGCACGGCTCCCGCTGCCGTCGTTCGGACGGCGAAAGCGGCTTCCGGATGGAATTGCAAAAGTTACGGGATGACCCGCCTGCCGCAGCGCAACCGCCGCTGGTAGGGAATGATTGCAGGGCGCCGCGGCCGGTCCGGTTTCCGGGGAGTCGGGACGCCCGTTCATACAAACGACAGATCGAATCATCATGAAGGAATATAAACTGAATATCAACGGAAACGATTACCAGGTCGCCGTCAACGACCTGAACGGAAACCGCGCTGACGTGACGGTGAACGGAACGAACTATACGGTGACGCTCGACCAGGAAAAAGCCGTCGCTGCGAAACCGGTCGCTGCCGCCGCGCCCGCTCCGGCACAGCCGGCGCCTGCCGCAGCCGCGAAACCCGCCGCCGGCGGAGGCGCTGTCAAGAGTCCGCTGCCGGGCGTGATCCTCGACATCAAGGTTGCGGTCGGCGATGCGGTCAAAGTCGGACAGCGTCTGATGGTGCTCGAAGCGATGAAGATGGAAAACAACGTCGATTCGGACAAGGAAGGCACTGTTGCGGAGATTCGCGTCGGCACCGGAGATTCCGTGCTCGAAGGAGACGTATTGATCGTTATCGAATAGGCATCCGGTCCGGCAGGTTGCTGCCGGGGCGCTGTCGCAAAACATTTCGGCTATGTATAAGATCAACCGTTGGGGTGCCGCGTTCCTGCTGTTGGCGGGGATGGCTTGTTGGGTTTGTTCCCCGCTCGGCGCGCGCGCGCCGGAAAAGATGCGGGCGAATTCCGGGCAAATCGGGCAGTTTTCCCGCGAGGGCGAATACGTCAAGGATTATTTCGTCATCAAGAAGGGGCGTACGTTCCATCTGTTCTACAACGTGGGCGTGGCCAACGATACGCAGGACTGGCAGGAACCGGACAGCGAGAAGGCGTTCGGACACGCCACTTCGACCGATCTGGTGCATTGGGAGCATCACCCGCGCGTCATCCGGGTCGTTCCCGGTACGTGGGAGGGGCAGGTCGTATCCGCTCCGTCCATCGTGAAGCACAAGGGAACGTACTACATGGTTTATACCGGGTTCGACGACCGTTGGCTGGGCAAGCAAACCGTCGGTCTGGCTACCAGCAAGGATCTGTTCGACTGGAAACGTTGTCCGGAAAATCCGGTCTATACGGCGCCGGAGTGGGCGATGCGCAATCCGACCGGTTGGGAGGATTGCCGGGATTCGCACATCCTGCGATATGGCGGGCAGTTCCTGATGTTTTCGATGGTCACTACCGCCGACGGCAAAGGCGCGATCGCGCTCGCTTCGTCGGACGATGCGATCCGTTGGAAAGATCTCGGGCCGGCGCTGATTACGTTTACGACGCCCGAAAGTCCGCGGGTTTTCGAGCATGATGGCACATATTATATGTTCGCTACCAGCGGACACGGGAAAGTGCTCTGCAAGACCAAAGACCCGATGTCGAACCGCTGGGAAGAGGTGCCGTTCGACTGGCCGCCGGACGGATTGTGGTCGGGCTGGGAGATCGTCGAAGATAAAGGCCGTCTGATTTTTTCCGCTTTCAAGTGGGAAATGAACGGCAATTTTATCCGTTTCTGGGAAGTCGAGTGGGACGGCGAAACGCCGGTTATCCGCTACTGACCGTTTTCGGAACCGGTTTGAATGACTTAAATTAACCAAGCATTAAAACGCTTCTTTATGAAAAAACTTTTTATCGGCCTGGTTGCCGCGGCGCTGTTCGCCGTAAACGGAACACGGGCGCAGAACCACCCGATCGAGATACTGCCGAAGCCGGTCAAGATCGTCGCTTTCCAGAACGCAGCCGTATTGAGCGGGGAGACTTCGGTTTATCTCGATCCGAAAGCGAACCTGAATCAGGATTACGTGACCGGGGTGCTGAAAGAGGCCGGGATCGATCCGGTTTATACGACCAAAGCCAAGAAAGCCAAACTGGCGTTTAAACTCAATGCCGTGCCGTCGAATAACAACGACGAGGCGTATCGCCTGGCCGTGATGTCCCCGGACAGCAAAAAGCAGATCGTGGCTACGGCCGACGCCCGTGCGGGGTTGCTCTATGCGTTGCAGACGCTGCGCCAGATGACCACGCCGCAGAACGGCCTGGTGACGATACCGGCCTGCGTGATTACCGATGCGCCGGCTTTCCCGTGGCGCGCTTACATGCAGGACGAAAGCCGTCATTTCCAGGGCGCTGAAACGGTCAAGAATCTGCTGGACGAGATGGCCCGGCTGAAAATGAATACGTTCCATTGGCATCTGGTAGACGATCAGGGGTGGCGTATCGAGATCAAAAAATATCCGAAGTTGACCGAACTCGGTTCGAAACGCGATTTCGACCACATGAACGTTACGTCGGAAGAGTGGGACGAGTTGTTCCCGAAACGCGCTTATTATACGCAGGACGAGATCCGCGACATCGTGAAGTATGCCGACGACCGGGGGATCAAGGTGATTCCCGAGATCGAGGTGCCGGGGCACGCTTCCGCTTCGATCTATGCCTATCCGTGGATCGGCGCCACGAGCCGCAGGGAAGGGAAAGCCGTCGTAGGCGATCTGTACGACGTGACCGACCCGAAGGTCGAGGAGTTCCTGCACGATATTCTCGATGAAGTGGTGGCGCTGTTCCCGTCGAAGATCGTGCATATCGGCGGCGACGAAGCGAATTACACGCACTGGCAGAATTCGGAGGAGATCCAGGCTTTCATGAAGGCCAACGGCCTGCCGACCTGCTCCGATTTGCAGGTATGGGCGATCAACCGGATGTCGAAATACCTCGCCTCGAAAGGGTGTCGGATGATCGGCTGGAACGAGATTACCGGCGACAATGTTCGCGGCGAAGCGCACGTACAGGCCAGCCAGTCCGAGAAATTGGCTCCCGGTACGATCGTGCAGTTCTGGGACGGGGATATCAGTCTGGTGAACAAAGCGATCGAGAAAGGGTACGACGTGGTCAATTCGAACCGTTTCTTCACTTACCTGGACTATCCGTACGAAGTGACCCCGTTCGAAAAGGCTTATTCGTTCAATCCGATTCCGGACGGCCTGGCCGATGCCGATAAAGAGAAAATTCTGGGAACCGGCTGCCAGATGTGGGGCGAATTCACGCCGAACCTCGACCGGCTTTATTATCAGATTTTCCCGCGTATCGCGGCTTATGCCGAGTGCGGCTGGACGCCTGCGGACAAGAAATACTACGAAGATTTCCGCAAGCGGTTGAAAAAGATCGAGAATATCTGGAAAGAAAAAGGTTATCTGAAAACCCAGTTGGATAAATATTGATTTTCCATCCGATCCGTTGTCGTTCGTAGCGGAACGCGCGGGTCGGACCGTAAAAAAGAGTCCGGGAAAACGGAGACGATTTCGTCATACCGTTTTCCCGGACTCTTTTGGGGCGTTCCGGAAGCGGCGCTTATCCGAGTTCGACGGTTTTCGTGATTCCTATTTCGTCGGTGAAGTTCCGGTCGTGGGAGATAACGAGCAGGGTGCCCCGATAATCGCCTATCGTATCGGCGAGCACGGCGAGGCTCGACAGGTCGAGATTATTGGTCGGTTCGTCGAGAATAAATAGATCGGGAACATGGTTCGAGATCATCAGGCAGCACAGGCAGAGCCGCATCTTTTCGCCGCCGCTCAGCGCGTTGCAGCTTGTGTCCCACGTGTCTGCGGCGAATAGGGCCCGCTTGAGCCGCATCTTGATCTCGTGGTCGCAAAGGTTGCTGCGGTTGTATTTTTGCGCCAGTTCCAGTACCGTCTGCGGAGTGTCGACCAGACTGTATTCCTGGTCGAGGCAGACGTACGAGAAGTCGGTTCTGCGGATTTCGCCCGCTGTCGGGAACAGTTCTCCTGTCAGCAGCCTGACGAGAGTCGTTTTGCCGCTGCCGTTGTTGCCGGTAAGACGTATCCGTTCGCCGCTGCGGATCTCCAGGTCGAGCGGCATTCTCCACAACGGGCGCTCCCGGTCGTAACCGAAGTTCACTCCGTCCGCAGCGATCAGCAGTTTCCCGTTATGCAGCAGCGCATCGTCGAAATCGATTTTGAACCGGCACGCCGTTCCGCGCTGTCGCCGCAGATCGTTCAGCCGCTTTTCGTTCAGGCCGACGATGTCCGAATGTTTTTCCCGGAGTTTCGAAATCGTTGTTTCACCGCGGTCTTTCGCCCCTTTGCGCAGGATGCGGGGAAGCCGGTCTTTGTTCCGTTCTCCTTGGTTGAACCTTTTCTGCTGTCGTTCCGCGATTTCTTGCGCTTTTTTACGGGCCAGCCGCAGCGCGGCCTGTTCCGAATCGATCCGCTGCTCCAGGGCGCTGTCTTCGATTCGTTTTTGTTCCCGGTAGAAATTGTAGTTTCCTCCGTATGTTTTGAGCCCTTTCTTGGAGAGTTCGCAGGTGCGGTCGAGCAGATTGAGCAAGTAGGTATCGTGACTGACTACGATCAACGTAGCCTTGCAGGTGCGGATGTAGTCGTAAAGCCGGTCGCGGCCCGTGCGGTCGAGGTGGTTCGTGGGTTCGTCGAGCAGTACGATGGCCGGTCGGTGGATCGTCAGTCCAGCCAGAGAAAGTCTCGTTTTCTCCCCGCCGCTCAGCGAATCGGTCGATGCGGTTAGTTCTACGTGCGGCAGGCCCCAAGCGTCGAGAGCGGAACGACAGCGGGATTCGATGTCCCAGTCGTCCGCCAGCGTGTCGTAGTGATCCGGGTTGGCGCTGCCGTCGCAGATGGCGCGCAGTGCGTCGAGTTTCTCCGCGACGCCCAATGTCCGGCCGACCGATTCGCTCCGGATGTCCGTTTGCTGGGGAACGTAATAAGGGGAGACGGAACGGCCGATGCTTCCGCAGGAAGGAGCCAGTTCTCCGGCGATCAACCTTAGCAAGGTCGATTTTCCGGTTCCGTTATTTCCGACGATCGAGATTTTCTCGCCCGGAAGTACCGATAGGTTGACCGGTTCGAAAAGAGGTTGCCGGTTGGTATAGCGGTAATTTACACCGCTTAGGATAATACTCATCAAAGTACGATTAATAAGGGGTCTTGCATGAGACCGGGTTGATAAACCGAAAAATGTTAGTTGCTTCGAGGCGTCGGTTTAACAGTACCGACTATCAATCGTTTATTCTCATCGGAGTATTTTTTGATTCGGGTGCAAATCTAAGCATTAAAATCCGGTTAACCTAACCGGGCGCGGAATTTCAACGGAATGGATTTTTTAGATGATTGCTCCTCGGGTGGTCGTTTAAGCGCGGCGAATAAATAAAAAAAGAGGATGACCGAAGTCATCCTCTCCGTCCCGGAAGACCCGGTCTTATTCCATGTAGAATACCTCTTTCAGCGGAATCGAAACCGGCGAGTTGTCCGGATTCACGTCCATGATGTCGGCCATGTAGTCCCACCATTTTTTTACGATCGGATTCGTGCCGAGATCCTGCGAACCGCTCTCGCCTCCCTGTTCCTGAACGGCGAACAGCAGGTTCGTCTCCTTGTCCCAGAAGATGTAGTAGTCGCTTACGCCGGTTTCTTTCAGCAGTTTGACCAGTTCGGGCCAGATCGCGCGGTGGCGTTTTTCGTACTCTACCTCGCAACCGGGTTTGAGTTTCATTTTAAATGCGCATTTCATAATATTGAAGTTTTATTGGTTAAGAATTCCGGAACCGGAGTCGGTTCCGGAATTCGAATAGGTTTTATCCGGTTTAGTATCCGAACGCCATGTTCATCAGCGACGGTGCGAATACCGAGAATACCAGGATCACCAGACCGATGACCAGTACGGAGATCGTTTTCGAATTGCAGCCTTTCCATTCTTTGAGCAGGATGCCCCATACGTTCGAGAACGTTACGTTCAGCGACATCAGGATGCTCCATGAGAAGGCCATCAGCAGCGGCGAATCCACCAGGAAGCTCTTGCCCATTTCCAGTCCGAAGAACTGTGAATACCACAGCACTCCGGCCAGCGCGCAGAACAGCACGTTGTTTACGAAAATGCCGCCCGGAACGGAGAAATAATCTTTTCCCGTTTTGTTTTTGATATTTTGCTGGATACAGTAAGCGGCATTCGTAAGGAATCCGCCGAAAGTCACCAGCAGGATAACCGGCAGACCGGCGAACAGCGGTTTCACGCCGTTGGTGAGCGCAGCTTCTTTGATCGGTGTTCCGGCGTCGAGACCGAGTGCGAAACAGGCGCTCATTACGCCGGCCAGCAGGGCTACGAGCAGACCTTTGGTCAACGCGAAATCTTTGATAGCGGCTTTTTTCTCCTCTTCGGTCATGTTTTTCGAGCGCAGCGAACCGGCGTAACCGATCACGGCGATACCGGCTAGCGTGATGCACACGCCTACCAGCAGGATCAGACCCTGGCCCTGGAACAGGTTCGTGCCGGCGAAAATGGCCGGCAGCAGCGTACCGAATCCGGCACAGGTTCCCAACGAGATCGACTGCCCGAGCGCAACGCCCAGGTAGCGCATGCTGAGTCCGAACGTCAGACCGCCGACGCCCCACAATATGCCGTAAACGATGGCTTTTGCAGCGCCGCCGTTTCCGAGCAGTTCGAACAGTCCCATTCCTTCGGGAACGCCCAGCAGCGCGCCGAGCAGCGGAAATACGAGCCATGCGAAAATGCCCTGGACGATCCAGAAGCTTTCCCAAGCCCAGTTCTTCACTTTATTGATCGGCACGTACGAGCTTGACTGCCCGAAACTGCCTATCGCGATGATAAGTAAACCCAGTAAAATTTCCATATGAATCAGTAGTTTTTAACAAGCTATCCGCACATGTCGTTTTTCGGGAGAAAAACACATGCACGGACAGCTCGCTTGGTTAATATCGGATATTATCTCTTAGAGGTAATTTCCTTTTCGTATTTTTCGATTTCCGTGATGTAGTCTTCGGCAACGGGAACGTTGTTCTTGTAGCAGAAGTAGTCGTACACGGCAGCCCACGGCATACTCTTGGCTTCTTCGAGCACAGCCATGCGCTGGAACAACTGGCCGTTCGCTTCATACTGGCGCAGTTTGCTGATCGGGGTCAGCAGTGCCTGCAGGAACGCTTTCTGCGTAGCGCGGCTACCTACCACGTATGCGCCGATCCGGTTGATCGAAGCGTCGAAGTAGTCGAGACCGATATTGGTCTTGTTCAGTGCGTTGGCCCATACGATTTCCTGTGCCAGCAATTGTACGCTGTCGTTCAGGATAACCACGTGGTCGCTGTCCCAACGTACCGGACGGCTTACGTGCAGCATGATTTCCGGCGTGAAGAGCAGCAGCGACGAGATCTTGTCGTAAGTCTCTTCGGTCGGGTGGAAGTGACCCATGTCGAGCGTGCACATGATGCCGTTCTGTACGGCGTAACCCATGTAGAACTCGTGCGAACCTACCGTGTAGCTTTCGAGGCCCACGCCGAATACTTTGCTCTCGACGGCGTCTTTCACGTTTGCGAATTTGTGGGCGAAGATCTGATCGAGCGAGTCTTTCAGCAGCGAACGGTACAGGTAACGGTCGACGGTCATATCTTTCGAACCGTCGTGGATCCACAGGTTGTGGCAGGCTTTGTCGCCGAGCTGTTTACCCATTTCGTCGGCGATCTTACGGCTGCGGATGGTGTGTTCGATCCAGAAGTCGCGGATGCCTTTGTCGCGGTTCGACAGCGACTGGTCGCCGCTCTTCGGGTGCGAGAAGCTGGTGCTGTTGAAGTCCAGTTTCATGTTGTTGGCTTTCGCCCAGTCGATCCAACTCTGGAAGTGTTTCGGTTCGATCTGATCGCGGTCTACCTTTTGACCGCCGAAGTCGCCGTAGATGGCGTGGATGTTCAGACGGTGATTACCCGGCAGCAGGCTTTTCACCTTTTCGATGTCTTTGCGCACTTCTTCGATGTTGCGGGCTTTGCCGGGATAGTTGCCGGTAGCCTGAATACCGCCCGAAAGCTGGCCGTCCGGGTTTTCGAAACCGGTTACGTCGTCCGTCTGCCAGCAGTGCAGCGACAGGGATACTTTGGCGATCTGTTCCAGTACGGCGTCGGTATCGACACCGATTTCGGCATAGCGTGCTTTGGCGGCCTCGTAGGCTTGCTGGATTTTTGCGTCTTTCATGGTTTTTGTTTTAAGTTAAAGAGTATTGAATGATTGTTGTTTTCTGTCGTTACCGAATCCGGCGGAACGGAATTATTTGATCAGCGATTTGATGCGTTCGTAAGCGGCGTTCCATGCGTCGGTATCTTCCGGCGTGAACGTTTCGATCTCGATGGCTTCGCCGATCATGTCGCGCATCTCCTGCAGCGAATTGACGCAACCTGCGGCGCGCGCCTGCAGCATGATGTTGCCGATGGCCGTGCCTTCCGACGGGCCGGCGACGACGGTTACGCCGGTTGCGTTGGCCGTGAACTGGTTTAGCAGGCGGTTCTTTGCGCCCCCGCCGATAATGTGCAGCCGTTCGATCGGGAACGGAGCCAGCGAACGGAACTTATCGAGCACGTTCTTGTATTTCAGCGCGAGGCTTTCGAAGATGCAGCGGATCAGTTCGGAGTGGTTGCGCGGAACTTTCTGGCCGGTTCTGAGGCAGAAGTCCTTGATCGCCTTGATCATGCTGGGAGGATTGGCGAACGATTCGTCGTCCGGGTCGATGAACGACTGGAACGGAGCGGCGTCGCGCGCCATTTTGACGATTTCGGGGTAAGTGTATTCGATCGCTTCTTTACGCCACTCTTTGATGCACTGTTCGAGAATCCACATGCCGGTGATGTTCTTCAGCAGTCGGGTAGTGCCTTCGACGCCGCCTTCGTTGGTGATGTTCAGGCGCGAAGTTTCTTCGGTGATGATCGGGTCTTTGACTTCGATCCCCATCAACGACCAGGTGCCGGAGCTCAGATAAGCGAATTTTTCGTTTTTGGCCGGAACGGCTGCCACGGCCGATGCGGTGTCATGACCGGCAACGGCTACCACCGGCAGTTTGCCCAGTCCGGTTTCTGCGGCCAGCGCATCGGTCAGCGTACCGATCACGTAACCCGGCATCACGATGTCGCCGAACAGGTTGGCCTTCACGCCCATTTTTTCGAGCAGGCAGGTTTCGAACTTCTTGGTGCGCGGGTTCAGTATCTGCGACGTGGATGCGATCGTATATTCGACCACTTTCTTGCCGGTCAGCATGTAGCTCAGCGCGTCCGGAATGAACAGCGCTTCTTTCGCGGCGTTCAGCAGCGACGAGTTGTCGCGCTTCATCGCGTAGAGCTGGTACAGGCTGTTGAAGTTCATGATCTGGATGCCGGTGATATCGTATACCTCTTTGCGGGGCAATACCTTCTCGAAATATTCTTCCGGCGCTCCTGTCGTGTGCTGGTCGCGGTAAGCGTGCGGAATACCCAGGATCTGACCGTCTTCGCCGAGGAATACGAAATCGACGCCCCAGGTGTCGATGCCGATCGAGGTGATCTCCACGTCTTCCTTGGCGGCGGCGATCATGCCGGCCTTCAGGTGTTCGTACAGCGAGAAGATGTTCCAGTAAGCGTGTCCGTTCAGTTCGAGGATCTGGTTCGGGAAGCGGGTCAGTTCCTTCATCTGGAGTTTGCCTTCGTTCAGCGTCCCCAGGATGGTACGGCCGCTGGTTGCTCCAAGGTCGAACGCCAGAAATGAAATTTGTTTCATCGGTTTTCGGTTTTTAAGTTTATTTAATTTGTTTGGCTTAATAAGCTGTCCGAACAGCCGTCGCAAATCAAATTTCCGAAAACCGAACACGCTGAGATCGTTTTTCGGAGTTTGCAGATTGTGCGGGGGAATCCCCGCGTCCTCGTTGCTCCGGCTTTTCGCGCCGTCCCGACCGTCCCGGTTTTCAGCCCCGGTTGCTCGTTCCGTCTGCGATACGATTTCTTTCGTGTCTCTCTGTCGCGTTGCCTCTTTGTAACCTCCATGTCTTTCGGCGCGCCGTCGTTTTCCGCCGCATGTCCGAAAGCTGCATCCGTATCTTATTGTCCGGCTGTTGCCGACGGATGCCGTGTTTTTGTGAAAGCAAATGTACCTAAAACAAGGGATATGCCTGTGAAAATAATGATATAAAAAATATATTTTTTGATACCCTTATTTTCACAGGCTGCCTCCCTGGCGGCCGAATCGCTTCCCGCGGTTCGTTATTTTACCACTTTCACGCCTTTCGGGACTTCGATCTTCGATTTGATCTTCCCGTCGGCCTGTTTCTCATGACGTACCTTGATCACTCCGTACGGCGTCGGAACGGTTCCTTCGACCCATTCGAGACCGCCGAGGTTCGGTTCGATCTTCACGGCTTTGCAACCCGGTTCGACGATCTTCACGCCGAGCACGTATTCGCTGAGCCATGCCGTCGGCCCCGATGCCCATCCGTGCGCCAGGCTGTGACGGTAGCCTTTGTAGCAGTAGTCGCCGTAAGTGCGGTGAACGTCTACTTTACCGGCCGGGATCAGCTCGTCGATCCGTGCGGCGTTTTTCTTCCAGTTGATGTCGAAGTCTTCCCAGAAAGTCGTAGCGCCGAGGTCGAGCATACCGCCCCAGTAGTCCTTCATGTTCTGGATCGCATCGGTATAGTCTCCGGCCAAGGCTTGGGCCTTCAGCATGTAATAGCCGTAGAAGGTCGAGAAACCGTGGGCGCCGCCCACTTCGAGCACTTCCTTGTTGGCCGTTTCGGCCGGAACGATGCCGGCCAGGGCGATCAGTGCGGCGGACTGTTTCGACGTTTTGTAGTCGGGCGTTACTTTTTTCATCCGGTCGGCGGTTGCGGTGCATTGTGCGGCCAGTTCTTTGTCGCCCAATGCGTTCAGCATTTCGGCTCCGGCTTCGAAAGTCATCAGCATCAGCGCGTGCAGGCCGGCGTTGACGGCCAACGTGTCTTCGCTGGTCGGCCAGTCGAGGAAGCGTCCGCCGCCGTCGAGGTGTTCACGGCCTTCGGCGTCCACCTTGCTCATCAGGATCTTCATCAGGTCGCTGAGGTATTGTTGCTGCTGTTTCAGGTAATTCAGGTCGCCGCGGTACATGTAGTAGTCGCGGTGGATCAGCACCCACCACAGCGAATAGGAGCACATGCCGTTCATCCAGCCCGGCAGCGGGGTTTCGTCGCGGGCGAAGTCCAGGCCGCGCGAAAGCGCCTCGTTGTCGCCGAATACGGCCAGCGCGGTACGCACTTCGGGATGCAGGTCGCCGAGCCATACCAGGCGGTCGCGCTTCGGGGCCTCTACGAGGTATTCCTGCAGGTTCAGGTGCAGCGTGTAGGCGCCGGTCGCCCAGATGCTGTCCACGCGCGGATCGTTCGAACGGAACGAGCCGAGGTACGGGATGTCGCGGTATAGCAGGCTGGCGCGGATCTCCTTGATCGGCAGTTCGACGTCGTCTTCGAGCATGTCGATCCGGACGAAACGGAAGCCGGAGTTCCCGACTTCGCAGACGCCCAGCCACGGCAGTTCGATCGTATAGTCGCGCATCGCGTGGTCGTTCGTCGCGCCGTTTTCCTTCGTGATCTCGCACATCGCTTCGCCGACCGATTCGCCGAGGCGCACGCGTACCTTGACGGGTTTGGTCGATGCGCGAATGCAGGTTACGAACTGCAGTCCCCCGTGGATTTCACGACCGAAATCCAGCAGGATCGACGGACGCTTACCCTCTTTGGATACGAAAACGGTTTTCGGGGTATTGGCCGTCGTAGCCTGCCCGTTGCCTTGCAACAACAGGTTCTCGGAGCCGGTGATCAGGTCGCCGTTCTGCGTCCACATCACGCGCACGGGCGAAATATACGCACGCGTACGGGTATCGAATTGTGTCTTTTCGGCCACTTCTTTCGGGAATACGGGGGGCAGGTTGCCCTTGCCCATCGGTTGCGCCTGAAGCGAAGCGGCATACACGAGGAATGCACAGATAAAAAGTTTTTTCATTTCGGTTGTTTGTGTTTGGTTTGATTAAGTTATTTAGTGTTCAGAATATATGCGTTTTTTCCGGAACCCTGATCCGCGATCTTTATAAAATTTCCTTCGCGGACGGTCTGTCCTGCAGGCTTCCCGTTGACGGTCACGTCGTAATTTTTGGTGCCGGCGGGCAGCGGCAGGTAGACATCGGCTTTCACGTTGGCCGGTACGACGGTCGTCAGCGTGAAACGGTCGGGCGTGTTTTCGAACGCCGTTTCCACGTCGCCCCGTATCGTGGGTATCCGCAGCGAGGCTTTTTCGAGTCCGGCCGGCTGCGGGCGGATTTCGATGCGCGAAAAACCCGGTTCGGTCGGTACGACGCCCATCAGCCTGCGCGGGATGATGTTGGCTGGGGCCGCGCCCCAAGCGTGGTTCCAGTCCTGATTCGGTTTGTATTTGTCGTCCCAGGCTTCCAGCGAAATGGTCGAGCCGACGCGGATCATGTTGTACCAACTGCGTTCGGCGTCCGACGTGAGCAGTTGCAGCGCATAATCGGCTTCGCCCGCTTCGTACAGCCCGTCCATCAAGAATTGCGAACCGTAGACGCTGCAGGCCATGCCCCGCGTCTTGACGAAATCCGCAACGGACTGCGCCCGTTTTACGTCGGCGAGTCCGAAGCAGAGCGGGAACATGTTGGCGTGCAGCGAGCAGTGGTCGGTGCCGATGCCGTCGCGGTAAGCGCCGGTTTTTTTATTGAACAGTTGTTTGTTGAAATTGTCCGCCAGACGGCCGGCCGCCCGGGCGTATGCGGCGGAATCTTCCGACTCTCCGGCGGCTCCTGCCATGCGGGCCATCAGTTCCAGCGCGCAGTAGTGGTAAGCGTTGACCACCGTGTTGACGTCGCGGAATACGAAACCGTCGGTTTCGCCCCCTTCCGCCTTGCCGAGTCCCAGGATCCCCGTGTGCGGCCAGTCGACGATATTTTTCAGCGTTTGTCCCCGCAGGTTGATCGACGCGTACAGTTCGGGCGTCAGTTTCTCCGGCGTGAGGCTGACGAATCCGTCCGTGCCGGACAGTGCGGTCAGCGTCTTGTTTTTCAGCGTCTCGTAATGCGTTTTTACGGCCCGCAGGTCGCCGGTGTACAGGTAGTCGTACCAGGCGATCAGCACCGATTGCAGGATCCATTCGGTCGGCCAAGTGGCGTTCCCGAGCAGGTATTCGTGGCTACGCCGCGCCATCGTGTATTCGCGGTCGACGCAGTAGTGCGACAGTTGGTTGATCAGCGCGTCGGCTTCGTAAGGGATGCGTTCGCGGTCGCCGTCCACATATAATCCGGCGAAAGAGGTCGCTTTGATCGAGTATTTGCACAGTTCCCATACCTGGTTCAGCGTCGTGTCGGAACTGGCGAATTCCGCCGCGAGATCGTCGAACGGGTAGTTTACGACCTGCCGGCTGATGATACCCGTGCCGTTGCCGATCGCATCGCCTTCGATCTCGCAGTAGCGGAACGGATAGACTTCCCCGATATAGTCCGGCATCCGAACGGCCTGAGGGCCGGTGTTGCGCGCGTCCGCCGGTATTTTTACGGTGTAAGTGCGTATGCCCGGCAGCAGTGCGAGGCGCTGGCTCAGGAAACGGCGGGAGCCTCCCGGAGCCGGGTCGATGCGTCCGTCTTTCAGGCATTCGCCGAGGCGGACGGTCACCGTGTCGCCGCCGGCGTGCGAGCAAAGCGTCAGCCGGAGCTGTCCGAACGCGTCGTAACCGAAGTCGGCGAAAACGAGCCGATCGGAGAGTTTTTGGGTCGTTTTCGGTAAGCCGTTGTCCGTTTTTTCGAGCGGGTAGGCCGGCGTGGCGTATTCGGTCAGCGAATCTGCCGTGCGGAACGCCTTGACGGCCGACCACGGCTGCGGATTGCCGTTGTTGAAAGTCATCACTTTCCAGTAGTAGATTTTGCCGGGCTCCAGTGCCTTGCCGGCATACGGGACGGCTACGCTGCGGTCTCCCGGAATTACGCCGCTGTCCCACAGGTCGGCCGAGTCGGTTGCGAGCGTTCCGGGCGACGAAGCCAGCAGGATGCGGCAAGCGGTCTGCATTACGTCGCTGCGCGAATCGTTGACCTGCCAGCCGAACGACGGCCGCCGGCTGCCGATCGTAACGAACCGGGCCGGTTCGACGATCTTGTCCGCCTGTTCCAGCGTCACTTGCGACGGATAACCGCCGATCCAGACTCGGTCGGTATGTTCCGCGAGGTCGGTCGTTAGCCGCGAAGGGGCTTCTCCCCGCAACGACAGGCACAACAATACGCCGACACACAGCGCCGGGACCGGCAACAGGATCTTTTTCATGATACGAAGTCTGGATGAAACGTCACAATTCACAATGTACAAAATAAACAATCATTTGCCAATATTGCAAATCCGGACGGGAAAAGTGTCCGGAAAAACGTTTCGGACGAGGCGTGCGGGTGTCGCGGATACGGAAATTTTGGTATCTTTACCCCTCGGAATATCCGATCATGAAATTCATGCGGTTCATTTTTTAAGGTATTCGATGATGAAAAATTTGTTTTGCGTAAAAGACCGGGTCGTGGCGATTACCGGGGCTACCGGGGTGTTGGGACGCTCGATGGTGCTCCATTTCGCCGAACAGGGCGCCCGGGTCGTGCTGATGGGCCGCAAGGCCGAAACCGGGCTTGCCCTTCAGCGGGAAGCCGCGGCGGCCGGCGGGGACGCGTTGTTCGTGGCGGCCGACGTGCTGAATAAGGAGGACATCGAACGGGCGTATTCGGAAATCATGGAACGTTACGGCCGGATCGACGTGCTGATCAACGGGGCCGGCGGCAATATGCCCGGGGCCACGATCGCGCCGGATAAGACGATCTTCGACCTGGATATGAAGGCATTCCGGGACGTGGTCGATCTGAACCTGTTCGGGACGGTGCTGCCGACGATGGCGTTCGCCCGCGCGATGGTTGCGGCCCGCGGCGGTTCGATCATCAACATCGCGTCCGAATCGGCGATCCGCCCGCTGAGCCGGGTAGCCGGGTACGGAGTGGCTAAGGCGGCGGTAGTCAACTTTACGAAGTACCTGTGCGGCGAACTGGCGCTGAAGTACGGCGACGGCTTCCGGGTGAATGCGATCGCTCCGGGCTTTTTCCTGACCGAACAGAACCGTGCGCTGCTGACCAATCCGGACGGCAGCTTGACGCCGCGTTCCGAGGCGATCCTCGGCCATACGCCGTTCCGCCGCTTCGGCGAACCCGAAGAGTTGCTCGGTACGCTGCAGTGGCTCGCCAGCGATGCCTCGCGTTTCGTCTCGGGCACGGTCACGGTTATCGACGGCGGTTTCGACGCTTTTTCGATTTAGAACGGAAATCGTATTTTTGCGATAGGGAATCCATAAAACGGATAAAGAATATGTATTTGTGTAAACAGGCATGGCGCTGGTACGGGCCGGACGATCCGGTCGGCCTTTGGGATATCCGGCAGGCCGGGGCTACGGACGTGGTAACGGCGTTGCATCATATTCCCAACGGGGAGACATGGAGCGTCGATGAGATCCGCAAACGACAGCGGACGGTTGCCGATGCCGGGTTGGTATGGAGCGTCGTCGAGAGTGTTCCGGTCCATGAGCGGATCAAAACCCGCACCGGGGAATTTCAGCGGTATATCGAAAATTACAAGCAGAGCCTGCGCAACCTGGCCGCCTGCGGTATTCGTACCGTTACCTATAATTTTATGCCGGTGCTGGACTGGACGCGCACCGACCTGGCCTATACGCTGCCGGACGGCTCGAAAGCGCTTCGTTTCGAACGGGCGGCGTTCGTGGCGTTCGACCTGTTTATTCTGCAGCGTCCGGGGGCGGAGGCGGAATATACGTCGCAGGAGCGCGCGAAGGCGGAAGCACGCTTCGACCGGATGGATGCGGTCGAACGCGAGCGGCTTACCCGGAACATGATCGCCGGATTGCCCGGCGCTGAGGAAAGTTTTACGATCGAACAATTCCGCGGGGCGCTCGGCCAGTACAAGGGGATCGACGCCGCCCGGCTGCGCGAACACCTGGTCGCTTTTCTGCGCGAGATCGCTCCGGTGGCCGATGAAGCGGGCGTCGAACTGGTGATCCATCCGGACGATCCGCCTTATCCTATTCTCGGCTTGCCGCGTATTCTGAGCACGGCGGACGATTTTCGTGCATTGATTGCGGCCGTTCCGAACCGTTCGAACGGACTTTGCCTTTGTACCGGATCGTTCGGCGTCCGCAGCGACAACGAACTGGCCGCCATGATGGAAGAATTCGGCGATCGCGTCGGGTTCGTCCATCTGCGCAGTACCTGCCGCGACGACGAAGGTAATTTTTACGAGGCGAACCATCTCGAAGGCGACGTGGATATGTACGGCGTGATGAAGGCGTTGTTGGCGTTGCAGCAACGTCGCGGCGTATCGATTCCGGTGCGTCCCGATCACGGGCATCAGATGTGCGACGACCTGCGCAAGAAGACCAATCCGGGCTATTCTTGCATCGGCCGCCTGCGCGGCCTGGCCGAACTGAGAGGGCTCGAAATGGGAATCGCGCGCAGCCTGTACGGGAAGTAAGTTCAGAGTAAGGTTCTGGGAAACGGCGGCGCGTTACGTGCCGGGTTTTCCAAAAAATAGCATGGATGATGAAACGATTTTTTTTACTGTTGTTATCGGTCGTCATTGCGGTGACGGCGGTAGCGGAAAAAACGGCCAAACGCCTGAAGCCGTTGAAAGGCCGGATCGTCGTGCTGACGTTCGACGATGCGACGGCGGGCCAGCGGGAAGTGGTCGCTCCGTTGCTGCATAAATACGGATTCGGCGCGACGTTCTACGTTTGCGAATTTCCGGGTTTCGAGGACAAAACCAAGTATATGAGCTGGGATCAAATCCGGGAGTTGGACGAAATGGGCTTCGAGATCGGGAACCACAGCCGCAGTCACGGGCAGATGAGTCAAATGACCCGTAAGCAGATCGGTTCGGAAACGGCCTACATCGAAGATAAATGCGCGTTGTACGGCATTCCGCGCCCGGTGACTTACGCTTATCCCGGTTACGACAACAGTCCGGAGGGGATCGCCGTCCTGAAAGAGCGAGGCTATAAGCTGGCCCGTCACGGCGGGGATAAGCCTTATGTGAAAGGAGTGTCGGATAAAATGCTGATGCCGAGTTACGGCGTGGTCGACGCGCGGTTCGAGACGCCCGAATTTTTCGAAAAAGCGCTGGACGAGGCCCGCGACGGGCAGGTCGTGATTTTCTGCCTGCACGGGGTGCCCGACCTCGCGCACGATTTCGTCAGCACTTCGCCCGAGAATTTCGAAAAATTATTGAGCATGTTGAAGGAGCGCAAATGTAAAGTGATTTCGATGCGCGACTTGCTGAAATACGACCTGTAACATGACAGTCAGAGGTCGAGGCTCAACTGCCGGTACAGTTCGTGCTGCACCGGGTGGGTCGGGTTTCCGACCGACAGGCCGAGCAGCCGTACCGGATGTCCTTCGATGCCGGCATCGCGCAGCAGCGCAGTCGCCAGCGGGAAAATTTCGGCCGATGCGAACAGCTCGTATCCCGGGCTCAGGCTGCGGGTTTGCAGCCGGAAATCGGCGAATTTGATTTTCAACGTCAGCGTATTGCCGCGAAATCCGGCCCGGTCGAGACGCCCGTTCAGTTTGGCGGCGAGTTTATACAGTTCGTCCGTCATCGCGTCGAACGAGGTCAGGTCGTACGGGAAGGTGGTTTCGCATCCGACCGATTTGCGGACGCGGCTCGCTTCCACCGGTCGCAGGTCGATGCCGTGGGCGAATTCGTAATAAAGGCGTCCTGCTTTTCCGAACCGTTCGGTCAGAAAATCCGGCGGGCACTCTCGCAGCGCAGCGCCGTCGTGGATTCCCATTTCGTGCATCTTGCGTGCCGTGACGCGGCCGATCCCCCAGAACGCTTCGATCGGCAGGCGCGCGATGAAAGCGGCGGCGCGGTCGGGATGGATCGTGCAGAGTCCGTCCGGTTTCCGGTAGTCCGAAGCGATCTTGGCGAGAAATTTATTGTAGGATACTCCGGCCGATGCGACCAGTCCCAGTTCGTCGCGGATTTGTCGTTTGACGGCCCGGGCGACGTCCACCGCCAGCGGGATTCCCTTTTTGTTCCGGGTAACGTCCAGAAAAGCTTCGTCGAATGCGATCGGCTCGACCAGGTCGGTGTATTCGCGGAAAATCCGGTGAATCTGCCGCGACACTTCGCGGTAGACTTCCATCCGTCCGGGAATGAAAATCAATTCGGGACACAGCCTTCGGGCCGTAACGGACGGCATGGCCGAACGGATGCCGTAGCGCCGCGCCTCGTAGCTGGCCGCGGCGACCACGCCGCGGCCTTCGGGACGGCCTACGGCCAACGGACGGCCCCGGTATTCGGGGTGGTCGCGCTGTTCGACCGACGCGTAGAACGCATCCATGTCGATGTGTATGATCTTCCGCTGCTCCATTCAGCGGTAAAAATAGGAAATATATGATTCATTATTCCGCCCGTCCCGGCAGTTGGGTGAAATAGTCGTCGTGCATGTAATCGTTGTGTTTGGAGCAAACCAGCAGATTCTCTGCGCGGAAGTCCGGCGATAATGTGAACATATACGAGCCGATAAAGTTTTTCAGGTCGAGACACAGTTCCAACTCCGGGATATTGAACAAACGGAACCCGCCGAGGTCGTACCTCCGAACGAATTCGGCGACCTCGTCGTCGTCGTGGAATTCGGTGACCAGAATTATATTTGTCGTACCCAACCGGTTTTCGTTTCTTTTCAGGCTTCGGACGAGTTGTGATATGCAGCGTTCGCAGGAAGGGAATTGTATGCGCACGAACAGTTTCGACGAGTCGGCCGAATAGGGGGCCAGCAACGCCCGCGCGCTGTCCGAAATGAAAAACGGGCGGCCTGCATACCGGACGCTCAACAGCGTACTCTCCCTGATGTCCCATTTTTCCATCGCACAGACCGAGGTGTCTGCGCCGGCGATCATCCGTTGTTTTGCGGCCGATCCGGTCCGGATCAATGCATAAAGCAAAAAGGCATTCAGCAATATCATGCCTACGATGAATGCGTTCTTCATGGCGTGTTCGGCATTTAGTAAGAAAACCGGTAAAGTTGCGTATGCTCGATGTCCGGCATATCGAGCAAGCCGTATATTTTTTTACCGGTTTCGTCTACGCAAAACTGCGTGATCGAGCGTGGGCAGTCGTAAGCGGCGGTCAGGCGGCCGTCCCAGTCGAAAGCGAGGATCGTCGGCGTGGCGGTTCTGTTTTTGATTTCGCCGTAAGGATTCGTGTAGCGCAGCACGAAAAAGCGATCGGGCGTGCCGAATAACCCGAGCGCATAGTTTACGGCGGACGATTCCGGCCAATTCCCCTGCGTGTTCAAAATGGGTAATTGCGGTTCAGAGAAGCAAATGCTTTTCACAAGACGACCTTCCTGGGAGAATAGTTGGATCATGTCCAGGTATTTATAGGCTCTCGCCATGATCCCTTTCCCCGGGTTAGCGCATAGGAAACCGTAGCATATCCCGTAAGGATTAGCCTTTACGGGCATTGCGAACCCCAGGTCGTATTCCCCCCACAAGGTTTGATCGTTTTTCGTGTCGTAAATTGCAACGGGGCCCAGGGGAGCGTCTGCTAAAATTCCTGCGTATAACGTATCGTTCAGGCGGTTGATATCTTTGTTGTATCGTAAGGCTTTGTAGGTATGTTCTCCTTGGATATTGAGAACAGCCGTGTCGCGCAGTAAAGATCGCACGTGGATCTCTTTCGTAAAGACCAGATGCGCATCGTAGATCCCGAGAACGGAATCTTCGGCGGAACCTGTCGAACGGTCGCGTTGCGGCATCTGAAATTCGTTCGGGCCTTTTCCTTTCGTTCCGAATGAGCATATCGGTTTCAGCGACTTCGTTTCGAAAAGGCTGAAGAATTTCCGTCCGCAATAATTGACGAGGACGATCGCCGAATCGTATAAAGCCATGTCGTAGGCGCAATTGTTTTCGATTCGTACGGAATCTTCGACCCGTAATAGTTCTGGTTTTTCGATCGGCAGAATAACGTGTCGATGCCGGTTATTGCATCCGCATAAAAGAACCATCCCCATTATGCCGATAATCGTTTTGAATGATTTCATGGATGAGGCGTAATGTGACAAAGTACCTTAATAAGGTACTTTGTCTTGAATTAAGATTGAAATATTATTGTTTTTTGCAAAGGCCGTCTCCGCCTCTGCTTACGTGGTACATATCACAAGTTCCACAATACAATACGTATTCAGGTGCCTCCGATCCCCCTCCTACAACACATCCTGTATAACTATCGCCGCTTTCGATTTGTGTCATAGCTTCAGGATTCGAAGCGAAAATAGTTTTTACGTCCGCATTTTTTGTAAAGGTTACAGCGCTGATAGCGACAATGCCTGCGAATAATGGAATAAATAATAAAGTCTTTTTTCATGACGATATAGTTCATGGTTTAAACAAAGCGTATTTTTAAATGTAATAATAAATATAATTAAATGCAAATAATATGAGTTTTTTGGGGATGGTGCTGGGATTTTCAGATCGTAATCTCCAGTACGGCCGGGCAGTGGTCCGAATGGCGCACGTCGGGCAGCAGCCAGGCGTTTTTTAGCAGCGGGCGCGCCGCTTCGGACGCCATCGCGTAGTCGATCCGCCAGCCTTTGTTGTTCGCCCGCGCGTTGGCGCGGAAACTCCACCAGGTGTACTGATTCGGTTCGTGGTTGAACAGCCGGAACGTGTCGATGAAGCCGCTGTCCAGGAAGCGGCTCATCCATTCGCGTTCTTCGGGCAGGAAACCGCTGCTCGAGGCATTGCGCACCGGGTCGTGGATGTCGATCGGCCGGTGGCAGATGTTGTAGTCGCCGCACAGGATCAACTGCGGCCGCTCTTTTACGAGTTCCGATACGTATCGCTGAAAATCTTCGAGCCACTGCATTTTGAACGCCTGGCGTTCGTCGCCTGAAGTTCCGGACGGGTGATAGACGCTGACGACCGACAGCTCGCCGTAGTCGGCGCGCAGGAAACGCCCTTCCGCATCGTATTTTTCGATACCCATGCCCGCCGCCACGCGGTCGGGTTCCCGGCGGGTCAGGATCGCCACGCCGCTGTACCCTTTTTTGACGGCCGAGAAGAAATAGCAACGGTATCCCAGCGCTTCCAGTTCGAGGGTCGGGATCTGCTCCGGCTGCGCCTTGGTCTCCTGCAGGCACAGGATGTCGGGCCGTTCGGCGGCGATCCAGTCGGTCAGTCCTTTCGACAGCGCGCTGCGCAGTCCGTTGACGTTGTAGGTGACGATTTTCATGGCTTTATATTTTTTTGTGCTGCCAGTCGGCTTTTTTCAGGTATCGGCAGGCCAGCAACAACATTACGATCGCGTATACGTGCTCCGTCGTCCAACAGACCGCGACGTCGGCCTGCAGGTAGATCACTACGTAGAGCGTATAGAGGATATAGATCAGCAGCGTCGTCATTTCCAGCGCCAGCGCCGAGCGGGTGTTTCCCGTTCCCGAAACCGTGTTGAACAGGATGATCGCCGGCACGGTCAGCAGGTAAGCCGACAGCATGACCCACAACGAAGACACCGAGCTGTCGATCAGCGGGATGCTGTCGGTGTAAATACGCAGTACGGCGGTCGGAAACAGCGCGAACAGCAGAGCCGCGGGAGCGATCGTCAGGTAGCACATGCCGACGATCCGACGGACGGTAGGCATTACGAGCGTTTGCTGTCCCGCTCCCATCTGGTTGCTCACGAGCGAACTGGCGGTCGAGGCGAAGGCGCTGACCGCCATGAAGATAATCCCGGATATGCTGCGTACGATGTTGCTGACGGCCAGCGGCCGCTCGCCGAGGTGTTCGACCGCGAGAAAGAACAGGAACCACGTGGCGACCGAGACGAAGGATTGCAGCATCGTCCACACCGAGACGTTCAGCATCCGTCCGAGCAGCCGGGGACGGGGACGGGCGAACCGGAACAGCCCGTATTTGCGGTGGTCGGTTTTCAGCCACGAGTAGAGGATGAAAAAGAGCGCCGAAGCCAGTTCCGAGGCCGACGATGCGATAGCGGCTCCGGCGATGCCCATGGCCGGAAGTCCGAATTTACCGAAGATCAGCGCGTAGTTCAGCGCCACGTTGGTCAGCACCATCGTGACCGAATTGGCCGTGAGTATCTTCGTATTGGTCGTGCCGACGTAGAACGCCCGGAACATAACGGCGACGAACGAGAAGAAAAAGCCGTAAACGCGCCAGTTCGTATAGCTGATCGCCGCGTCGCAGACCGGGCCGGAGTCGATGATCCAGCGCAGCACGACCGGCGTGAACGTCCGCGAGACGACGAACATGACGGCAGCCAGCAGCAACAGGAACAGGATTCCCTGTTGCAGCAGCGGGCCGATATCCGCGTACGCTTTTTCGCCGTTCCGCCGTGCGATCAGAATCTGCGTTCCGATGCTGAACCCGAACCCGATCATGAAAATAGCCATGTAATAGACTCCCGCGAGCGCCGAAGCGCCCAGTTCCACTTCTCCGACGCGGCCCAGGAAAGCGGTGTCGGTCAGTCCGATCAGGTTCTCCATCAGCAGGCTGATCAGGATCGGATAGGTAATGAGCCAAATCTGTTTGTAGGTCGGTTTCATCGGGAAAAGCGATTGTTGTTCGGCAGTCGATTTTTGTGCGAAAAAAAAGCGGATCGCAAAGGTAATGCTTTTTTTGATTTTTTTTGAGGATTGCCGTCGAAAAACGAGTCTCGAAAAAAGATTGCCTTTGTTCGCTCCGGCAGATTGTGCCGAAACAGGTAAAACGGCGGATAAACGCAAACGATATGACGCGTTTCGAATCCGGAGCCCGGGAAACGGAAAACGACTTGCGGGCGGAAATTAGGGTTGCGAAAAGGCGCGGAAACGGAGTGCGGAACGGTCTGGGAGGGAGGGCGACTCGCTGGGAAAGACGTCGGAACGGAGTACGATCGGCTCGATGGGCAGACGGGTATGGAATTCTTTTTGCGGTCGATCCGTCCGGTTTCCCGGAAATTGGCTAAATTTGCAGCGGGATGGCGCTACGGAGGTTGTAAATCAGACGATTGATGGTCCGTTGAGACCGATTCCGTCGGTGCGGAAGCCGGAATGCCGTTGGGAGCGTTCGATTTTCGCCGGTTTTGTCCTACTTTGTTTTTTAATTTTGGTTTCGAATGTCGAATTTAATCGAAGATAAAAATTTCAGGGGACATGCCGCGATGCTCGGGGCGTGCATTACGTTCGGCCTGCTCGCGCCCGTTTCGAAATCGCTGTTCGGGACGGGACTCGTCAGCGCTTATGCGCTGACGATGATGCGGATGGGCGGAGGAGCCGTCGTGTTCTGGATCGCGTCGCTGTTTACGCGCCGCGAGCACGTGCCGCCGCGCGACCTGCTGCTGTTTTTCTTCGCGTCGTTGCTCGGGATCGTGCTGAATCAGGGAACCTATGTGCTCGGCGTGTCCAAGACCTCGCCGATCGACGCCAGCGTCGTGACCACTACCACGCCGATCTTCGTGATGGTCATTGCCGCGTTGTACCTGCGGGAACCGATCACCGGCAAGAAAATCCTGGGTGTCGTCGTCGGCGCCGCCGGCGCGCTGCTGCTGATCCTTTCGGGCGCGCACCTGGTTTCCGGCCGGACGGGCAGCGGTTCCGTTTCCGGCGACCTGCTGTGTCTTTTCGCCCAATTGTCGTTTGCGACCTATTTCGTGGTATTCAAAAAACTAATTAGCCGCTATTCGCCGGTTACGTTGATGAAATGGATGTTTCTCTATGCGACGGCGTGCTGCCTGCCGTTCGGTTACTCCGACCTGAAGGCGGTCGGCTGGGCGGAACTCGGCTGGGCGGATTACGCCCAGATCGCTTACGTCGTGCTGGGCGCCACGTTCCTGGCCTACCTGCTGATGCCGATCGGCCAGAAGAACCTGCGCCCGACGGTGGCCAGTTCCTACAATTACGTGCAGCCGCTGGTCGCCACGCTGGTCGCCGTTTCGCTGGGAATGGATACGTTCGGATGGCTCAAGGGCGTTGCCGTGCTGCTGGTGTTCGCGGGGGTGTATATCGTGACGATCAGCAAGTCGAGGGCGCAGTTGGAAGCCGAGGCCGGACGCGGTTCCGCTTCCCGTTGATTCGTCCGAAAAGGAGTATTTCGCCCTTGTAAAAGTTCCGAAATAAACTTACCTTTGTTGGAACGGGAATCCCGACGGAACAGGTCTATGAAGGCAAAACGCAACTACATAATCTACGGGCTGATGCTTGCCGCGTTTGCGGCGCTGCTGCTGTGGATCGTGCATTTGGGTCATGCTTACGACGGTCTCGGGCCGGGAGCGGCGCCTTCCGGGGAGGATTCGCCGGTCGGCTTGCTGTACGACACGCTGACGATAAACCTGAAGCACCCGCTGTCGCTGTTGCTGCTGCAGGTCATCGCTATTCTGATCACGGTACGTATCTTTTCTTATCTTTTCAAATACCTCGGGCAGCCGGGGGTGATCGGCGAGATCGTCGCCGGTATCGTGCTCGGACCGTCCGTACTCGGGCACCTGTCGCCCGAGACGTTCGCTTTTCTGTTCGATCCCGATTCGCTCGTTCCGCTCAATATCATCAGCCAGATCGGCTTGGTGCTCTTTATGTTCGTAATCGGGATGGAGCTTGACCTGGGCGTCATCCGCCGCAAAGCCAGCGAAACGCTGGTCATCAGCCACGCCAGCATCATCGTGCCGTTCCTGATGGGAATGGGGCTCGCCTATGTGGTCTATCCTGAGTTCGGGGCGCGGCACGCTTCGTTCGTGCCTTTCGCGCTGTTCGTGGCCATCTCGGTCAGCATTACGGCGTTTCCGGTGCTGGCGCGGATCGTTCAGGAGCGGAATCTGAGCAAGACGCCGATGGGGATGCTGGCGATCGCCAGCGCCGCCAACAACGACGTGACGGCATGGTGCCTGCTGGCGGCGGTGATCGCCGTGGCCCGGGCCGGCAGCGTGACCAGCGCGTTTTTCACCATCGTGCTGACGGCGCTGTATATTTTGTTCATGTTCTACCTGGTCAAGCCTTTCCTGCGCAAGATCGGGGAGTTTTATAACAAACAGGAGACGGTCAGCAAAACGCTGGTCGCCTTTATTTTTCTGGTGCTGATCATTTCGTCCTACATTACCGAAATCCTCGGGATCCATGCGCTGTTCGGCGCTTTCCTGGCCGGGGTGGTTATGCCGGCGAACCTGAGTTTCCGCCGTGTGATGACCGAGAAGATCGAGGATGTCGCATTAGTGCTTTTTCTGCCTCTGTTTTTCGTCTTTACGGGTTTGCGTACGGAGATCGGCCTGCTGAATACGCCTCACCTGTGGGGAATCTGCGCGCTGTTCATCGTCGTGTCGATCGCCGGTAAGATGATCGGCGCCACGTTCTCGGCCCGGTTGGTCGGCGAGTCGTGGAAGGACAGCCTGTCGATCGGCGTGCTGATGAATACGCGCGGACTGATGGAACTGATTGTGCTGAACATCGGTTACGAGATGGGGATCATCCCGTCGTCGCTGTTCGTGATTTTCGTGATCATGGCGCTGTTCACGACCTTTATGGCTACGCCGCTGCTGGCGCTGATCGAAAAGATCGCGGGGTATAAATCGCGCAAGGTGAGGCCGACCCGCAACGGGCATCCGCGTATCCTGATTTCGTTCGCCAATCCCGAAAGCGGGCCGCTGTTCCTGAAATTGGTGCGCCTGCTGTACGGTCGTGTGCTGAAAGACGCTAAGGTGACGGCGATCCACTATACGATAGGCACCGAGACCAACCCGCTCAATGCGAGCGACTATTCGAAAGAGAGTTTCAGCCTGCTCGAGCCCGAGGCCAAACGTCTCGGGTTGCGGGTGGATATGCGTTACCGCGTTACCGACCACTATACCGAAGACCTTTGCGCGCTGGCCGACGACGAACATTACGATTTCGTGCTGACGGGCGTAGGGCCGGCTTTCCTACGCAGTTATCTCGATCCGCCGCGTCGGCTGAACGCCCTGCTGTCGAAGGGCGGCAAATGGTTGTCGCCGGGACTGACGCAGGACAAGATCCGCGTGTTGTTCCAGAATATGCACTCCGCTTTCGGAGTCTTCGTGAACCGCGACATCGACTCCGTTACCGACGCCGGCGTGATCCTGCGCGACGAGCGCGACCGGAGCCTGCTGTCGCTGGTTGGGTCGATGTCCGACCGGCTGCGGGTGGAACTGAGTTCGGTCAACGGCGACTCCCCGTTCCTGGACAAAGATTCCGCAGGCAAATCCGGTCGTTTTACGATAGGCGATCCGCAGGAACCACTGGCCGCGCGGCTGAAAGGCAAGCAATTGGTATTGATCAGCTATTCCGCCTGGCAGTACATCCTGCGCAACGAACGGGCGCTGTTGCATGCGCTGCCTTCCTTTATCATCGTAAAACCGCAGGAAGGCGACCGTTGACGGCGACCTTCCCGCGGTTTTTGCACGGAACCGGGAAATCCGGCTATTTCAACTCCCTGACCACTTTCAGCGCGGCTTCGTAATCGGGTTCGTGCGTCACTTCCGGCACGTATTCGATGTAGCGGATCAGCCCTTTCTTATCGATCACGACGACTCCGCGCGACAGCAACCGCAGTTCTTTGATGACGAATCCGTACTTCATGCCGAAGTCCAGGTCGCGGTAGTCCGAATAGACGTACACGTTGTCGATGTTCTCGGCGGCACAGAAACGTTTTTGCGCGAACGGCAGGTCGACCGATAGCGACAGGATCGCCACGTCGCCGTCCAGTTTGGTGGCTTCGCGGTTGAAACGGATGTTTTGCAGGGCGCAGACCGAAGTGTCCACCGACGGGAATACGCTGATGACGACCGTTTTGTCTTTGTATTGCGTCAGCGATACGGGCTGCAGGTTCTGATCGATTACTTCGAAAAGCGGAGCCCGGTCTCCGGCGGCGAGGTGTTTGCCCACGAGCGTCATGGGTTTGCCCCCGAACGTGATTTTCCAATTATCCATAATTTTAAAATTTAAAGGTTTGTACTCGGTGAAAAACACCCTCCAAGATACAACTTTAATACCGGAATCGGTACGCCTGTTTTCGATTTTCGACGAATAAGTTTTACCTTCGTGCGAAAGAGTCGTAAGCCGTGTCCGTAAAAATCAATAAAACCAATGCCGCCCGCCTGCTCGACCGGGCGAAGATCGCCTACGAGTTGATCCCTTACCGGGTGGACGAAGAGAATCTGGCCGCCGCGCACGTCGCCGAAGAGCTCGGCGAGCCGGTCGGCCAGGTGTTCAAGACGCTGGTGTTGCGCGGCGATCGCAACGGGATTCTGGTGTGCGTGATTCCCGGCGATGCCGAGGTCGACCTGAAAGCCGCCGCGCAGGCGTCCGGCAACAAACGCGTCGAGATGTTGCACATGAAGGAACTGCTGCCGGTAACGGGATATATCCGCGGCGGATGTTCGCCCGTCGGGATGAAAAAAGGGTTTCCGACGTTTATTCATCGCAGTTGCCTCGATTACGATACGATTTATGTCAGCGCCGGGGTGCGGGGATTGCAGTTGAAGCTGGCTCCCGGCGATCTGATTCGTTTTACGCGGGCCGTGACGGCCGACCTGATCGGATGACGGACGGTTTCGCAGACATACTGATCCGCTGGTATGCGGACAATCACCGCCGATTGCCGTGGCGCGAAACGTCCGATCCGTATCTGATCTGGTTGTCGGAGGTTATCTTACAGCAGACCCGCGTGGCGCAGGGACTGGATTACTTCCGCCGGTTCGTCGCCCGTTTTCCGGACGTGCGCTCGCTGGCCGAAGCTCCGCAGGACGAGGTGCTGAAACTGTGGCAGGGACTCGGCTATTACAGCCGCGCGCGGAGCCTGCATACCGCAGCGAAAGACATCATGGCGCGTTTCGGAGGCCGGTTTCCGGAGGACTACGAGGCGGTGCGTTCGCTGTGCGGGGTGGGGGATTATACCGCTGCCGCGATCTGTTCGTTCGCTTACGAGCTGCCTTATGCGGCGGTCGACGGCAATGTTTATCGGGTGCTTTCCCGCGTGTACGACGTGGATTTGCCGGTGGACGATGCGGCGGGCAAACGCTACTTCGCCGAATTGGCGCAGTCGTTGCTCGATCCGGTACGTCCGGGCCTGCAGAACCAGGCTACGATGGAGTTCGGAGCTCTGCAATGCGTGCCGCAGCGTCCCGATTGCGGGGCGTGTCCGCTGGCCGACCGCTGTCTGGCGCAGGCGCACGGCACGGTTGGCCGGCGTCCGGTGAAACGCGGCAAAGCGGCCGTGCGGCCGCGTTACTTCAATTACTTGTGCATCCGCTGCGACGGGACATTGTTGTTGCGGCAGCGTACCGAGAAGGATATCTGGCGCAACCTGTACGAATTTCCGCTGATCGAGACCGATGCGGAGACCGAGTTCGACGCGTTGCAGCGGACTTCCGCATGGAAAGCGTGGTTCGGCGGCGAACGGCGGATGCGGATCGGGGAACGGACGGCGATGCCGCGGCACGTACTGTCGCACCGGATTATTTACGCTTGCTTTCAGGAGATCGAACTGGAGCGGATTCCGGATTCGCTGTCCGGCTTTCTGAGGGTGCCGGAAGCGGAGCTGGATCGTTATGCCGTTTCGAGGCTGACCGAACGTTACCTGGAGCGGAGGCGTGCGGCCGGCGTGAATGTTAAAGTTGGCAAACTATTTGATAGTTGACAGGTTATATATTGAATATTAATATTTCAGAATTATGAATATACTGTTGCACAAAGCTCCTACGCGGGGTTATTTCGATCACGGATGGCTGAAGACCCACCATACGTTCAGTTTTGCGAGTTATTACAATGCCGCGCGCATCCATTTCGGGGCGTTGCGGGTTTTGAACGACGACGCGGTCGCTCCGGGAATGGGGTTCGACCTGCATCCGCACCGCGAGATGGAGATCGTTTCGATCCCGCTGAGCGGGACGCTCGAACATAAAGACAGCATGGGGAACGTTTCGGCGATCACCACCGGCGAAATCCAGGTGATGAGCGCCGGCACCGGGCTGCACCACAGCGAATACAACCAGAGCCGCGAGCAAAATGTCGAATTTCTTCAGATATGGGTATTCCCCGATCGGGAAGGCGTGAAACCCCGCTACGAAAATGCCGTGATTTCCGACCTGATCCGTCCGAACGAGCTCTGCGTGATCGTCTCGCCTTATCCGGGCGACGGACACGGCGGGCTGTGGATTTACCAGCAGGCTTGGTTCTCGTGGGGAGAGCTCGAAGCGGGTACGCGCGCGGAGTATGCGCTCAAATCGCCCGGCAGTTTCGGGGTTTACGTGTTCGTAATCGACGGGGAAGTCGAGGTGGCCGGACAGTCGCTATCGCCGCGCGACGGGCTCGGCGTCAGCGAAATGGACCGTTTCGAAATTCATGCGAAGGAGAAGGCGCGTGTCTTGTTGATCGAAGTTCCCGAAGCATAATATCAGGAAAGAGTAAAAAGTACGGCCGCGGAAAACGTTCCCGCAGCCGTGCTTTGTTTGTTTTCAGAGAACTCAGAAACCGCCCCGTTTCATGATCCGTTCGGCGTCCCGGACGGTCGTTTTCATCCAACGCAGCAGGATTTCGTCCCGCTCGTCTTCCGGAATCCGCCAGTCGACGGACGACTCCCGGAGCCGCGTCGACAGCGTGTACAGCAGGATCGCCGCCGATGCCGAGACGTTGAGGCTTTCGACGAATCCGCACATCGGGATGCGGATGAATTCGTCGGCACAGCGCATTACTTCGTCGCTGATGCCGGCGTGCTCCGTGCCGAAAAACAGCGCGAACCGTCCGGCGGTCACGTCGAAATTTTCCGGCGTACGGTCGTCGGTATGCGGCGAAGTGGCTACGATACGGTAGCCTTTTGCCCGCAGCGCGGCGATCAGATCGCCGGTGCTTCCCGTTTTGTGGATATCGACCCACTTGTCGGTTCCCCGGACGATGTTGACGTTCGGCGAGAACTTGCACAGCGCTTCGACCGTGTGGATATCCTGTATGCCGAACGCTTCGCAGTTGCGCACCAGCGCGCTGGCGTTCTGCGGATGGAACGTATTTTCCATGCATACGGTCATGTAGCGGGTCCGGCGGGCGAGCGTGGCGCGCAGCACTTCGGCCCGTTCCGGCAGCATGAAACCGGAAATGTATTCGATCTTGCGGGCCAGCAGTCCGTCGTTATTTTCGGTATTTTTGGTCATCGTCCAACAGTTTGAGGTAGCTTTCGTAACGGGAGAGGCCGATCTCTCCGGCGCGCAACGCCTCCCGCACCGCGCAGGCGGGTTCGTGGGTATGCGTGCAGTTGTAGTAGCCGCACCGGGGGGCGTAACGGAACAGATCCGGGAAATAGCGGCATATCTCGTCGTTTTCGATGTCGATCAGTCCGAATCCCTTGATGCCCGGCGTGTCGATCAGGTAGCCGCCTCCGGCGAGCGGGTACATTTCCGAAAAGGTCGTCGTATGTTTTCCTTTGCTGCTGCTGGCCGATACCGCGCCGATGCGGATGTCCAGCGACGGGTCGATCGCCCGGATCAGCGTCGATTTGCCGACGCCCGAATTGCCCGAGAGCAGCGACGTTTTTCCCGGTAACATTTTTTTGAACGCGTCGATGCCGGTCTGCTGCGTCGCCGACAGCTCGATTACTTCGTATCCCGCCGACCGGTAAATTTTCAGAAATTCGGTCTGGGCGTCCTGCAATGCATCGGTCGCGTAGAGGTCGCATTTGTTCAGCAGCAGCGTGACGGGAATGCGGTAGGCTTCCGCCGTGACCAGAAAGCGGTCGATGAACTCGCAGTTGGTGGACGGCAGGAAGAGCGACACGACCAGAAAGGCCTGATCGACGTTCGCGGCGATGATGTGCGACTCTTTCGACAGGTTCGATGCGCGGCGGATGATGTAATTGCGCCGCGGCAGGATTTTCGTGACGACGCCCGTCGCTCCTTCCGGCTGTTCGTATTCGACGCGGTCGCCCACCACGACCGGATTGGTCGTGCGGCTTCCTTTCAGCCTGAGATTCCCGCGGATGCGGCAGGTTACGGTCTGCCCCGACGCGTCGTCGCGCAGCGTGTACCAGCTTCCGGTACTTTTGATTACCAATGCCGAACGTGCGGATTCCATAGGCGTCAGTCGTTATTGCCGGTTATTTTGTTTTTCATCAGGTCGAGGTACGGGAAAAGCAGCGCGGTCGTGCTCCGTACCGGCTTGTAGAGCGCGGCTTCGGTGTAACGGTCGTTTTCGACCCATCGGGTCGTGCTGTTGACGGTTTCGAACGCATATAGCAACAGGCTGAGAATGACGGCCATTTTGAACACGCCCAGCAGAATGCCGCCGATCGCGTCGATCGGGCCGAGTCCGGCGAGTTTGAAAATTCCTTTGATCAGGTGTCCCAACAGCGCCATGACCAACAGTACCGCCAGCAGTATTACGACGAATCCGACGGCTGCGGCGATCGGCGGATCGGTATGCAGCCATTGGCCTACCGCGCTGCTGTGGCGGAATGCGAAATAGACTCCGATGAAGAGTCCCGCGATTCCGCCCAGTTGCACGATGATTCCTTCGCGGAATCCCCTGTATGCGGCGTAGAGCAATGGAATGCCCAGGATGATATCGAATCCGTTCATGCTTGCGTTCTCGTGCGTCCGTGTTCCGTATCCGGCTGCGGGCTGCCCGGCGATCGGCCCGGTTCCCGTATTTCCGGACGGCGCCGGAAGACGGGACGGCCGAATATTTGTACCAAATATAGGGATTTATTCGTTATTTATTAAATTTGCTCTCAAATGCAACGCATATGAAAAGAATCTGGATTTTGATCGCAGGGGTGTTTATGCTGACGCAATTGTCTGCAAGAGACGTGATTAATATAAACAGGGATTGGCGTTTTTTCAGCCATACCGAAGGTTCCAGCGACCGGGCGCAGGGCGTGAACCTGCCGCACATGTGGAACAACGACGCCCTGAGCGGCCGGAACGACTATTTCCGGGGGGTAGGCAATTACATGAAAGATATCGCCGTACCGAAAGAGTGGGCCGGTCGGCGGATTTTCGTCCGCTTCGGCGGGGCCGGAACCGTGGCCGACCTGATCGTCAACGGGCGCTATGTCGGCGAACACCGGGGCGGTTACAGCGCATTCACGTTCGATCTGACCGATTACTTGAAATACGGCGAGAACAACTCGCTGTGGGTGATCGTCAATAACGCTCCGCGGCTCGACGTGCTTCCGACCGCCGGGGACATCAACGTTTACGGGGGATTGTACCGCGATGTCGAACTGATCGTAACCGATCCGTCGCATATCGCCGTGGACGATTACGCGTCTGAGGGCGTTTATGTCCACCAGAAAGAGGTCTCCCGCGAGAAAGCCGATCTGGAGACGGTCGTGAGGGTGCGCGGCGCGGCCGGTAAGACCCTTACGGTCAATCTGGCCGTCGAAACGCCGAACCGCGATACGGTGGTCGTGCAAGGTGCGAAAGTCAAAATCGCGGGGGACGGTCGGGGATCGGCGACCGTACCGGTGATCGTAGGAAATCCGACGTTGTGGGATGGCGTCGAGAATCCGTATATGTATACCGTGCGCGTGCAGCTGGCCGACGAAGGACGCGTGTGCGACGAGGTTACGGTGCCGCTCGGACTGCGCTTTTTCAGCGTCGATCCGAAGCAGGGATTCCTGCTGAACGGCCGTCCGTATCGGATTCACGGCGTGGTGCATTACGAAGACCGGGCGTCGGTGGGGATCGCGTTGAAACAGTACCAGATCAAAGAGGATCTGGATCTGATTACCGAGATGGGCGCCAATGCCGTCCGGGCTGCCGGTTATCCGCATCATCCGGGCTTTTACGACGAGTGCGACCGCCGCGGGATCTTGGTCTGGAGCGAAATGCCGTTTATCGGGCCGGCTTATATGACCGATAAGGGGTATATCCATACGGACGATTTCCGCCGCAACGGCGAGCAGCAGCTTTACGAAATGATTTTCCAGCAGTTCAACCACCCTTCGGTCGTATTCTGGGGTATTTTTTCGGATCAGGATCCGCGGGGCGACGATCCGACCGACTACATCAAAGGGCTCAACGCGATGGCGATGCAGGAAGACCCGTCGCGGATGACGACGGCAACAAGCAATCAGGACGGCCCGATCAATTTCGTGACCGACCTGATCGTCTGGGATCTTCCGTTCGGATGGAAGGAGGGGATGCCGGGCGATCTGAAGATATGGCTCGAGCAGTTGCAGAAAAAGTGGGGGAGCCTGTGTTCCGGGATCACGTACGGAGCGGGGGCTTCGATCTATCATCAGGAAGATTCGCTCTACCGGCCCAACTACCTCGGCAACTGGCATCCGGAACGCTGGCAGACCAGTCTGCACGAGCAGTACTTTCCGCTGGTCGACGCGTCGCCGTTTCTGTGGGGCTGGTTCGTGGCCAATATGTTCGATTACGGGGCGGCCGGGCGCGACTGGGGCGAGGGCACCGGGATCGACGACCGGGGATTGGTGACTTTCGACCGCAAGTACCGCAAGGATGCGTTCTATTTCTATAAGGCCAACTGGAACAAGGCCGAACCGATGGTTTATATTGCGCAGAAGCGCTGGACGCCGCGCGTGAAAACGACCCAGACGATCCGGGTCTATTCGAATGCTCCGGAAGTGGAACTGCTGGTCAACGGCGCTTCGCTCGGAAAGAAAACGGGCGCCAACGGCGTGTTCTTGTGGGAAAACGTCGAGTTGAAACGCGGTGTCAACGCACTGGAAGCCCGTAGCGATACGGGTATCGACTATGCCGACATCCGGGTATTATAGACCGGGGCGGAACGGCTTAACGTACGGTCGAGTCCTGCAAGATCCCGGTCGCGGCCGGCCCTTCGCAAAACAGCAGGTCGATGATCGACAGGTTCGCTGCGAAAGGGTAGCGTTCGGCGAAAACCTGGTAATAGGTTGCGGGCCGGAATGCCGGATCGGGGCGTTGCAGGCCCGGTTTCGGGGACAGCGTGTCCCGGAAATCTTCGGCGGGGGCCGGGCACGGCAGGTAACTTTCTGAATATCCGACCTCCGGCTCTGTTTGTAACAGGTCGAATACCGTTTGCTGCAATTCCGCATTCAGATCGGCCAGGAATTCGTAACGCTTCCGGTAGAATGGAGCGAACCGTTCTTCGTAGTGAACGAAATAGGGTGAACTCCTGTAGGCCGATACGATCGTCTGCCAGTGTTGGTGCTGCCATTTTTTCGACGAATCGATCCGGATGTCCCGGGTCGGTTTTTTCAGGCCCGAAGGTTGAAGCACCGGGACGATCAGCGGGCTCGTGCCGTTGGCCGTCAGGATATCACAACGGTTCCGGTAGCTCTGTTTCCGGTAGTGTTCGTGCAGGTCGATCACGGCTTTGCCGCTCAGCAGTTTGGTGTAGTACTGGACGTTTCCGAGGTAGGCGGTCGAAAGGATCACGGTCGGCGGGTTTCGGGTTATTTTTTCGGGCCGAACAGGTCGGTTTCGCCGCGTTCCGCGGCGTGGAACACGGTGGCCAGTTCGGCGACTGCCGGCGAGATCAGGCCGATGACGTTGCGGATGTCGTTCTCCTTGCTTCGATCGCCTTTGATCCGGTACAGCATAACGGCATACAGAGCCCGGAAGAACAGTTCCACGTCGGAGATGTCCTGTTTGCCGAGTTTGCTTTTGAGCGTCGGGATTTCGGGGGCTACCGCGGCGTAGAGCGCACGGTATTTCTCGCCGACGGGCAGCGTCAGCAACTGTTTGTGCAGGTTATCCAGATCGTCGATCAGATGCAGGGTGTGTTCCAGATGGCCGTTTTCCTCCTTGCCTTCTTTGCGCAGCAGGTTTACCAGATCCATGTACCAGAAGAAAACCTCCTGTTTTTTGGCTTCGTCCAGTTCGCTTTTCTGCACCAGTTGCGAATAGATCGCTTCGGGACTGAACTGCAGGGCGCGTAGCAAATCCTCCAACTGCCACAGATAGAGGATGTACTCGGCGATATTCTCTTTGCGTTTGCGTTGTGCGATATACATTTCGGTCGTTTTTCGGTGAACGGATCGTGTTTCCGACCGCTAATATACCGATTCCTTTCGAAAAACGGATGACGTCGTCCCGTTCGGAATGCGTTATTGCATCCGGATGTGCTCTTCGATCCTCTTTTTCAGGCTCCCCTTGCCGTAATCGAGCCACCGGTCGATCAGGATGCCTTCGGGATCGAACAGCAGGCCGAGCGCCGGGGAGAGTTGTCGGTCGCCCCGGCTATCGGGCGAATGGCGTTAAATCTCCACGTCCGTTTCGCGTACGATCCGGAGCACGTTTTCCGTAGCGGGCGCCACTTTGTAGCGGTCGTCGATGCGCCGTCCGACCACCCATACGATGTCGTTCTCGCTGGTCACGACGAATTGGCGGCGTTTGTCCGGGAGCGATACCTTGTTGTTTATCAGGAAATCGCTGATTTTCTTGCGGCTGTCCATGCCGAACGGAACGAATGCGTCCCCTTCGTTCCAGCGGCGCACCGTTAGCGGATAGGTCAACTTGTCCGCATCGAGCAGCGCTACGTTTTCGGGCTGGCGGAGCGATTCGACGTCGTCTGCTTCGAGGCGTTCGAAGGTCAGCAACGCGCCGCCGCAGTAGATGTGGGTCGTTTCGGGAGTCACTTCCGTCGTGCAGCCCTCGTCGTCGGGGATCGGGGTGATCAGGATGCGACCGCGGTCGATGTAAGCTACGCTGTCTTTCGAAAAGAAACGCTTGCCGGAGCCGTGTCCTTCGCAGAATGCCCGGTAAAGGCTGTTGATGACTTCCCCGTTGAACCCGAAACCGCGCAGCAGTTCGAAGATGACGAAATCGGCAGGCAGCGACGGATCGATCCGCGACAGATCGACGACGGTGCGCGTTTCGTCGCGTATGAGCGCCTGGCGGCGGATCACTTCCATGCTGCGGTCGATGAAATTCTGGGCCGAGGTCAGCCGTTCGACGTTGGCCGCCATCGTGTCGGTGAATTTCGGAGAGATCTCCTTGATGCGCGGCACGATGCCGAGCCGGAATTTATTGCGTAGGTATTTGGTCGACGCGTTGGTCGAATCTTCGCGGTAGGGGATTTTGTTGGTCAGCGCGTAGTCGATGATCTCTTTGCGCTGCGAAAACAGCAGCGGCCGGATCAGGCGCCCGTTCACGACGCCGATGCCCGTCAGCCCCCGGAGCCCCGTTCCCCGGATCAGGTTGATGAAAAAGGTTTCCACCGAGTCGTCGGCGTGGTGTGCGATTGCGACCCGGTCGTAGCGGCGCTCTTCGCATAGCTTGTCAAACCATTCGTAGCGCAACCGCCGCGCGGCCATTTCGACCGATTCGCCGGTCGCGGCGACTTCCGCCATCGTGTCGAAGCGAACGCCGTAATACGGGATTCCGTAGCGGGTCGCCTCGCGTTCGACCAGTAAGTCGTCTTCGTCGGCTTCGGCTCCGCGAAGCTGGAAATTGCAGTGCGCCACGCCCACTTCGTATCCGCCGCGGACGAACAGCGACAGCATGACCATCGAATCGACGCCGCCGCTTACGGCCAGCAGAATGCGGTTTTCGTGAGTGCACAGACCCCGTTCCCGGATGTAAGCCCGAAATTTATCCTGTAGCATATCTATATCAGATTTACTTCCATGTCGATCGTTACGCCGAACCGTTCGAGCACATCCTGCTGAACGGCACGGGCGAGGCGGACGATATCGGCTCCCGTAGCGCCGCCGTGGTTGACCACTACGAGCGCCTGGCGTTCGTGGATGCCGGCCGGGCCGAGCCTTGAGCCGCGCCATCCGCAGCGGTCGATCAGCCAGCCGGCCGCCAGTTTCACCCGGCCTTCTCCGGTCGCGTAGCGCGGCATGTCCGGGTATTTCTTCGTCAGGAAATCGGCCTGCGCTTGCGACACGACCGGATTTTTGAAAAAGCTGCCGGCGTTTCCCAGCACTTTCGGATCGGGCAGCTTGCTGCTCCGGATAGCGATGACCGCCCGACGGATATTTTCCAGCGATACGCCGCCGAGCGCTTCGACCTGTTGCTCCACGTCTCCGTAGCGCAGCCGGAACTGCGGATCGCGCGCGAGGACGAATTGAACCGCCAGGATTACGGCGCGGCCTTTCAGCTCCCGTTTGAAAATGCTGTCCCGGTAACCGAAACGGCATTCCGCGTTGGACAGCGTCACGGTTTCCCGCGTGTCGGTCAGCAGGCACTCGACGCTTTCGATCGTATCTTTCGCTTCGGCCCCGTACGCTCCGATGTTCTGTACCGGCGCGGCCCCGACATAGCCTGGGATCAGCGACAGGTTTTCGATACCGCCCAATCCGTTGCGCACCGCCCAGGCGACGAGGTCGTCCCATTCGACGCCGGCTCCGGCTCGGACGCGCACCGTCCTGCCGTCGTCCGAAACCTGCGCGATGTCGCGGCACGCGGGATGCAGCACGGTGCCGTCGTAATCGCCCGTGAACAGCACGTTGTTACCGCCGCCGAGGATCATCCATTTCTCGCCGGGCGGCAAGCTGTCCAGCAGGGCGGTCAGTTCGGCCCGGTCGCTGAATTCGGCGAAACGCCGCGCCGAAACGTCCACCCCGAAACTGTTCAGTCCGCGGAGGGATTTGTTTTCTTCCATCATACACGCTATTGTTAAACAAACATACGACAATAAATCAGATTTTGCAAAACCGACTGCCGACGGAGCGGTTCCGCTACAGACCGACGGCCGGTAAAAATCCCGGATGCGGATATTTGCGGAAAAATGATTACTTTTAATGTGAATTTTTAAATCCGACGAAAAATGTTTACCGAACAGGATATCGAACAGATCGGCGCTCACGGCCTGTGCGTCGCCGATGCGGAGCGGCAGATGCTCCGTTTCAGAGAAGGGTTTCCATACCTGGATATTTGCCGTGCGGCAGTGGCCGGCGACGGGATTCTGCAAGCCGACGGGGCTGCTGCGGAGCGTTACGGCGCGGTTTACCGGGAACTCCGTCCGCAGCGCAAGGTCGTGAAATTCGTTCCGGCGTCGGGTGCGGCGACCCGTATGTTCAAGGCGTTATTCGAATTTTTGAACGACGGCGTTCGCAGCCGCGAAGTCGACGAATTGTTGGCCGGTCTCGACCGTTTCGCTTTTGCCGAACGGCTTGCGGAGTTTACCGGAGGCAGCCGCGATCCGCGAACCGTGGTCTCGAATATCCTGACCGAAGGGCTCGGTTACGGGACGCTGCCGAAAGCGCTGATCCTTTTTCACCGTTATCCCGACCGCAACCGGACGGCCTTTGAAGAACATCTGGCCGAAGGGGCGTTGTATGCGGCCGGAGTAGGGAGCGAAGTATGCATTCATTTTACCGTATCTGCGGAGCACCGGGAGCAGTTCGAACGCCTGGCCGCCGAAACGGTTCCGTTTTACGAAGCCCGTTTCGGGGTGAAGTATCGGATCGGTTATTCCTGCCAGAAGCCTTCGACCGATACGTTGGCCGTCAATCCCGACGATACGCCGCTGCGCGACGGGCAGGGGCGCCTGCTTTTCCGTCCTGCGGGGCACGGGGCGCTGATCGAGAACCTGAACGAGATCGATGCCGACCTGGTTTTCATCAAAACGGTCGATAACGTGGCGCCCGACCGTCTGAAATCCGATACGGTGATCTATAAAGAGATGCTCGCCGGGTTGCTGCTCGATTTGCAGCGGCAGGCGTTCGGGTATTTGCGCCGGTTGGATGCCGGGGAACGGGTGTCTGCGGAGGAGATGGCGTCATTCGTTTCCGGCAGGCTGTGCCGTCGGCTGCCGGCGTCGTTCGCTGCGTTGGAACCGCAGCGGCAGGTCGGTTTGCTGCGCGAATTGCTGGATCGTCCGATCCGGGTGTGCGGTATGGTGAAGAACGAAGGCGAGCCGGGCGGCGGGCCGTTTTGGGTGCGGGAGGCCGACGGCGGCGAGTCGTTGCAGATCGCCGAATCGTCCCAGATCGCGCCGCAGCAAAAGGGTCTGATGACCGCGGCGACGCATTTCAACCCGGTAGATCTCGTCTGCGGGGTGCGGGATTATCTCGGCCGTAAGTTCGATCTGACGCGTTACGTCGATCCGCAGACCGGTTTTATTTCGTCGAAATCGCAGCAGGGGCGGCCGCTGAAGGCGCTCGAATTGCCGGGTCTGTGGAACGGAGCGATGGCGCGGTGGAACACCGTGTTCGTCGAGGTTCCCATATCGACTTTCAGTCCGGTGAAAGTTGTGGGCGATCTGCTGCGGCCGCAGCATCGGAACGGATAGTCCGGGTTTTGAAAGCCCCGTTTTATTCGTTACCTTTGCGTAAAAGATCAGATTCCGTACGAGCGATGGCGAAAAGCAGTAAAAAGAGCTTTAAGGAGAGTGTGGCCGATTATGCGGCGTTGTCCGAACGGATCGGCCGGAGGCAGTTCGCGCCGGTCTATCTGCTGATGGGCGAGGAGCCCTATTTTATCGATATGCTGGCCGAACGGCTCGGCGAGACGATCCTGTCGCCCGAGGAGCGGGCCTTCGACCAGACGGTCGTTTACGGCAGGGATACCGAAGCCGGGGCGATCGTCAATTTTTGCCGTCAGATGCCGATGATGGGGGCTTTTCAGGTGGTGATCGTCCGCGAAGCGCAGACGTTGCGCCGGATCGACCAGTTGTCGCTGTATACGTCGGCGCCCTCCCCGACTACGATCCTCGTGCTGTGTCATAAAGAAAAAGGACTCGATAAACGTAGTCAGCTCTACAAGCAGATCGAGGCTAAAGGAGCGGTTTTCGAATCGGTCGCTCCGCGCGATTACGAGATCGCCGGTTGGCTCGGCGATTTCGTCCGCAGTAAAGGATGTTCGATCGACCCGAAAGCGGCAGCCATGTTGACCGACCACCTCGGCGCCGATATTTCGAAGATCAGCAACGAACTGGGCAAACTGCTCACCTATCTGCCCGAAGGAACGAAGCAGATCACGGCCGCGCACATCGAACAGAATATCGGCATTAGCAAAGATTTCAATAATTTCGAGCTGACGCGGGCGATGTCCGAGCGGAACGTGGCCCGGGCGATGCTGATTGCCGATCATTTCGCCCGCAATCCGAAGGAGAATCCGTTGCTGGTGACCGTCAGCGCGCTGTTTACGCATTTTCAGCGGATTTTTATACTGAATTACCAAAAGTGGTATTGCCGCCGCAAAGGCGCGCCGATGCCGCCGGATGCGGAATTGGCAAGGATGTTGAAGCTGCCCACGGCGTTCTTTCTGAAGGAGTACCAGCAGGCGGCTGCGCTCTATCCGAACAACAAGGTTTTTGCGATTCTCGGCCTGTTGCGCGAGTATGACCTGAAAAGCAAAGGCATGAATACCGGGCAGGCCGACGGCGGCGAGTTGCTGAAGGAGTTGCTGTTAAAAATATTTTTACTCTGATGACCTATATCCTGATTTTCATAACGGCGATCGTTTCGATAGCGGCGTTCAACAATCGGCAATTGTTCGACCGGCTCGCGTTCGTCCCCTACCGTGTCGTGCATCGGCGCGAATGGTACCGGGCCGTGTCGTACGGTTTCGTGCACGGCGATTACATGCACCTGATCGTCAATATGCTCGTGTTGCTGTCGTTCGGGCAGTTCCTTGAGCAACTGTTTAAGGCTTACCAGCAGGCAGGGACCATTTTCAGCGGCTACCTGAGCTACGGACTGCTCTATTTCGGCGGGTTGCTGTTCTCCGTGCTTCCCGACCTCGTGCGTCGGCGCAACGATCCGCAGTATGCGTCGATCGGGGCTTCGGGAGCGGTGTCGGCCGTAATCTTCACCTCCATTTTTTTCAATCCGTGGAGTAAGATTTATTTCTTCGGTATCCTGCCGATCCCGGGGATTCTGTTCGGAATCCTTTATGTAGGCTACGAGCAGTACATGAGCCGTCGTCCGGGCGATCATATCAACCACAACGCCCACCTGTTCGGGGCGCTTTTCGGATTCGTGTTCCCGCTGCTGATGGAGCCGTCGCTGTGGCACGTATTCGTTAAGAACCTGACGTCGTTCTGATCCTGCGATGGATACGGTTTGTTACAACGGGGCGTTCGTCGTTCCCGGAGAGCGGGGATTCGCGCCGGAACGGTTGCTTTCGACGAATTACGTCTATCAGCGGATGCATGCCTTCGATCGCCGGATTCTTTTCCCGGATGCGCATTTGGAAATTCTCGGGCGGGCCGTGGAGCGGGTTTGCGGCGTGCCGTTCGTCCTCCCCGAATCGACGTTGCGACAGGCGGTCGGAGCGTTGCTTGACGCCAATCGTTATCCGCACGGCAGCAGTCGGATTACGTTGCGCGTTTTTCCGCACGGGCTGGAATCCGATGCCGAAGAACCGTCTTGGCTGCTGGAGACCGCTGCTCCGCTCTATTATCCGCGTTACGTGCTGTGGCATAAGCGTCCGCTGCTGGACGTGTTTCCGTGCGATTGCGCCTGGCCGGGATATCCGACTTCCGTTTCGCTGCTTTCGGCGGCATTCGGACGCGATGCGGCTGCCCGAGCCGGAGCGGAACTCGCCGTTCTCGAGAACCGGGACGGGACGCTGACCCACGTCGACGACGAGCCGTTGTTCCTCGTCTCCGCCGGCGAGGTGTTTACGACGCCGCTGGCAGCCGGGGCGACCGATTCGGTGATGCGGCGGCTGGTGCTTGCCGTCTGCCGCGCCGAAAAGATTGCGGTGTGCGAATGCCCGCTGACACGGGGTATGCTGACCCATTGCGAAGAAGCCTTTACCGTTTCGGTGCAGGGAATCGTGTCGCTGCTCGGTTACGGGGATTACCGCTACTTCAACCTGATGGCCGTGAAACTCGCCGAACGGATCAACGACGTGCGGCTCTGAAGCGTTTCGTCCCGTTCCGGCTACGGCTTTTTCCGCCGTTTGGCGCTCTCCTTATCGAATTCTTCCTGATCGAACTTCGCCCCGAGGATCTCTTCGGCCCGGCGGGCGTCCGCCTCGTTGACGACCAGCCGGACGGGCATCATCTCGTTGCGGATCGGCAACACCTCGGCCGTCAGTTCGTTCAGCAGTTCGCACGGTACTCCGCTGCTTTCCAGCAGGCTTTTGTAAATGGAGGCTTCCCCTACCGAGGAGAAGCTCCGGATTACTACCAGTTTCGAATCGTCCATCGCATTCGGTTTTTAGTACGACATTGATAATCAGGCGGAAATATCGGATCGTCGCCGGTTGTTCCGCATGTTCTAAATATAGGGATAATTTGTGAATAAATTCCCGCCGGGGATGCCGCGGGACAACTATTTTTTCGTTATTTTTGTCGGGATACATCATTAAAAGCGAATCTGAAATGGCTCAATTTACACATCTGCACGTACATACCCAATATTCGATCCTGGACGGGGCGGCTGCGATCAAACCGTTGCTCAAACGCGCCAAAGAACTGGGCATGACGTCGCTGGCGATTACCGATCACGGCAACATGTTCGGCGTGAAGGAGTTTCACGATGCGGCCGAAAAAGAGGGGATCAAACCGATCCTCGGATGCGAGGTGTACGTTGCGGGCGGCAGCCGTTTCGACAAAAGCGGCAAGGACGACCGCGGCGACCACCTGATCCTGCTGGCCAAGAACCTGGAAGGGTATCATAACTTGGCGCGTATCGTTTCGTACGCCTTTATCGAGGGATTCTATTACCGTCCGCGTGTGGATAAAGAGTTGTTGAGGCTGTACCATGACGGGATCATCTGCTGCTCGGCCTGTCTCGGCGGGGAGCTTCCGCAGGCGATCATGCACGGGAATATCGACGAGGCGCACCGCGTCGTCGAGGAGTTTAAGTCGATTTTCGGAGAGGATTACTACCTCGAACTGCAACTGCATCCGAGCGGTAACGCGCGGATCGACGCGCAGGTGTACGAGAACCAGAAAAAGGTCAACGAAGTGATCCTGCGGCTGGCGGCCGAACACGGCGTCAAGTACATCGCGTCGAACGACGTGCATTTCATCATGGCCGACGATGCGCCGGCGCACGACCGGCTGATCTGCCTGAACACGGGCCGCGACCTGGACGATCCGAATCGGATGCGGTACACGTTCCAGGAGTATCTGAAGAGCGAAGAGGAGATGGCCGCGCTGTTCCCGGATCATCCCGAAGCGCTCGCTACGACGGCCGAGATCGCCGCTAAAGTGGAGTCTTATTCGCTGGAACACAAGCCGCTGATGCCGAACTTTCCGATCCCGGACGATTTCGAAATACCGCTCGACAAACTGAAAGAAACCTTCCTGAAAAAGCTGGAAGACGAGGCGCTGCGCGCGGAAGTGAACGATTGCGCGTCGCTCGACGACGTGATCGCGCGTCATCCGGAACTGTCCGAACGGTTGATGATCTCGAAACAGTTCCGCTACCTGGAATACCTGACCTACCTGGGTGCCGAAAAACGTTACGGCACGCTTTCGGAGGCGGTGCGCAAACGGATCGAATACGAATTGTCGACGATCGAGTGGATGGGGTTCCCTGGTTACTTCCTGATCGTGTGGGACTTTATTCGTGCGGCGCGCGAGATGGGCGTGTCGGTCGGGCCGGGTCGTGGGTCGGCGGCTGGGTCGGTGGTTGCCTATGCGTTGAAAATCACCAGTATCGATCCGATGAAATACGACTTGCTGTTCGAACGTTTCCTGAATCCGGATCGTATTTCGCTGCCGGATGTCGACGTCGATTTCGACGAGGACGGCCGCGCCGACGTGCTGCATTACGTGACCGAAAAATACGGCAGCAAGCGCGTCGCGCAGATCATCACGTTCGGGACGATGGCTCCGAAAATGGCCATCAAAGACGTGGCGCGGATTCAGAAACTGCCGCTTTCGGAAAGCAACCGCCTGGCGAAGCTGGTTCCCGAAAAACCGGGGATGTCGTTCCCGAAAGCCTATAAAGAATCTCCCGAACTGCTGGCCGAGAAGGAATCGCCCGACCCGCTGGTGCGCGATACGATGCGTTATGCCGAGAAGCTCGAAGGGTCGGTGCGCCAGACCGGCGTACATGCCTGCGGTGTGATTATCGGGCAGGACGACCTCGAACTGTTCGCCCCGATCGCGATCGCGAAGGACGCCGAGCTGAACGTGGTGCAGTACGAAGGCAAGCTGGTCGAGAGCGTCGGCCTGATTAAGATGGACTTCCTGGGACTCAAAACACTGTCGATTATCAAGGATGCGCTCGAAAATATCGAATCGACGACCGGGCGGAAGCTCGATATCGACGCGATCCCGCTGGACGACGGCCCTACGTACGAATTGTACAGCCGCGGCGAGACGACCGGCCTGTTCCAGTTCGAGTCGCCGGGTATGAAAAAGCACCTGCGCAACCTGAAGCCGAACCGGTTCGAAGATTTGATCGCGATGAACGCGCTGTACCGCCCGGGCCCGATGGAGTACATCCCGAACTTCATCGCCCGCAAGCACGGGCTGGAACCGGTGACCTACGAGATTGCCGACATGGAGGAGTACCTGAAGGACACGTACGGGATTACGGTCTATCAGGAACAGGTCATGCTGCTGTCGCAAAAGCTGGCCGGTTTTTCGGGCGGCGAGGCCGATACGCTGCGCAAGGCGATGGGGAAGAAAAAACGGGACGTGCTGGATAAGATGAAGCCCAAGTTCATCGAAGGGGCTAAAAAGAACGGTCACGACCCGAAAATCTGCGAAAAGATATGGGGCGATTGGGAGGCGTTCGCATCGTATGCGTTCAACAAGTCGCACTCGACCTGCTACGCCTACGTTTCGTACCAGACGGCCTACCTGAAAGCGCATTATCCGGCCGAATTCATGGCGGCGCTGCTGAGCCGCAACCTGTCGGATATCAAGAAGATCAGCTTCTTTATGGACGAGTGCAAGCGGATGGGGCTGTCGGTACTGGGCCCGGACGTCAATTACAGTAAGTCGCGCTTCTCGGTCGACGAGGACGGCAACGTGCGTTTCGGCATGGCGGCGATCAAAGGCGTGGGCGAGGCCGCCGTCCAGAATATCATCGAGGTGCGCAAAGAGGGCGGTAAGTTCACGTCGATCTATGATTTCGTCGAACGGGTGAACCTGCAGGCCGTCAATAAGAAAACGCTCGAAAACCTCGTGCTCGGCGGAGCGTTCGACACGATCAGTTCGTTCCCGCGGAGCGCTTACCTGGCCAAGGACGACCACGATATGACGATGCTCGACGCGCTGATCCGTTACGGAAACCGCATCCAGAACGACAAAAACAACGTGCAGCAAAGCCTGTTCGGCGAAACGGCCGCCGAGTCTTCGGTGCAGAAGCCGGAGCCGCCGCAGCATACGCCGTGGTCGAAGCTGGAAATGTTGAACCGCGAACGCGAGGTAATCGGTATCTACCTGTCGTCGCATCCGCTGGACGATTTCTCGGTTATTATCCGTCACTATTGCAACTGCTCGCTCGGCGACCTGTCCGACCTGTCGTCGATGAACGGGCGCGACTTCATGGTCGCCGGCATGGTGACATCGGTGATGCACCTGACGACCAAAACCGGCAAGCCTTACGGACGGTTCACGATCGAGGATTACAACGGTTCGCACGAATTCGTGCTCTTTTCGAAGGAATACGAGAATTTCCGCCGCTATATGTTCGAAGGATATTACCTGTTCATCCGGGGGAAGGTGGGTCCTCGCATCTACAATCCGAGTGAGCTCGAAGCGAAAATCACGTCGATGATGATGCTTTCCGAAGCGCAGGAAACGCTGATGAAAGAGGTTACCGTAATGGTACCGGTGAACGATCTGACCGAAGAGTTGATCGGGAAGCTTTCCTGTACGGTGAAGGACAACCGCGGTAAGGTGATGCTCCGCGTCAAGGTGTACGATCCGGCAGCCGATGTGGCAGTAAATTTGTATTCGAAGAGCGTGAAGGTCGATATGACCGGCGACATGGTGCGGTTTCTGGAAGACTATGCGTTGCAGTATACGCTGATGTAACTATTTGATCCGTAAGTGTGTATTCGTCTGCCAGTCGGAATGTTGAATAAGTTGTTGATTACTTTTGCCGTCGCCGCGTGCTTTTGTCGGATGTTATTATGACCTTTGTACGACCACAGTGAAACATAAACTTTAAAAATACCGAAATTATGGCACTTACTATCACATCCGAAAATCTGCAGGGATTGCTCGATTCGGGCAAGCCGCTGGTAATCGATTTCTGGGCCGAATGGTGCGGCCCCTGCCGGATGGTCGCTCCGATCATCGACGAACTGGCCGGCGAATACGAAGGCAGAGTGACGATCGGCAAATGCGACGTCGATTCGAACAATGCGATCGCCGTGCAGTATGCCGTCCGCAACATCCCGACGATTTTGTTCATCAAGAACGGGCAGATCGTCGACAAGCAGATCGGCGCGGCTCCGAAAAACGTATTCGCGGAGAAAATCGCAAAACTTCTGTAAACTCGTATTCTGTTTTCATGGCGATAGGGGGGCGACTCTCCCTATCGTTTGTTTTGTGCGATCTCCTATCCGCCGAACGTATTTTCTCCGTAGTATTTTTGAGCCGTACGTGCGACGATGTCCGCATCGTATTTCCATTCGTCGTTGCGGTACCATATCTTTTTGCGCAGCGAACGGAGATAGCGGGATTCCTTTTTCTTTCCGCTGTCGGTAAAGTACATCTTCAATGCCATGCCGACACGGTCTTTTTTGGTGATAACCACACCCGTACAATACACATAACCTTTCTTGTATGGGTCGTCTACCGGCAAAGTATAGATACACTGTACCGGCATTGAACCACCTACGGGCTTTGTTTCCGGAAACGGTCGTAACGTAGTCGTCGAAACGAAATTCTTTATCCGACGCCGAATCGAAGCCCCCGTTCTTTTTCTTCTTGTGACCGTAAACCGTCGTCTTCAATTCCCCCGATTTATACAGGTAGCGAGGCGCTCCGCTGATTGTTGTCGGGAGAAGATGATTGATATCGGATGATGGAACAGAGGGGAATATACGACGACAAAGCCTGGAGACCGTATTTACAATGTCTCCAGGCTTCTGTGTATTGCCGGCAGGTTCCGGCCGCTTTGTGAAATCGATTGCGCGCGGAATTACCAGCCCAGCACGTATGCGAAAATCAGCGGGGCCACGATCGTAGCGTCCGACTCGACGATGAATTTCGGGGTGTCCGGAGCGAGTTTGCCCCAGGTGATCTTTTCGTTCGGAACGGCGCCCGAATATGATCCGTACGAGGTCGTCGAGTCCGAAATCTGGCAGAAGTAGGCCCAGAACGGCACGTCTTCCCATTCGAGATCCTGGTACATCATCGGCACCACGCAGATCGGGAAGTCGCCCGAAATGCCGCCGGCGATCTGGAAGAATCCGACGCCTTTGCCGCCGCTGTTGGCGCGGTACCATTCGGTCAGGAAGATCATCGTTTCGATGCCGCCCTTGACGGTCGAGGCTTTCAGTTCGCCTTTGATGACGTACGACGTGAAGATGTTGCCCATCGTGCTGTCTTCCCATCCCGGAACGATGATCGGAATGTTCTTTTCGCAGGCGGCCAGCATCCAACTGTTCTTCGGGTCGATTTCGTAGTACTGCTCCAGTACGCCGCTGCGCAGCAGCTTGTACATGAATTCGTACGGCAGGTAGCGTTCGCCTTTGTCGTCGGCATCTTTCCATATCTTGAAGATATGTTGTTGCAGGCGGCGGAACGCTTCTTCTTCCGGGATACAGGTGTCCGTCACGCGGTTCATGTGGTTTTCGAGCAATTCCCATTCGTCCTGCGGCGTCAGGTCGCGGTAGTGCGGCACGCGTTTGTAGTGCGAGTGGGCGACGAGGTTCATGATGTCTTCTTCGAGGTTGGCGCCGGTGCAGGTGATGATCTGCACTTTGTCCTGGCGGATCATTTCGGCCAGCGAGATGCCGAGTTCGGCGGTACTCATCGCACCGCCGAGGGTGATCATCATTTTACCCCCTGCCTGCATGTGGGCTTCGTATCCTTTGGCGGCGTCGATCAGCGCAGCCGCGTTGAAGTGGCGGTAGTGGTGCGTAATGAATTGAGAAATAGGTCCCTTTTCCATTTTTTTTGATTGAGTTTAATATGTAATCGTATTATTTAGGTCGTCTCGAACACGTGTTTCCGCTGTTGTTGCAGCGGACCTCCGCAAAGGTAGGAAATTCCGCCGTGAATTATTCCTTCAATTATATGGGAAACTCTTTATTTGCGGATTTCTTCGAGCCAGCGGCCGAGCGCGGCGCGCAGTTCGTCCTTGTAGCGGAACGATTCGCTCCAGCCCCAGCCGTGACCGCCGGTCGGGAAAATGTGAAGTTCGGCCGGGACATTGTGATTTTTCAACGCCGTGTAGTAACGTGTGCTGTTGCCAGGCAAGACGTTGTCGTCGTCGTCGCTGAGGACGATGAAGGCCTGCGGCGTTCGTTCCGTCACCTGTTTTTCGCAGGAGTAACGGGACGTTTCCCGGGTGGAAGCGTCCGGCCCGGTCAGGTTGCCGAAAGTCTCCTTGTCGATGATGTCCGAATCGTCCGAGATGGCCGCGTAGCACAGGATCGTGAAATCGGGACGGTTGTCCGGCCCGGTGAACAGCGTCGAGACGGCCGCGGCAAGGTGTCCTCCGGCTGAGAATCCGATGATGCCGACCCGGTGCGGATCGACGCGCCATTTCGGGGCCTGTTTGCGTACCAATTCCAGCATTTGCTGCGCGTCTTTCAGCGGGATTTCGGGGTGGCCGTTCGGCATCCGGTAACGCAGTACAATGGCCGTTACGCCCTGCGTATTAAACCATCGGGCGACCTGTAAGCCTTCGTGATCGAAGCAGATGGCTCCGTATCCTCCGCCGGGACAGATGACGACGGCCTGGCCGGTCGCCTGCGTCGGATCGGCCGGCAGCACCAGGTAGTCGGCGTCGACCGCCCCGAAAATCACGTCGGGTAATACTTTGACGCTGTCCGCCGACAGGCCGTTGCTCTCCGGCGCGCCTTTCGGGTAGAGCGGCAACGCTTCGGGCGTTCGGTTCGGTTCGGGTGTCCGGCCCGGGCTTTCGGCGGCGGACAACAGCAGCGGAAGGACTGCCAGCCATACCATTTTTTTCATCGTAACGGGCTTTCGGCGATTCTTATTTGCGGATCTCTTCGAGCCAGCGGCCGAGCGAAGCGCGCAGTTCGTCGTGGTATTCGAACGAATCGCGCCAGCCCCATCCGTGTCCGCCGCTCGGATAAACGTGCAGTTCGGCCGGCACGTTGTGCTTTTTGAGCGCGGAATAGTAACCGATGCTGTTGGCGGGCGGTACGCCGTTGTCGTCGTCGCTGAGCGCGATAAATGCTCGCGGCGTTTGGTCGGTAACCTGTTTTTCGTTCGAATAGCGCTCGGCCAGCTCCGCCGGGGCGTTCGTGCCCAACAGGTTGTCCTTCGACCCCTGATGCGTGATCGAATCCATCGAGATGACCGGGTAGATCAGGATTGAGAAATCGGGCCGGTCTTCCGGGCCGGTGAAGTGGGTGGCTGCGGTCGCGGCGAGGTGCCCTCCGGCCGAAAATCCCATGATGCCGACCCGGTTCGGGTCGACGTGCCAGTCGGCGGCCTTCTGCCGCACCAGTTTCAGGGCCGTCTGCGCGTCTTTCAATGGAATTTCGGGATGCCCGTTCGGCATCCGGTAACGCAGTACGACGGCGGTTATCCCGTGCTCGTTCATCCATTCGGCCACGTCGAGTCCTTCGTGACCGTAAGCCAGCGAGATATACCCGCCTCCGGGACAGATGACGACGGCCTGTCCGGTCGCTTGCGCCGGATCGGCCGGAAAAACGAAATAATCGGCTTCCGCGCATTTGTCGAGGTTCGTGGCGGTCAGCCGGACGTCGGCTGCGGAGAATCCGTTGCTTTCCACGGCCCCGTCGGGGTACAGCGGCAGCGCCTGCGGTGTTTGGGCGAATCCGCCCGGAGCGCACAGCAGCGCGCCGACGGCGGTCAATAGTTGTTTTTTCATAGTATCTAAAAATCCGATTTTAACAAAGGTAGCTAATTTGTACGGTTCGTCAAAGCGCTTGCGTGCGGTACGTTAAAATTCGACGGTGATGCCAAGCGTCGGCAGTACGGTGCCGCCGATGTCGTGCGCGACGGTCTTCATTTTGTAGTGTCCGGGGCGCTGCGGATCGGGGACGTATTGCCCCGAAGCGTCGGTCTCGGGCATCAGGATATCCTGCCCGGCCGCTTTGAAGTTGTAGAGATTCTGGATGTCGACGTAGAATCCGAGCCGCCATTTCGCGAAGTACCATACTTTGTCCGCCCGCACGTCGAGCTGATGGAAAGCCTGCAGTCGCCGCGAATTGTACAGCGCGTAATCGTAGTAGGGCCGCTGTCGGGCGTCCCAGGCTCCGGTTTGCGACGAGAGGCCGAAATCGTAGGGCGTGAAGGGGCTGCCGCCTGTCAGATACCATTTGGCGCCGAGCGTCCAGTTGCGCCCGAACTTGTGGATCGCCGAGACGTTCAGGATGTGCCGCACATCCCAATCGGAGGAGACGTACTCGTCCGTCGGGCGCAGGTCTGCGCCGGGACGGTTGAACTGCGAGTGCAGGAACGTGTACGAAACGTTGACGACCGTGTTCGCGAGGTTCGTGTTGCGGTACGAGAGTTCGACCCCGTAGGCGCGTCCTTTGCCGACCGACCGCACCGGAACGTCCCCGATCGTATAGTCGGCGAAGTCGCCGGTCGATACCGGCAGCGAATCGATCAGCGATACCGGATAGTCCGAGTAGCGCTTGTAGAAGCCTTCGACCGAAATGCGCGAGTGCGCGTCGGGCGTAAAGGCGATTCCCGCGATGAAATGGTCGGAGGCGATGTATCGCAGTCCGTTCGCTTTGTTGATCAGTACGCCGGTGCTGTCCCTGTATCCCATCGACGTGTAGGGCGGTTCCTGGTAATATCGCGCGACCGAAGCGCTGAACGTCCACTGCGGCCGGAAGTTGTAAGAGAGGTTCAGCCGCGGCGAAAGTTGTCGCAGCGGGTTGTGCATTTCGGAAGAATAGGTCGTTCCGTCGGCCCGTAGCCCGAGCAGCACCGAAAAGCGTTTCCCGAAAAATTCCCGGCTCAGCGTGGCGAACAGTTCGTAGCGTCCGAACGAGAGCCGGCTGTCGAACCGTTCCGTGCGGAGCTGGCCGCCGGTGTAAGCCGGCCGCCGGGTCGTATTGTCGTAGTGCCCGCTGCCGCCTCCGACGCCGCCCGTAAAGCGGAAGCCGCCGACCGACCGCAATTCGATTTCGGCCCGCACCCGGTTGTCCGATTGCTCGGTATTGTAGTCGATCGTGCGCGGCAGCGACTTGTCGTTGCGTTCGTGCTTGTAGAGTTTGTTCGTAAAAGCGTTACGACTGACCACGACGCGCAGTTGCCCGGCCCGGAAACGGTGCACGTATCCCGCGCCGAACACGTAGCTTGACTGCCTGTTTTCGGGCAGGTAGCCGAGGATGTACTTTTGATCGTCGTCGGGGTCTTTCAGTCCGGTATTCAGCCGGTTGTAGTCGAACGATCCGAGTCCGATCAGGTAAAATTCGTCCGACGCGCCGAGTTTCGAGGCCAGTTTGAACTGGTAGTCGTTATAGGTCGGCAGGAAGGGCAGGCCGAGTACGCTGAACAGCATTTGCAGGTAGCTGCGACGATAGGAGGCCAGCAGCGTGGTCTTGCCGTTTCTCGAAACCGGCGTATCGAAGTTGATCCCGAAATCCGACGCTCCGAGGATCAGTTTGCCTTTGAACCGCGTCGGGTTGCCGTCGCGCATCCGCATGTCCATCACCGAACTGAGGCCGTTGCCGAACGCGGCCGGGAACGCCCCGGTGTAGAAGTTGACCGAACGCAGCAGGTCGGTGTTGACCAGCGAGGCGTTGCCGCCCGATCCGCCCTGCACGGCGAAGTGGTTCAGCACCGGGATTTCGATGCCGTCGAGGTAATATTTGTTTTCGTTGGCCCCGCCGCCGCGTACGAGCACGTCGTTGCGCTGGATGGCCGTGGCGATGACCCCGGGGGCTGATTGCACCACTTTCGAGATATCGCGGTTCGCGCCGGGCGTCATATCGATCTCTTCGGTTCCGATCCGCCGCATCGACACGGGGGATTCGGTCGTCGCCGCGAGCGGCGAAACCGCCACGACGACTTCCGACAGCGCTACTTGCATCGTGTCGAGGGCGATGTTTACCACGGCGGTGTCCGATGCCGTGACCAGGAACGATTCGGTGGTGACCGCGTGGAATCCTTCGGCGGCGACATACAATGTGTTGTATCCCACCGGGACGCGGCGGATCAGGAACAGCCCGTTGCCGTTCGACGTTCCCGCGAGAGTGTCGCCCGCGAGCCGCACGGTGATGCCTGCGATCGGCCGGTCGTCGCCGCTGCCGGTCACGCGGCCCTTGACGGTGCCCGTTTTCGGCATCGGTTTTGTCTGGGCATAAGTTGTGGCGCATAGAACGATCGGAAACAGCCATAAAAGGCCGTAAAGGCAAAGCTTTTTCATTGCGGCGTGCGAAGTTTCCGGCAAAGATAACGTCTAATTCCGATAAAGCGATGCGATTGTGGTCGATACATCCGAAGTATCTGGATCCGGCCGGTCTGACGGCCTGCTGGCGCGAAGGGTTGCTGGCGCGGGAGGTGCTTTGCGGCCGGACGTCCGGTTACCGGAACCATCCGCAACTGGCGCGTTTCAAGGAGGCGGAAGACCCGGTGCGGGCGATCGACCGCTATCTCGAAGCCGTCTGGGAAGAATCCGTGTGCAGGGGGTACCGGTTCGATGCGACGAAGGTCGTGCCCGGCATTGCCGTCGTCCGTCTGACGGTCTCCTGCGGACAGCTCGATTATGAATTCGAACATTTAAAAAGAAAGCTGGAACTCCGTTCCCCGAAAAACTATATGCGGCTGATTGCCGTGCGCAGCATCGAGCCGCATCCGTTGTTCCGGGTTACGACGGGGGGAGTGGCCGTTTGGGAGATCATCCGATGAAAATTGCGATTTCGGGAGCAACCGGGTTTATCGGTACGCATCTGACGGCCTATCTGACGGGATTGGGGCATCGGGCCGTTCCGCTGGGACGTCCGGCTTTCCGGTCGCAGGAGTCGCTCGCGGCGGCGCTTGCCGGCTGCGGGGCCGTGGTCAATTTGGCCGGCGCGCCGATCGACCGGCGGTGGAGCGACGCCTATAAAAAGCAACTGTACGACAGCCGGATCGGGACGACCCGTAAGCTGGTGGCCGCAATCAACGAAATGAATCCCGCGCCGAAGGTTTTCGTTTCGGCGTCCGCCGTCGGTTATTACCCCGATCAGGGTTGTTACGACGAATACACGGCGGTCAAGGGAACGGGCTTCCTGTCCGACCTCTGCGAAAGCTGGGAGCGGGAAGCGAGCCGGCTGGTTCCGGGGATACGGTTGGCGGTCGCCCGTTTCGGCGTAGTGCTCGCCCCGGACGAAGGCGTTTTCGCAAAAATGGCTTTCCCGTTTCGCAAAGGGATCGCCGTCCGTATTGCGTCGGGCGCGCAGATTTTTGCATGGATCGACATCGGCGATCTGGTGCGTGCGCTGACTTTTATCCTTTCGTCGGATATGCTGGCCGGGGCGATCAACCTGACGGCTCCCGAACGGCTGACCAATGCGGCGTTCGCCCGAGCCGCCGCCCGCCATTACGCCGCCCGTCTACACGTGGCGGTTCCCGGTTGGGCGCTCCGGCTGCTTTATGGAGAGGCTTCCGGTATGCTGGTTTCGGGCCCGTGCGCGATTCCCCGGAAACTGCTGGATGCCGGATTCGTTTTCAATGCGCCGGAGATCGCCGCGTTTATGTCGAAACTCGGCAAAACGGCCGAGAAGTGAGCGTCCGTGTCGGGTCCCGTCCGGGGGGAGCGAAAGCAAACGGAGCATCCCTTTTTGAGGACGCTCCGTTTGTCGAATTTGTTGTCGAAAACTATTTTTTTGCTTCTTCAACAGATACTTTACGAAAATCTTTCAGCAGTTTGGACAGTTCCAGCGCTGCTTTGCGCGCACGGGTTCCGGCTGCTTTGTTGTTTTTTTCAACCTGCAGATCTGCATTGGCCATAAAGACGTCAATTTGTTCTTTGATCTGGTTAACCAACTCTTTCATAAGCTTTTACGATTAATAGTTAGACATTCGGAAATACATGGAGGCAACCGGAATTCGACTTTTTTGAAGCAAAGCGACGACAAGGCAGTTCCCTCTGTGCTGAGTTTCCGTTTGATTTTCACCTGCAAATATAACAAATATAATGATACTTGAAAGAAAAGCCCCCGCTTTTTTGAGGCGGGAGCTTTTTTCCGTCTATCTGCTCCAGATGCAGCGGTAGTTGAACCGGCGGTTCGGAGCCGTGTCCCCGTTCAGGCACAGCGAGATCGGATCGTTCAGGTCGGCCGGGTTGTCGCTCCACTTGAAATCGAACACGAAACGGTCGCCGCCGAGTCCGAGCAATTCGCGCGGAACGGAAACTTCCAGTTGGTTGCCTGCGTAGCGCATCGGCAGATCGGCCACTTCCGTCCAGTCGCCTTTGGCGCTGTCGTAACGCATCAGCGTGGTGGTCTGATCGTTTTTGATCCGCTTGTTGATCAGGTAATCGTATCCGTACCATCCCGTTGACGGATCGTTGTCCGCGTCGATCAGCAGCAACATCCAATTGTTGTCGGTGCACGGGGTCAGCGCGTCGGCCGTTTCGGCGTAGAACGCCATCTGCTTCTTGTCGACGGCCACTTTGGCGGTGATGATGTCGTTGCGTCCCGAATTGTTGACGTAATGGATTCCCGCGTAACCTTTGGCGTCGCGGTGGAAAACGTCGCCCTTGGTATCGCGGTATTCGGTGGTAGCCCCCGCCCAGTCGTCGAACCGGCCGTCGATCTTAGTTTTTACGTAGCCGGCCAGTTCCGGGATCGGACGGATTCCTTTGTAGCGGCGGATGTTCTGCGCCATTTGCATGTAATAGTTATCCGTGTATCCGCCTTTCATCGGCTGGATGCCCCGGTTGAATTCCATGTTGTACTGGTCGACGAAGAAGAACGGGCTGTCGCGGTTCAGCCAGACGGTGGTCTTGCCTTTGCCCGGATGGTATTTCCCGGCGGTCCATTCGTTCCAGTCGTTGATATACAGGAATTCGGGGTTGGCCTGCAGGGCGTCCTCCCAGCGTTCCTGGAAATAGATTCCGTAGTTCACCGGGTCTTTTACGGTTTTCCCGAGCCAGGGCACATAGGCCGATTTGGGCATGTCGTGTTCGTCCAGCTCCGGCTCGCCGTACTTTTTCGACCACGATTTGCCGACTCCCATGCGTTCGCCTTCGATCATCGTGACCGGATGCTGGGCCGGCGTGACGGCGGCCTGTTCGCGTTTGCCCTTATGGGTCGAGAGCAGTTCCTCGGGTTTCATATCTTTGATCCGGGGATCGGCCATGTTGTATCCGAAGCTCCAGTTGTCCTCGGTTCCGATGAAACGCTCGTTGGCCCATTCGTAGTAGCCCCACCACATCGTGCGCAGCGTGAAGAAGTTTTTCACGTCGTCGGAATAATCCGTATAATATTTAGCGGTATAGTACGGGTCTCCGTAATGCGGATTGTTTTTGTTGGTCACGGCGTCTTCGTCGTAGTGCAGATTCGGGTGCGGCGTATCCTGTCCGTTGGCGTCGTATTTCGGGGTGCCGTTATAGAGCAGCAGCGGTTTGCCGTCCCAGTAGAACCACAGGTCGGGGTATTGGTTTTTCTCGTAGATGCGTTCGTAGAGATCCTGCACGACGGTGATGACCGGGCCGTTGAACGCCCAGAAACAGAATTTGGGCACTTTGTTGCCTTCGGCCTTCATCTTTTCCATCGTTTTGAAGATCACGTCCCATTCGTCCCAGTAGCGCACCGCGTTGGTGACGTCCATGATCATCACGTCCACGCCGGCGTCTGCCAGCATCGAGATGTCCTTGCGGATCACCCATTCGTCCTGGCTGAGGAAGTAACCCATTTCCGGTTCGGCGTAGTGGTACGAACCTTCCGTCCACAACGGATTGTCGGCCTGCAGGCGCGCGTTCGGATCTTTTTCGAGGATTTTGGTCACGTCGGCCGTGTAAGGGCTTTTCAGTCCAGCCAGTCCCTGGGTATGCCAGGTGATGTAGAAGATGCCGACGATGCGGCGCTGGTCGTTTTTCACGGCTCCGACCTCTTCGTAAGAAGGCATCGTGCGTCCCACGGCGTCGGTGGCTACCCAGGTGTCGGGATAGATGTCCCGGTATCCGGCGGTGTCGGCGGCGCTTTGCTGCGCGGGATTACCCGCCGCGAGCAGCCCCGGGGCCAGCAACAATGCCGGAAGCGACAGCAATTTGTAGATGTTTTTTTTCATCTTGCGGTTAAGTTATCGGTTAATAATATCAAAATAGGCAGATTCGACCTGCCGGCGTTTCCGCGCTTTAAAGATAATGATTTATTGCGAGTGCGAAAAACGGAAGATGCAGATCGGCGTTTTTTGCGATTTCCGGGACGGATTTTTTGGGGATTCTTCAAAAAAATTCCCCCAAAGATATCGGATTTAGAACAAGTATGTTTAAACTTGCACAAACAAGGAAGCCGGATGTTTCATTAAATGTCGGATTTATGGGAGGATTGTTTAGAGAAATCAGAAGAAAAGACCGTGTTTGGGACGACGGGCGGGCCTGGGAATTGCTGGCCCGAGGCGAATACGGTTTTCTGTCGCTGTGCGGAACGAACGGTTACGGTTACGGAATCCCGATCAGCTATGCGCTGTCGGGAAAAAGCGTCTATTTTCATTGCGCGCCCGAAGGGTACAAACTGGAGTGCGTCCGGGCGAACAATCGGGCGTGTTTCTGCGTCGTCGGGCATACCCGGATCATTCCGGAAGGGTTCACTACCGAGTACCGGAGCGTGATGGCGTTCGGAACGGTCGCCTGCTCGCTGCCCGAATCGGAACGGCTGTCGGCCCTCGATCTGCTGGTGGATAAATACAGCGCCGATTTTAAGGATATCGCGGCTAAATATATCGCCGGATCGTTTCACCGGACCGAGATTCTGAGGCTGGATATCGAGCACCTGTCCGGAAAACATAAAGAACTGCATAAATAAAATCTGATCGTCTATGGAAAAAATCGATCCCGCCTGGATTACCGAAAATTTTATTTCGCTGATCGGCAGAGAATGGATGCTCGTCACGGCTGGCGATGCGTCCCGTTTCAACACCATGACCGCCTCGTGGGGCGGGGTGGGGTATCTGTGGAATAAGCCCGTGGTGTTCGTATTCGTTCGTCCGGAACGGTATACGTTCGAATTTATCGAACGCTGCGACTGTTTTACGCTGTCGTTCCTGTGCGAGGAGTACCGGGAAGCGTATAAAGTTTGCGGTTCCCGTTCCGGGCGCGATACCGATAAAGTGAAGGAAGCGGGGCTCGTCCCGTTCGTTACGCCGTTGGGAAACGTCACCTTCGAGCAGTCCCGCCTGACGCTGGAGTGCCGGAAACTGTACACCGGGATAACCGCCGAGGAGCGGTTTATCGATAAGAGTATTTACCGGAAGTGGTACGGAGGGTCCCAGGGCGGAGACCATCGGTTGTACGTGGCCGAGATCGTGGACAGTTGGATCAAGTAAGCCGTCCGTCCGCTGTTTTCGCCGGCTTCGCACGAATCCCCGTTCCCGGAAAAAGTGTTGTTTTTACGCTTATTTGTTTGGTTTATTAAATAAAAAAAGATAAATTTACAGACAGAAACGAATTGTTTAACCAAAAGTCAACTTTAACGATTAAAAAACTACTTGATTATTATGAAAAAACTTTTGTATGCGGCTTTATTCGTCTTGGGGGCTACGGCTTTCTGGCAATGTGACGATCCTGAATGGGAATCTGCGGCGATCGGAACGTGGGGCGCGCCTGAAGTGTCCTTCCCGATTGCAGGCGGGTCCACAGCAGTGAAATTTACGGCGACCAAAGGATGGTCCATTTCCATCGACTATCCGGAAGGGGCGATTCAAAAAGATTGGTGCACCGTATCTCCGATGAGCGGCGGCGCAGGAGACAATGAAATTACCATTACGGCTGCCCAGAACGAGACTTTCGAGGATCGTACGGTCGACGTCGTGGTGCATTCCGGTTCCGCTTCGAAAGTTTACAAGGTTACGATGCCGGCGAAGAACGAACTGGCGGCCGAGGTTCACGAGTTCAAGGATCTGTCTTATGAAGAGCAGATCATCGAAGTGCCGTTGGTCAGCAACGTCGAGTACAAGGTGAATATCTCGGCGGAAGCGCAGGAGTGGATTTCGCAGGTGGAATCGAAGGCCGAGCCGGTGAAAGACACGCTCTATTTCAAGATCGAAACTTACCGGACGGGGCTTCTCCCGCGCGAAACGAGCATTACGCTGACCAACACGGCGCTGGGGGCTTACGAGCAGATCGATATTTCGCAGAATCCCGGCCCGACCCTTGTCGTAGATCCGGCGCTTTCCGAAATCGACGGGAAGAAACAGGAGGTGACCGTTTCGCTGGTATCGAGCGCTGCGTGGAAATTGACGCAGGAGGAAGCGACTGCTTGGTGTAAGTTGACCGGGACCGGTCCGGAAGGAGAAAAAGGCGAATATGAGTTGGTCTTCTCGGTTGAGGAAGCGCTTACCAAGGCACGTACCGCCGTATTCACGCTGACGGCCGACACGATGGTGCGAACCATTACGATCCAACAGACCGAACTGGGCGTTGAAAACGGAGCCTTTATTTATAAAGGGGATGCAGCGACGTATTCCAATCCTTCGGTATTCGAAAAGAGCGGCAACCTGATAGGGCTTTATACTTATCCTTATAAGTTGAGCGCTTCGCAGGCTGAATTGTGGGCTGCCAACTCAGGCGTTACTGGCGGAGAGTTCAGAAAGGGAACCTTATACGTGCATTTCGTGCTGGATCTGCCTGCTAGCAATATGAAGCAGTCTATCCGTGGGGAAGGTTGGGGAAGTACTAGCAAAATGGTCTTCAAGTTGTACCGTTGGGATACCGATTACAACACGACGCTGGCCGGTGATCCGATCATTACCAATACGATTCCGTACACCGAAGGTAAGCACTACGATATGCTGCCGAGCGGCAAGACCGTAGCTCCGGGCGAATATATGCTTTCGCTGGAAGCCACCGATATCGATATCAATAACCCGCAATACTGGTCGTGGGGTAAGGCGAATGAAGAGTTCGTCAAAGGGGCTTGGTGCGGAAAAGAGGAAATGACTGCTAATTTCCCCGAATTCTATTGCGTTTACGACACGAAGGTGAACGGTTCGGGACAGGTGGCCTGCAAAACTTCCACCGACCTGGGCAAAACGTGGAAAGATCAGGCCGACGAATCTTTCGCGGCTCTCAGCAAGAAATGGCTCGGCGATTATACGGTCGCTTCCAATTTCAATATCACGACATTCGACGGTTATTATTACGTGACTTTCGATAAGGCCGGTGATAAGGGTATTTGCGTAACCCGGTGTAAAATAGCCGGCGGCGATTGGGAATCGTGGAACGGTTCGGGCTGGTCGGCCGACGGAAAAGCTACCGTATGGACGAGCTCGACCCCCGTTTCGCTGGTCGGGAAAGACGGAGCCGTGTACGCTTATTATATGGACGGCGACAATGTGGTGTCGGTTAAATACGCCGGCGGCGACAACTGGCCGGCTTCCGGACAGCAGAGCGTAGGCTACGCGTTCACCGAAGACGCTCCTGCCGAAATCGACGTGAAATACCATGCGGGCAGCAGCGAATATGTTGCGACTTACGTGACCGCCGACCGCGAAATCGGGACGCTCACATCGACCGACGGCGTTCGGTTTACCGTAGCCGATCCGCTGCCGGTAGATTCGTACTACCTGTGGGCCGGCGCTTCTGGCGTGCGTTATGCCGTCGATGCGGCTACCGGTACGGTGAAGGCGAAATCTTACATCTCCTATAAACGTGGAGAAGGTACGAAAGGATTGTATGCGTTCCCCGAGAAATAGCATACGTTCGTAATTCCTAACGAAGAGGAGGTTGTCCGTCGGGATAATCTCCTCTTCCCTTTTATTCGGATCGCCTGCCGGGGAAATTCCGAAAAAACGGGTGCGCTTTTGGTGCGATTCCGTAGGGTGCGCCCCTGTCCAGGCCTGCGCCGGACGGGAAAAATCCGTGCATAAAAACGAACGGGACGAATCCTCTGCGGCGGAAATCGGGCAATCGCCCGGAAGAAATGCGAATATTTTTTTGTTTTCGGAAAAATCACTATCTTTGCAAGCCCGTAAAAGCGGGCACGGATCACATAATTAAACAAGTATTAATTTTTTAAACCTTAAAAACAGTGGAGTCACTAAGCTACAAGACAATCTCCGCCAACGCTGCGACCGTCACCAAGGAATGGGTTTTGATCGACGCAACGAACGCGGTATTGGGACGTCTTGCCGCCCAGGTAGCCAAAATCCTGCGCGGAAAAGACAAGCCGAGTTTCACTCCTCACGTTGACTGCGGTGACAATGTCATCATCATCAACGCCGAGAAGGTGAGACTGACCGGGAAGAAGCTCACGGACAAGGAGTATGTCCGTCATTCGGGCTATCCGGGAGGCATTCGGTTGACCACGCCTGCCGAATATCTCAAAAAAAATCCCGAATTCATTATCGAGAAAGCCGTGAAAGGCATGTTGCCCCGCACGCGTCTGGGGGCTGCGCAGATGCGCAACCTGAAGGTGTATGCAGGCGGCGAGCATCCGCACGCCGCTCAAGCTCCGAGAACAATCAATTTAAACGAGATTAAGTAATGAGTATGGAAGTTGTAAACAGCGTTGGACGTAGAAAAGCTGCTGTAGCTCGCGTTTACGTGAAACCCGGAAAAGGCAACATTACGATCAATTCGAAGCCGCTGGCTACCTATTTTCCGTTGGAAATTTTCCAGTATGTCGTAAAACAGCCGTTGCTGGTTACCGACAATACCGAAAATTTCGACATCACGATCAATCTGGATGGCGGCGGAATCAAGGGTCAGGCCGAAGCCGCCCGTCTCGGGATCGCCCGTGCACTCTGCGAAATCGATGCGGAGATGCGACCGATCCTCAAGAAGAACGGTTTCATGACGCGCGACCCGCGCGAGGTTGAACGTAAGAAACCCGGACAACCCGGAGCACGTCGCAAGTTCCAGTTCAGTAAACGTTAATCACTGCGTTCACCGGGCACAGAACGGGAACAAATACCGGAGACTGCGATTTTCGTACTACTCTGTTATTGCCCGTCTGCGGAAAACCGCGGGGATTGTCCAGGACACTACCGCCGCGGTTGATGTAAAGAGAATTTTAATCAGAGATTTATTAACGATCAGAAAACAATGTCAAGAACTGATTTTAATCAATTGTTGGAAGCCGGAGCCCACTTCGGTCACCTGAAAAGAAAATGGAATCCCAAAATGGCTCCTTATATTTTCATGGAGAAAAACGGGATTCACATCATCGACCTGCACAAAACGGTGGTAAAGGTCGATGAGGCTGCCGCAGCCCTGAAGCAGATCGTCAAAAGCGGTCGCCGCGTGCTTTTCGTCGCTACGAAAAAGCAGGCCAAGGAGGTTGTCGCAGAAAAAGTATCGACCGTCAACATGCCTTACGTCACCGAGCGTTGGCCGGGCGGTATGCTTACAAACTTCCCCACTATACGTAAAGCCGTCAAGAAGATGGCTACCATCGATAAATTCACTGCCGACGGAACCTACAACAACTTCTCCAAACGCGAAAAGTTGCAGATCAGCCGTCAGCGCGCCAAACTCGAAAAGAACCTCGGTTCGATCGCCGATCTGACCCGTCTTCCGGCGGCTATTTTCGTGGTCGACATCCAGAAGGAAGCCAATGCCGTGAAAGAGGCGAAACGTTTGAACATCCCCGTATTTGCAATGGTTGATACTTGTTGTGATCCGACAGATATCGATTATGTGATTCCCGCCAACGACGACGCGACCAAATCCATTGCCGTAGTGCTGGATGCCGTTGTCGGCGCCATTGCAGAGGGGCTGACCGAACGCAAGCTGGAAAAGGAAAAAGAGGCTGCCGAGGCTCCGAAAAAAGAGGAAAAAGAGGCTAAGCCGCGTATCCGGAAAGTAGCCAGAGCCGAAGCTGCGAAAGCGGAAGTTCCAGCCGAAGAAGTCGCTGCCGAAAGCGGAGCTGCGGAAGCTCCTGCCGAAGAGGCCGCCGCCGAGTAATGACATTTTAATAAAAACAGAAGATCATGGAAATAAAAGCTGCTGATGTCGCCAAACTTCGTAAAATGACCGGTGCAGGTATGATGGACTGCAAAAAGGCATTGATCGAAGCCGATGGCGATTACGACAAAGCGCAGGATATTATCCGCGAGCGTGGAAAGTTGGTTGCCGCCAAGCGCGCCGACCGTTCGGCTACCGAGGGGGTGGTCGTTTCCAAAATCGTGGGTCAGAAAGGGTATATGCTTTGCCTTGCCTGTGAGACCGACTTCGTGGCGAAGAACTCCGAGTTTTCGGCGACCGCCAATGAAATACTGGATATAGCCATTGCCGCCGATGCCGCCGATTTGGAGGCGCTGAACGCCGTGGCTGCCGACGGACGCACCGTTGCCGACAAAGTGACCGAGAAATCGGGCCAGACCGGCGAGAAGGTGGAACTGGTTTACTACGCGAAGATCGAAGCTCCGATGTGCGTAACCTACATTCATACGAACCACAAGCTGGGTACGTTGATCGGGTTCAACAAGGAGATCGGGATGGAAGTCGCCAAGGACGTTGCCATGCAGGCTGCGGCTATGGCTCCGATTTCGATCAGCCGGGAGGATTGCGATCCGGCGGTGATCGAGCACGAACGTTCGATCGGCCGCGAACAGGCCCGTCTGGACGGAAAGCCCGAGGCCATGTTAGATAAGATCGCCGAAGGAAAGGTGAATAAGTTCCTGACCGAAAATACGTTGTTGAGCCAGCCGCTGGTGAAGAACAACAAGTTGTCGGTGGGCGCTTATATCAAACAGGACGATCCGCAGGCTACGGTCGTCGCTTACAAACGTTTTTCGCTGAACGATTAATCGTTTCGGCGGGATTTCATGTACGGCCGGACACCGATCGGTGTCCGGCCGTATTTTTTTGATGACAAAAATGCATATTTTTGTTGTCCGTTTCGAATAATGAATTATTTTTGTCCGAAAGAAGACCCCGTATTTTGCGATCGGTTTCGTGAAAAAGGCGGTTTTATAGTCCGATTTTATCGGAAAGAATAGGGAATTTGGTTGAATGAATGAACCAGGGGAAAGTCTCGCTATTTTTATTTCGGCGGGTAAAATAATAATACAAGTTATTGCCGGATTAAAAAAAAAAGTTTAACTTTGGTTTTGATTTGAAGCCAAATTAATGCATTATACTAAATTAAAAACCTTGTTTTATGAAAAAGTGCCTACAACTTAGCGTTTTACCTCTTTTATTGTCGGCAGTGCTTTTTTGCTCGTGTAAGGACGACAATCCGGGGAATCCCAACCCGATCGTCGACGCTTCCGTGCAGGATGCAGAAGTGACAATCGATCAGGCAAACAAAAGGATTGATGTTCTGTTCTACGAATACAATCCGCTCTCGGCCGTCGAGATCACATTTAAGTTCGTCGATGGAGCTTATCTGTATACGCCTCTGATGAAGAATCCGGCTACGCTGGATCTGTCGAACACGAAGTACGGTTCGACGATCGTCGTACAGACGGGCGACGATCTGGTGTATTACGACGTATACGGCGCAGTCGATTACCCGATCATGGGGATGGTCGCTACCGCCGATGACGGAGCGATCGAAGGACGTGTCGTATTCGACCAGAGTACGCGTGAAATCACGGTCGAATTCAACTATGTGATCGATCCGACGAAGGTCGACTGTTCGTTCACGTTGAGTCCGAAAGGCGGCAAGTTGATCGGCTTGACTAACCCGTGCGTTTTGGATATGTCGAAAGACCAGACGATCACTGCCCAATCGGATAGCAGCGGTACGGTTACTTATAAACTGAAAGCGGTGGAGAGTGCGGACGCTTCGATCGTTCCCGACGGTTGGGAAAAAGTGTCGGGCTATACCATGCCTTCGTATATGGCGCTGTACAAAACCAATATGCTGTATGAAAACGAAGCTTATGTGCTTGTTGCGGATAAGCGGGCCAAATTCTCCGTGCTGAGTAACGGTTACAAATTCCTGACGACCCTTCCCGAATTTTACCAGCAGGATCCTACCGCGACGGTGATTATCAACGGCAGTGCGACCGACGATATGATCGTTGTCGACGGGCAGGTGATCAACCAGGGCCGGCAAACGACTACTGCGGGTTTCGGCGTAACCAAGGCGGGGACGATTCTGATCGGCGATAATTTTAAAGTCGAATGGGATAAGGTTAAACAGAACGATAGCACGGCACACTATGCGATGTATGCAGTTCAGTCGTTGATTGAGAAAGGTACCCTACAGGATGGACTGGATGCCGAAACCAAGGATGCGCGTGCCGCCATCGGGGTTACTTCCCGCGGATATTATGTATTCTTCGTTTGCCAGAAATACACTTCGTCCGGTATTACGGTGGAGCAGCAACGCGATATCATGGCCGACTGGGCATGTTATTACGCTGTCGGTCTGCAGGGCGGATCGGGTTCGTGTATGCTCGTCGGAGGGCAACGGACGATCTATTCGTCGAAGACAGATGCGTCTACCGGACTTACCGATAAGGATTACTACAAACCGGTCGGATGCGTAGGAGTCCTGAAATAATCGAGCTATAGAGATTCGTCGGAAAGAGGATGCAGTGTCTGAATTGCATCTTCTTTCTGTTTTGCACAACAATATCACAAAGAGAAGGAAAATAAGTTTAAAAAGTCCTTTTTTGTGTTTCTTTGTCGAATTAAAACGAAAATGGCTTGCAAAGTTGAAAAAATGATTTATTTTTGATTCTAAGCTACGACAAGGATTATACCTTGTGACATTAAAAAAACCTTATTGATAATTTGTCTATGAAAAAGTATTTACAACTCAGCGCCTTATGTTTGATTGTATTGGCGGCGGGCATTTTCAGTTCCTGCAAGGACGACGAGTCCGGCTCGTCGAGCCCGTTGCTCGGGATGTCCGTGCAACTGGCTGCGGCGGACAGTACCGTTTCGACACGGATCAATATCGATCATGCCAACCGCCTCGTGACCGTTTCGCTTAGCCAGGAAGCGCGCGATCTGAGTCATGTTCTCTGTACGTTCGACCTGGTCAACGGTGCGTCTCTTTATACGCCGAGCGTTACGAATCCTGTCGAGATGGATCTGAACGACGTGACCGGCGTAAATATCCTTACGGGCGGCAGTATCGTTTGCTATAAGATCGTAGCGGAGGTGGACAGCCCGATCAAGGACGTGAAGGCATCTTACGGGGGAGCGGAAGCGGTTACCAGTATTGATACGAAAACGCGTTTGATCAATGTTTATTTCGGCAGCGATCCCGTGGACTTCACGCAGGTTCAGG